>Ga0105238_10000234_pt1 | contig 61982 bp, 43 predicted proteins | sample KBSC34metaG_FD_81526 | JGI IMG/M metagenome (GOLD analysis project Ga0105238, IMG submission 81526) | Corn rhizosphere microbial communities from Kellogg Biological Station, Michigan, USA - KBS C3-4 metaG | ecosystem: Host-associated > Plants > Roots > Rhizosphere > Soil | place: Michigan, USA...
AATGCTCCGAAGGGAGCACTCCTTATGGCAGACGGTCAACTCTACCTGCGCTCTGAAGCGGGCGCGATGTTGCTGATCGAACCCTCGCGTGAAGGTCTTGTCGAACGTGGTCGGTTTGAGCAGACTGACCGCACAAATGTCCCCGCATGGGCGCATCCGGTCATTGCGAACAAGCGACTGTACATTCGCGATCAGGATTTGCTGCTGTGCTATGACGTGACGGCGAAGTAGTTAAATCCGATGAACAGCAGACCACTTTCATCCGCATGCCGAAAGACGCACGCTCATATGAATCGCATCACTTCCGCCAGCGTTCTCGCAACCCCCCTATCCACCAGTTTGGACAGATGGTTATACTTTTGTGTCCGCTGCCGGTACGCGCCTGACGTATGTTTGAATGCGTGTATCACAGCAACAGGTCACAACAGACGCAGTTTCATCAACTGCACAGGAAGAGACCTATGATCAATGTCTCGAAGAGTCCAGTGGCGGCCGTCTCGGCGTGGAAGATCGGTGTCGTTGGTGCATTTCTCGTTTCTGTTGCGTGCCAAACCGCCGGTGCCGCCGACGTTTTCGCTCCACTCAAGCCAGACGAAGCGCGCGACCGAATCGGTACCTGGCTGCGAGAACATAACAGCTCTGAAGCCCAGCAACAAAAGGTGATGGCGGGATGGGTGGGCCTGGATGAATCCCTCGCAGCCGATCGATTGCTGGAACTGGTTGTGCGGTCGTTCGCGATCGTCGATCAGGACGCGATGAAGCTGGTTCAAGAATGCAATTCGGCCCCGAGCGGCTCGTCCTCGCCTGTTGCCGGCGTCCTGGCCAAACCGAACCAGAGCCCCTTTTTCCGCGCGAACCTGAGCCTGTACTATGGGCGTTGCCTGGTTGAGCGTCGCCTGTTCGACGAAGCGTGGGACGTGATCAAGAGCGTCGATCCTAAACAGGTTGTCGATCCCGCATCTCTATTTTTCTTTCAGGCCGTCGCCGCTCAGGGCGTGCTCGAAATCAAACCGGCGATCGATGCGATCGAACAGTTGCTGACAAATACCGAACGAGTTCCCGTCCGCTATTCTGCGACGGCGACGTTGATGCAGTCGGAACTGAAGGGGCTGCAAGAGAAATCGCTGGGTGAGATTGCGCGGCTGATGTCCGATTCGGAACGTCGCCTGGAATTAGGTCGCGCGGGGGAAAAGGTACAAGGCGTCCAGGAGCGAATCATTTCCAATCTGGACGAGGTTATCAAGAAGACGGAGCAGGAACAGCAACGTCAGCGGCAACGCAAAAACGATGGCAGCGATGATCAGGGCGGCAACAATAACAATCCCGATGATCCGGCGGACGACAGCCGTGTGAAGGGCGAAACAGGTCCTGGTGAAACCGACAAGAAGCGTTTTAGCGACAAAGGCAGTTGGGGCAACCTGCCCGAAAAAGATCTGGCGAAAGCGAAGAACGACCTGAACAAGAATTTCCCCTCGCACTACGAACAAGCCATCGAAAAGTACACGAAGAAGCTGGCTGCACGAGCCGCAAAAAAGACGAAATAGTCGTTCAGTACCCATGGCTTCAGGAATGGCATCCGATGAACGGCTTGACTCTGTTTGTATGTCTGACGTTGTCTCAAATGCCCACCGTGCAGGTGTCGACATTGTCAGGCGATCAGCATCTGGGCACGCTGGAATCGTTCTCGACCGAATCTGTTGTCGTCAAAGCCGATGACAAAACAATTTCGATCCCGGCGGGTGAGGTTCTGTTGATTCGCTCGAATCAGCAGGTAACCGCCATCGCCAAAGATTCTGTCATCGAGATTCGATTGATCGATCAGTCACGCATTCGAGTTCAATCGATCAAAACAATGGGCTCAACCGCAACCGCGGCCCATCCACGTTTGGGCGAACTGCGAATTCCCATCGCGACGATTTCCAGTGTTCGACTGTCTGCCGCGGATGCGAAAATCGAAACAGAATGGAATCAACTGCTCGAACGCGGCCTGAAAAAGGACCTGCTCGCGATTCGCAAAGGAGACTTGCTGGATCATCTGGACGGCATCGTCGGGACGTTGAGTGAAACGAAGCTGCAGTTTCAACTGGATGGTGACGACATCGCCGTCGCGCGAGAGAAGGTGTTTGGGTTTATCTTTTCGAAGCGTGATTCCATAGCTAAGAAGACAGTCGCTCAAATGGAACTCGTTTCCGGCGACCGTTTGTCATTGAAGCAAATCAACTGGACTGGAACTGTCTGGAAAGCACAGTTGGTAACCGGCCTGGAAATTGAAGTCGCGTCGGACTTGTTCCAGTCGATCGATTACGGCCAGAGCAAGATCACCTATCTGTCGGATGTCGATCCGCGAACGGTGAAGCATGTTCCCTACTTTGATCTGCCCAGTCAGTTCGTGGTGAACGAATACCGTCGTGACAAGAACTTCGATGGCACTCGTATCCGCTTGGGCGAAAAGACTTACGCCAAGGGCCTAGCCATCCATTCTCAGACCCTGATGAAGTATCGCTTGGGTGGCGACTATCGACGCTTTCTGGCCGTGATGGGCATCGGCGACGAAGTTCCCGTGGGTGATGTCGAAGTCATCTTCCGCGGCGACAACAAGGTCTTGTTCAAGAGCGAAACCAAAGCCACCGAGACGACCGGAAAAGGCGCCGTTCGACGAGCAGCCCCACAGTTGATTGACCTTGATGTCACAGGCATCGTCGAACTCGAAATCTTCGTCGACTTCGGCAGCGACAAACGAGACATCGGTGATCGGCTGTACCTGGGCAACGCCCGACTGTTGAAGTGAGCGTTCCGACAGCTGACTTGGGCGTGTGCCATAGTTTCCGGTGCACGGCCATGTAGGACGACTTGGGTTACGCTGCAACAAGAGGCATCAAAGTGAGGGACCATGCCAGCAGCAAAGCTTCAGCAGGCCGTCGATTCTGGCGGTTTATGCTTGCTCATCGCATCTCAGTGTGCCATCCTTTTCGTATCTAATTAAATCACAACTTGTTTTCTGCGGCGATGGACATTCAGTCATGGGCCAATTGGGTGCGATTTCGTATGAAGAACTTGGCAATCTTTGTATCGGATTGCTACTGACAATCTCTTTGTAATGCTGATTTGTAGCGGCCGGCGCGGCTCTGACGATCAGTTGGACCAAGATGACGACGAACCAGACGATTCGCGGTTCATTTGAGGCGGCAACGAGGTGGCGCGATCGTGTCGGGCGTCGAATACGGAAGGCCCGCCACTTCTGCCAGGATCGTTCATGACGTGATCGACCCTCACTGAATAGTCTTGTCCATGACAATGTGCCGCACGCTGTGATAGTGGCACAGGGCTACGGCGAATGCGTCAGCCACGTCGTTCGGCTCCAGCACTCGATCGAGTCCCAGTTCGTGCCGGATCGCGTGCTGGATCTGTTCCTTCGAGGCTTTGCCGCTGCCGGTCAACAGTCGTTTGATCTGCGTCGGCGTATAGTGCACCACCGCCAGTCCGGTCTCGGCGGCCGCATACAGCAATGCCCCGCGTGCGTGAGCCATCAGAATGGCAGTTTTCGGGAATTGGCTGGTCGAAAAGACCTGTTCGATCGCCAGCACCTGGGGTTTGAACTCGTCGATGACCTCGCGCAGGCCTCGTCCCAGTTCGACGATGCGTTCTGCCAGAGTCAGTTGCTGAGTCGATCGAATGACGCCACCCTCGCGCAGAACGGGCTTTTGAGCCGATCGTTCGAGGATCGCATATCCCGTTCGATTGAGTCCCGGATCAACTCCCAGAACACACGTCGGGCGCGATGACGCGTCAAAATGTGGTGCAACAATCGACATCGAAGATTAGTCGCGCAGGACGAAGCCAGGCAGCCGGTGGACACGGTGAAACACGCAGACACGGTTTTACCGGCCATGAGCCAAAGCGGGAAGACGGAACCACGCCTGGATGGTTCGAGCGGATTCAAAAACTGCCACATCAAGGAGACAAGCCAGTCCCCCGCGAATACCGAACGCCCTTCGCAAGGAGAACTATTTCGGCTTCACGAACGCCTTCAACTTGTCCAGATTCGCGGCTGATGGGGCTTTGCCACTCAGGATGTCGTTCACGATCGGCACAATCACGTCGTAGGCTGGCTGAACCACCGATTTCATCGACGTCACTGCCAGCAAACCACCTGCGCGTTTCTTTTCCGCGTCTTGATCCTTGGTGTTGAAGGCATGAAATGCCAGGTAGATGTCCCAGAAACAGCTCTTCCACATTGGGTTGTTCGGCTGAGCCGCGGCGGCCGTGGCCAATTGCAATGCAAAATCAGAAACCGCAGCAACCACATCGTTCGCATTCACGCCCGCTGGAATGGGCACACGCCCGATGGCATAGCACGCCTTCGCGCGGACATACGGAATTCGGTCCTTATCCCTGATGATCGCCAGCAGCGCCTCCACGACGAATGGACGATTGTTATCGCCGGCCTCGACACCGCCGATGTCCAAGGTCCTTAAGACTTCGATCAATCGGACCTGGTACCACGCAAGTACCTTATTGTTCGCCAACTCGCCAATCACTGCATGAGCGATCGTCATGCGTTCCTTGACCGTTGGCGTTGGGTTCGCAAACGTCAGCAAACGGATCAACCCATTGGTGGCAGCCACTTTGATCGCCATTGGCTGACCATTGTCTGGATCTTCATTAATGTCTTTCGCTTGGATGACTTGCAACAGCAACTCGTGTGCGGGTGCAAAATCCATTTCGCCCAGAATCATCACTGAGTGCAGCCGTACGTAGAAGTTGTTTTTCAACAACTCTGGCATCTGTTTGCAGACTTCTTTTCCGATCGCGTTGGTGATCGCGGTGACTTGGGCCGGATTCTTCGCGAGTCCAGCGGTTGAGATTTCGGTCAGGAAGCTGCGGTGCAGCGCCGGTAATTTTTCCTGAGTGTCTTTCTTGTCTTCTCGACTGTCTTTCGGCAGAGTCGTCATGTACGCCAAGCGGTACCGGACGAATCCTTCGATGATCTTCAGCGATTCCGCATCGACCTTGGCTTCAAGTTTCACCTTAGAAAACTTGCCGACATAGTCCTTGTTCAGACGATTCAGTTCCTCTTTCGTCGCGAGTGGTGCTTCCAGATCCATGATCGCGAGCGGAGGTGGCGGCGGCTGATAGCCCGGCGGCAACGCGTCGGGATCATCCACTTTTATCTCTTCGGCCTTCGGCGCGACCTTCGGCTTTTCCGCTTTTTTGACGACACCTTTCTTGGCGTTACCAGGTTGGGCCCGGGCCGGTGAAGGGCCAGAAATGACCATAAGCGCAACGGCAATCGCAATCAGACGATAAAACGTCTGATCCAACGACCACACACTGGCGCGGAAAAAAGCCCGATCAAGGTTTCGCACGGGGCCATCCTTCGAATCAGAATGGAGACGTGTTGATGGATGGCGATGTCGATTCATAGACATGAAGGTCTCAGCACCAAACCTGGATTCCGTAGTCGCGACAAATTAACCACATCAGATTGGTTTTGCCACTCGATAGGTTTCTGAACTCGCGAAAAACTCACCACAGGCGCGTCAATGGAGAACAATTTCCTCTACAACGACAATGGAACTGAAACGAGAATCACAACACTTGCCAAACACGAAAACCAGAAATTTCCACAGATAAGTGGGATGATGGATGTGCAGTGTGACTTGGAGGGGACCGGCCACACCGAATACCCTATCACTCATTCAGTAGACGCGTCAAGAAGATACTCCTGACCGAGTGACTTCCTCGTGTTTTCGATTGTCCTGCCGAAGCATCTCTTGCCCAGTCGAGAGAATCGGTACCCCGAAACGACCAGCCGACCCCGCGGCCGGTTTCGAAAGTGACGGTTATTTAGGTGATTCTGGCTGCTGGACTGACCCCTGCGTGGCAGCAAATTCTGACTTTTCGTCACTTCACGACCAGTGAAGTGAACCGCGCCCAGTCGTCCGTGTGGTGCGCCTCGGGCAAAGTCCTGAATGTCGGTTGCGCACTCCATCATCTCGGCGTTCCATCTCAAACGCTGTGCCCCGTCGGTGGCACCGTCGGTCAGCAAACCAAAGCCGACTTCGAACAACTTGGCGTCTCCGTCCGCTGGATTCATTCCGATTCACCGACACGCATCTGCACAACCATCCTGGACGAATCGACGAGCGCCACCACCGAACTGGTCGAAAACCCCTATCCTCTGACCACCGCCGAACTCGACAACTATTTCGCGGCGTTCACCGAAGAGGTCCGGCACGCGAATCTTGTCGTCCTGAGCGGTTCGATGCCTGCGGGCGTGCCAAGCAATTTCATGCGACGGCTCCTCGAACAGACCACCGTACCCGCAGTCCTGGATATTCGCGGACCGGAACTCGACGAAGCACTTTCTCGGCGGCCGTTCCTCGTCAAACCAAATCGCGAAGAACTCGCCAGAACAGTCGGACGCCCACTCAATGACGAACAGAGCATCGTCGACGCCATGGCCGAGTTACGCTCGCGCGGAGCCGAATGGGTCGTGGTTAGCCAGGGGCCGGCACCATTGCTGGCCCTGGGGCCAGACGGCCTGATCAAACTCACGCCGCCGACGGTCGCCGTCCAGAACCCAATCGGTTGTGGAGACTGCCTGGCCGCCGGTATCGCTGCCGGACTGCATCAAGGCTGCGATGTCCCGAGAGCACTCGAAATCGGCATCCGCGCCGCGGCCGAGAACGCTCAAGAACTATTGCCCGCACGTAAGCTGACGAGGCTTTCATGAGTCCCCTCATGCCCGTTGCGAAGATCGATTCGGCGATGCCTCGTGCGGCCTACGTCCATGTCCCGTTCTGTGCGCACCGCTGCGGATACTGTGACTTCACCCTGGTCGCAGGCCGCGATGATCTGGTCGGTGACTATCTGGACTCCCTTCGCCTCGAAATCGAACGTGCCGAAGTCCCTGAATCCGCACCGCTTGATTCCTTGTTCTTTGGCGGCGGGACACCGACGCATCCCCGGCCCGACGAACTGCGTCGACTGCTTGAAATCGTCCTCGATCGATTCCAGATGACGTCCACGACCGAAGTCAGCGTTGAAGCAAATCCCCTTGATCTGTCATCCGAGAAAATCGACCTGCTGGCCGACGCCGGCGTCAACCGCATCAGTCTAGGAGTTCAATCGTTCTCACCCGTAGCACTGAAATTGCTCGAACGCGATCACACGCCGCACGACATCGCCGATGTCGTCTCCCGACTGCGAACCCGCTTCAAAAACACTTCGCTTGACCTGATCTTCGGAATCCCCGATCAATCTCTGTCCGACTGGAAACAGACACTCGACCGAGCCATCGATCTCGGCCCCACGCACATTTCCACCTATGGCCTGACGTTCGAACAGGGAACAGCCTTCTGGGCGCGTCGCGAACGAGGCGAACTGAAGAGCACTGACGAAGAACTCGAACGAGACCAATATGCGTTGGCCATGGAACGTCTGTCCGCAACCGGTTTTGAACAATACGAGATCTCGAACTTCGCCCAGCCCGGTTGCCAGTGCCGTCACAACCACACTTACTGGAACGGCGACCCCTATTGGGCCTTCGGCCCGGGTGCCGCCAGGTATCTGAACGGCCGACGCGAGACGAATATCCGCAGCGTCCTGGGTTGGCTGAATCGAATCGAACAAGGCGAATCGCCCGTCGCCGATTCCGAAGAATTGGGGGCCACGCACCGCGCACGCGAACTGATCTACCTCGGCCTGCGGCGGAACACCGGAATTGAGCGCCAGGCCTTTCGAGACCGCACGGGCCTCGAATTGGATGACCTGGTGGGATCCACAATCCGCGAGCAGAAAAAACTGGGTTTGCTTGCCGACGACGGCTTACGTATTTGTTTAACGGCCGAAGGGCGATTCGTCGCCGATCGAGTCGTGATGGAATTCCTGTAACAACGGTTCGTGAATCATGGCTTATTTCGAAATCACCGACGACCAGATCGATCAATTCCATGACGAAGGTTATCTGATCGTCAATAATCTGCTCGAACCAGCAGAGATAGAAATACTGCACGAGATCGCTAAAGCCGATCAGGCCCTGGCCGACGCGGCCACCAGCCGAGCCGACGGAGAAGGCGGCGCGGTAAAACTGGTCGTCTGCAACGACCTGCCCGAAGACACCATCTACGGCGCGATCGTCCGCAGTCGTCGCATCGCCCAGACGATGGAACGCCTGCTGGACGACGAGGTCTATCACTACCACCACAAAGTGATCCTGAAAGAGGCTCGTGTTGGCGGCGCGTGGGCATGGCACCAGGATTACGGCTACTGGTACAACAACGGCTGCCTGTTCCCCGACATGGCCAGCTGCCTGATCGCCATCGATCGAGCCTCCAAAGAGAACGGCTGTCTGCAGGTCGTCAAGCACTCGCACCTGTTAGGCCGCATGGACCACATGAAAGTTGGCGATCAAACCGGCGCCGACCCCGAGCGAGTGACCGCCGCCGTGGAACGCTTGCCGCTGGAATACTGCGAACTCGAACCCGGAGCCGCCGTCTTCTTCCATGCCAACACGTTGCACCGATCCGACCAGAACACCAGCGAAAACCCCCGCTGGGCCTTCATCTGCTGTTACAACTCGAAACACAACGATCCGTACAAAGACTCTAAGCACCCCCGCTACAGCCCGCTGGAGATCTGGGACGACACAAAAATCTTGGAACTCGGCCATCAACACTGGAACCGCATGTCGAGTTAGTGGAACTCGCGTCCGGGCGCCGGAAGTCGCATGCTCAAGGTACTCTTTGACGTGGAACGTTGGGAACCGGTGCGCAAAAACATCAATTGCACACCGCGAATCAGTGAATGACGGAGTTTTTCGTCATGCTGAGGATTCATGGCGAGCCTTGACACGCAGGTTAAGAATGAAAGGTACAGGCATGTAGTACAAACGTTGATTGTTCCGAATGGATCACGAATTTCACTTGAGCGAGTCATTCGATCAATTGATACCGCTAACGTGATCGGGGTTCGTCGGGCAGATCGGTGATTACGAGTCGGCAGGAATCCGACAATGCAGAAACTCCAAGCGTGCCACTGCTGTGGCCTGATACATCAACTGCCAGACTTCCAACCGCAGCAAATGGCGGTCTGCACGCGCTGTCAGTCGGCGTTCAAAGAGCCGGTCCGCGGTCAACTTTCCTCCGCACGAACTGCGGCATTGGCAGCGGCGGCCCTTGCCATGTTCTGGCCTGCCATCCTGTTGCCGATCGTCGAAATCGAGCGACTGGGGCATCGGCATTCGTCCAGTCTGCTGTTCGGGGTACTCGACCTGTTCCATCATGGCAGTTGGTTTGTCGGATTGGTCGTGCTGTTGTTTTCGATCGTATTTCCGATCACGAAAATTGTGATGCTGCTGGAACTGAGCCTGCTGAATCTGCTTCACCGAAGGCACAAGGCACAGACCTATCGACTGATGGAACACGTCGGTCGCTGGAGCATGATGGATGTGCTGTTACTGGCGTTTCTGGTCATGCTGGTAAAACTTGGGACGCTGGTCGAATTTCATTTTGGTCCGGCCGTGATCGCTTTCGTCGCGTGCGTCGTTCTGAGTATGTCGGCATCCCTGTGTTTTGATCCGCACGCGATCTGGGATGAAGATTCGTCGGCGCTGGAATTGAAGTGATTCGAATGATCAGGCACGAATTATTGCCGTTGTTTCTTGCTCCAGGCTCGAATGTTCACCCGTTCCATTTTCAACTTCTCACGTCAAAAGTGATAAAGACGAAGACGCTGGCACAGCCAGTGCCCCACAAGAGCAGAGGTGCCGTGCCGCATGACTGAAACATCGTCACTCGAAAAACCGGCGACGATTCCGACGGCGATCGTGCAGCCAAAACGATCGCCGACTTCGATCTCTCGCCTGTGGTGGATCACAATCGTAGCGGTTCTTGCGGCCGCCGGATTGACGTTGGCATCGCTGAAGTCGACCGGACCGATGATCACGATTCGGTTCGCCGATGGATTTGGATTGAAAGCCGGTGATCTGCTGAAGTTCCGCGGGATTGCCATCGGTGAAGTGACAGATGTCGTGTTAACGACTGATCGAAATCGGGTCGCTGTTCGTGTTCGATTGGATCCCAAAGCTGCCCCGATAGCACGGCGCGGAAGTCTGTTCTGGATCGAACGACCGCGAGTCAGTCTGTCGCGTGTGAGCGGCCTGGAAACGGTGGTTGGACCAAAACATCTGGGCGTTGCACCAGCCGCTTTGTCGGAACCCGTTGCGACCGAATTTGAGGGGCTCGATTCACCACCGACACTGGCTGCGGACGGATCGCAGGAATCGGTTGAAATCTCGATTCGTTTTCATGAGGGGCACGGACTTCAGGTCGGTGATCCATTGCGTCATCACGGAATTGCCGTCGGAGAAGTGACTGCGGTCAACCTGAGTGACGAATTGTCTGCGATCGAAGTCCGTGTGCGTCTGTCGGGCGAATCGCGCCGACTGGCTCGCGAAGGAACGCAATTCTGGATCGAGCGGCCTCGGGTCAGTGTGGCCGAGGTGCGTGGTTTGGACACACTCGTTGGCGGAAGATACCTGGCCGCGTTGCCCGGCCCGATCGATGCCCAAGTGCAGACCGAGTTCGAAGGTCTGGACGGAGTCACTCCTACTGAAGTTCCCGAAGGCGCACTGGAGATCGTGTTAAATGCGCCGCAGCGATGGGGTGTTGATCGAGGCGTCGCCGTGACCTACCGCGGCTTGCGCGTGGGGCAAATCGTCAGTGTGGGACTGTCGGCAGACGGCACTCGTGTTGAAGCGCGTGCGTACATCGAAGGTCGCTACCGTTCATTGGTTCGCGACAATAGTGTCTTCTGGAGTACCAGCGGGATCGACCTGAATATGGGAATCAGGGGCATCCAGGTTTCCGCTGAAACTCTCAGTTCGATCGCATTGGGTGGAGTTGCCTTTGCGACGCCGTTGGAGCCAGGACGAACGGTCAGCACCGGTCGTCAATTCAGCTACGTGAAAACACCGCGAGACGAATGGCTCAATTGGCAACCGAGAATTGCGGCCGCCGACGCCGTACGGCGGGATCACGCACCGCTTTGTCAACCGCTTCGCGCCGCCGCACATTGGGGCGAGAGATCTTATGGCATCTCACGCAATCGCGAGCGAACCGGTTGGGTGGTGTGGTTGGACAATGGAGATCTAATCGGTCCGGCCGATCTGTTGCAACCAACGACCTCGGCCAAATCCAAGGCGACGTTGGAAAGTCACGGTCAGGAATTTCCACTGCTCGCTGAGGCCGTTCAAACGCACGGTTTACTGGCGACGTTTCATCCTATGAACGCGCCAACCGATGAGGTTGTTCACTGGCCGGTAAAACGCATTCGATCGACTGCTGAGCCGGAAGATTGTCTGGTTGTGACGGACTCGCAATCGGAACCACTACCGATCACAGCGACTAGTTTGCAGTCGCGAGGACAGGTGTGGGACGTGCGCGGAACCGCAGGTCTAAGCCCCGATCATCACGGTGCGGCCGTCGTGTCGATCAAAGATGGCCAGTTGATCGGTATCCTGCTGTTTCAGAAAGGAAAAGCGACGATTGCGACGATCGATTCGATTGCAAACTGAATGAGTCCCGCCAGGATCATCTGTCTGTCCGTGTCGCTTCGATCGGACGTTGGACGTACATCAACAGGTGCGTGGCAACGGTGGGAACGAAACCGCCGATTCGGCAATTGCAGGCAGTTTTCCTCTTTGGCGTAGGCGTCTCTAGAAGGCATTGGCGAGCGATGACACTCACCAATCGCACCACTTCAGAATGACTTGGCTGGTTCCGGTTCGTCGCCAAATGGATCGGGTTCGTCCGGTTCCAGTTCGCGCGGTGGGTTGGTCGGCGCGTAGCGTGGATCGATCACGTCTTCAGGCACTTCGAGGTTGGCCTGTTGCACCCGGCGATCCGACGGAGCGACATTATGGACAGGGACAATCGATTGCGGCGCGCGGGCTTCGCCTTTGGCCAGCATGGTGCGTAAAGTCGATCGCATCGACATCCGCTGTGATTCCTCCGCACCAGCAACCAGGACGACATCGTCCACGACATAGCGTTCGTGTTCCTGCCGCATAGTGACCTTGGCACCATACAGATTGTCACCAAAGCGGACTTCAATCTGCTTGTTTTCACCAATCGCCATTGACGTCAAGGGGGCTTGCATCAGGAAGGTGTCGGCAGACATCCCTGAACTGGGGACAAACTTGGTTTGCATCCAGACGGCACGGTTGAATTCGTTCGAACAATTGCTTTGAATCAACTCCATCGCTTCGGATTGCTGATTGGCATCACGTCCCAGCGAGACACCTGACGCAAAGTCTTGAATCGGGATCATGACTTCCAGCGCCAATTTTACGGACTTGGGAACGCCACTGACCTGCCATTCGATGTCGTCGACCTTGAAGCGACCACCTTCGTCTCGCATCAGGTAGGTCATCATTTGGCCACCCTGGCGAACGTCGATCTTGGTGAGTGCTCCCTGGAACGATGCCGACACGTATTCGACCTGAGTCGCATCGAACGATTCCAGCGGCATTGTCGAGACGATCGCTTCGTTCATTTTGCTCCAAACGCGACTCGTGAAGTTCTGCGTTGAGCAATGTTTGACCTCGTTGATTTTGCGTCGTGCCAGTGCATCAATGAAAACTTCCAGGATGCCCTGGGCCGTGAACATCGCCGACAGACGCTTTTCCTGTTTGGACGCGATTTCATAAATCGTGACATCCGAGACGACAAAGGTTGGCAGAGCATCGGTCGCCGTTTCCGGCTGCCGTTGCATGTCCACCACGACAAACTCGCTGTCGTTTCGCAGTGTGAAGTCGGCGCGATTGCCCCTCAATTTGACCTGTAACTCATGTTCGGGCAGTTGAGGATCGGGCAACTTCACTTGCTTCAAATCGGCGAATGACAGACTCCCGTCGAAGAATTCCCTGGTGCACAAATTGCCCAGCGTTCGTTTGTCTTCGTCCTGATAGGCCGATAAGAACGACACACAGCGGTTGACCGCGTGTGCCAGATTCAACAGCGAAGGCAGCTTTTCTTCTTCGTCCTTCGAAGCGATGGCGACGTCGGAAACCTGCCATTTGCCCTTCTTGAGTGCCAATGTCACGATATTTTCGCCCGACATTCTTGGCAGCTTGACCACGGCGACCTTCTCATCGAGCGACGCGGTCGGTTTGAACTTGTCGGTGGGAGATTTGCCTTGAGTGACCTGGCGCGTGAATTGAGCGAGTACAGACGGTGGCAATTCTTCGAGGCACGCATGCAACTTGGGGGTAGTGACATCCAGGACTTGATCGCGGGTGCCGTGATGCCACGCATCCAGAAATTCGCGTACGGTCAACAACAGATCCATCTGCTCCGAGACCGACTTGTATGCGACCAGTCCTTTCTTCTTTTGCCTCAGATAAATGTCATCAACAACCCAGCGGCCCGCTTCGTCTCGAGACAATTCGTAGAAGATTTCTTTCTTGTCTTCGCCAACCTGAACCGTCACCTTCTTTTTGTTCTTGTCATCTTCATTCGGTTCGACTTTGACGACGGTGGTCTTGCCGTCGGGTAGCCGCAGGATTTTCAGGTCTTCCATCGCAGTCGCTGTGCGCAACGTTCGATTCTTGAAGTCGTCAGATGTGGCATCCTTCAGTGCGTCCAGGTCCTTCGCTTCCAGGCTATTGGCGAAGGCCGTAATCGCACGGGTCTCGATCAAATGAGCGCAGCCGGCCACGTTGCCGGCGATGGTTGCGGCGAGACCTAACGACCACACGAAAGAGCGGACTGCTCGAGACATGCGTGCCATCCTTGGCGAACCAGTGCGCGAGCGGCACCTGTTCAACAGTCTGACAAAAACGGAATTGGGAAAATGGGAGGGCGGCCTTCTCTCAGATAACCGAAACCGGGTCAATACCATCTCCGGCAAATTTGACACGTCTGAAACAGGATTTTGAAAATCGCTCACATTTCCTCTGAATTCGAGGCGAAATGTCGCAAGAACGCTACCGCCTCGGCGATGCTCGACTCGCTCAATCAAGGGCGAATCGTCGTAGACGATGCGGTCGTGATTCACGCGGTTTCGTGCTAAAACTATTGTGATGATGGGGCTTGCGAATCGAATAAGCGCCAGATCTGCCAGCCTTGTGAATTCGCTGATTTTTGATTTTGAATTGATGCATGATCGGTTTTTGGCGGGCAGGTTTATGTCGACGGGTGGAACACAGTTCGATGATTTTGATTGGGGCCTGGCGACTCAATCGATCACTGTGCGAATGCGCTGGTTCGGCATCTGCATTGGTTATGTGCTGGTCAATTTCATCGGCGACGGTCACAACCGGAGCATTCTGAATGCGATCCTCTTGTTGGGAGCCGTGTACGCTCTGCTGGATACGGTCTGGTCGGTACGAGGCAAAGTATTTCTGAGCGAGTGGCCAGTTTTCACGTCGTTCATGGAAGCACTGTTCATCGGACTCTTGTGCCATTTTGACGACGGACTGCTGAGTGCGTTTCGTTTCTACTACCTGCTGTCACTGCTGGTGTGCGCCATTCGTTATGCTCCAACAGTCACCTGGATGACCTTCGGGTTCCACATCGTCAGTTACGTGACTCTTGCGTTGACACACACTGTTTCGACACACGACGAAATGTCGGCACTGATTTTGATGCCGATTATTCTTGGCTGGGTGACATGGGCCTGCGTTTCGCTGTCAGAGTTGCTCAAGTGGGCCAGCGTTCGATTGCGCGACCTGAACGGAAAGCTGCAACAAGACCAACTGTTGCTCGAAGATCGCATCGTCGAGCGAACCAAGCAACTGCAAGAGTCACAGGCAATGTTGGTCCAGCAGGAAAAGCAGGCGGCCTTTGGTCTGCTGGCGGCCGGAATCGCACACGAAGTAGGTAACCCACTCGCCGCGATCAGTTCGCTGGTTCAACTGTTAAATCGCCGAAATATTGAACAGGAGACTCGCGAAAAGCTGTCGCTGGTCGATGATCAGTTGCGACGTATTCAACGTACGTTGCGAGAACTGGTCGATTTCAGCCGTCCGGCCGTTTACGAGAAAACTCGCTGCAACGTGCACTCGATGATCGATGCCGCTCTCAATATCGCCAAGTACTACAAGCGTAAGAAGGGTAAACAAATTGTCACGAATTATGCCGAGGGTGTCCCGGCCATGATGATCGTGCGTGACCAGTTGGTGCAGGTCTTCTTGAATTTGATCCTGAATGCGATGGATGCGACTGAAGAAGGCGGCACGATCGAGATCCGTACATCGCGCGAAGGGTGCTGGTTGCGAATCGATGTTTGCGATGACGGTCATGGCATGCCCAACGAACTACGGAATCGAATCTTTCGACCGTACGTCACCACCAAGGAAACCGGCACAGGATTAGGCCTGTTCGTCAGTCGTAACATTGTCGAACAGAACGGCGGTCGGATCGAGTTGAGTGAAACGTCACCCAAGGGAACGATATTCAGCGTCTTTCTGAATTTTGATGACGCTATTGTCGACGTGAGTGACGTTTCGATCGATGGTCAACCCCTTCGTCGTGATCTCCCGTAGCTCTTGCCACAGGATTCGGCTTCCATGTTGTGGTACGTCGAATGGGTGGCAAATGCCCCAACTGATGGCAGGCTTTTGACGTATGAGAATTACTTTTGAGCGGCGAGTAGCATAAAGAGAACATGAAACGCTAGGATTTGACGTATTAGATGGGACTTTTTAGATGGGATTTTTGCTCCCTTCGCCTGCACACACCTTTGTGTGTCTCGCCGGTCAGCCTTTCCTGATTGGATTCCATCCCCGGTGCAATTCGGGCCACTACAGTTTAGGTGAAGCGAAGATGTTGTTGGTTCTGCGTTGGTTGCGGCCGTCTCAATTGCCGACCCTGTTTCTACTTGTGATGTTCACGGGACTACTGGGGTCAGTTGCCCGTGCAGCGGACGGAATGCAATATCCGTTGGCTGCGGCGGTCACTCCGGATGGAACGATTTACGTCGCCGATCGCGACTTACCAGGCGTATGGAAGTTCGCTGAAAACAAGTGGTCAATCTATTTTCAGGGTTCGAAAAAATTTCGGACACCACTGAACGCGGTCCGTTGCCTGGCGATCGATCACGAAGGCAAATTGCTGGCAGGCGATTCAGCGACCCGTGAAATCTACCGCTTTGGAGCTGACAACCAGCCGGTGCCGCTAACTGAAGGCAATGTGGGTATCCCGATGTCGATGGCTGTGGCCAAAGACGGAACCATCTTCGCTGGCGACATTGAGATTCAACGAGTCGTGAAGATTCCGGCCGCGGGTGGCAAACCTGAAATTATCGCCGAAGTCACTGCCCCACGTGGGATGGCGATGGACGCCGATGGCAAGCTGTGGGTCGTCTCGCACGGCAAGAATTCTGTGTTGCGTATGTCTCAGGATGGCAAAACAACGGACGTCGTGACAGAAGGACGTCCCTTCCAGTTCCAGCACCATATCGTGCTGGGAAAAGAAGGCGAAGCTTACGTTGCAGATGGTTACGCCAAGACGATCTGGAAGATCAAACCGGGCGAAAAGCCCGAGGCATTTTATGCTGGCGACCCGCTCAAGAACCCGGTCGGACTGACCTGGTGGAACGATGTGATGCTGATTGTCGATCCGCACCAGAAATCGGTCTATAAGCGATTGCCAGACGGCAAGTTAGAGGTCGTCGGAACAGCGGGAAATTGACCAATCCGGCCGGCGACGCCTCAAATTGAGGTGAGTCCACCAGCTGCGGATTCACCGAGCTTCTGATTCCCGAGCGTATTCTGAATCGAACGCCGCCTCGGCTGAGGCAATTGTCGCTGGCGCGAAGGGCTGGTACATCTTCCACGCGGTGTCATGACCGTCGGCATAGCCCGATTGATAGCCGAAGTGCCAACAGCTAAACAAGCCCCAAGCTGCCAAGGGGACAATCCATAACTTCCAACTGCTTTTGGACATCGAACGACTCCTGAATCGTTAAGGAACCGGGGTCCAGGGACCGCTCGGCAAGCGGCCTCCAAATCTTCATCAAATCTTCACAGATGATGTATCGGATTTTACCGGGGTAAGTCAACGCGAGTTTTGTTAAGAATTTCGGCCCGAAACCAGTGGATCGGACAGCTGATTTGAACTAAACGAGACCCCCAAAGAACTTCACCCGCTTCGTTACGACCGTGGGCAGCAAAACGCCGACCGCACCCACCCACAACCTCGCGCACGAAGGAGTAGAATCCCCAAGCCCGCAACGCGCGAACGATCCAACTATTCGAAACCCATCATCGACGCGCATCCCGCCCTGCCGCGGCCGGCAGAGAATTCGTCTTGCTGGATTTTGGCGTCCGGAATACAAGCCTCATTCTTTGGAAGGACTTGGATCGTTTGGGTCCCAGGTGTGCGGTCCACGCCCGTGTCCCGCCAACATGAGTTTGCCAGAGAGTTAATGGCCAGCCGAGGAGATACAACGTGCCTGACTTGACTGTTCCGCAAGTGGATTCGCCAGATCTGTATCTCGACCTGCTGAAGCGGTGTTTGACGGCCGAGATTTACGACGAGAGTGCCTGGCGGGTCGAAACTGGCCACCGCACTCGAATGGGAATCCTGCAGCGGTTGCGTCAATCGGTTCTGCGCACGATGGCGAAGCGCGGTTACCTGCTGGTGAAACATAAACAATTCGATGCCAAGTCGCGTGATGTTGGTACCGACTGGCCCTGCTTTGGCTACAGCATGGTTGGCATCCAGCGGATGAACAATATCGAACACTGTATGCGAACGGTCATTGCGGACAAGATTCCTGGAGATTGCATCGAGACAGGAGTGTGGCGCGGTGGTTCGACCATTTTCATGCGCGCGATCCTGCAGCGATTCGGAATCAAAGATCGCACGGTGTGGGTGGCGGACTCGTTCGAAGGCTTGCCCAAGCCGACGGTCGCGCAAGACTGTGAAGACGCTCGTTACGACCTGTCGGGTTGTGACTATTTGAAGGTGTCAGTGGATCAGGTGAAGGCCAATTTTGCACGGTTCGGTTTGCTCGACGATCAAGTCCAATTCCTGAAGGGCTGGTTCAAAGACACGCTTCCCACTGCGCCGATCAAGCAACTGGCAGTGTTGCGGCTGGACGGCGACATGTACGAATCCACGATGGACGCGTTGAACGCCTTGTTCCACAAGGTCAGTGCCGGTGGTTTTGTCATCGTCGATGATTATTCGGCCTGGCCCGGTTGCAAGGCTGCCGTGGATGAGTTTCGAGCGCGACACAAATTGGGCGGTGAGATTCACAACGTTGACAACACGGGCGTCTTCTGGCGATTGCCAATGAAGTCGGCGATGCGCGCTGCAGCTTGATCGAGACAACGCGAAAGTGGGGTCTTTAAGCGCTCCCAAGAAGCTCAGTATCTTTCCACGGAAACAACGGAAAAGGGACACGGATGTCCGGAACCACAATCGCTCAGGGATGGGGCGCGAATCGCGCCGATACTGCGGATTCCCACGTCGACATTGCTGTCGAAACGGTGCCTTGCCCCAACTGTGACGGTCAACGATTTGATTTGATTCTCGCAGGGTCAGATCACCTGACGGGGTTGGGCGGCAAGTTCAAACTTGTACAGTGTTCGTCATGCGATCTCGTGTTGACCAATCCACGTCCGGCTCCCGAGTCGTTGGGCTTGTTCTATCCGGAAGAATATTCGCCGTACCAAACCGAAACGACGCATGCGCAGCGTTGGGAGTGGCTGGAACATCTCGCGTTGCGCAGTCACTTTGGATACCCACCTCAGCCAGCCAGCCTGTTTGCGAAAACACTGGCTCACTTGGCAATGTGGAAGTTTCATGCGAGGTTTCAGCGGCACGAGTGGATTCCATTCAGGGCGCCCGGTCGGTTGCTGGACGTTGGTTGTGGGGCCGGTTCATTCCTGCAACGAATGCGGTCGTTCGGTTGGACCGTGACAGGGTTGGACTACGCGGCCGATGTCGCGCGTGGCGTCGAACAGCGGACGGGAATCAAAGTTCACGTCGGCTCTTTGCCGCACCCGGAACTGCAGTCACAAACGTTTGACGCAATCACGATGTGGCATGTTTTGGAACACGTGCCGTCGCCTCGCGGCTTGATACGGCATGCCGCAAATATGTTGCGACCCGGTGGGTTGCTGGTCATTGAAGTGCCCAACATCGAAAGCCGCACGTTTACCGAATTCGGCGAGCACTGGTTTGGGTTGGAATTGCCGCGGCACTTCCAGCATTTCAGTCCCAAAACATTGTCCGCAACGCTGCCGGAAGACATGCTGCGGATTGTTGAGATTCAACAGATCGGGATGCGTACCTGGATCAAGCGATCGGCTCACCGTGCTGCCAAGGCCGGCCGCACTCAGTACAACGCCTGGCTTTCTCGCGGAAAATCGTTCTGGGTTGAGCAAGCGATTCAGTCCGAAATCGCCGACCACGCCGATGGCCTGCGAATCATTGCGGAGCGTCGATCATGACGTCATCCGGTCAGGGTAAGTCGCCAATCTCGATCGCGAATTCGACGATCACAGGCGGCGGTCTGGCCATCGTTATCGTAAACTGGAACAGTGGCCAGTTTCTGAAGGACTGTCTGGCATCACTGCATCGCTGCGAGGGGCTTGACCGGGTAGCTCAAGTCGTCGTCATCGACAATGCCTCGCACGATCAATCGCATCGAGATTTGCCGTCGCTGACGGTACCGCTGACAGTCGTTCGCAATGAAACCAATCGAGGATTTGCCGCGGCCTGTAACCAAGGCGCGGCTGCCTGTCGTGCAGAATATCTGTTGTTCCTGAATCCAGACACCGTCTTGCACGCGAACTCGTTGCAAGGTCCTTTAGACCTGCTGGATGATCCTGATCAGGCTGATGTCGGAATCTGTGGCATTCAGTTGATGGACGATCGCGGCAGGATCGGTCGAACCTGTTCGCGTTTGCCGACACCGATCAGCATGTTCGCAATGGCAACTCGGCTGCATAGTCTGCTGCCCTGGCTGTTTCCGCCCCATTTCATGAAAGAGTGGGACCATCAACAGACGCGGGATGTTGAAGAAGTCATTGGAGCATTCTTCGTCGCCCGACGAGATTTATTCCAACGACTAAACGGGTTCGACGAGCGGTTTTTCGTCTACTTTGAAGAGGTCGATTTTTGCGAACGATCGCGGCGATTGGGGTATCGCACACTTTATCTGGCGACCGCCCAGGCAGACCATTCGGGTGGCGGTTGCTCGAATCAGATTCGCGGACGGTCACTGTTCTATTCGTTGCGCAGCCGGGTGCTGTATGCGAATAAGCATTTCTCAACGATTGCCGCGATGATCTGCTGGTTCGCGACGTTCGTGATGGAACCCGTCATTCGATCATTGCAGATGGTTTTGGGGTTGCGGTTCAAGAATTTACGGCCGTTGTGGTACGCCAATTCATTGTTGTGGTGGGATCGCTTTATCGCACCGATCTCGCCCGGCCGACCGGCGACACCTGCGATTGAGTCATCGACGGCAATGAACACAAAGTATCAGACGCGATCGGCGGCTTAGTCAGGTTGATGTCGAGTTGGGGTGGGGGGTGAACGGTTTGAGAATTCTGTTCCTGTCGACGAAAGCGACCAGGCCCAGCCACCGTTTTCGCGTCGAGCAAGTGCTTCCGCACCTCGAACGGCGTGGGCATCGCTGTGCGGTCGGATTCTTCCCCAAGAATCCGTTCGTGCGATTCTGGTTCTATCGACAGTTGACTCAGTTCGACGTCGTCTTCATCCAGCAGCGAACTCTTGATCCGATCGAACTTCGACTCGTGCGCCGCCTGTCGGCGTGCCTCGTTTTCGACTTGGACGATTCAGTGATGTTCGATAGCAAGGGGCAGCACGACCGACGTCGTTCCACGCGATTTTCGGCGATGGTGCGCGCGGCTGACCTCGTGATTTCTGGCAATCGTTTCTTGCGCGAACGCGTTGCCGAGTGCGCGGTGTCAGCGAAACGAAGCCTGGGCATGACGGTGCTGCCAACAGCGATTGATACGGAACGGTTCAGGCCGGGACTAACTCACAAAACTTCGACAGACCGGTGTGTGATCGGCTGGACTGGAAGTCGCAGCACGAATCCTTACCTGAATGCGATCTTTCCAATCCTCGCGACGCTGTCTGGACCGTTTGAAGTCCGAATCATTTCCGACACGACAGACGGACTGGATTTCTCGCAGTTGGGTTCCATCCCTTATCGGTTCGTGAAGTGGTTTGCCGAGACGGAAGTTGTCGAGACGGCCAAATTCGATATCGGCTTAATGCCTTTGCCTGACGACAATTCGACTCGAGGCAAATGTGGTTGCAAGGCATTGCAGTACATGTCTCTGGGAATTCCGGCTGTCTGCAGTCCTGTTGGCGTCAATCGAGATATCGTTCAACCCGATCGCAACGGCTGTCTGCCGCAGACCGATGACGAATGGAAATTGACGCTCAATCGGTTAATTGCAAACGTTGAAATGCGGCAGATGCTGGGACAAGCCGGCAGGAGAACGGTAGAAGCCAAATACTCACTAACCGAAGTCGCCAACCAACTGGGACAGATGCTCGAGAAGCATTGTCAACCATTGAGAAAAACGGCCTGACGGCAAAGATTAGCCACCATGCAACCGCTCGTTTCGATCATCGTTCCTCATTATCAAACAGCCGAACTGGCGAAGCTGTGTCTGCGCAGCATTCGGCGATTCACAACTGACATCGCATACGAAGTGATCGTGATCGATAACGCATCCCAGGACGGGACTTCGTTAGACTACCTGCGTACGCTCGACTGGATCCGATTGATCGAACGGCCAGCCCCTGTGCCGACTGGCAGCGACGCACATCGTTCGGCAGTCGAGATCGGTTTCGCCGCCGCCGTCGCACCGTACATCCTGACCATTCACACCGACACGATTCCGATTCGCGAAGACTGGTTGCACTACCACCTTGATCCGATGCTGGCGAACGAACGTATCGGTGTGATCGGGACGGACAAATTGGTTCTGAGGTCGAAAACTCAGGAATGGCTTCGGACGCTCGAAGATTCGGCGATGTGGTGGAAGAGGCTGCGACCGATTCGCCAGATGAATAAGCGACCTTATATTCGCAGTCATTGTGCGCTGTATCGACGCAGCGTCCTGGATGCTCATGGAATTCGCTACAACGATGTGCCAACACTGACAGCAGGGATGGGTGTGCACCGTGAGTTGGAGCGGTTGGGATATGAATGCCGCTTTCTGGACCCGCGCGACGTCATCCAGCGAGTGGCCCATTTGAATCATGCGACAGAGTTGCTGCTGCCGGAATTGCAGCAGAACGCCAAACTGATTCACCTGTGGCGAGGCCACTACCGGATCGCACGATTCTTTCAACGGCCGGACATCAGGGCGATTTTGGCCGACGAAAGCCTCGATCATCGAGTGAACCACAGACAACGAGCGGCATAGATGGGCGTGAATTGCGCCGCCACGCAAGACATCACAGCTCATGACGTATTCGAGACAACATGAAAGTGCACTTGGATGAAAGGATCCGCCGATGAAAAACTGGTTAGACTGGTGGTTCCGATTAGAGCATGCGCAACAGTTTGATACGTCAGGTGACGTCTCGCTCAGACTTGACCCGCAGCGAATCGATCGCAGCGACAAGGCGATATCCACGGCGCGGCTGGTGAGCTTATTCGTTTGGGTGGGAGTGATCGCACGTGTGATCCGCTATTACTTGTGCTTTCCATTGTGGGATGACGAAAGCTTTCTGTGTGTTAACCTGATCAGTCGTAGTTATGCCGAATTGCTCCAGCCGTTGGATTATCACCAGGTGGCCCCCGTCCTGTTTCTGTGGATGGAACGGACATGCGTGCTGTTGGGTGGCTTCTCCGAATATTCCTTGCGGTTGGCGCCATTTGTCTGTTCGATCGCCAGTCTGTTTCTGTTTCGTCAGGTGGCCGCGCGACTGCTTTCAGGTCCGGCGCAAGTGTGCGCCGTCGCGATTTTTGCCGTTTCGTATCCCGGCATTCGGTATGCCGCCGAAGCAAAGCCATATTGCACCGATATGTTTGTCGGATTGGCATTGCTCGCCATCGTCGTCCAGTGGCAGTCGAGTCGTGATGTGCGTTGGTTGATCGGGCTCGCCGCGTTGATGCCGATCGCTTTGGGGATTTCGTATCCCGCCGTATTTGCCGCGGGTGGTTTGAGTCTGGTCTGTGGTGCGATTCTGCTGCGGCGAACTGGAACGCAGCGCGAATGGCTGGCCTGGTCTGGTTGGAACCTGTCGCTCGTGGCCAGTTTTGTTTGTTGGTTTCATCTGGTGGGGCGGATTCAAAGCAGTGCTGAAAGCGAATTCATGGGCGAGTTCTGGAAACAGAACTTTCCGCCGGTCGCCCAACCGTGGCTGGTACCGTATTGGCTGCTGAAGACGCATGCGAGTGATTTTCTGGCGTATCCACTGGGCGGTCCCAACTGGGCCAGCACGGCAACTTTGATCCTCTGCCTGGCGGGGCTGTGGTACCTGATTCAGCAGAGACAGTTTGTCTGGTTGGGTCTGGTCGCGTGCCCGGCTGGTCTGCACCTGCTGGCAGCGGCGTTACAGAAATATCCTTACGGCGGACATGTGAAGTTTTCGCAATACCTCGCGACAATGATCTGCTGCCTGGCAGCGTTAGGACTCGCCGCCATCATGAACTGGTGGTCTCGGTCGGGCATTTCGAGCAAAGCGGGACTGAGTTGTGTCAGCGCCATTCTGCTTGTCGTGGGTCTGGGCGCGATTGGTCGTGACTTGATCAATCCCTACAAAACACGATCGGACTTTCGGGCACGCGCCTTCGCGCAATCGTTCTGGCTGGGAGCCCATTCGGTTGAAGAGGTGGCCTGTTTGAAATCAGACCTTGGTCTCGATTTCGTGCCTGACCAGCATCGAGAACTCAGTTGGTCGGCCCACTACTTATGTAATCGAGCGATCGAGATCAGTCGTTGTTCATTGCAAAAAGTCGACCTGGAACAGGTCACGGCAACACGGCCACTGCGATGCGTGCTCTACCACGACGCGCGTTATGACCTCGATCAGTCGCGGCTGGATCAATGGCTAAGCGAAATGCAACTGAAGTATGTCCTGGTCGCGCATGAAAGCCTGCCCTTTCCGCGGCGTGCGAAGGACGATCGCCGACTGGTGACCATGGAATATGTCGATTCGTACAAGTTTGTTCCCCGTGAAGGGATCGCGGAGCTACAACCCAAGCACGGCGAGACAACGCGTCAGTAGGGTCAGTTTCGATTGCGGTCAGATGTGAGTCATTGCAACATGTGTGGAATCGCGGGCCAGATCAGTCTCAATGGCATGCCAGCCGATCATGGCACGATCGAGCGGATGGTCATTGCGCTAAAGCATCGCGGCCCCGATGCACAGACTGCTCATGTGGATGGACCTGTCGGTTTTGGACATGCGCGATTGTCGATCATCGATCTCGCGGGTGGCCGACAGCCGCTGTTCAATGAAGACCAGACGGTCACCGTCATTTGCAATGGTGAAATCTACAACTATCAGGAACTGACCAGGCAGCTTGTTCAACGCGGGCATCGATTTCGAACCGGCAGCGATTGTGAAGTGATCGCACATCTGTGGGAGGATGTCGGCACAGATCTGGTCGGTCAACTGCGAGGGATGTTCGCCTTCGTGCTGTACGATCGGCGGCAGGGCATTGTCTTCGGCGCGCGCGATCACTTTGGTCAAAAGCCCCTCTATTATCATCACGACACCACCCGATTCTCGTTCGCATCAGAGATCAAGGGGCTGTTGGTTCTGCCTGAAGTCTCGCGCGATCTGGATCCATTGGTGCTGGATCAGTTCCTGTTTCATCAGTTTATCCCCCAGCCGCGAACGTTGTTTTCGCAGATCAAGAAACTGTCCGCCGGATCCTGCTTCGAGATTCGATTGCCGGACCACAACGGTGAAGTGATCGGACTGGCGAGCGACAAGGGGAAAAGCAAAGTCTCGATGCTCCGGTACTGGGAACCGACGTTCGCGCCTGACCGGACAATGTCCGATCAGGATCATCTGGCGCGAGTTGAGGCCGGGTTGGCGGACGCCGTGCAAAGTCACATGGTTGCGGATGTTCCGGTGGGAGTCTTTCTCAGCGGCGGGATCGATTCAAGTTTGATTACCGCGTTGGCGACTGGCAATCACTCTCAACCGCTGGAGACGTTTTCAATCTCGTTCCCTGGCAGCGATCAGGACGAGTCGTCCTATGCGACCGCGGTGGCCAAGTCACTGGGAACGATTCACCGTGATTTTGCATTCGCGCCGGCGGACATGCAGCAGATGCTAGTCCAGGCGGCAGCCTTGTTCGATCAACCGTTGGCAGACGCCGCAGCGCTGCCACTGATGGCGCTCAGCCGCGCCGCCGCACAGCATGTCAAAGTGGTGCTGACAGGTGATGGTGGCGACGAACTGTTCGCCGGTTACCGCAAGTATCAGCGGATGGCGCGGATTCCCGGTCGTTATGGTTGGTTGTCGCATCTGAGTGCCACGCTATTCCCAATGCATGAGCTGGCTGCCTGCCGACCAGATCCGTTCGGTTCTCGCAAAATGCGATCGCGGATCGCGATGTCGATCGCCCCGTCTTGTCGCAGCCTGTACCACCGGCAGGGTTGGGAAGGCTGGGAACGATTCGGCTTGTATCAAACGGGTTTGGCTAACGCGATTGGAGGTCGGTTTGAATCCTTGTTTGAATCAGGCGACCCGTCGCATTCATGTTTGGAACCACTGAATGCGGCCCTGCAACTGGATCAGGGAACCGTCCTGGCCGATCGTCTGTTGCTGAAAGGCGACTGCGCGACGATGGCATTTGGACTGGAAGCACGCGCTCCGTTGCTCGATCATCATCTCGCCGCGATTGCCGGTGCGTTGCCTTTGTCACTCAAGGTCACTCCGTCGCGGACAAAGGTAGCGCTGCGTGAGATCGCCGGTCGTTATTTGCCAGTCGACATCACATCGCGCCGCAAAAAGGGATTCTCGATCCCGCTGGACGACTGGTTCCGGAATCGGCTGGCCGGCTGGACTCGTTCTTGCCTGTTGGAAGAATCGATATCACTGCCGCGGTTCTTCCATCGTCCGGCGATCGAAACGCTCTTGCGTGAACATGCCGCCGGAAAGAATCACTCCGGCAGAATCTATACATTGCTGATGTTCGAACTGTGGTGTCGCGCCTATGCGGCGTGACGTGGCAATTGATTCGCGTTCGCGAGTGATGCACGCTCCCCAGTATTCATTTTTGACGTGACGCCACGACTATACTGCTTGCAGATTTCCCCGATTCATTGGAATGACATCGTACGAACGTCGGATGCGGTCTTTGACCGACTCGCGATGCACGATTGATTTCTGACAGTGCAGTGCGGTTGAAACGAGATAGCTTTGTGGATTCACAACAATGACGGAAATTCGTCCCAGCTTTTTAACGGCCGAGTGGCGATACCTGTTGATGCTGAACTATCGGATCGATCCCCAGATCCTGGCCTCGCAGATTCCTGCCGGCACGGAATTGGATCTGTGGAACGGCCAGGCGTACGTCAGCATCGTCGGATTTCAGTTTTTGAAGACGCGATTGCGTGGGATCGCCATTCCATTCCATCGGAATTTCAGCGAGGTCAATCTGCGCTTTTATGTGCGACGCGAAGAAAACGGAGAATGGCGACGAGGCGTTGCCTTCATCCAAGAAATCGTGCCATTGCCAGCCGTCTCGTTCGTCGCCCGTTGGATCTACAACGAGAACTACGTGACGCTGCCCATGCGGGATCGAATTGATCTTGCGCCCACCCAGGATCGAGGCTCAGTAAATTACTCATGGAAATGGCAAGGTCGCTGGACGAATCTGTCGGCCGAAATCAGTGGACCAAGTGTTGCTGCCGCACCTGGATCGGAAGAAGAATTCATCACCGAGCATTACTGGGGCTATACGGCTCAGCGCGACGGAGGAACGATCGAATACGGCGTCGAACATCCGAAGTGGCGGATCTGGCCCACGACATCGAGTCACTTTGAATGCGATGTTGCGTCGCTGTACGGACCACAATTCGTCGAGGCACTGAGCGGACCTCCGAACTCGGCGTTTGTCGCCGATGGTTCTGAAATCGTCGTTCGTCAGGGGACTCGATTAATCAGTTCGTGATCGATCCGCCGTCCTGGAATTCCGGTCCAACAGGTCTGCGTCGGCAATAATTCGCCTTTCATGACCAGCGACAAATCACCGACCGACGCACCGTCCGCGAGTTGACTGTCGTACAAAATCAGCGACATCGCGCCCAGATTGCAGCCTTTCCCAACTTCGACCGTCGACATCTTCATGACGCGGTCTTCAAACAGGTGTGTCTGCAACGTGCAATCCAGATTGATGGACACATCGTCACCGATGTGGACGAGATCGAATTCCGTCAATTCGGTCGTGTCGAGATAGACTCGCCGGCCGATTTTGGCGCCCAGGAGTCGGAAGAACCAGCAGATGTACGGAGTTCCTGCCAGCAGATCGAGAAAGAAAGGCGAGGCGTAATTGTCGAGCAGAGAAGTCACCACTTCTGTTCGCCATACGAAGTGATTCCACAACGGTCGTTCACAGGGGCGGTACCGTCCAATTAAGACCCATTTAAAAGCGATCAACAACAACGCGGCAACGCAGCCGGCCGCTGCGTAAAGGGCGGGAAACAATACTCCGATCAACCACAACGGAAGCATGTCCCGCAGTGACAATACGACGGACAACAGCAGGTTGGTCGAGATGATGAATAAGGTGGACGGCAACGTGATCCGGAAGAATTCAATAACCAATCGCTGTACGATCAGCCACCGCGTCGGGCGGAACGTTTCTTCCTCGGTGAATCCGGCTGACGTTTGACGCTGCGGCAGAAAGAAGGACGGTGAGCACAGCCACGATGTGTTCGCCGAAATCGGGTTTGGCGGCGTCATTGAAAGGCAGCCGATCAAACAGTTGTCGGGAATCTGTGCACCAATAGGAACGAGCGCACTGTTACCTACGAAAGTTCGCTCACCAATTCTCGTGACATCGATTGTCATGACTCCGTCTTGAACCCGAGCGGCACCCAGCGAGACGGCGTCAGCGACGAAGCTTTCGTTTCCAATCGCCAGACAATCAGGCGAAACGAAGGACGCGGTGGAAACCTCGGTGCGATGGCCAATCTTTGCACCCAATAGTCGATACCACGGTGCCAGATACAACGTTGAATAGAGTGGTCCGATCACATCCAGACTGAGATGCATCAATCGATCGACAAACCACTTTCGCAAGTAAAAAGAATGATGCAGAGGATAGGAGCCCGGACGAACCTTTCCCAATAACAGCCACTTCACGGCCGCGATCTCGAGGCTGATTAATACCACGAACGACATCGCGATCAGCGGTGACAGAAAGAGGTATGAGTAATAGTCGTCGACGGAATTCAAATGGACCATCAAGACCATCCCTGGAAAGAATGCCGCCATGGGTAATAGCGGGAAAATCAGAATGCCCAGCACGTACAACCAACTGTAGGCAAACCGCCGCAGGGGAGTAGTCAACACACATTGTGGTCGGGCAGAACGATCGAAAGCGGTGTTCTGGCGCGCGGGAGAACCTTTCCAGGACTGCCCGGCAGGAATGGAGCGTTGCGTTACCAGTAACGACAGATCATCCAGTTCCGCGTCATCTGCCATCACCGTCGAAGGGGCAAGGACAGCGCGCGTGCCGACGAAGCAGCGTTTGCCAATGTCGATGGAACCCAGCACCAACCAGCCGTCTTCCACATTCGCACCCGTGAAATGTGAGTCGGCGCCAAGGCAACTGTCATCGCCGATCGACAGCAAGTCGTAGGCCTGACCGCCATCGTTGCCGAGATAGACGTTCGAACCAATCCGTGATCCCATCAGGCGATAGTACCAAGTCAACAGAGGAGTGCCCGTCAGGTAACTGGTCGGTACAATGTTGCGAATCGATTGCACGAACCACCACCGCAGGAAATAAGCCCCCCACAGGGGATACCGGCCCGGTCGTATTCGGCCAATCACGATCCACTTGACGACAATCGACAGCGCCAGCATTGCCGGGTACAGGGCGGTCAAAGTCAGCAGCGACAACAGGGCCGCCAGGATGCCCGAGTAACCATCGTCCAAAAGAAATGAATAGCGGAGATACGGCGCCAACCACTGCAGTGAGAAGAATCCGACGACAAAATACAGGCCCACGATTTGAAGCAGAGCACAACGAAGGTGCTCGCGTGGGGTCGGTTGGCGAATGTCGCGATGAGTCACCTTCGGCGTCGACGTGCGAAGATCGACCGCGGTCGGAATCCGAGTTCGAATGGCATCGGCCAGTCGCTTGATCGTGGGATGGGTGTAAACATCGAGCATCGACAGATCGCTGAAGGCCGGAAACTTCCGCAGTGCCGACACCAGCCGCGCGGCAAGCAGTGAATGCCCGCCCAAGTCCACGAAGAAATCGTCGTCGGGACTGACTGTCGTCGGTGAGAAGAGATTCTTCCATGCGACAAACAACTGGCCTTCGACATCATCCTGTGGAGTCCAATCCGTCAACGCTCCTATTTCCGGTCGTGATGTTCGCGGACGCGGCGCGGGAAGTTGTTTGCGGTCGACCTTGCCGCTCGTGAGAGTTGGCAGCGACTCAATCGGTTCGAACACCGAGGGGATCATGTAGACCGGCAACGTCTCACGCAGTTTCATGCGCAGTTGGTCTTCATCAAACGTGGCGCCCGTTCTTGGAATCAGGTAGGCAATCAACTGTTGCACGCCCGGAACGTCCTCGCGCACTGTCGCCGCAGCGGCCAATACACCGGGGCAGCGGATCAACTCGGCCTCGATTTCGGCCAGTTCCACGCGGAAGCCGCGCAGCTTGATCTGGCCATCGGCGCGACCGAGAAACTCGATCTGGCCATCTCGAGTCCCGCGAACCAGGTCGCCCGTCTTGTACAACCGCTGCGGAGTTTCGTCGTCCGGCAAGGGGCTTAACGACACGAAACGTTCGCGCGTCAGATCGTCGCGGCCCATGTAACCGCGGGCCAATCCCGCCCCGCCCAGGTACAGTTCCCCGGTTTCGCCGGGAGGCAATGCTTGCCCGGCGTCATTCAAGACGAAGGCGGTATATCCAGGCAGCGGTACGCCGATCGTGATCGGCTGACCTGGATGACATTCGGTCCAAGTCGCGATGACGGTCGCTTCGGTGGGACCATACGTGTTGAACATACGGCGATTCGATTGGCACCAGCGCGAAACCAGATCGGCTGAGCAGGCTTCGCCACCAACGATCAGAATGCGGACTGTCGGTAGATCGCCTTCCATCATCGCCAGTAATGTGGGGACGCATGACAGGACCGTGATCTTCTGGTCCGTCAATAACCGAGGAAGGTCGGGACCGGCGTGCACCATTTCAGCCGTCGCGGCAACGAGTGTTGCACCCGCGCACCAGGCTAGCCACAGTTCTTCAACGGACGCGTCGAAGGCGATGGAGAATCCCTGGTAGACGCGATCGTCGGGTCGGATCGCAAATCGAGCCGCCTCGGTCAGGACCAGATGCACGGCATTGCGATGCTCGATCTGTACGCCTTTGGGTTTGCCCGTTGAGCCCGAGGTGTAGATCACGTAACACAGGTTGTCGGGACCGATCCCGTCTGCATCATGGGTCGCTCGAGTCGTCGCTTGCTTAGCGATCGATGACCATTCGGTGTCGATCAGAATCACAGTCCCGGCGAAACCCGTCACGTGATTCGCGAAGTCCGAGGTCGTGATCAGGACTTTACTGGCCGAATTCTCCAGGATGTAGGCGACTCGATCAGTCGGATACTCGGCATCAATCGGAACGTAAGCTCCGCCGGATTTGAGGATTGCGAGCAAACTGATATAGACATTCAGTGATCGAGGCAACCAGAACGCGACGCACACCTCAGGCCCCACGCCTCGTGACCGCAGAAAACTGGTGAGTTGATTCGCCGCCTCATCTAACTCGCGATACGTCATGGACCGGCGTTGGCATTCAACGGCAACCCGGTTCGGGGTCGCCGCAACTTGAGCCTCAAACAGATCGGACAGTCGCAAATCGGCGGGAAGCGGAGGCCCATCGGTATGGGCTTCGGAATCTCCTGGTGCGAGAGGCATCGGCGTGCTTTCTGGTGATTCGCTGACACGCAAGTCGGTCTTCCGAATTCTCCATTACAGAACTTAAGTAACCATCGAGAGTTAGGAATTCAAATCAAGGTTCGTCGGATTGCAAAAGTCGCAGAGGATTTCACTCGCTCAGATGGCGCCTCAGATGGCGCCTTCGAATAGTTCTGCGGCAGCTTCGGATAGTGGAAACGCGGGTGCCGTTGCCCGGAGTACCGGCCCTGACGCTGCATTGGTAATCCCGTCGGGACAGCCGTCGCGTGAAGAAATTCACAAATTTTTCTTCACAAATAAGTCTGTGATCGACATCGACTTAGGCCGGTTATAGGGGGCGTGACAGGGGTTGAAGGAAACGAGTCTGTTGACATTCTGCGTCGCGATTTTTATTGTGGCCTTGCGACGCTCGTTACCAAGATGTAGCGTCAAATTCACATCCAGACCGCTACCCATTGTGTCGATAAGGATTGACACACACGACACCGTTTCCTAAACCAAGACTCGATTTTTCACGCCTGCTGCCGGGCCGTGGCAGTATTTTTGACGCTTGTGATTTTTCGTTTCCAGCCAATTTCTGTTCTGGTTGATGTCCTAACGAGTCGTTCTCTGAATTGTGAAATGTGCTGGCCCGCCAGCTTTATCTTTAGTGGCCTCTTTGCCCCCCGATCTCTTTTTTGTTGACCTGGATTTATGTTGACCTGGATTTTTGAGGAGAGTGCATGATGCACCAGTCCAATGGAATGACTTCATCGGGTTCTAGCGCTGCAACCACGACTGCTCCGGGCAGTCAAAGTTTCCCGGGGCGTCAATTGCCCGAAATGCGCGCCATGTCGATCCCCCCCCGGTTCTGTCCTGCCGATACCGATCCGTTTTCGACCGTCGAATGGGATTACCGCACGGCTGCCATTAAAGATGAAAATGGCAAGGTGCTGTTCGAACAAACGAATTGCGAAATTCCGTCCACCTGGAGTCCGCTGGCAACCAATGTCGTTGTTTCCAAGTACTTTTACGGGGAACACGGCACACCTGAACGTGAGACCAGTGTCAAGCAAGTGATTCACCGAGTCGCGCGGACGATCGCCGACTGGGGTATTGCCGGCGGGTATTTTGCCAGCCGCGAAGACGGTGAGAACTTCTATCGCGACCTCGCCTGGATGTGCTTGCACCAGTACGGCTCGTTCAACTCGCCTGTCTGGTTCAACGTCGGTTTGTACCACCAATACGGCGTGAAGGGGGCTCGTGGGAACTACCACTTCAACCCGAACACACAAGCTGTTGAACGGCCCGCGACGTCGTACGAGCTGCCGCAAGCGTCAGCCTGCTTCATCCAGTCGGTTGAAGACAACATGGAAGACATCATGCGACTCGCTACCAGCGAGGCCATGTTGTTCAAATTTGGTTCGGGCACCGGTACCGACCTGTCGACGATCCGTGGTTCGAAAGAAAAGCTGTCTGGCGGCGGAACGCCTTCGGGCCCGCTGTCTTTCATGCGCGTCTACGACCAGATTGCCGCCGTCGTAAAATCGGGTGGCAAGACGCGTCGTGCCGCTAAGATGCAGTCGTTGAAAGACTGGCATCCGGACATTCTGGAATTCATCCAGTGCAAGAACAAGGAAGAGAAGAAGGCCCGCGTGCTGATCGACAGTGGCGAGTATGACTCCAACTTCAATGGTGAAGCCTATTCGTCGATCATGTTCCAGAATGCCAACCTTTCGGTGCGCGTTAGCGACGAGTTCATGCGAGCGGTCGAAGAAGGCAAGAAGTGGAAGACACGGTGGGTCACCGACACTTCCAAGTTTGGCCCGGAATACGACGCCAAACACGTGCTGCGTCAGATGTCCGAAGGTGCGTGGGCTTGCGGTGATCCCGGTGTGCAATACGACACCACGATCAACAAGTGGCACACCTGTCCGAATTCGGGTCGCATCAATGCGTCGAACCCGTGTTCGGAATACATGTTCCTGGACGACACGGCCTGTAACCTGGCCAGCTTGAACCTGCGAAAGTTCCAGCAATCTGACGGAACTTTTGATGTCGAACGATTCCGCGCTGCGGCATCGGTCTACATCACGGCACAGGAGATTCTGGTCGACAATGCCAGCTATCCGACTCCAACGATCGCCAAGAACAGTCACCTTTACCGACTGTTGGGACTGGGTTACGCCAATTTGGGCAGCCTGTTGATGTCGATGGGCATTCCCTACGACAGCGACGCAGGCCGTGGTATTGCCGGGGCAATGACTGCCCTGTTGACTGGACAGGCCTATGTGACTTCCAGCCGAATCGCCGGGTACCTTGGTCCGTTCGCCGGATATAAGGAAAATGCCGAACCGATGTTGCGAGTCATGCGCATGCATCGTGATGCGGTCGATCGCATCGATTCATCGTGCCCCGAATACCTGCGAAACGCTGCAGGCAAGGTTTGGGACGAGTGTGTCGATTCCGGTCGTCAATACGGCTATCGCAACTCACAGGCCACGGTGCTGGCTCCAACTGGTACGATCGCGTTCATGATGGACTGCGACACCACCGGGATCGAACCGGACATAGCCCTGGTCAAGTACAAGCAACTGGCAGGCGGCGGGATGATGAAAATCGTCAATCGCACCGTGCCACTGGCGCTGAAGACCCTGGGATACGACTCACCGGAAATCGATCGGATCGTCAAGCACATTGAAGACTCGGAAACGATCGAAGGTGCGGCGGATCTGAAGCCCGAGCATGTCGGTGTCTTCGACTGTGCCTTCAAGGCGACGAACGGAACTCGTTCGATCCCCTGGAAGGCGCATGTCAAGATGATGGCGGCCGCTCAGCCGTTCCTTTCGGGAGCGATCTCGAAGACCGTCAACATGCCGTCCGACAGCACTGTCGACGACATCGAGAAGGCCTACTTCGAAGGTTGGCGAATGGGGCTGAAAGCTCTGGCCATCTATCGCGATGGATCGAAGCAAAGTCAGCCGCTGTCGACAACCAAAGAAGGTGGTCGCAAGAAGGGGGCCGCTGTTGACGATCGACCGGCTCGCCGTCGATTGCCAGCAACACGCCATTCGTTGACTCACAAGTTCTCGGTGGGTGGCCACGAAGGCTACATCACGGTCGGCCTGTTCGAAGACGGAACTCCTGGCGAGCTATTCATCAGCATGGCCAAGGAAGGAAGTACCATCGGCGGACTGATGGATGTTATCGGTACCGAGACCTCGATGGGTCTGCAGTACGGTGTGCCACTGGAAGTGCTGGTCGAGAAATTCTCGCACTCGCGATTTGAACCGAGCGGTTGGACGCAGAACCCGGATATCCCCAATGCGAAGAGCGTGGTGGACTATATCTTCCGCTGGTTGGGCATCCAGTTCCTGCCGGGCTTCCGTGAGGCCAATGTCCCCAAACGCGACATGGCGTCATATGGCACTGATGGTGAGGACGCCGAGGAAAGTCATCGTTCTGCCGAAGTCGCTGTAAACAAGGCTATGCCTGCGGCTTCGGCACCTGCGACGAATGGTCAATCGACAAACGGTCACACCAACGGAACGAACGGTCACGCGGCCAATGGCCACGCGAACGGACATTCCAATGGCAAAGCGCCAGCTGCGATCGCTCAGCGCATGAACAGTTCGTTGAAAACGCTGCAGCCTGCGAGTGCAGCGGAAACGACGGTCAACCGGAACCAGCAATTTGCGAAATTCCAGTCCGACGCGCCCAGTTGCAGTAATTGTGGAGCGATCACTGTCCGTAACGGTAACTGTTATCTGTGCCACAACTGCGGAACCAGCCACGGTTGCAGTTGAAGTCTGTTGAAACGATCTCTCGCCTGATTTTCTCGGGCGAGAGTTTTAATCCGAATTCGTCCTACCGACGATTATTGAGAGAACACCGACCGCCGACGACTGATGGAACGGTGCACGACGCGGTATTCGGGCCGCCCCGGTTCATTGGATATTGAACCGGGGCGTTTTGTTTCTTTGCTCGGATCGGATTTGGCCGAATGAGGCATACGACGGTCAAACTCATTCGGACAAAGCCGTTGGAACGAAACCGGATCACCCCGCCAATCCGATGCGGCATTCCGTCTTCAACGCGCAAGCAACTTAACTATTCTGAACCGACTCGATCGCGAATTCCGCTGCCTCGCGTCCGCCGCAGGCGGTTTATTCGCGTCGCACGAAGAGTTGCGAATAGGAGTTTCATTCGCGCGTCGAGCGCCTTATCCCGTTTCCAACGCGCGAGCGGCTCAACTATTCTGAACCCGACGCAATCGCGAATCCCGCCGACCCGCGGCCGGGTCACGCGGCGGATTGTATCGATTCGGACGGTTTCGATTTGTCCAGCCAATTCAGGATGACATCTGCGGTCCGACGCGTCGCCCCGGTCGTGTGGATCTTTTCACGCAGCTCCGCAATCTCGGCAGTGGATTTGGACAGTGCGGTGGGACTAGACAGCCACTGACCGATTGCCAGTGAGACTTTGTCGATCATCGGTCGTGGATCTCCACAATTGAAGATCTCGGGCATGATCTTGCGATTGGCAATCAAGTTTGGCAGCGACCAATACTTCGCAACAATGATCAGACTTCCAATCAAGTACGTTGCCCAACTGGCGCGATAGATTGCGACAAATGGTGTTTTTCTCGCCAGCATCTCCAGGCTGACTGAGCCCGAAACCATCACCGCACAATCCGCGATTTCAATGATTTCGGAGGTTTTTCCGACGAAGAACGAAATGGGCAGCGGGCGCTCCAGCTTCTCGTATTCCTGAACACAGATTTGTCGCTGATGGTCCTTATAGTTTGCGACCAAGAAGTTGACATCCGGAAACTGCGTGTGCAGTCGATCGATGATGTTCAGCAAGACGGGCCAGCAGCGACTAATCTCTTGCTTGCGCGAGCCTGGAAGAATGGCTACGGTGCGAGATTCGCCCGTTGTCCATTCGCGGCAGAACGATTCGTCCAGGCGATGTTCGGCCACTTCATCGAAGAACGGATGACCGACGTACATCACTGGTATGCCGCGTTCAGCATACCAATCGGTTTCGAACGTCAGTCCGGACAGGACCAGGTCAACATACTTGCGAACGCGGCGAATGCGCCACGTTCCCCACGCCCAAAGCTGGGGAGGCATGTAGTAAATCACGGGAATCCCGGCGGCCTTGGCCTTTTTCGCAATCCACCAGTTGAATCCCGGAAAATCGACCAGGACAACCAGATCAGGTTGATGGGTTTTGAAATACGCTTCAGCCTGTTTGACGCGTTTGTAGAACTGCCAGATCAGCGGCAAGACGGCAAACAGCCCCATGACCGCCATTGAGGTCAACTGAAACAACAAGCGACAGCCTGCCTGTTCCATAGCGGGACCACCAAACCCGGAGATGCGCAGATCCGGACGTCGCCGAGTCATTTCCTTGATGAGATGCGCAGCATGATTGTCGCCGCTGGGTTCGCCGACCGAGAAGAAAATGTGCATATTCGATGACTCAAATGCCTGTGAAAAAGCGCCGTCCAAACGCACCGTTCCCAGAAATCGGCAACTTGGTCAAGACCGGATTGGATGGCCCGTTTCGAACTCCACGGCGAACGCGAAAAACCTCACAGCAGCCACCGCTTTACATTCTGATACAATCGACGCATGACAAGAGACGAGACTACCGAGTGTCCGAGTTCCCCCGACCAGATTCAGCCCTTGGAAATCTTGCTCGATGATGGACCGTTGATCGCGCTCAATAAGCCGGCGGGATTGTTAACACAGGGGGTTCCACACGCACAATTGACGCTCGAAGGACAAGTCAAAGCCGAGTTGAAGACCCGGCTTGGCAAGCCTGGAAACGTCTACCTGGGTGTTCCACACCGCCTGGATCGACCTGTCTCGGGAGTAGTCGTGTTCGCCAAAAACTCGAAAGCGGCCGCGCGACTGGCGGAACAGTTTCGCGAACGCATGGTTCGCAAGACGTATCTGGCTGTGGTGGAGGGTGTCCCGGTTCCCGATGAGGGACTATTGGAAGACTGGCTGCTAAAGGATGCAGTTGCCGCGCACGTGACGGTTGTTCCTGCTGGTACAGAGGGGGCCAAACGTGCTTCTTTGGCGTATCGCGTGCTCGCAGTTCACCAGGGACGCTCACTCGTGCAGATCGAATTGCAGACTGGCCGAATGCACCAGATTCGGGTCCAGTTCGCGTCGCGAGGATGGCCCATCGTCGGGGACCGACAGTATGCGACCAATCAGATTCCCACGGCAGGCGAAACCGATGAACTGCGTTTGGCTCAGATTGCCCTGCACGCGTGGCGACTCGAACTCAAACATCCGATCCGCTACGACGACATCCGCATCGAAGCCCCGTTACCTCCCCATTGGGATCCCTATGGATTCGCCTTGCCGAAGCGGGTCTAGCGCCCGTCGGGCGATTGTGCTGCCTGGCTCGACATTGTTTCCGGCTTCCGCTTGAATGTCGAAGCTCGCCTCGTCGCAACTTCTTTTTCGAGAGTCACCGTGATTCGCCGTCTGCCGAAAACTGCTGCTGTGTTGCTGCTGATCTTCTGCGGCCTGATGCCGTCGATCTCCCTGGGAGCTGAGGGCGAGGGCGCCAGTAACATGGCAGAACATGTTGTCCCGTTGGGCTCTCGCCTGCATGTCCTCGCGATTACTCCTTTTGCACTGCTGCTGCTGTGCATCGCCGTGTTCCCTCTGATGAATCCGCACTGGTGGGAACACAACAAGAACAAAGGAATCATCGTCGCCACGCTCGGCGTTCCAGTGATCATCACGCTCAGCATGTTCGGCCATCACGGATTTATGGCGATGGAACATGCGGCGAAGGAATATGTCTCGTTCTTGCTGCTGCTTGGTGCATTGTTCGTCATCAGCGGCGGTATCTATGTGAAAGGAGCATTGCACGGCTCGCCCATGCTGAACACGATGTTCCTGGCTCTGGGTGCCTGTATCGCCAGCTTCATTGGAACAACCGGCGCCTCGATGCTGTTGATTCGCCCTTTATTGCGAGCGAACGAACGACGCAGCAAGATTGCGCACGTCGTCGTCTTTTTCATTTTTGTCGTCTCCAACTGTGGCGGACTGTTGACGCCCTTGGGTGATCCGCCGCTGTTCCTGGGATTTCTCAAAGGTGTCCCGTTCGAATGGACATTTAGGCTGACACCTCAATGGGCGTTCGTGAACGGCATTCTGCTGGTGCTGTTTTTCGTCTGGGATTACATCGCGGTTCACCGCGAGGCGAAGACATTGCAACAAGGAGAAGCACTCGAAACTCCGGTTTCGAGCGAACCGATTGGAGTCGAGGGCAAACACAACTTCCTGGGACTGCTGGCCATCGTCGCCATCATCTACAGTTGCGGTCAGGGCTATGGGAATGACTTCTTCAAGCGATTCCTGCCAGGTGACGGCGATACGTGGCCTTTCGGCGTGCAGGAAGGTCTGATGGCACTCACTGCTTTGATCTGTTTTGCCCTCACTTCTTCGGCAACTCGGGCGAAGAACCGGTTCGGATTTGGTCCGATCATCGAAGTGGCAGTGCTGTTTGCCGGGATCTTCATCACCATGATTCCGGCCCTGGCGATCTTGAATGTGTACGGAAAGACGCTAGGTGTCGATTCTCCAGCAAAGTTCTTCTGGGCGTCTGGAGCCCTTTCAAGTTTCCTCGACAACGCACCAACCTATCTCACGTTCGCTGTGACGGCGTGCGGTATGGAAGGGATCGATACCGACAAGGGGCGTTACATGGTCGAGTTTCTCAAAATTCCCGCCGCCGCGCAGATTCTGGCGGCGATCTCGTGCGGCGCCGTGTTCATGGGAGCGAATACCTACATTGGCAATGGTCCCAACTTCATGGTCAAGGCGATTGCCGAAGAAAACAACGTCAAGATGCCAGGCTTCTTCGGCTACATGGTCTATTCAGGCTGTATCCTGATTCCGATTTTTGTGTTGGTGACGTACGTCTTCTTCCGCTAAACCATCCGTCGCGACCGCATCTCAGCGGTCGCGTGTTTGATCGAAGATTCACATCCAGTGCCATTTTTTGCGTTCCAGATAGCCCTTTGACGAGACCAGCATGCGTGCCATTCAGCTTGAAAAGCCTTTGAACTTCCGCGTGATCGACATTCCCGAGCCTGAAGCGCCGCTGGCCGGCGAGGCTCTCGTGCGAGTGCACCGCGTCGGGATCTGTGGAACCGACCTGAGCGGTTACCTCGGCAAGATGCCGTTCTTTTCCTATCCGAGAATTCCTGGACATGAACTGGGCGTCGAGGTCGTGGCCGTGGGGCCGGGTGTGACGAATGTCAAAGCGGGCGATAAATGTTCGGTCGAACCGTACATGAACAACCCCAACAGCTTCGCCAGCGGGCGCGGCCGGGGAAATTGTTGCGAAGATTTGCAGGTGCTGGGGGTCCACACCGATGGTGGCATGCGACCGCTGTTTAAACTGCCCGCGCGCAAGCTGCACACGTCCACGAAGCTTTCGATGGAGCAATTGGCTTTGGTCGAAACGCTGGCGATCGGCTGTCATGCCGTCGTCCGTTGTTCGCCCCAAAAGAATGAAGACGTGCTGGTCATCGGCGCCGGTCCGATCGGATTGAGCGTCATCGAGTTCGTCAAACTGACGGGCGCGAACCTGATCGTCATGGATATGGTTGCCAGCCGCCTGGAATTTTGCCGGTCCTCGATGGGTGTCAAGCACACCGTTCAGGCGGGTGATGGCAATGAAGAAAAGGCGTTGCGCGAGCTGACGAACGGCCACCTGCCCACGATTGTCGTCGATGCGACGGGCAGTCCCAAATCGATGTCGAACGCCCTGAACTACGTCGGGCACACGGGGAAGCTGGTCTACGTGGGGATCACGACGGAAAATGTGTCGTTCCCGCATCCGTTAATGCATCGCCGCGAGATGACCCTGTTCGCCAGCCGCAATGCGATGCCCGAAGATTTTGATCGGATCATCAACCTGATTGAAGCAGGCACGATAGATACTCGTCCCTGGATCACTCATCGGACAGGATTTGACGATCTGATCGGTCAGTTCCCCAGTTTCACGAAGCCGGAGACAGGGGTCATCAAGGCGATTGTCGAAGTCCCGACGTCCTGACATTCCGTCTGCCCGCGATCAGTCAGTTTCAGTCCCTCGCAGACCTCGGTTTAGCAGACCTCGGTTTAAAGGTACGAAAAAAGCCAGTCATGGAATTCCACGGCTGGCTTTGGTCTTATTTCAATCCATGTTCGAAATCGGTCGTGATTACAGTCCGGCGGTTGCCTGGGCTGCTGATTCCACAGCGGGAGCAATCACGGGATACATCTTAGTCAACAGCGTTGCGATCATGATGTAGACGGGAATTCCGATCGTCACGTTGTAGGAGAAGGTTACGCCGAGTGACGCTGCTAGTGGCAGTGTCGGGCTGGCTTCGGGAATCGCCAGACGTTGCACCGCGGGCACTGCGATATAGGACGACGCGCCGCACAGCACACCAAACAGCACATACGTGCCGATGTCGAAGGGTTGTCCCAGGAAGGTGCTGTAGGCATGAGCGATCAACATCCCGATCGTCGCGAAAATATTGGGAGCGATCAGCGCGAAGGCTACAAACTGCCAGCCGGCAGTGCGGAGGTCCTTCAACTTCGAACTGGCCGTCATCCCCATTTCCAGCAGGAACACGCACAGCATGCCATGAAACATGGTGACGAACAACGGGTTGTCCATCTCGGTGACTTTCTCACCCTGCAATTGCGAGATAAAGCCGATGGCGATCCCCGCAAACAGCAGATAGATCCCCGGGTTCATGAACACTTCATGCAACAGAGCCGGACTCAACCAGCTTCCGCCTTTCGACTGGTGTCCAACGGCTTCGGCTTCCGAGTCCTGCAAAGCGAGGTGTGCCTCAGCCAATTCCGCTTTCTTCCGGTCCTCACGGTCTGAACTGCCATCGTGACCGTGATGTGATCCACCCTGCCCACCGGCAGACTTGCTGCTCGAATGACCGACTTGAGTGCCACCACTTTGAGCACGCCGCACAGTCACGCTTTCACCGGCACCGACTTCTACCAGTTCTTCATCAGGAACGAGTTCTGCGTCCTCGTCATGACCGATATGCCGCGGCGCGGAAACCATGGCTTTACGGAACCGGTCGTAACCTTTCTCGCCAGGCATATTGCCAGCGGCATCCATCCCTTTTTGTCGCATCGTCGAGACGAGGTAGAGTGCGACCAGGCAGCCGGGAATTTCCATCACAGCCAGCATCACGGGCATGTACGGAGCAGACAGGATCGATGCCGCCTTGAGCACGCCGACACACGTCACGAACGTACCGGCCGAATCGCTGCCGTAGTATCCAGCGACCGTCGCAGCGTCGACCTGACGCAGCCGAGTGGTCCAGCGTAACAGCTTGTAAGCGACGATCCCGATGATCGTGTTCGTGACGAATCCGATGACCATAAATCCGAGTGCTTGTCGAATCAAATCTGGTTTCAAGTCGGCGAGTTCCTCGCCTCCCTTCCAACCGATTGCCAGCAGCAAGTAGATGGTCAAACCCTGGTAAACTGCTTTGGGAAACTCAAGCTTGACGCGAAACATCGGAATCAAGAACCCTGCGTAGAAGAACAACAGCAGGGGCTTGAACAGATTGTGCGTAAAATTCGTGTAGAACTCGCTCAGCATCTCCGTCAACATTTCGCGTCCTTCGATGGGTTCTTCGCTCCGCCGATCACTGGCGAAGCGAAATTCTTTTCTTGAATGTCCGCCCCTACCGCAGGGATCATTCCAAGTCTGGGCGTCCCACGAACTCTCTCAACATTGTCAGCCGTATTCTCACAGAAGCGCGCTGTACAGAGTGTTGTAAGTCATTGTTTTATAAAAGGATGTGATTTTCGTTGTGCTGAACAGAGTTTCGGATTTGCGCAACCGAATTCCCGAAAACAGGACACCGATTCTGGCAAACGAGTAGCCATAGACAATGGCCAGAATCTGGCCATTTCATATCCAAAATCGTTGTTGGAATGGCAGACAGAAGGACCGTCAATTCATTCCCAGATTTGGACGCGCGACCCGCGCACTTTTTTTGGTGAGCCCATTCGATGCATCATGAACGATCAGCGTGGGGCGATCGGTTGTGCCGGCAGTGGGGCAGGCACCAAGTATAGATCGGAATCGCCATCACGTTCCGAGACGATCAACAATCGGTTCTCGATGGGATGCCAGACGGGGTAGTCATCACGGTCGGGATGATCCGTGACACGTCGCAGGTTTGAGCCATCGGCGTCGATCACATAGATCTCGAGGTTACCATCTCGGGCTGATGTGAATGCGATTCGTTTCCCATCAGGTGACCACGCAGGACGCATATCGCGCAAGGGATGATCGATCAATTGACGCACGCCACTGCCATCCGCACTCATCACGTACAAGTGAAGACCACCGTCGCGACTCGACCCGAAGGCAATCTGGCGACTGTCCGGTGAAATCGCAGGCCATGCGTTGATCCCCGTGGAATCCGTCAGCCGCTGCAGGTTGTTCCCCTTCAGATCGACTGCGGCGATCTGCTGACCTCCAACGTCTGACAGAGTGAAAACGATCTGCTTCTGGTTTGGCGCGATCTTCGGCCCACGAACTGTGGCTCGCGGATCCTTCGGAATGAAGCGTGCTTCCGTGCCGTCCGTCAAATCACGGATCACCAGAATCGATTGAGGGCTGGTATAGGTCAGCACGAAACTCAAATAACGACCGTCAGCCGTCACATCGGCGTCGAATTGATGAGCGGTGTTGGCGGAATCAACCCGTTCCTGTCGGCCATCAACCAGCGACAGCCGCATCAGTGAGACCCGTGTGGGTTCGTCATGCACGGCATAAATGATCTCGGACCCCTTTTTGAGGAAGACCGGAGCGAGTTTCAGCGCGCCGTCGTGCGTGACTCGCTGTGGCTCGGCGGCGCGCAGCGGCGTCAGCAGCGATAGGGACAGCGCCACCAGAGCAAGACCGCAATGCCGCAAGGGTGCCATCTTACAACAGTTCATCGATGGGACGACCTCCCTCCAGCACTTGCAGTTCCGCTCGTTGTTGAGTTCCGATCCCGGCCAGTTCCATGATGGTTGTGCCAACCATTTCCGGAGTGACAGGCATCGTCTTCGGGAATTCACCGCGTGTGTCGCTCTCCCCGACCACTCGCCCGGGCTGCACTCCGCCGCCTGCCCAGACCGAGAAATAACAGGGGTGCCAATGATCACGAGAGCCAATACTATTAATCCGCGGGGTGCGGCCAAACTCACCCATACAGACGACCAGCGTCGTCTGCAACAGCCCTCGTTCTTCCAGGTCAGCCAGCAGCGTTGAGAGCGCCTGATCGAGCAGTGGACCATGCCAGTCGGCCAGCATGCCGAAATTGTCGGCGTGCGTATCCCAACCGTAATCCGAGAACGGATAGAAGACCTCGGCAAATTGACTCCAGTTCACCTGCACGAACGGGACACCCGCTTCCACGAGTCTTCGTCCGAGCAGGCAACTTTGCCCGAACGATGTTTTCCCGAACCGTGCCCGTGTCGCCGCCGTCTCACGAGACAGATCGAAGGCGTTTAAGACGTCTCCGCCTCGCAACAATTGGAACGCGCGCTGGTGGACACCATCCCATTGTTCCAGTTGAGTTCGATCCAACTGACGCCGCGCATCGTCCAGATAACTCAGCAGGCTGCGGCGATCATCCAGCCGCAATGGAGACAGCCCCTCAAGCAGTTTCAACTCGGGAATCGAAACCTGACCAGCCTTCGAACAGCCCACCATAAACGGATCATGCCGCGGCCCCCAGACGCCGCCGCCGTATCCAAAACACGGCCCGACACCGTCGCCAACGGGACCTCGTGCGACCGAAATGAACGACGGCAGCTGCTGAGTGCCGCGACCGCGAGCGACAATCGAGCCCATGTGTGGCGGATAGGCCCCCGGTTTTCCATTGCCGTCCTCGCCGCCGTCGCTGGCTTTACCACACGTCCACGCGATCGACCCCGCCGGCCGATGCCCTCCGTTGTAGTTGATATTGGTTCGCACGACGGAAAAACGGTCGCTCAACGCAGCCATTCTCGGCAACAATTCTGAAAACTGAACACCAGCCGTCCGAGTCGAGATCGCCGAAAACGGACCACGATAGTCGGCCAGAGCCTGCGGTTTCGGATCAAACAGATCCAAGTGACTGGGACCACCGACCAACCAGACCAGCATCACCGACTTCGCCCGAGGCGCAACCTGCCCCAACGCCGCCGCCGAACTGAGCACTCCACTCGCAATCGGCAACCCCGCCGCAAACTTCAAGAACGAACGGCGCGACAACCCCTGGCAATCACGCGCATCGAATCTACCAAAGTCGAACATCGGTGAAACCCTCCGCAATCGATCATCACAACACGTACCACCACCAGTCAACGGGTACAGCAGATCGATGCACGCGCATCAAGAGTTTGGAATAAGTGAGCGTTCGCACGATGCATGATTGCGGGCTGGTGCGAATAACTTCCGGCAATGTAAGCCCGGAACAGCGTCTCGATGAATTGTATTCGGTGATCGACTATGATCCCAAACGAGCGTATGATTGTGCCTGCCTGCAGTCGAACCTTATGGACATCCGCGGAATATGGATCGAGCATCATCATTTTGCTGGTAGCGGTAAGATGCCGTCAATCACCTCACCACTGAAGCTTTGTGATGCGATATCTCGTCGGGAACTGCTGAGAGTCGGTGCGCTGTCGCCGATTGGATTATCGTTGCCGATGCTGCTGGCGCCGCGGGCGGCCGGTGGTGAAATGGCGGCTCCGCGTGTTCGCGCCAAGTCGTGTCTGATCATTTTCATGGAAGGTGGGGCTTCGCATATCGACTTGTGGGATATGAAGCCGAATGCGCCGGCTCAGGTTCGGGGTGAGTTCAAACCGATTGCGACTCAATTGCCTGGTGTGATGCTGTGCGAGCATCTGCCGATGACCGCTCCGCACTGGCACAAGTTGGCGCAGATCAATTCGGTCACGCATTCGATCACCGATCACAACGCCGGTTCGTACTACGCGCTCACGGGTCGGTCTCCTGTCGATCAGGGAAAGCTGATTGTCTCCGAGGCGCCAGGCAATATCCCGCCATTTGGTGCCGTCCTTTCGAAACTGCGGCCGTCCAGCAATGAACTGCCCAATTTCGTGCACATTCCTGAGATCATGTCGAACAATAACTTCGATATCCCGGGGGAACTGGCCGGTTTTCTGGGTGGTGAGCATGATCCATTTATTACGGGCGATCCCAGCCTGCGCGGCTATCGTACGCCCGGACTGTCTCCGCAACCGGCGGTGTCGCTGGACCGATTGAGTCAGCGAGACGAACTGTTGTCTCAACTGGATCGATCGCTCGGTCAGCGTGGTGACGACGCGGCGATTGCGCGGATGGATCAGTTTCAGCGCAAAGCCGTGGCGATGATCACTTCGGCGAAAGTGCGCGAGGCCTTTGATCTCAGTCGCGAGCCGCAGTCGGTTCGTGTACGCTATGGAGTTGATCCGGGCAGTAACCGCGCGATCGAAGCGCGCAAGTTCGGTGGATTGCCACACCTGGGACAAAGCATGCTGCTGGCTCGACGGTTGATTGAAGCGGGCGTGCCATTGATCACGCTGGTGACAGGTCGACGCATCGATCAGGCGTGGGACACGCATCGCGATCATTTTCCGTTGCTGAAGAAATCGCTGCTGCCGCCGTTCGATCGAGCGTTCTCGGCGTTGTTGGAAGAGATGACCGAGCGTGGTCTGTTGGACGACACTCTACTGGTCGTGATGGGCGAATTCGGACGCACACCAAAATTGGGTTACGTCACGTCGAGTGCCGGTGCCGCGGCGAATGGTCGCGATCATTGGCCTTATTGCTATTCCATTCAACTGGCCGGCGCAGGGATTCCGGCCGGATTGCAGTATGGAATGTCCGATCAACACGCTGCCTATCCCAGCCGCGACGCGGTCACGCCAGAAGACATCGCTGCCACAATTTACACGCTGCTGGGAATTCCAATCGATGCCGAGATTCGCGATCCGTTGGGACGACCGCACCGCGTCATCATTGGTAAACCGATCGAACCATTCGTATCCTGATCTGTTGATGTGTTCTGCCGCCGGTTCAGTCCTGCCTCCTGCACCCACCGCATTCCGCACTCGGTTTCCTGGAGCACCGAATTGATGCGAGTCGATCAGAATCAGTTCGCATGCCATTTGACGCGGTGTGCTCGCATTGTCGTTCTGCTCGTGTTGTCGATGACGTCGGTTGTCGAGACTGACAACGGCGTTTTTGGTGCCGATGAATCTGCCGAAATACAGTTTTTTCGGGAACGAATCGAGCCGGTACTGGTCGCACAGTGTTACGAATGCCATTCGGGTGAATCGAAACAAGTGCAAGGGGGATTGCGACTGGATTCACCGGGCGGACTGCGGCGCGGCGGTGACAGTGGTCCAGCAGTCGGGAAGTCGGGCAGCAAATCGAGTCTGTTGATTCAGGCACTTCGCCACGAAAATGGCCTGGCGATGCCACCGAAAAAGGACCAGCTGAGCGATCAGATCATCCAGGACTTTGTGAAATGGATCGATACCGGTCTGGTGGATTCTCGGCCCGACGTGGACACAATTGATGCCAAGGCGAAATGGGCGTCGGCACGTCAGCACTGGGCCTTTCAACCGTTGAAGCGGATGGCGTCAGCCACGGGTCTGTCCGATTCGGCTCAGATTGATGCCTTCATTCACCAGACGTTGAAAGAACGGAATTGGCATCCAGCGACGGCTGCCAGTCGCATTGATCTGATCCGCCGAGTCACATTCGACCTGACAGGATTGCCTCCGTCTCTCGATGAGATTGATGCCTTCGTGAAGGACTCCGAATCGGACGCGTATGCAAGAGTCGTCGATCGATTGCTCAGCAGTCGTCAGTACGGCGAGCGATGGGCTCAGCACTGGCTGGACGTCGTCCGTTTTGCCGAATCGGAAGGGTACGAATATGACCGGCACATTCCTGATGCCTGGCGATTTCGCGATTATGTGATCGAGTCGCTGAATTCCGACAAGCCGTTCGATCGATTCGTCCTCGAGCAAATCGCCGGGGACGAAATCGAGCCTCAGAATCCCGTTTGCCAAATCGCATCGACCTTTCATCGCTTGGGGCCGGTTCGTCGCAACGCCGGAAATCCCGAGATTGCCCTCAGTCGCAACGAGGTCCTGACCGAACGGACTGACATCATAGGTGCGGCGTTTCTGGGTCTGACGGTCGGGTGCGCTCGCTGTCATGACCACAAACTCGAACCGATCCTGCAAAAGGACTACTACTCGCTGCAGGCGTATCTGGCGGCAACGACTGAGCACAACATTATGCTCGCCACGGCCGATGAGCAGCAGGACTGGGACCAGCGGACCAAACGAGCCAAAGATGAAATCGACGCGTTACGCGCGAAGTTGAAGAAAGCAGAAGGCACCGACAAGACGTCGCTCGAAGATCAGATCGAACACCTCGAAGACCAGTTGCCAGCCGCCTTGCCCACGATTCCCGGCACACGAAACGATCTCGCTCAACGAACGCCAATCCACGTGCTGCGGCGCGGTGTCTGGGAAAACAAAGGACAACCAGCGGGCCCGCGGCCGCCTAGCGTTCTGGTCGAGGATGAGCTGGCTGAACTTCCTGCGAATGAAGCCAACCCGCGAACGCACCTCGCACGCTGGCTGACTTCGCCATCACAGCCGCTGACGGCGCGCGTCATCGTCAATCGAATCTGGCAACAGCACTTCGGCGTCGGGCTGGTTAAGACGGCCAATGATTTTGGAATCAAAGGCGAACGACCCAGCCATCCGGAACTGTTGGATTGGTTGGCGACAGAACTGATTGATCACAGTTGGCGATTGAAACCGATACACCGCATGATCGTGTTGAGTCAGACCTATCAACAATCGAGCGATTCGCCGAATGCGACCCGATACGAAACGGACGATCCCGAAAATCGCCTGTTGTGGCGATTTTCGCGGCGGCGTTTATCAGGCGAAGAGGTCCGTGATGCGATGTTGGCGGCGTCCGGCCGACTGAATCTAAAGGCGGGTGGGCCCAGTGTATTTGTGCCGGTCGATCCTGAACTGGTTCAACTTCTCTACAAGCCCTCGCAATGGATCGTGACGAAAGATGTCACGGAACATGACCGACGGTCCATTTATCTGATGGCCAAGCGCAATCTCCGCTCACCGTTCCTCGAGAATTTTGACGCTCCAGCACTGCAGACCAGTTGTTCGCGACGCGAATCCAGCACGCATGCCCCTCAAGCGCTGGAGATGCTGAACGGTTCGCTGTCGAACGATCTGGCTCGTGCCTTCGCCGAACGTCTGACGCGTGAATCCAACGGCGATCCGGAACGATTGGTCGATCGCGCGTTCCGACTGGCAATGGGACGGTTGCCGACGGCCGATGAGAAATCGAAGTCGATTGCTTTTCTGCAGAGTCAGCCGGCGACGGAATTCGCACTGGCCGTCTTTAATCTGAACGGGTTTCTGTATGTTCGTTAACCCTGCTGAAGACCTTGCCATTCCACGACGTCGTTTCTTGAACGACGCCTGCTGTGGATTTGGCGGACTGGCCCTGGCGTCGCTGTTGCACGACGAAGAACTGCGCGCGCAGGACGCGGCAACATCGGTCGCGCGAATGCATGGCGCGGCCGCCAAGGCCAAGTCGGTCATCTTTCTCTACATGGCGGGCGGCCCCAGCCATCTCGAGACGTTTGATCCAAAGCCGTTGCTCAACGAGCTCGACGGCCAGCCGCGGCCGAAAGAATTCGGTGAAGCGAAGTATCAGTTCATTCAAAATGACGCCCGACTGCTGGGGACCAAGCGAACATTTAGCAAGTACGGCGAAAGCGGGATCGAGGTATCGGACCTGTTTCCCCGCGTCGGCGAATGCATTGACGACATTGCCGTCCTGCGCTCGTGTCACGGCGATATGGTGGTGCATTCGGCCGCTCAGTATGAACTGTTCTCAGGGCGTGTGGTGCCGGGGTTTCCCAGCATGGGATCATGGATCGTGTATGGCCTTGGCGCCGAGAGCCGATCGCTTCCCGCTTACGTCGTCATGCCGGATCCGAAAGGAGCCCTCGAGGCGGGCCAGCCGATGTACACGCACGGATTTCTGCCGGCCGTGCACCAACCAGCGATGTTCCGACCGGGCAACCGCCCTGTCTTGAATTTGAATCTTCCATCCACCGTCGACGCGGTCCAGCGACAGAAGACATTGCAACTGATTCGCGAACTGAATGAGTCGACGCTCAAGCCTAACGATCTGGAATTAAGTGCCCGGATTAACGCCTACGATGTGGCGTTTCGCATGCAGACCGAAGCCCCCGAAGTCCTGGACCTGTCCGGGGAGTCGAAAGAGACGCACCAACTGTATGGTATCGGTCAAGAGCCGACTCATGATTACGGCCGCCGGTGCCTGCTGGCGCGCAAGTTAGTCGAAAATGGAGTTCGCTTTGTGTGCGTCGTGTCTGGCGGAGGTGCCGGAAACCTGCAGTGGGATGCGCATGGTGATATTGAAGAAAACCACCTCCGGAAGGCAGCGGAAACGGATCAGCCGATTGCCGGGCTGCTGCACGATCTGAAACGTCGCGGTTTGCTGGACAACACACTCGTCGTGTGGGGTGGCGAGTTTGGTCGTTCGCCGGAGGCTCAATCAGGAAAAGGACGCGATCACCACAACCTCGGCTTCACGATGTGGATGGCCGGTGGCGGCGTCAAAGGCGGACAAGTAGTCGGTGCCACGGATGCCATCGGACTGCGTGCGGTCGAACGTCCGTATCATTTCCGCGATATCCACACAACGATTCTGCACCAACTCGGATTGGATCAGCATCGGCTGACCTATCCGCACCTTGGTCGTGACGAACGACTGACGTTTGTGGAAGGCAAACTGATTCAGGAAATCATTTCCTGAGCGGTGCAGATGAAACTACAATTCAGCAACCGCCGACAGCATCAGACTTATCACATACTTATCAGCGCAAGCTGATACCGAGAGCGTCAGCCACTACGGCTGACGCTCTCATGTCGCCAGGCTCGTCTGTTTCGCACGAACTCGGTCAAACACCCTTGTAGACCAGCGCCGGTTGCAACTCGCGAACGATTCGAGTCAGGTCGCGCTGCGCGCGCATCACGCGACCAATATCTTTGTACGCCGCTGGCGCCTCATCTCGCAGCTTCTCGATCAGCCGCTGATCGAACCAGACCTTGTCCATCTGCTGCTGCAGTTGTCTACGTGAAATCTGCTGCATCGCGGTCGAACGTGGCATTGACCGGCCCGCTCCATGGGAACTGGACAGAAGTGACGACGCCACGCCGCGGCCGGTCACATGATAGCTGCGTGTTCCCATCGATCCGGGAATCACGCCTGGTTCGCCATCAGCCGCTGGCAAAGCGCCTTTGCGATGGATCCAGGCTGGTTTTCCGTCGTACACGCCACGAAGCACATGGTTATGGTGACAATGAATCAGAGTCGACCAGTCGACATCTGATTGGAACAACTTTGCCATGAGTTGTTCGATCGCGTACGCCATTGCCAGACGGCTTTGTCTGGCATATTCGATCGCCCATTTCAGGTCGGACAAGTAAGCCTTTCCGGCTTCAGTCGATGCTTCCAGAAATCGATGTCCGGTTGATGATGCTTGGGTCCCGTGCAGATGATGTTCTGTGATCATCTGGCCCATGCCACGTGAACCGCTATGCAGCATTAGCCATAGGCGCTGATCGGCATCTGCCTGGAATTCCACAAAATGATTCCCGCGACCAAGCGTCCCCAGTTGGTGGACTCCATCGCGAGACTTCTGCTTGTCCAGACCGGCATGGCTGAGTCGTCTATCCGCAAGGGGCGCGGGCAGCTTCTCAGGACACCGCGCCGCCGGATGTTTGATCGACGGTATCTGTTGATACAGTCCAGCCATCAATTGGCCTGCGGCGTGTTCTGTCGATAAAGCCGATGCTTCGAGGTTCAAAGCAACGGCCAGCATACCACAGCCGATGTCGCTGCCAATGGCTTGGGGGTAGATCAGTTCCGACGTGGCAATCGCAGTCCCATTACAGACGTCGGCCGCCAGATGGACATCGGGCATCACAGCGACATGCTGCACATCGTCCGATGCAGCCAACCGATGCAGGGATTTCGACACCTCGTCTGTGAGCGGCGCAACAAGCCATTGCGCGACGTTCTCTTTCGGATCATTCGTCATGCAGTGTCTCCTGATCCAGCGACTCGGAACCAGGATTCAGCACCAGTTCAAACGTCAGATCGGGTACCTTTCGGCGACTGATCGAACGAGCGATCTCGGACCGCAATCGTCCGACCGACTGATGCAAACGAGTTAGTGTTTGCGCCGGACTGAATGTCGCGTCCGACGCAAAGGGACAGACCGAAACCAGCAATCGATGCACATCGGGGGCTGGCACAACACGGATCACATTCAAGCTTCGCAGCAGGTCATCCCCTGAATCTCCGGAGAGGACAAAATTCAACGTTTCCAGGACTTGCCGGCACAGTTGCCAGTCTTTTCGATCAACACGACGCGTCCGGCCAGGTCGGAAGAAATTGCGTGGATCGATTCCGTCATCAGGTCCAGGTTGACCACACAGCGATTCCATTTCTTTCTGATTTCGACGGATCGAGGCCTTACGAACAGGTCTTCGTTTCATGAAGGAACAAACTTTCTGAACCGCACTGAGCGAATGAAAATAAGAAGAGCGTGGTCGACGAAATGTCGACCACGAACGCGGGCGCACGGCAGACGTCTGGCCGTGCATCGCAGCACGTGAGGAGAGTCGCCCCAAGAACACGGGCGCGAGAAGGCGAGCCAAAGACGATCACAACGAGGTGACGATCCGTCTTCGGCTCAGCGGGTCAGAAAATGTTTGTGATGGAGCCATGATGTGGACCTCCTGATGGACGCAGCAATCTCAATGATCGTCGCATGATCAACGAGGCTAGACACAACAACGACCGCAAGGTTCGCGTCATTTCGGCTGACCGCAGCAGATTCCCGATGTGGTTCGCAAAAATGGTCGTTGAAAAATAGAATTCGGATGCAGACGGTTCTCACGACAACGCAATCGCTTACCGTTACGGAGATAGGAAAGATGGAGTCGGACTTCAACGAAGTCCCCTGGCAGCCTGGCCAACGTTGCGGACTGTTTCTGGCCCGATTCTGTATCGCGGCCTGGATCGGTGCGGCGACGTTGTTTGTTGTGGTCGGGGTGCGTGAAGTGACGCGCGGAGCGTTCGATGCGGCGACGAAGGACACGTTGGTCGCCATTCGGTTTCCGGCATTCTATGTGTTTGGGTCGGCATTAGTCGGGGCAGGTTGGCTGGGAACAATTCTGGCCGGCCGGTCGGCACAGTTACCGCGGGGCCGACGACTGGTTTCGCTGATCTTGCTGTTCTGCGTCCTGATACTGATGGCAGTCGACTATCTCTGGATTTATCAACCACTGCTGCAGATGGTAACTCCGCCAGGCCAGGCCAAACCGTCTACGTTCGTGGCGTATCATGACGCATCCAAGTGGATCAATCTGGGAGAACTCGCCCTGTGTCTCGTGGTGGCGATGTTGATCAACTTCCCGGCGCGGGCACCACTGCTGCAGCGCGGTGCGTGACAGTAATTGCCCTTTCGTTCGACGTCGACTTTCGATTCATCGTCTGACGGGACCTCGAAATCGGAAACGGCTTGCAGTAGTCTGGGGCGAGTTGTCTGCGTTGTGCTGTGCACTCACCGATTCGATCAAGGGACACGATGAACTTTATCGATGCTCATTCGCATGTCTGGACTCCCGATACACAGCGCTATCCGCTGGCGGGCGGGTTCCGCCGAGCCAACATGGATCCGCCCAGCTTCACGACGGAAGAACTCAGCGCGCAGGCAATTCCTGTGGGAGTCAACCGCGTCGTCCTGATTCAGATGTCGTTTTACGGCTTCGACAATTCGTACATGCTGGATGCCATCGCGAAACAGCCGGGCATGTATCGTGGCGTTGCTGTGATTGAGCAGGAACGGGGCGATGTCACGTCGGAGATGAAAACGCTGAAGTCCAAAGGCGTACGTGGATTTCGAATCTATCCCAAGGACCAGCCGTTTGATCGCTGGCTGTCGTCCGACGGGATGAAAGCGATGTGGAAGTACGGTGCCGAGCAGAATTTGGCCATGTGCTGCTTGATGGATCCGAACGGCCTGCCCGCTCTGGATCAGATGTGTCAGCAGTTCCCTCAAACTCCCGTCGTGATCGATCACATGTGCCGTATCGGAGTCACCGGTCAGATCGTCGAGGCTGACATGAAGGCGCTCTGCGCGATGGCAAAGCACAAGACAGTCACGGTCAAAGTGTCGGCGTTTTACGCACTGGGCCAAAAGAAGGCGCCGTATCGCGATCTGGCACCATTGATCAAACGACTGTTTGAGGCGTTTGGTCCAGAACGCTTGATGTGGGCGTCGGATGCCCCGTTCCAGGTTGTTGACGGTCACACCTATAAGGCATCGATCGACCTGATCCAATCAGGCCTCGATTTTCTGAAAGCAAATGACCAGGACTGGCTGTTACGCAAGACAGCCGAGAAGGTATTTTTCCACTGACGACGCATTCAGGAATGCGGTGTTTGGCAAGCCGCCAGCACGTGATCCGCGATGGCGGCCGCCGCATTCGGCTGGGCCAGCATCGTCGCGGCGACACTCATCGACGATCGTCTGCCAGCGTCATGAAGGAGTTCCTTCAGAGCGTTCGCGAGTTCGCTGGCCGTGACAGCGGGATCGTTGGCGTGTTCGACGGTGACGGCAGCACCCGACGTTGCGAATAGCTTCGCGTTGGCATTTTGATGATCGTCGGCGGCACGTGGATAGGGTAACAGGATCATCGGTAATCCCGCGCACGTCAGTTCGGCCAGTGTCGTTGCCCCGGCACGCGAGACGACCAGACTGGCACGAGCGTATCGTTGGCTCATGTCGTGAAAGAAAGAATCGACCTCCGCGGGAATATCGGCGTCCGCATAGGCTTGTTTTACGAATTCAATCTGTCGTGGTCCGGATTGATGAATGATCTTCCACTCGGCGAGTTCCATCTGCATCGCTTTTACTGCGGCAACTACGGCTTCATTCAATGAGTCGGCACCTTGGCTGCCACCGAGTACCAACAGTTCGCGAGGATTATTTGCTTCGCGCGACAGATTTGAAGTGGATGCCAATGCCGCGATTTCGGGACGGACCGGGTTGCCTGTCACACAGATCGTCGGCCTTGACTGACCGGCTTTGGACACTTGCGATTGAGGTAATCGTGCGACACATTCAGCAAATGATACACAAACACAGGTTGCCAAACGTGACAACCAGCGAGTGGTCCGGCCGGGGATGACATTCTGTTCAAGCAGAACAACCGGGATCCGCTTGCGGCCGGCGGCCCAAACGAGTGGCGCACTCGCATAACCGCCCAGACCGATCACAGCCAGCGGTTGAGTTTCGTCAAGTAGTCGTCTCGCAGCACGCAGAGCGGACATGTTTCGCCACAGAAATCGAATCGGGTTCCGCTTGAGGACTGGCAATGGTTCGACGGGCAATATGCGATGTTCGAGTTCGTGCTCGACAACGATGGTCGATTCGATGGCGCGTTCTGATCCGACGAAGATCAGGCGCACCTGGGGATCGCGTCGACGTAGTTCCCTCGCGACGGCGATGCCGGGAAAGAGGTGACCGCCCGTGCCGCCGCCCGAGAAAACAAACGTCGACGGCGAAGTCATCGGAATTGTTCTCCAGTCTGCGAGTAGCGGATGATGTAGGGTTGGGGGATAGGCACGATTGCCGACAACCAGGAGGCGATCGTACAGGAGTCGAGTTAAGTCGACGTCAGACGGTTATTGGAATTCTAAGAGGCGGACGGCACATGGAATGTGCCTGCTACTTTGGGTGCCCGATGGATTTGGATCAAGTGTCGTTGCTGGCAATTCCGCCCCCAACCCATCAAACTGCACCGATGTTTGCGCCTTTTTTACTACGGAGTTTTCCATGCGATGGACTTGGCTGGCGATTGTGGCGTGGTTGGCATGCACCGGCGTATTGGACTCCTGCGCTGGGGGGGCGGAACCGAAGTCGTTGACCTTGAACATGCGACGCCGAGTTGAAGTCGCTCCGGACGCGGACCGCTGGCACACAGTCACGACGCCGACAGGCTGGAATCCTCAAAAGACGGCGGTCGTCATCTGCGATATGTGGGACAAGCACTGGTGTCCAAACTCGACGGCGCGTGTTGCGGAGATGGCGCCGCGGATGAACGAGGTTGTGAAGAAAGCTCGCTGGCATGGTGCGCTGATCATTCACTGTCCCAGTGACACGATGGATTTCTACAAGGATACGCCTCAACGAAAGATGGCGCAGATTGCGCCCGTCGTCGAGACCAAACGGCCGCTCGAACGCTGGTGCCGGATCGATTCGACACACGAAGCCCCGCTGCCGATCGACGATACCGATGGAGGCTGCGACTGCGACGAACCGGTCAAGAACTATCGCGCATGGTCGCGGCAGATTGCGACGATTGAGATTCAGGAAGGCGATGCGATCACCGATTCCGACGAAGCCTATCGGCTGATGAAAAGCCGCGACATCGAAAATGTGATCGTGATGGGTGTGCATACCAACATGTGCGTTCTGGGGCGACCGTTCTCGATCCGACAAATGGTCTACCAGGGAATGAATGTCGCACTGATGCGCGACATGACCGACACGATGTACAACCCGACGATGAAACCGTTTGTCAGCCACTTTACGGGCAACGATCTGGTTGTCGAACACATTGAGAAGTACTGGTGTCCGACGATCACCAGTGCCGATTTTCTGGGCGGACAGCCGTTTCGATTTCGTGACGATCATCGGCCGCATGTCGTCATCATTTCAGCCGAGGATGAATACCGGACGGAAGTCAGTCTCCCTGCGTATGCCGCCCGGTATTTGGGACGGGATTTCAAAGTCAGCTTCGTGTTCGAATCGCCCGAAAAGAAGTATGACCTGCCGGGTGTCGACGTGGTCAACGAAGCCGATGTCTTGTTGATAAGTGCTCGTCGTCGACCGCTCCCCGCGGCGCAGCTTGATCTGATCAAGAAATATGTGGCGGCCGGCAAGCCGGTGGTCGGCATTCGGACCGCCAGCCATGCTTTCTCGTTGCGAGACATGCCGCCACCCACCGGCTTGGCCGACTGGCAAGAGATCGATCGCGACGTGATTGGGGGCAACTACCGCGGGCACACCGACAATGCGACGAAAGGGCTGATCCGTCCGTTGCCGGATGTGCAGCATCCGTTGTTAACAGGAATCGCGAAGGCTGAATTCCCCAGCGGTGGTACATTGTACCTCAACACACCACTCAACCCGAATTCAACGGAACTGCTGCGAGGCCGTGTCGAAGGGATAGCACAGCAAGAACCGGTGGCCTGGACGTTCAATCGCAAGGACGGCGGGCGGACGTTCTACACGTCGCTGGGTCACAAAGACGATTTCGAACAACCTGCATTCCGAAGGTTGCTGTTAAACGCACTCTATTGGGCTGCCGGTCGCGAGATTCCGGTCGACGAGCCGAAAACCAGTGTCAGTCTGATCTCGCCGAAAGCCGCAGTTCCGAATTCTGGCTGGGCCACTCTGCCGGTTCCGGGAACGTGGGAGAACGACGAACGGTTTCGCAATTACGACGGCTTCGCCTGGTACCGGTGTGCCGTGAGGGTTCCGGCGACATGGAAAGACCGTGGAGTCTTTTTGTTTATCGATCAGATCGACAACGCGTGTGAGAGTTTCGTCAACGGGACTAAGGTGGGTGTCAGCGGAGCCATGCCGCCCAAGTACGCGAATGGTTACGCCAATCGTCATCGCTACATCGTTCCGCCGACAGTGTTGAAAGTCGGCGAGGTGAACATGATCGCGATCCGTGTGTTCGATGAAGGTGGCGCGGGCGGCTTTAAAGGGACCGCACCGCAACTGATCGCGGGCAATGAAGCGATCGACACGGCAGGTCCATGGCAGTTCCGAGCGGGCGACGATCTGGCTTGGGCCAGTGACAGTCCTGACAAGGCCGTAGTCGACGGTCAGCCTTTTTCGAAAATCACTTCGGCGCCCGATGTCGGTCGATTTGCAACGGTGATCCGGCGCGAGGTCCAACAAACCGCCTTGTCACCTCAACAGTCGATGGATCACTTCAAAGTTCCTGACGACTTACAAGTTGATCTCGTACTGGCCGAACCAATCGTCTCGCAACCCTTGTTCGTGAACTTTGACGAGCGCGGCCGTTTGTGGGTGATGCAGTACCTGCAGTACCCCGAGCCCGCCGGGCTGAACGTGGTCAGTAAAGATCAGTTCTGGCGCGCGGTCTATGACAAGGTTCCCGAGCCACCTCCGCATGGTACAAAGGGGATGGACAAGATCACCATCCATGAAGATACGGACGGCGACGGTGTGTACGACAAGCATAAGACGTTCGTCGATGGGCTGAACATCGCGACGTCGTTCGTTCAGGGACGCGGTGGCGTCTGGGTACTGAATCCCCCCTACCTGTTGTTCTATCCCGACAAGAATGGTGACGACATTCCCGATGGCGATCCCGAAGTGCATCTGTCTGGTTTCGGTCTCGAAGACAGCCATTCGGTGGTCAATAGCCTGCGATGGGGACCCGATGGTTGGCTGTATGCCGCTCAAGGCAGCACCGTCAGTGGCGCCGTGACAATGGGTCCACCATCAAAGGCAACCGGTGACGCGAAAGCGGACGCGAATCGATCCAAGGCCGTTCATTCGCAGGGCCAAAACATCTGGCGATATCACCCGGAAACGAAACGCTACGAGATTTTTTCTGAAGGCGGTGGCAATGCGTTCGGTCTGGAAATCGATGCGGCCGGACGAGCCTTCTCGGGGCACAATGGCGGGAACACGCGCGGCTTCCATTACATGCAAGGGGCCTATTTGCAGAAAGGGTTTACGAAACATGGTCCGCTTTCGAATCCGTATTCGTTTGGCTATTTCCCGGCAATGGAACATCACAATGTACCACGGTTCACTCATGAATTCATGATCTACGAAAGCAGCGGTGGACCGTATTCTCTGCCCGAACGTTACCAGGGAAAGCTGTTCGGAGCGGCGGCGATCCTGAATCACGTCGTGATCAGCGATGTCGAACGGCAAGGCTCAACATTCAAGACGAAGGACATCGGTTACGCGATCGATTCGTCGGACACCTGGTTCCGGCCGGTCGATGCCAAGGATGGTCCTGATGGAGCGGTCTATGTCGCGGACTGGTACGACGGCCAGTTGGCTCATACGGCCAATTATCAGGGAGGTATGGACCGCGATCATGGCCGCATCTATCGCATTCGGGCCAAGTCGTCGAGCAAGGAAAAGCACACACCGCAAAAATCGTTGGCATTGATGACTTCGGCAGAGTTGATCGGAATACTCGATAGCAAAGATCGCTGGCATCGCGAAGCGGCACGCCGCGTATTGGCCGATCGACACGATGCCTCGATTGTGCCCCAACTGCGGACGAAACTGTTCACGGCACAGGGACAGAGTGCACTGGAATCGTTGTGGGCATTGAATCTGTCGGGTGGATTGGACGACGTCACAGCGCTGAAGGCGTTGTCGCACGCCGAGCCCCAAGTTCGACTGTGGGTGGTGCGACTCTTAGGAGACGAGCGGCGATTGCCGTCGGATGTTGCCAGGAAAGTGGCTGATCTGGCCGCGACAGAACCTCAAGTTGACGTTCGGAGCCAATTCGCCGCCACGGCCAAGCGGCTGCCTCCCGAACAGTCGCTGCCGATCGTTCGTAATCTGATGCTCCATGACGAAGATTTGTCGGACTCACGGCAGCCACTGATGGTCTGGTGGGCACTGGAAGCATCGATTTCGCCAGCAACACAATCTACGACCGGTTCGACGGGCACGCGACCTGCCGAGACGACGGCATCGACGCCTGAATCGCCGGCCCTGCGATTGTTCGATGACAAATCGTTGTGGACGCGTCCGCTGGTTCAGAAGGAAATCCTGCCGCGGCTGATGCGCCGGTTTGCCTCAACGGGTCAGCGTGCGGACCTTGCGATCTGTGCGCGACTGTTAAAACAGTCACCGACGGCCGATACGACGAAGGCTCTGATGCAGGGATTTGAAGAGGCGTTTCAAGGACGATCGTTGACTAACGTTCCTGCTGAACTGGTGGCGGCTTTATCTGCGGCCGGCGGTGGCTCGATAGTCTTGAAGATTCGACAAGGAGACGAAGCCGCGATCGAAGACGCCCTGCAAGCCATCGGCGACGAATCGGCTCCGGCGGGCAAGCGAGCGGAATATGCCACGCTGTTCGGCGAAGTGAAACGTCCCAAAGCCGTGCCGGTGTTGCTTGGAACACTCGGCCGGACCGCAGACGATGGTTTGAAGGCCGCGATCCTGACGACGCTGCAAGCGTACAATGACCCTGGCATTGCCAAGGTCGTGTTGGCGCAATATGGCAACTTCAACGAAGACGTCCGTACGGTCGCTCAATCATTGCTGGTCAGCCGCAAGCCGTGGGCGATCGCGCTGGTCGATGCCGTGGATCGAGGCGAGATCGCCGCGACGTCTTTGCCGTTGGATACGGTTCGGCGACTAACGATCCATCGTGATGATCATCTGGCTGAATTGATCAAGAAACACTGGACGTCGATTGAAGGGGCCACGACCGCGGAGATGCAAACTCAGATTGCTTCGTATTCCACGACGCTGGCCGGGGCTGGTGACCCGTATCCCGGCAAGAAACTGTTCCAGCAGATGTGCGGAAAATGCCACACGCTGCATGCGCAAGGCGGCAAAATTGGGCCTGATCTGACGACATACAAACGCGATGATGTGCGGCAAATGCTGATTCACATTGTGAACCCCAGTGCTGAGATTCGCGAAGGATTCGAGACGCAGATCGCTGTGCTGAAAGACGGCCGCGTGGTGACGGGCTTCCTGGTGGAACAGGACCCTCAAACGGTCACGCTGCGCAGCCCGGACGGTCAAACTGTGGCATTGGAGCGAGGTGACTTGGAGGAACTGAACAAGTCTCGAAAATCATTGATGCCCGAAGGGCAGTTGAAGGACTTGTCTGAAGAGCAGTTGCGAAACCTGTTCGCGTACTTGCGAAGTTCGCAGCCTCTGAATGATTGATTTATGGTTCAAATGACAGGGACTGGTACTGCGGACGGAGCCGGTCCCTGTCATTCGAGACTCTGATGTTAAGTTTGTATTGTCGGATGTTGAGAACTTTCGGGGGCTTCCCGAAGACGTGAGCGCCCCGACAACCCAATATGAACGAAGAAGACAGTGCCATGTCAGGAGACCCCAAAACCGTCTCTTACTCACTCAGCAACGCGCGAGTGACATCGCTATTCTGAACGCAACACAATCGCGCATTCCGCCGACCCGCGGCCGGGTCACCAGTCGCCGATGCTGCCGTCAGGGTAGAAGACTCGTTGTGGGAGTTCTTGTTGGAAGGGGTGTTTTTTGACTTCGGATTCGTTGATTTCGATACCCAGACCAGGACGAGTATTGGGGCGGACGATGCGGCCGGTTCGTTCGACTGTGAATCCTTCGGCGACGACATCCTTCCGCCAGGGAACGTCTTCGTTGACCGTTTCACAGATGATGTAACTGGGTTGCGAGAAGCCGAACTCCAATGATGCGGCTGTACTGACGGGGCCTTGCGGATTGTGAGGCGCGAGGGAGATCCGGTGTGCATCGGCCAATGCGGCGACTCGGCGAGCCGCCGTGAGGCCGCCGCAGTGAGTGATGTCCAGTTGGCATACCTCGCAGCCACGGCTATTGAACAGGTCTCGGAAGACGGACAATTCGGTGATGCGTTCGCCGGTGGCAACGGGAGTGGTGATCGCGGCATTGATCGTCGCCAGGCCTTCGATATTTTCTGGCCAGCAGGGCTCTTCGAAAAAGTACAGGCCGTACGGGTCGAGTGCCTTGCCGAACATCAGTCCCATCGCGGGGGAAGGCCGAGCGTGGCAGTCGACCATGATGTCGATCGCATCTCCGACGGCCTCACGCATTGCGGCAACAGCGGCTTCCGCCTTACGGATCGGTTTCAGTCCTTCGAGCGGCATCGTGGGCGGAACGGCCATCGACTTAAAGGCGGTGAATCCTTCCGAAACGGCATGCCGGGCGAGGTCGGCGAACCGCTTGGCATCGTCGGCCGCCGTTTCGTAGAAGTCTTCCATTCTTCCACCACCCAGATGGCAGTACGTCCGAATCCAATCGCGAACGTGACCGCCCCAAAGTTGTGAACACGGCATGTTGGCGATCTTGCCGGCGATGTCCCACAGGGCCAGGTCGATGCCACTGATCGCCGTCGCGCGGACGATGCCATTGCCATGCCAGAAGTGCTGGCGAAACATCATCTGCCATAAGTATTCGATGCGACGAGGGTCCTCGCCCACGATCAGTTCGGCAATATCGTCGACCGCGCCTACGACCGCTCGCGTGTGCCATTCGAGCGTGGCTTCACCCCATCCATAGAGGCCCTGTTGATCGGTCGAGACTTTGACAAAAATCCAGTTTCGCATTCGTGCGTTGCAGACCAACGTTTCAATACCGGTGATCTTCATCGAGACAATTCCTATTTGAGTTGGGCCAGTTGGGTGGCGATGGCTTCAGCGGCCAATTCGCTGCAAGCAATGGTGTCTGGAACTCCGACACCTCGATAGGCGTGTCCGGAGAGAGCCAGGCCGGGCCGGCGCTGGATCGCGGCATCGATCCGACGAATGCGGTCCAGATGCCCGACATGGTACTGCGGCATGGAATTCGGATAACGGTAGACACGGACAAAATCGGGTTCA
>Ga0105238_10000238_pt1 | contig 61471 bp, 53 predicted proteins | sample KBSC34metaG_FD_81526 | JGI IMG/M metagenome (GOLD analysis project Ga0105238, IMG submission 81526) | Corn rhizosphere microbial communities from Kellogg Biological Station, Michigan, USA - KBS C3-4 metaG | ecosystem: Host-associated > Plants > Roots > Rhizosphere > Soil | place: Michigan, USA...
AATCTGAACTGTTGCCGCTCTTTCGTATCCATCAAAAACTCGCTGATCGAGTCCGGCCGACTGGAATGTGACGAACTGCTGGCCGCGCTCGAGTGATCATTCCACAGTGGCAATTCAGAACGAGCGAAGCAACGGCTCGTTGTGAAAGAAATCTGCGGGTGTCTTTGACACCAATCGACCCGGAAAACAACGTGTTTATCGGGGTATTTTCGAAATCGCCGAAAATGCGATTCGATCTATAAAACACGATGTTTTCAGCGAAAAACGCGACAGAGCATCACGATCCTAAGTCCAGCGCGTCTGCCAGTTTCGCCACTCTCGCGTGGGCGGTGATTCTAGCAGCGATCCGTGATCGTCGACAATCGGTCCTCAAAACATCCTTTTTCTCGGCAATTTCGGTCCTGGGAAGGAATCGTGGCGAGTCGTACTTGCGCCGGGTAGACTGTCGTACCGTTCAACCTTGATCGATTGTACTGTTGGTCACATTTTTTTTCTGGGACGTTGTGCTTTCGGACGGAAAGCTGTGTTCGCAGTTTTGACTTCATCCCTGTTTCGATCCATTGCAGGAATCGACCGATGACTGAGACACCTCACGATGCTGAAGAACTGATGGAAGTCGTTGAGGCTGCTGCGCCTCAGCCCTCCGCGAAAGATCGTGTGTCGAAGGCCATGGTTGATTTGAAAGCGGCCGGTGATGCCGGGGCGAACTGGTTTTTCTGGATCGCTGCGCTGTCCCTCGTGAATACAATTGTCGCGCATTCGGGGGGCGATCGACATTTTATCGTGGGTCTCGCGGTCACGTTCATTGTCGATCTGATTGGCCGCGAAATTGTCAAAGAGCAACCCGATGCGGCGACTCTGGTACTCGTCATCGCCGTGAGCTTTTCGTTGTTTGTCGATGCCATCGTTGTGGCCTTCGGAGCGATGTCGCGTCAGCGGTGGTTATGGGTCTTTGGTTTTGGCATGTTCCTTTACCTGCTCGACGGCATCCTGTACGCGCTGGTCGGAGATTTTCTGAGTGCGGGATTCCATGGCTACGCCCTGTTCTCGATGTTTCAGGGATTCAAGGGCTATCAGGAATACAACAAGCTGCACCAGGCTCTCGACGATGACGCGGTCGAGCCCGTCGTCGATGCCGAATTCGCGTGACGGATCTTCTCACAAGGGCGCGCCCTTGACCCGGTTCGAGCCGCCGCTCGGAACGGGATTTGACGCTCCCGTTGGTCGCTGATCTGTTGGCGATCACAATCCCCACAATGCGCGGCTGGTCTCGCAATTCTGAACCCGACCAAATCGCGCATCCCGCCGACCCGCGGCCGGGGCGGCGCTGAAAAGTGAGTGCCGGGACGTGGATCGCGATTCGTCTCAGCGTATTCATGTGGCGCAGATTCTGTATCATGTCGATCCGATTGACCGACATGTTTCCACGGAGTCACGTTGATGGATTTGCTCACGACGCTTTCGGGTTCGTTGATGGAAGGTTTTTTCCCGGCCGGCTGGGACCTCGCGAAGATCGACGCGTGCGTTGACCCCGATCCAACCACAATCACGACCCGGCAGAAAAGCTGGCACAAGAACTTTCAACTGATGCCGTGCAGCAGCCTGACCGATTTCGACATGATGCTAGGTCACGAGATCGCGCTGACGATCAAGCAGGCTCGCGATGCTGGTCATCAGGCCGCCATGATCCTGCCCGTGGGACCGATGGGCATGTATCGCTGGGCGGTCTATTTCCTGACAGAATGGAACGTCTCGTGTGATCATGTTCATGGTTTCAACATGGACGAATGGTCGGACAGTTCCGGAAATACGCTGCCATCGACAAATACCGGTTCCTTCCAATACGCGATGGAACAGGCGTTCTATGGTCCACTGGGAAAACTGACTGTTCCCAAAAAGCAGCGAAACTTTGCCACTAAAAAGCTCTTACCGTCATACGGGGACAAGATCGGGGAACTGCGAGCCAAGGGTGCCAAACTGACAACGATTTTCGGGATCGGTCGAGTTTGTCATATCGCGTTCTGGGAGCCTCATTTCGCTGGAGAATTTGCCAGCGTCAACGAATGGAAGCAGCAGACGCATCGATTGGGCGCCAAGCTGCATCCGCTGACGATCGAGCAAAACGCTTTGACCAGTTTCAAGAGCCGCACGACTCATGTACCGGCGTATGCCAACACGATCGGCCCCGGCCTGTTCCTCGGTTGTGACAAAATCATTGGGGGCGCCGACGGAACGTTCGGTCGTGGCATGCAGTGGCAGGGATTGTCACTGTGGATGACATTGCGACACGAACCGACGCCGTGGATTCCATCCACATTCATGCCGGGCCAGCCCGGCCGATTGTTCTTCTTGAACGAACTGGCCGGTCCGTTGCTGGCCGAATGCAATTGAGTGTTCAGCGACCTCGTTGCCTTCAGGAACGAGGTCGGTTCTGAATCCCGGCGCGGATGATCTGCAAGATGCGTTCGCGCTCTTCGCCTGACACGATTTGCCGCGGTTCGCGAACCCATTCCGAACCGAGGCCGACTTCCTGCACCATCAACTTGATGTATTGGACGAACTTGGGATAGGTGTCCAGTTTCATGAGCGGTGAAAACCAGTTGTACAGCTTGCGAGCCGACTCCCACTCGCTCGCTTTCAGCAGGTTCCACAATCGCTGATTTTCTTCGGGGAACGCGATGCCCGATCCCGCGATCCAGCCATCGATTCCCATGGCCGAAGATTCCATGATTAAGTCATCGACGCCGGCGAACAGCGCCAATCGATCGCCCATCAGCAGTCGAATTTCCGTAATGCGCCGCGGATTGCCCGAACTTTCCTTGATCGCTTTCAGGTTTTTGATGTCGGCATAGCCGCACAGCAGTTCTGGCGACACATCGGTGACATAACCGATCGGGTTGTTGTACAGCATCCAACTGAGTTCCGTCGCCCCGGCCACGGCGCGAAAGAATGTCGACGTTTCTTGCGGATCGGATCGGTAGACCATCGGCGGCATCACCATGAATCCGCTGACGCCCAGTTGCGCACAATCTTTTACGTAACGAACGGCCGCCGCCGTCGACGATTCGGCCACCCCGGCCACAATCGGAATGCGGCCTTTTGCCGCTTTGACCGCGGCACCGACGACCTGCCGTTTCTCTTCCGCATGCAGCGTCTGGTTCTCACCCAATGAACCGCACACCACCATGCCACTGACGCCAGACTTGATCAGGGCTTCCCAATGCACTGCCGTCGCATCCAAGTTCAGAGACTGGTCCTGGTTCAGTTGCGTCGTGACTGCGGGAAACACACCTGCCCAATTGATACTCATATTTCGCCGATCGCAAATTCGTGAGACGACAGACACCTGCTGACCCAATACGTGTAACAGAAATGATGTTAACATTCCTGCCACGACAATCAGCAAAAACTGAGTTCCGCGCACAATTCCCGGACGTATCCATGTCGCACCCGGCGACCGAACTATTCGCGAGTCTGTCCGAGCCCTTCACGGCCGAAGCGGTCTTCGATTGTTTGCCGGGCGTCGTCTATTTTGCGAAGAACGATCGCGCCGAGTATGTCATCGTAAACCGGACACTGGCCGAACGCTGCGGCATGCGAGACAAGCGCGCACTGCTCGGCAAGACCGCCATCGAAGCCTTTCCCGCTCCGCTGGGTCGATCATTCTGGGAGCAGGACCAAAGTCTGCTGAAGACGGGTGAGCCCGTTCTGAATCAGCTCGAACTGCATCTTTATCCCACTGGAGTTGCCGGATGGTGTTTGACCAACAAGTTTCCGTTACGGAACGCACATCACGAAGTGACAGGTCTGGTCGGCGTCTCTCACGACCTGCATCCGCCGGACGAAACGGCCAGCGACTATTCCAGTGTCGCGTCGGCCGTGAAACACGCGATCGATCATCTTGATCAACGCTTGGTCGCAGAAGAGTTGGCGTCGATTGCCGGGTTATCGACTTATCAGTTCGATCATCGCATTCGTCGACTCTTTCATCTGACCACCGGGCAGCTACTGTTGAAACTGCGCATGGATTCCGCGGCGGAACGGTTGCGCGATACCGACTTGTCCGTCGCCGTGATCGGGATGGCGTGTGGTTATGCAGACCAAAGTGCGTTCACGCGTCAGTTCAGGCTGACCACAGGATTGACTCCGGGAGAATATCGCAAGACCGCCCGATCACCTGCGTCGTGACAGTGGCGGCAACCGGTCGATCGATTGACGTCGGATGCACTCGTTCTGAATGATGAAGTAACGAAATCCACTCACCCTTGCTGAGGAACCTACATGCAACGATCCACGCGCCGCGAAGTGTTGCAAACCTTGTCCGCGATCGGACTGAGCGCCCTGGTTCCTCGCATCGGCAATGCACAGCAGGCTGGGGGTTGGAAACTAGGCACCTTTCAACTCGATGTGACCCCGCCCGTCGGCCATCCGTTGCTCGGCAATCAGCTTGCGCCATCGACATCGCAGCTCGATCCGCTCGAAGCGCGAGGCCTGATCCTGACTGGTCCCGACCAGCCATTGGTCCTGATTTCAATCGACTGGTGTGAGTTGCGCAATGATGCGTTCGATCGGTGGAGAACCGCATTGTCCGAGGCGGCTGGCACTCGACCGGAACGCGTTCTTGTCCACACGATTCATCAGCATGACGCCCCGTACTTTGACCTGACAGCTCAAACCCTGCTGTCCGCATCGAAGCCCGGTGGCACCATGCTGGATCCGCAGTTCCACGAAGACTGTGTTCAACGAGCGGCCGCGGCGGTGAAAAACAGCCTGAAGGATGCGAGACCGGTGACGCAGATCGGTGTCGGCCAGGCCAGGATCGAACAAATCGCTTCGAATCGTCGAGTCGACGAGAACGGTAAAGTCACGCATCGGCGACTGAGCCGTTGCGACGATGCGGCCTTGCGAGCCCTGCCCGAGGGCGAAATTGATCCGTGGCTGAAATCACTCAGCTTCTGGAATGAAGACCAACCGCTGGCGGTCCTTTCGGTCTACGCCTGTCATCCGATGAGTTACTACGGACGCGGAGAAATCTCGGGCGACTTCCCGAACCTGGCACGCCGCCTGCGCGATGTTTCGGAACCGCGAGTCTTCCAGATTTACGCCAACGGCTGTTGTGGCGACGTGACAGCAGGCAAGTACAACGATGGCTCTCAACCAAATCGAGCGGTTCTGGCCGAACGATTGGCCAAAGGCATGTCAGATGCCTGGAAGGCGACCAAGCGTCACAAACTGACCACGATTCGTTTTCGTAACGAACAGATGACTCTCCCGCACAGCGAACTCGATTCGATGTCGGAAGTTCAGTTGCAACAGCAGTTGGATGATGCCGGTAAACCACTATGGGTGCGCGTGCAGGCTGCGATGGGGATCAACTCGCTACGGCGCAATCCCGCCGGTCATCAGATCGATGTTCCAATGCTCGATTTTGGTCCTGCACAATTGCTGCTGTTACCGGCGGAAAGCTTCGTTGCCTACCAATTGTTCGCTCAACAACAGCGCCCCGACAGTTTTGTCGTGACGCTGGGATTCGGCCAAAGTGCACCCGGTTACATTCCAACGAATCAGGCCTACAAAGAAGGATTCCGCGAAGAACATCACTACACCTGGAATCGTCCGGGCGCTGAAGACGTCATTCGCACGACGCTCACTCGGTTGTTGGGTCGCTGACTTCCGCCGACGTGAATCGACCACTATTTTGTTGGCAGGGATGTGACGGGACATTTTCGATCGGACTCGCCAGAGGATCGAATGACGACGGAAATGAGGTTGGTGAGTTCGCATGATCGTGACGATTGATGGACCAGCAGGAACGGGCAAGAGCACGGTCGCTCGTTTGCTTGCCGAACGGCTGGGATTCGAGTTCTTGAACACCGGTGCGATGTATCGCGCCGTTGCCTACGCCTGTCTCCAACGCAGCCTTGGCTTGTCCGACGAACGTGCCGTCGCGGACGTGGCCAACACGCTCGAAATCCAGTTCCTCAATAATCGCTTGATCCTGAGCGGCGACGATGTCACGGAACAGATCCGCGGGCAAGATGTCACTCAATCTGCATCCATCGTCGCCGCGAATCCCGCTGTACGGCAACGTCTGGTCGAACTGCAGCGACTGGTCGGACGCGGCACAAACCTGGTGACCGAAGGCCGTGACCAGGGAACCGCGGTGTTCCCCGACGCTCAATGCAAGTTTTTTCTGACCGCATCACCCGAGGAGCGAGCCCGACGTCGACAGGGAGAATTGCAGGAGAAGGGTGATTTCATTTCGCTCGAAGAGCTGATTGAGCAACAAAAAATCCGCGACCTGCGCGACGAAACCCGCGCCTGTTCACCTCTGCAACCCGCCAGCGACGCAGTGTGGGTCGACACGACATCCATGACCCTGACAGAGGTCGCCAGCTACCTCGAAAAGTTCGTCCGCGAGATCAATCAGTAGCCACCTCCCGCCTGAGTGCGATGTCTCTCGTGACACACGTTAATCCCTGTGTCGCAGATTGAGATTCTGTTCCCACTGATGCGACCTGAATCCCACTTTGGAACAGTGCCCGAATCTCGCTTTGGTTGCCTTTGAGACGATCCTGGAAATCTGATTTCGCATGGCAGCGATCGATCGAATTGTCCAATCGCCTTACGCGTGTTCGAGATCCAGCGACGAATGATTGCGAGCGATAGGTCGAGCTCGCTTCGTGGTCGAACCCATACAGAACAGTCCTCCTGTCCTCGCCCGTTGTGGCTCGTGAGTTGCGTTGCTGTCGATTCACCGACGATCAGACCCGTCGAGTGGATTCAATACCAAAGACAGCAAGGAGCGATCATGGGATTCTCAGTTCAACGCATGACCACCAATGATTCAGCAGATGATGGATGGGCGATTGTGCTCGATCATGAACACATCATGTTTGTCGGCACCTACAGGCAGTGTGAAGATTGGCTCGATCTGCATGAAGTGACCAACGTCAATGGCCAAACACGCGGCTTGCAGCCAGCGCCGCCCGGACACGCCACGAGCGGCGCGTTGAAAAGCGATGGTTGGCCTCTGCCGAGTCAAGCAGACGATGCGCGAACAGGCCTGTTGTCGGAGTCTGTCCCCGTCTTTCAACAGACTCGGGGCTGGAGAGACAGTTTGAGAGCTCTGTTTCAGACGAATACAGGAGGACGTCGACGAAGCGTGCCGAAACAAGTCGTGGATCTCCTCAGGAGCAGTGACGGTCGCTGGGCAGCGTTAGAGACCATCGCGATGGCGTTTGTCTTCAGCCTGCTGTTTCTTGGTGTCTGGCAAACATCATCAATGATCGCCTGGAAGCGATCGATGTTGTCTCGCGATCCGGCCAGAATGCCGCGAATGACTCGCGAGACCATGAACCGACCCGATGGATCGAGCACCTCGTCGGAAATCGTGTGTGAATTGGCACCCTCATTTGATTGAGAGACCGGAACGGGTCCCCCGCATTTCAACGCGACGCGTCCGTGGGGCATGCACGATGTCGATAGCGTTTGATCCAGCGATACAGGGTCGATCGGCTGATGCCCAGTCGTTTGGCCGCGACGTCAACGCTTTTCGTCTGCTCCAGGACAGAGTCAACCAGGTGATGTGTGACACGGTCCAACTCCGATTCGGTGGCATCTGCCGGAATAACCTCAGCAGCAGCAGCAGCAGGAGTTCCAGCCCCGATTTGTGTCAACAATTCGGAACTCAGGTCCTGAATCTCCAAAGTGGTGTGCTCGGAAAACAGAATCAGGCTTTCGACGATGGATCGAAGTTGCCGAACGTTTCCGGGCCAATGTGCCTCGTGCAACCGCTGGCGCAGCGGGACAGAAACCTGGCAATTGGCGCCATATTTCAAATTGAATTCGCTCACGAAATAGTCGATCAACCCGTCGATGTCCTCGGTTCGTTCGCGCAATGGAGGAAGTGGAATTTGAACGACGTTCAGACGGTAGAACAGATCCTCGCGAAATTGTTTCTCATTGACCGCCAGCATCAGATCGCGGTTGGTCGCAGCGACGATGCGAACGTCGACGGTTGTCACTTGATTCGAACCAACCGGCTGGATCTCGTGGCTTTGCAGGAACCGCAGCAACTTTGATTGCAAGGACCAGTCGGCTTCGCCAATTTCGTCCAGGAACAACGTGCCGCCGTCGGCCTTGCGGCAGTAGCCAGGCGAAGCGTAGCAGGCGCCGGTGAACGCACCCTTCTCATGTCCGAACAAGACCGTTTCGGCCAATTCGACGGGAACCGCGGCGAGATTCAGGCAGACAAACGGCTGTTGAGAGCGTTTGCTTTGTTGATGAATGGCCTTGGCGACCAATTCCTTGCCCGTTCCACTTTCCCCGACAATTAAGACAGGAACATCGTACGACCCCGCTCGAGCGATCTTCCGGGTAACGGGCCGCAGCGACTGATTCGCCATCAGCAGATCAAAGGAAGCAGGCGGGAGAGGTCGTTGAGTATTATCGCGGTCCGAGGCAGACGACGCGGCGTCCATGTGAAGTCATCATCCTGAGAGAAACAAATCAGCGCTGCCCGCAATTTGAAACATAGCTCATTTTTTGGAGAAACAAGTTGGGAAAAAATCGATTATATCTTTAGATCGCGAAATACCTATGTGATAACAGTACAATTATGAACATATGAGCGCATAGATTTGCGCTGATGAGCCGTTTGCCGCCGATCTGTGTAAGCCTGCTCTTTTGGGCTCGTATGATTCTACGGTGATTGACACCCTGTCACTATCTGGCGAGAGTGAATGCCTGATCGTCTGTCACCTTCTGAGGTGTTCGCAGAGTCGTGTGGCGTTTCGGAATCATCGCCGAATACTTGAAACCAATTCCGCGATCGAGATTTCAAGAGTCAATCGCAGTCGCAACACGGCGCGCCTCGATTTCGACAGTCGATCATCATTTTCCGGTCTCGATATAGCCCTGCAGGCAATCAAGCGAGACTCGCGGCTTCACGTCTGTGCCGTTGTTTTGGCCTGCGGTGGCAGTTGGCGTGATTGAGTCGAATAACATAATCCAATCGATGCCGCTGCGATCACCAAGTTTTATCTTTGTCGGAAGCATTGTTGTCTTGTTGATCTTGATTGTGATCTGTTCTCGCGCCAGCTCTTTCCCGAGCAATAACTGAGGGAATTCTTTAAATGCGGCCGATATCTCGCTCCACGACCATTGTTTCGGTCTCGGATTCACCGGATTGGCCATCAGCACGTATGCATCCTGCGTCTCCGCTCGCAGTTGAAACCTGAAATGTCCTTGAAAGTCGATGGCATTTAGCAATGCAGTGAAGTACATCGGTGATGTGAATGTAAAATGATTCGCGTCCTGAGGCGCGATTGCGTGCGACGAGTACGACTTGTGAGTCTGGTCGGCAAAGTACACGGTATCGTCGATTCGCAACCAGACTGACGCAAGCCCTGACTTCAGTGAATATTGTTCGCCTGACTGGCACTCATATCGACTCAAGTCTCCACGTCGAATGGCGATCGGATTGAACTCAACCCGCCATCGTGTCGGGCTTTCGAATATCAGAACTCCGCACGAGGCCGTCTCGACTTCAAAGACATGATTCAACTGGCTGCACCGAAACGAAACTTCGACGGACTTGAACTGAGCGGAGCGATCCATCCAACCATTCAGGACCCGCATCAGCCTGCGTTCCGAATGCTGGATCTCAATCAGCTCTTCGGTCAAAAATGTGCTGGTCACTGCAGTTGTTCCAACTGAGACAAGTTCCCAGGTCGGACCCATTACGTCCTGTGCACTGGCAATCGACTGCCAATTGATCAACCACACTGTTGTGATCATCAGGGCCGTCACAGAACGATTGCGCGTGAGCATGATTGAGGTCCTGCTCTTTGAACGACATTGCCAACGAATAATCAGCCATTGCCCGAATTTCGGAGGGCGGTTGCCCGTCAATCTGGATCGAGTGCTACCACCAGCGACGAATTGCAGCAAGGTGAATTGAGACGCGGTCTGCCGTGGATGCTCAAGAGCGATCCGTAATTCAGCGGATTCGTGTTCGTTTGAGTTTGCAGACGGCAGCGTTCCAATTGACAATGGTGTTTCGACTTCCGGTGAACGACTCATTCTCTGAACTTGATCTGTAGGAAAGATCTCTACGATGCGGTACCGAGTACTGGCACTATTGCCTTTATGGTTCTGGGCACTCGCCGTGTCGGCTGAGGAGCGTGTGTTTCGCGATGCCCAGGCCATTCGTGATGGCGGACTGTACGGGCAGGTTGTGCATGCCGATTTCGCGGATGAGGCGCGTCCGTACAATGTGCTCGACATGCTGCGCCTGATGCCTCGGCTGAAAACGTTGGTCATTGGCGGTCCTCGGTTCGACGGCAACTGCCTGGCTCGCCTGGCCAAGTTGAAGACGCTGCGCGTGCTGGTTCTCGATTCGGTCGATCTCTCCGATGAGACATTGTCCGAATTTCAAAAGTCATTTCCCGACCTGGTCGTGATCCGCAGTCAACGACTGGCGATTGCCTCGATCGCGCGGCTGGGTCGTGAAATGACGATCGTGACTCGTTTGTCCGAACAGCATTCCGATGTTCGTGAGCTCTTGGGAGAACGCTATTTTCGTGAAGCGACGGATGTGGACTTCAGCAAGCTGCCGAATGACGAATCAGGCCCGGAACGAATTCTGAATGAGGAATTGGCTCCGCTTCGCATGCTTCCGACGCTCGTCCGACTCGATCTGACGTGGACCCGCATTCACGATGGAGGCATGTACTATCTGAAACCGCTCACGAACCTTGAACTGTTGCGCATCCCCCTGAACGACGTGACTGCCGATGGGCTTGTTCACCTGCGCGGGATGCAGAAACTCAAGTTCTTTGGCACTCCCTCTCACAGTAGCCGGATTGACGACGCCGGCGCGCGACATCTGGCGTCGTTGCAGGCCCTTGAGACCGTCTGGCTTGATGACACGTCTACCATTACCGACGCGGGGCTTGAAGCGCTCGGCCAATTGCGTCACTTGCGAGTGCTGCATTTGCGATCGCCGCAAGTCCATGGATCCAATCTGGGACAGATCGCCAAGTTGCCCGAGTTGCGGGAATTGATCCTGGGACGAGCAGTGCGCGATGTCTCTGCACTGTCGAAATGTCCATCGTTACACACCCTGTCGCTGACGGGTGCAGGAATCAATGACGAGGCATTGTCCGTGCTCAGTCGGTGCAAATCATTGGAATCTCTCACGCTGGATAAGACGGCGGTCACGGACAAGGGAGTGGCACAGCTTAGCGATCTGACCCGGTTGAATATGGTTTTCCTGAACGACACTCAGGTCGGAGACGCTGGGGTGGCGGCGCTGCAGAAGTTAGCTCAATTGCGTGAACTCAGCCTTGATCGATCCAAGGTTACTAATGCGGGGCTGGCCGAATTCCGCAGATTTCCGTTGCTGGAATCGCTGTCGATCCACGAGATGCGCCTGAATAAAGAAGGAATTCAGAACCTGACCCAACTGAAACATCTGAAGTCACTCGCGGTGAGTTACGCGCGTGAGTCATTCCCGGATACCACACAGCACATCGCGGCTCATCGAGCGCTGGTCGATCGACTAAGGGAGGCACTGCCGGGTTGTGAGATTGATTAGTCGCCGGAGTTGATGCAAGCATCGACGCGCAACGCGATTCCAACGCGAGAAATGACAACGCGGATTTGATCCAGCTTATTGTCGGTGACAATCGTCTGGACGAAATCCGCGGTAATGTCGCGAGTCAAACTCGTTCAACGGACAAGATCCCAGGGGCCAGCGAAACTAGGCAGAGGGTTTATCGGGAACGGGCTCGGCCTTCTTCTCAGGCAGGTTATTGGGAAGCGGCGTCGGTGTTGGTTCGACGCGCTGTTGAGGCACCGATGACTTCAGGTGCAACTGGCGATCCGCTTCAACCTGTTGCTGAATGGACTTCACGTCGCCATCGGCCCACAGGTCTGCCAGCGATTGCTGAACGTCCTGCTGGATAAAGCACGAGCCTGCGGTCCAGGCACCGCAACCACGGTGACCGGCGTAGGCATAGCTTTGATCGAGGCTGCGAATCGCCCCGGCAAAATCTTTCATTTCGTCGTTGAGTGCTGACGTGGCGGCGTTCAGGCCGACCAGCGTCCCCAGTACTCCAACTGTTCCGACGGTAACTGCTTCCGCCGACAAAACCAGTCCAGATTCATCTGCCCAGAATTCACGGATCCAATTCATGATTTCAAACCCCCTTGAAGGCCACTTAAACCATCCCCCGGCCACACCTTTCGAGGGTCCGCCAACAGCGATGCTGTTCCAGTTGTAGCGGTTGTAACGATTTTAGCGGATGTGACGATTATGTCAATATAGATAAAATGAGTAGATTGAGTTGCTGTCGATTGCTTGCCTCAACGGGTGATCGCGTGCGAGACTGCGGTATGGACCCGAATGACAACAAGACCGATGTCTGCCAGAGACTTCCATCGGAAGGCGCGTTACTAGGCTTGGATTACGGCACAAAGCGGCTGGGAATTGCGATCTGCAATTCAGACCAGACTGTGGCTGTGCCGGTCGAAACGTGGCAGGTCCGAAGTCCTGACAAGGATCTGAAGCACCTGCGCGAACTGATTGCCGACTATCGAGCTGTGGGAATCGTGCTCGGCTTGCCCATTCGTACCGATGGAACGGAAGGGACTGCCGCAGCAGCTGTTCGCATTTTCGGCGACTGGGTTGCGGGTGCTACGGGCTTACCGCTGGTCTATGTCGACGAACGATATTCGTCGGCAGAAGCAGAACTGCTGATCTGGAGGCGGGGCGAGTCTCCATCGAAACGGAAACAACCGCTCGACAGCCTGGCGGCTCATGTCATTCTGCAATCATATCTGGATGCCCCAGACCGAATTGTTCTGCCGCCAACTTTTCCCGCTCAGGACATCCACGACGTCCCACCTCCGACTGACGAAATCTGAGGCGTCGCGAGTCTGTGACACGAGTTAGTAACTCGCACGGCACGTTGACTTTTCGCGTCATGACGGCGGATTCAGAGCTATGTTCTCTGATAAGACTGTTGAGAAACAGGGACGGCTCGTCGAATCCGTAGGCTCGGTACCCGGCTCGGTTTCTCAATAGCTGACCGGAAAAACCATTCTCTTCGTTGCGACCGTCAGTCGGCTCGCGAGCGGGATTCGATCATGGCATGGCATCGTTCAGAACGAGGACTGGCAGTCGCTTATGCCGCCACCATCTTTCTGAGCGCGTTTTTGCTGTTCCAGGTGCAACCGTTACTGGGCAAGTACATCTTGCCGTGGTTCGGCGGTAGCCCGGCAGTCTGGACGACCTGCATGCTGGTGTTTCAGGTCCTGTTGTTTGCTGGCTATGCCTACGCACATGTCACCACGCAATACCTGTCTCCTCGACATCAAGGTTATCTGCACGTGCTGTTACTGGTGACGGCGCTACTGACGCTGCCGATCACTCCTGACCCCGGCTGGAAGCCGACCAACAGCGATTGGCCAGCGCTCAAGATTATCTTGCTGACCATGTGCAGTGTCGGTTTGCCGTATTTCATCCTGTCATCGACCGGGCCACTGGTTCAAGGCTGGTTCAGCCGTACTCATCAGGGACAGTCTCCCTATCGACTCTATTCGCTCTCGAACGTCGGCTCATTGTTGGCATTGGTGTCGTATCCCTTCCTGGTGGAAACCTCGTTCTCGACGGCGACTCAATCGGTTCTGTGGTCATTGCTATTCGCGCTGTTCGCCCTCTTGTGTTCGGCGAGTGCGATCGCGACCTGGAACCGGGCACACGCCGTCAGCGGCGCGTGTGCGACATCGGTCGCAGATGTGACCGCGGACCGTCCGACGTGGGGCCTCACTGGAATCTGGTTCGGATTGGCCATGACGCCATCAGTGATGCTGCTGGCGACGACCAATCAAGTCTGCCTGGACGTGGCCGTCATCCCCTTCTTGTGGGTCTTGCCGCTGGCGCTGTACCTGCTGACCTTTATCCTGTGTTTCGACAGCGACCGATGGTATTCGCGCCGACCCTATTCGCTTGCATCGGCCGTCTTATTGTTCGGTGCGATGCTGCTGAGCAGCAAAGTCACTGAGACCTCGCTGGTCGTGCAGGTTGTCGTCTACTTTTCGGCGATGTTTTGCTGCTGCATGGTGTGCCACGGGGAGCTGGTTTCACTGAAGCCGCATCCACATTACCTGACGTTTTATTTCCTGACGATTTCCGCTGGCGGTGCTGCGGGTGGTTTGTTCGTTGGCCTGCTGGCCCCCGTTCTGTTTGTTTCGTACTACGAGTTGCAAACGGGAATCGTGGCGTTTGCGATGTTGTACATGTGCTTGCGGTGCCGTGAAGACAAGTTTGAGCTGCCGTTACCTCGGTGGGCTCAACCATTGTTCGTCCCGCTGGCAATGATCGGCGCTGTGGCATTGATTTCTCAGTTTGGTCGTCACGCCGAAGGGTCGGTCGCAGTCTCGCGAAACTTTTATGGCGTTCTGAAAGTTGAGCAACTGCCGAACCGGCTGCCGGAACAAGACTTGATTCGATTGGCTCACGGTCACATCGAGCATGGTTCACAGTTTGTCGCGCCAGCCAAGCGTCGCGTGCCGACGGCTTACTATTCCGAAGCAGCGGGTGTCGGACATTTAATGCGAACGCTGCGTCCGGACCAGCCACGGCATGTCGGTATCGTCGGTCTGGGCGTCGGAACACTGACCTCATACGGAAGATCTATAGATCGCTTTCGGCTGTATGAAATCAATCCCGACGTCATCGTCATGGCGCAGGAACACTTTTCATTCCTGAAAGATTGTCGCGCAGAGCAAACGCTGGTCACAGGCGATGCCCGATTAGCATTGGAATTTGAACCGCCACAACAGTTTGACATCCTGGTCCTGGATGCCTTCTCGGGCGATGCGATCCCGGTTCACTTGCTGACCAGGGAGGCAATGCGAACCTACCTGACTCATCTGAAGTCCGATGGCGTGCTGGCTTGCCACATTTCCAACCTGCATTTCGATCTGCGACCTGTGGTGCTGGGACTGGCGCAGGAATTTGGATTGAGTTGTCAGATTCGAATCAGCGAGGCCAATCCCGAAACCGCGTCGTTCAAAGCGGTGTGGGCGCTCTTGGCACGCAATCCCGACGTCTTGCAGAACAGCGTCGGAGTTGTGCCGCAAGAAACGATCAAACGCAAGCCGATCGTCTGGACGGACGACCGCAGCAACTTATTCGAAGTGCTCTGGTGACCCGACGCCGTTCAGGCTTTGGTCGGTTCGAAGTCGCGCTTGGTGATGCGCAGAACTTCTTCCAGTGTCGTCGTGCCATCGATGACTCGACCGAAGCCGGACATGCGCAGTGACAGCATGCCATGTTTCAGAGCGTGGTCCCGCATTTCGGCACTACTGGCGCGGTTGATACACATTCGGCCGATTTCGGGGTCGGTCCGCAGCAATTCGAAAATCGCGCGTCGACCTGCATAGCCGGTTCCTTTGCACTCGCGACAACCGACAGGCTTCCACAAGTGCTCAGGATGCGGCTGAGGGAAGTCGTCCGGCAATTCGTCGTCGGCGGGCTTGTACTTTTCCTTGCAGTGTTTGCACAACACGCGCACCAGACGTTGCGCCAGGATACCTTCGACCGTGCTGGCGACCAGATATGGTTCCACACCCATATCCACCAGGCGAGCAAACGCGCCCGGAGCGTCATTCGTGTGCAGCGTGCTGAAGACCAGGTGGCCGGTCAAAGACGCCTGAATCGCTGCTTCGGCCGTTTCACCATCGCGGATTTCCCCGATCAGAATGACATCCGGGTCGTGACGCAGGATACTTCGCAAACCGGCCGCAAACGTCAGGCCCACCTTCGAGTGAACCTGGATCTGGCTGATGCCGGGGTTCTGGTATTCGACGGGGTCTTCGACTGTGATGATCTTGGTGGTCGGATCTTTGATCTCATTCAAGGCGCTATACAGCGTCGACGTTTTACCGCTACCGGTGGGGCCCGTGACCAGAATGATGCCGTGCGGCAAGGCGATCAATTCGTGAAATGTCTTCGCCAGTTGATCTGGCATTCCGACGTTTTTCAGATTGAAAACCATGCGTCCTTTGTCGAGCAAACGCATGACGACGCCTTCGCCGTGGACCATCGGGATGATCGAGACACGGACGTCGATTTCGCGCCCCGAAATCCTGAGCTTGATACGACCGTCTTGAGGAACTCGCTTTTCGGCGATGTTCAACTTGGACATGATCTTCAAACGCGTCACGATCGCCGAGAAAAAGTGCGAGATCGATTCGGGGACAGGTTGCACGCGCAGCAAACCGTCAACGCGATAACGAATCGTCAATCCATGTTCTTGAGGTTCGATATGCACGTCGCTGGACTGTTGTTCGAGTGCTTCCACCAGCAACTCGTTCACCAGCTTGATCACGGATGCATTGTCGGCCTGCTGGGCCAGGTCGGCGTCATCGGCCGACACATCACCGAGGAGCTCGATCCCCTCGGCGGATCGCTGGGCCACCAATTCGTTCAGCGTGTCACCGCCGACGCCCAGGTGTTCTTTAATGAGTTCGATAACGTCCAACCGCCGTGCCAGCACCGGCTCGAGATCGAATCCACTGACTGCCTTCAATTCCTCGAGCGCTTCGAGATTGAAAGGATCGCTGGTCGCGACGACGACATGTCCGTTGCGACGGGCGAGTGGCAACAGTGAATGCCGAAAGACAGCCGTCGTGGGGAACTGCATCAACAGTTCGCGGTCAATGTTCTCTTGCTTGACCTCGACGAAATCCATCCCCAACTCTTCCGCGAACGCTCGCAGGACGTCGTCTTCCTTGACCTCGCCCATTTCCACCAGCACACGGTCAACCCGCTTCCCCGCCGCTTGCGGCAATGCCGCTTCGACCTGGGCTCGAGTGACAAGATTATGCCGGATCAGTGTTTGGGCAATATCCATGTTGCGGCGATTGCATTCTGGGTATGAGGATCACAGGCAGGGAAAGACCAATCAGTATCATCGGCAGAACGAGGTTAATCAAATCCGAAATGGACCCGGACCCGGCACTTTTCAACTGTTTACTAAGTCACGACGGTACATAGAAATCCGTCAAATATTCTCGACCCATTCTACGCACCGGTCAGCCCAACTGACACAACTTCAGTCCCATTTCAGCTTTAGCCCGCCAGGCGCGGGCGGCGGGTGCGCGCCGCATGATGGGATTCGAATAGGGCCGCTGCTTGCGCGTTGTTGCCTGGAGCACAAGCCACGAACGCTTTTGAAGCCATCATCGCCCTTGGCGTGTGGATATCATTGATGGGGAACCAGTGGTTTGTTCCCAGACGGTCGCTCAGTTATCCAGTCTTGAGACGACGTCGGAAAATGGGGCGTCGCTGAGGCTGAGTGCTTGCAGGACGTGGGCGAGCAGCAGGATGGCGTCGCAGGCAGGATAAGTTCGGCCAAACCAGACTCGTCCGTCGCCGGAGAGGGCAAGGTCGGCGTTCGATTTGGCAAGTGAATGGGCCAGGCTGTAAGTGGATTCACCACCATCGCTTGCGGTCGCGTCTCGACCATGCAGCCATGTGCGAATGTCAGGCAGCCAGGAAGTTGCGGAGGTAAATGTGGCTCTCGTGTTTTCGCGTTGCACGATTTCGATCAGCAGTCGAGCGACTTCGCGGGGGCTGACTAGCCTGCCGCGATCGGTGATGAATGCGGCGTGACGATTGTCTTCGTCGACTACAACACCCAGATGGTGCCGTCCCTCCAGCACCGCTGCCGCGACTCGTTGCAGATCGACATCTCGCACATCGAACAGATCGCGACGTCGCGTCGCCAACGAGACGTGAGTCAGTTCGCAGGGCAGCTTTTCGAACAAAGTATCTAGTATTCGCGGCAGTAGTCGAGTTGACGAACCGCACACGATTTTTAGTGGTCGCAGCGCATGGAAGTACGATTCGAGACTTCCTTCGTACTGCGGATTGCCGCGGAAAGGTTGATGACCGCCGATCTGTCGAGTCTGCCGGCCGACGCCGGATTTGACGGCCTGCTCCATCTGTTCGAGTTGCTCGCGGGAAAATGGTACCGCGCCGCGCGAGAACAGTTCGAAGCCAGTCCAAGAGGGATCGCATCCGGCCCCTGTGACGAAGACGCCCGCTGTGGCACTCAACGCATGCACCTGAAAGGCGACGATCGGCAGAGATGTTTGTGCGAGATCAATGACGGGGCAACCCATACGGCGCAGGCCGAGAACCAGACCGCTGACGATGTCGGGAGATGACGGTCGTTCGTCGAACCCGACCACGACATTGGGAACGTTGGAGACGACGCGTGAATCGAGCGAGCGATCGGGAACGATTTGGGCCGTCTCGACAGGGGCCTGTCGAGCCATCATCGGCTGTTGGTCCCACAGGACTGCGGCAATGGCTTCCCCCCAGGCGAGCGCGCGATTCCGGTTCAACTCGTTCAAATACACGCCACGGACACTTTCGTCCGTCAACAGTGTCGTACGAACCGCGCGGACGCTGGTTTCGTGAGATGGTTCAATCGCACGCGGCAGAACATGTCCTGTGTCGAAGCGGTGCTGGCATTCGCGGCAGTTGGGATAGAACGCAGCCAGCCGCGCCAGGTGGATGCTGCGCGGAATCGAGTACAGTTCACCGGGACAGGTATACGATGCCTGCGTCGATGCGTCTGATCCCGGTTCAGAATTGTCTGACGCACTCGTCATGTCTCTTCCGTGATCGTCTTGTCTTGTGCATCGTCGCTTGTGACCGGGGTCAGATCGTGATCCTGGTTCGTGGAATCGTTTCCCGGTGAATCGATCGCCTGTGCGACGTCGGTACTTAGCGACACTGTCGGGGCGACATCCGTTCCCGCGACCGATTGCCCTTCGAGGTAGGCTTCGATCGCATCGATCATGCGGCCCAATTGGGCGATCATCGCTGGAACATCGCTTTCGAGCGTGCGTTGGAAGGTGCTGGTTCGCGCTCGGTACTCGTTCGCTTCTCGACCGGCCTGCACCAGCCACTTGCGAACCGTCTCTTGCTTCTCGCGGACATATTCCATCCGCCGCTTGGCACGTTCGAATGCCTTCTTTTCTTCAATACAGTCCGAGCGTCGACCGGCCACCGTGCGCAATCGACATGTCTCTAATACGATTCGTGTCGACGCCACCAGATCATAGGCGCGTCGTTCCTGCTCGCGCCAATAGTTCGGTCGATCCAGTTCCACCCACGCGACCGCTCGATCGACTTTTTGTCGCAGTTCTCCCATCGCATTATTGGCCCGCTCCAGGAACACGATCATCGCCGCGCGCACATCCTTCACGGATTCCACCGAATGGACATTGGCACTTTGCGGACCGGGCATGAACAAACTCCGGAAGCACGATCGTCTGTCGCAATCGGCCCTTGCCATCCCGGCACGGTCGATTCATCACAGCCCTATTTCTGCGACAGGTATTCTTCGATTCGTTCTGCTTTGCGCATCAGGTAGGGGACATGTTGTTCGTTCGCCTCGATAAATCGAGCCAGCAGTTTCAGATGTTGGGAAAACTCTTCCGCGAACTTGAGATGTTCCTGATCTCGCCAGGTCTGGCTGAGCGCGTTCATCTGGCCATTCACCGAACTCAGCCGGCTCTGCAGGTCGGTTGTGAATTCTCGCAGCAACGACGCAAATCGCCGCAAGTCAACGGGATCAACAATGGCCTGAGACATACAACCACCTGACACACAAAGCGTTTCCGCGATCGTTCACTTCGCCTGTCGAAGGGGTCGATTCGCTTGTACTCAACGTACGAAAACGGCATGACATGCGATAGAGCAAAGAGAAAATCGACAAGATTTGATCTGTTTGAACGTCAAAAACGTTCTCCTCCATCAAATCTCACTGGCGGACACCTGCTGCCACCATACACAACGATGATGATCAATTTGCGACGGGAATAACTTCATGTCCGAACCGCTGCCATCCACACCCGAGCGACCGCGGTCGGTTTACACCTATGTCACCGCGATGCTGCTGTACGTCTTCTGTTTTTCGATCGCCCAGATCGCGATCTTCCTGGGGCTTTACGCCTTGATCTATGGATTGCCGACTCCCAATAGCTTGATGGTCATTCAGGTACCGGGGTATTCGCACACTGCGCTTTGGAAAGGCCGTGTCTGGTATCCATTGATGAGAGTGGGGCCGGGACAATCGGTGGGGTCCGCCGTGTTGATGTCAGCGGATCCCGAAAAAGGCGACTTGAAAGAAACCGCAATGAAGGTCGACTTTCCGCTACTGGGGATGTGCCCGGACGGCGAGCAATTGTGGGCGATCACAACCAGTCGAGTTTTTCGGGTCCAGGGAGACTCGATTAAAGATTTCAAACCGAAACGTGTCTTAACCCGGCCATCGGAACCGTTCGTTTACGAAGGTCAGCTCGCTGTTATCGATTCCACGAAAACGGGAATTCCAACGCTGCTGGTCTTTCAATCCGATGAGTGGGTTGAAGTTGGTGGCGTCGTCATTCCGCTCAGTTTGGCGACGCAACAAGTGGACGGTAAGGCGACGCTTGTGTCTGCAGCACCCACGCCGGGCGCAGGTGCCTTACTGGAAGTGAAAGTGATCTCGTATGAGGGCACGCTTCACACGTTCGTGTCAGATGGCGTCACGATCGTGTACCGCAACCAATTGGAACTCGCTCCGGTCTCGGCTCTTTCTCCGGCCAATGCGCCTCAGATGATCGATTTCAGCAATCCCCGTGATTGGGAAGTCGCGTGTACCACCGCGTCGCGCGTCGGAATCGCTTCGAAAGACGCGATCAAGGCCGGACTGGTCAATGGCGAACCAATCTTGGTGACAGGAACGGGTTCATCACGTAGTAATCCGTTTCAAAACGTCATTTTGATCGCTTACCAACGCGTGAACGGACAATGGATGCAAACGACACAGATGTCGTCACCGTCGTTGCTGGATCTATTGCTGAATTCCGATGGACAGAAGACCTATGTCGCAGGTCAATCGTTCGTTCAAGTACTGCGTTTCTACCAACTGACGCCAGCGGCATTTGAAGCGACGGGAGTGCTGCTGAAGGTGCCTCAAATGGCGATTCAGGCGATCATTGAGAATATGGCATTGTTCGGACAGTTCGTCTATTGGCCGGCCTTACTGTTTTATGCACTGGGAGTCAGTTACCTGATGCGGATCTTTGTCGACCCCGCCTATTCATTCGGGAAGACTCAGGTCGAATTGGCTTCGTTCACGCGTCGCGGAATCGCTCAGGTGATCGATTACTTCGTCTACGCGATTTCGCTTTATCCCATTCAGGTCGCATACGGACTGGCCTCAAAAGAACAGATTGAAGAGAACATCGATCAGATTTTCGATTTCGGCCCAAACGGCATGATGCGGCGTTACCTGTGGATGGCAGTCACGTTGATGGTTGTCGGTTTGTCGATCATGGCGGTGAAGTGTGCGATTGAAGGGCGATGGGGAATCACACTGGGCAAATGGATTTGCGGAATTCGTACCGTCAGAACCACATTGCGCCCTTGTGGCTTCTTTCGGGCCGTCTTTCGCGAGATCCTGTTATATGTTGACTGCGCGGCAGCGATGAGCCTCATCCCGATCACTCTGTTGTTTGCATTTCTGAAAAAACGTCAGCGACTGGGCGACATCGTGGCCGACACGATTGTCATTCGCAAACCACGGCCTGACGCCGCAGCACCTTCCGAGCCAGTGACCGATGTCAGTTCGATGGTGATTTAAGAAGCGGCCTTCAACTCACGCACCAAGTTGCGGAGGATCAGGATCGTCAGGCCAATTCCCATCAGAGGCGCCAAGAACGTGGCACGCGCCGCGCCGACGAATGGTTTGGTTAGTTCGTACGTGCCAACTGTGCCAATCACCATCATGGTAAGTACGATTGTCAAGAACCGGTTTCGCTGACTGAACCAGGCTTCAGCCAGCAGGATGCCATAAATCGGACCGACCATCGCGTAAGTATTTCCCTCGGTCCGCGGATTAAACAACATCAGGTAACATGTGCTGAGTGCGAACAGGTACCACGCCGCTCGAGCTGACGGTAACCGGCGGCTGGCCGACCAGCAGGCGGCCAGCGCCCCCAAAGCGGCGGTCAACCGCGCGACGGTTTGCCCCATCGCAGGGACCTCCAGTCCAAATACGCGCAACATGCCGAACAGTTGAGCCCAGTAGTCTTTGGGGTTGTCCCCCTGTTTATAGGCGGCACGCAACATGTCCAGGCAGCCGCGGTATTGATCGATCACATATTGCGGAGACTGCGTCACAAACGGGATCAACACGAGCACGACAAACCCAACAGCGAGCCGCCACAACATCTGTGGGTAGATTGCCGCGACCAACAGCACCATCACCATCGTCAACGGTTTGACGGCCACACCCAGTACCAGCAGCCAGGTGGTCAGCCACCATCGTTTCTGGTGAACACCAATTGCCGCGAAGATCATCAGCGCGGTCATTGGCAAGGTCGATTGACCAGCCTGCGCAGACGTCCATGACAAGGCCACCGCCGCGAGCGACGCGATCAGAAACCAGTTCGAATTCCCTTTCAGCACACGTACCAGACCAAGGACTGCCGCGCCCAACACACCGATGCACGACCACCGCCAGATGATCTCACCCGCAACGTGCGGAAGTATCGCCCACGGAGCAAACGTGAGCGCCGCTTGCGGAAAGTAAATGAACCCGTGTCCCGAGTCGTCGTACAAGGGCTGACTGTTGAACCACCGATCGACTCCATGCCGGTAGGCATTCGTAACGGTTCGCTCTTTGGTGAACAGCACGATGCCAGCGATGGCCAACGCGTAAAAGATCCACACGGACCCGGCATAGATCCAGATCTTCCGGTGACGAGACGGTTCGAGTGAAGCCGCTTCTGGCGGATCTGTCATCATCCATGAATCATTTTGAGAGCCGGTGATCATTTCCATCGGAACGGAGATCCAATGCTGCCCGCGGATGCTATGTGGGCCACAGGATGGGGGCAAGCCGAGTTCCCATGGGCGGGAGTTTGTGGAAAATCGCCTGACGGCATTCCGGAAGGAAGACAAAACGGCTTTAACTCTGCGGGGACTGCGGTATGATTGGAACCTGCGTGCCGTCATTGCAGTAAGCGGTTGCCTGTTTTCAGGGACAGGTCCAGATCCAATTCGACATTGCCTCGCCGAAAGCATTGCCGTGAGTCTAATTGTCAGTCGTCATTGCAGCTCGTGTTTTCGGTCCATCGCCGTCGTGCTGGTCATCGCCTTGGCGGCAACAACATCTGGCTGGTGTGCCGATCACGTCATGTCGATTCAGAAGCTAAACGACAGCAAACCTTGGGAACGCTTTGTCGACGCACCCCTCGCTACAACCATTGAAGGCCGAGTTGGTGTCTCGGGGGGCGGGCTGCTGCGATTCCTCAAGTGTGATCTGAGATTCAAAGTCGACAGTACCAGGCTGAAACTGATTGGTTCCAAAGAGAATGTTGAAGTCAAAGGGCATTTTAAGAAAGAAGGATCCAGGGTCGAGTTTGTCGTTGACGAGTTGCGAACGATGTCCAGTTACGCCGACCAGTTCGATTTTCAAGCGGCCAAGCTGAAGCGGCCGACGGCTGAGGAATGGACGGAGCTGGGAAACTGGATCGGCGAACGTGGCAAGTTTTACGAAGATCCGGAATTGCTGCAAAAGGCCAATGATGCCTATTTGAGCGCGATCGACGTCCAATACCGGGCGCTGAAGTCGACCGATTCGGAAGGACGGCTTCGACTGGCCAAAAAGGTCGAAGAGCAGAACCTGTCGCCACGCCGTCAAATGGACTTGATCCACGAAGCGCTGCGCATTCAATGGCAGGGTCTGCAAAAGACAGAGCCGGCGGACATCGCTAGTTGGACGAAATTCGCCGAGCAGCTGGCGTCCCAATTCTCAGGTGCTGATCAGCCGATCAAAAGTGTGCCGCAAAACCTGAAGGACTCGTATGATCAAGATCCCGTCGGAACGTACCGCAAGGCGACCGACGATGTTCGCAAAACATTGCATCGGTTGTTTTACGTCGCCGTGATTCGCAAACGACTATTGAATGGCGCGTCAATCGACGGCCGTGATGGAGAATCGATTGCAGATCAGATCGAAAAGCTGATTCCCGAAGAACAGGCGCTGGCCGAAAAACAACGCCTCGCCGGTTTGCCCTACCGACTGGCCAATATTCGATCCGCAAACCGCGCCGAGGCAGAAAGCCTGGCGGCGGCTTATCGCGCACGCGGAGAGAACGACAATGCGCTGATGGCCCTGACACAATGGGTGAAGTCGCACGAGTTGCAATTGAAAAAAGATGGTGTCGTGGGACTGGTGCAACTGGCAGACGAGTATCTGACATTACTGAAGAATGAACCTGTCGCGATTGAATACCTGCTCGACGCGCACCGACTTGACCCCAAATTTGATGAAGTTCACCAGAAATTGACATCTCTCGGTTACAGCTTACAGGGCGGACAATGGCGCAAGTCAGCGGCGTTGCCGCGCGACGTCGCGAAGACTGCGCCGCAGAACGCGATGGGAATTCGCGAAGGCCAGACTGCGACGGAGCTACGAAATCAACTGGGACAACCGCCCTCACTGGCTCGCGCCATCACCTCTCGCGGAATCACCGAAATCTGGAGTTTCGGATCTCCCGGAAGCACCCGTCTGGTCGTTCGATTGGAGCAACGCGGCCGTGATCCCGAACCGAAAGTGACAGCCTATTCCAACCTCCGGTAGCGTCGCCCGCCGCTCCGAGGTCGTGCTTGATCCGTTGGACACGCAACGTTAGAGTGCAGCGCGTTTCGCAGCATCTCTGACCGCCCTCCGTGTCACTTCGGGCCAACTGCCATGAAATTCTCTATCGCGCAAGATCTGGGCGAGATTGTGAAGGTGACAATCGATGGTGCACTGAATCACGTCGACATCTCACCGCCGCTCGATCCGTTCAGGCAGATCCTGGGTAACGATGCTTACAAACGAATCGTGCTGCTGGATATGGGGCAGTCGAACTATCTCGACTCACTTTGCATCGGGTGGTTGTTGAGCGCCAACAAACGGTTTCGCGAAACCGGCGGCCAACTGGTCCTGCACTCACTGCAGCCGACCGCGTCGAACGTGATCACGTTGTTGCGTCTGAATTCGGTCTTTCAGGTCGCAAGTGATTCCGAACAAGCGATGCAATTAGTGAGAGGAGAGGTAGCCTAGATGGCCAGTGACGGGCGCTTCTCAGCCGAACTATTGTCCAGCCTGACACCTGCCGCAGCTTTGGCGGCAATTGTCCAGCACGCTGCCGATCGCCATGTCAGCGATCTGTTTTTACTGGCGGAAGAATCCGGAATCCGTGTCGCGTTTCGGCGCATGGGTGGCATGGAAACGGTCGCCGCCTTGCCTTTGGAACTCGGGCGTTCCGTCGTCACCTTGCTCAAAGCGGAATCGGGGATTGATCTGGGCGATCGTCTTCGGCCCCATGAAGGTCGTCGGATTCAAGCCGTTGATGGTCGCACGGTCGACTTGCGCGTCAACATTATTCCGACGTTGCACGGTGAAGATGTGTCGGCTCGATTGCTCGACCGAAAATTCGGCTTGCGTACACTCGAGGAAATCGGCCTGACGCGTTCCGAGTTGAACAAGATGCAGGCGATGCTCAACAATTCCAGTGGACTGATCCTGATGACCGGTCCGACCGGGACCGGAAAAACCACCACACTGTATGCCTGCCTGCAATATCTGAATGACGGGACACGCAAGATCAACACGTTGGAAGATCCGGTCGAATATGGAGTCGCCGGACTGCGGCAATCGCAGACCAATGCGCGAGTCGGTCTCGATTTCCCCGAGTTGTTGCGTAATGTGCTGCGGCAATCGCCGGATGTGATTATGGTCGGCGAAGTGCGCGACGAAGAAACGGCGTCGACCGCCGTTCGCGCTGCCAACAGCGGCACGGTGGTGTTATCGACATTGCATTCACCCATCGCTGCTGCCGCGGTCCAAAGCATGACTGCCCTGGGAGTGAATCGGTATTTCCTGTCGACATGTCTGTTGGGAGTTGTCGCACAACGCCTGGTCCGAACTCTGTGCCCGAAATGTCGGGTCGCCTATGACATCAGCGAATCGCCCGAGACCTTTGCTGACATTCAGTCGTTTCTCGAGCCGGGCTTCGGAAGTTACATCTTTGGTCCGGGTTCCTGTGAGGCCTGTTCACAACAAGGGTATGCTGGTTCGACAGCGATCGTCGAATTGATGGTCTTCAATCGCGCTTTGAAGCAACTGGTCGCAAAAGGTTGCACGAGCGAAGAACTGCAGACCTTCGCGATCCAGCAAGGGATGTTGGAATTCCGTCGTTCAGCCATGGTCAAAGTCGCAATGGGTGTCACCAGCACGGAAGAAATTCTGCGTGAAGTTCCCACCGAACATCTTGGACTAGAGATTTAACCTGGCGAACGGAACTCTTGCGCCCCTGCTTCGAAGTCGTCGTAGAGAGGCGGTGTGTTCGTCTTCTTGGCAAATGCACTGGTCGACAGAAGTCGGCCTGACCACTGGCACGGCGACCATGAGGTTCACGGCGTCGCGACCAGGTAGGGGTACATGTTCAATCGCTCGGGCTCACAAAGTCCGGCTCGATTGAACGGCAGAATGGCCTGACGAATTCGTTCGGTGAGTTCACTGGCCGAAACATTGGGGTCGTGGACATCCTTCGCGGCTCGATCGAGAGCCGCGCGCAATTCGGGTCGATCGGCGCTCAGGAAGGCGGATCCTCGGATCGCTCGACCGGCCCGACGTTCTTCTTCGGACCAGATTGATGTCGCGAAGTAGAACATCGACATGGCGATCATCCGCTCGAACTCTCGAAAACCAGCGAAGCTACCGCTGACGACCAGATCGATGAATTCCAGTTCCTTTTGCACGATCGCGTCGAAGCGTTGCAGTTCGTCGGCCAGTTCTGGACGGCCCCAGCTTCGTTCCAGGATCGTCATCAATCGATCCATTCCGACGAGCGTGAAGGTATTGCCGGTACTATGCAAGGGATCAAGAAAACCCGCCGTATTGGGCAGCATGACCCAGTTGGCACCTGCCGAAGTTGCCAGCCGCCGCTGCATGCGACCGGTCTGGCGCCAGGGAACTGTAGGCTTCGCATCGGCGAATTGTTCGGCGACTGCGGGCAGTCGCGCCATGATGCGGTCCCACTCGGCCTCGGGACTTCCTGCCGTCTCGCGAGGAAACTGTTCCGGATCAAGTGAGAATCCGGCGCTTGTCACGCCGTTGTCAAACCGCAGTACCCACATCCACCCGCCGTCGAACACATGATGGAGCGCGGAATCGTCACACGGATAGGGATGACAGGACGTGTTGCCACCGCGACGCTCGTACAAGTCGTGCCATCTCGCGACGCCGGTAAAGTGCGAGAATAGACCGCGCGAACGCGTTTGCAGACCGTCCGGATGGGGGCCGATTCTCAGCTGCCGAGCCAGGAATGCGCCTTCTCCTGATGCGTCGATCAGAAGCCTTGCCTTGATCACAATCGGCTGGCCATTAGTCGTGCCGCGCAATACCCAACCGGTGCTGTCCTGAATCAACTCCTCGATCGACGTTTGATCATGGTAGGGGATACCCATTCTGGCGGTTTCGAGTGCCAGAAACTGATCGAAGTCTGAACGCAACCAGTGCGTATCGGCATCGGCGTTACTGACACTCGCGGCGACCAGCAATTCGTTCGCGCGATCGGCTCTGGGCTGAAAATCGTGATCGAAAACGTGATGAAAGTAGCTGAAGCCGCGTTTCAATCCACAGACAATGCTGGGATAGGCGCGCTTCCACCGAATGTAGTTGGCCAGCGGATCGATGCGCGGCAGATCGTACCGCTGAGCCAGGTTTTCGAGGATCAGATTCGTGACGGGAGTTGACGATTCACCAATCGCAAATCGCGGGTGCGTCCCTCGATCGATCAGGGCCGGACGCAGGCCGATTCGCTGCAGTAGCATTGCCATCAGACTGCCGCTAAACCCGGCACCGATCACAGCGATATCGACATCAAGTTCGATCACGTTGGAATTGCCCAGATGCTAAACTTTATTGACCCGTCAAACGCTGGAACGGTGCAACAGTGCTGCGCGACGCCAATTCCAGCGGACCTTGAATCACAGCATGCGGGCCGATTCGGCACTGATCACCAATCACGACCGGACCGCTGATGTGAGTAAATGGCTCAATGACCGTATCGGCTCCGATCTGCACCTGTGGATCGATAAAGGTCTGTTCGGGGCAGACAATGGTCGTGCCATTGATCATCCAGCGTGACATCGCCGCTCGTTGCAAGGTGCGCGTCACTTCAGCCAGTTGTTCACGTGTGTTCACTCCCAGGGCTTCGACCATGTCGAACGCTTGCAGCGCAACCACGGTCTTGCCGGCGTCTTTCATGACGCGCGGACAATCGGTCAGGTAGTACTCAGCCTGACTGTTGTTGGGGCGGATCTGATCGAGCGACGCCAACAGGGTTTGCGAATCGAAGGCATAGCAACCCGTGTTGATTTCCTGGACCATCTTCTCTTCGGGGCTCGCATCCTTCTCTTCGACGATTTTCTCGAATTGGCCGCGGTCGTTTCGAATGATTCGGCCCAAGCCAAAGTTCGCTTCGGTCACGGCGGTGCCAATCGCGCAAACCGCCTGTTGCTCCTGCAAGGTGTTCAGCAATCCTGACAGTGATTCCCGTTTTAAGAGTGGCGTATCGCCGGCCAGAACCAGGACGGGACCGTGGTGTGACTTCAGTTGCTCGTGACACATCATCACGGCGTGACCGGTGCCTTTCTGTTCCGACTGCAACGCGAATTCGACGTCGCGATGCTTTGATAACTCGGCCTGAACCAGATCGGCGCGATGTCCGACAATCACCACAACTCGTGAAACACTCGCGGATCGCGCCGCGTCCAATACGTACTCAATCATGGGGCGACCGCACACTTGATGCAGAACCTTCGGCAACGCCGATTTCATCCGAGTGCTCTTACCTGCCGCCAGAATGACTGCCATCGCATCTGCCATGTCGTTCAGCTCCGTCTAAGATTCGCCGTTATGGGGCGACAAGTCACTGTGCACCCAATCAACATCGTCGTGTCGGTGCGGATCCTAGCGAAATCATCCGGCGGCGAAGAGTCTGGCGCCGGGATCGGTTGTGACGTTTTGTACGTGTCTGGTGGACGAAACGTGGGATCACCGGACGAAGATGGTGATTGTCGTTGATCGTCAGTTGCCACGTTCCAAGTCATCAGGCATGCTGTAGCAGGTGACGATTCGCGGTGCGATCGAATCGCGGTTCTGGGCCAGGAGAAGAAGAATGCCGCGTTGGATGGGATTGTACGGTACCAGTTTCCTGGTCTGTGCCCTGGCTGGAATGGTTGATTCGCGTCCGGGATACGCGGCAGACTCGCCCCTATCGTTGCGAGCGGGCGCACATGCTCAAGATATCACGCCGCCCAAGTTTCCGATTTCCGTGAACGGAAACTTTTCCGACCAACAAGCGACCGCCGCCCACGATCCATTACATGCGCGCTGCCTGGTCCTCAAAAACAGCGAATGCTCTTTGGCGATCGTTGTCTGCGACAGTTGCATGATCCCTCGCGAGTTAATGGACCGAGCCAAGTTGCTGGCGTCGACCAAAACAGGAATACCGGTCTCGCAGATCTTGATTTCCGCAACACACGCCCATTCGTGTCCGACTGTGGCACCGGTTTTTCAAAGTGAACCCGACAAGGACTATGTCGAGTTTCTGGTGGAACAAATCGCACTGGGGATTGAACGAGCCAATAATCAGTTGGAGCCAGCTCGGATTGGTTTCGGCTCGGTCGAAGAGCTCAATCAGGTATACAACCGCCGCTGGCCGGTGAAGAAAATTCCCAAGGCGGAAGCCGGTCGCGGAGACAAAGCGAAAGCGAAATTGAAGTCGAGTGCCGACGATGCGACCCTGGTGGACGATACGGTCGAAAATCCATTCGGCAAAAAGGTTGATCGAATCATCACGAACCCGGGCATCGGCAATCAACGTGTGATCGCCGAGTGGCGCGGTCCAACAGATCCTGAGCTCAGTTTTTTATCGGTGCAGTCGCGCGAAGGGCGGCCCATCGCGCTACTCGCCAATTATTCCCTGCATTACGTGGGTGGTGTTCCTGGCGATGTTGTTTCTGCAGATTACTTTGGCGAGTTTGCAGCGCTGCTGACGCAGCAGATGAACGCTGCCACCGCTGTTCCAGCATTCGTGGGAATCATGTCGAATGGAACCAGCGGCGATGTGAACAACGTCAATTTTGGTGCCTTGGCCGCTCAAAACCGTGAGCCATTTGAACAGATTGACTTTGTTGCCAGATTGCTGGCACAAAAGGTGGCCAAAGCATGTGAAAAGATCGACTATCACGACGAATTGCCGCTGCGCGCCCGCGAAGCGGAAATCGTGTTGGGTGTGCGAAAACCGATTGAACAAGAGGTCCTGACGGCCAAACGCGAGCTGGCTGAAGCCTCGCCTGATTCGTTGAAACAGCAAAAACTGATCTATGCGCGTGAGACCGTTTTATTGTCTGAGTACCCCTCCTCGGTTCGAGTCAAGATTCAGGCCATGCGGATCGGCAACCTGTTGATTGCGGCTTGTCCCTGTGAGACCTTCACGGAGACGGGGCTGGCCATCAAGAATTTTCCGGAGATTGGTGTCCCGTTCCGATACGAAGCGGGCTCGTCGTCGAAAAAGAAGAATAGCCCTTTCAAGATATTTACGATCAGCCTGGCAAATGGGTACAACGGCTATCTGCCACCGGCCAGTCAGATGCTGCTGGGTGGATACGAGACCTGGCGAGCCCGGTCGAGCTATCTGGGCGCCGATGCGGAAACGACGGTCTATTCGACGATTCATCGGCTGCTGTCGGAAGTCAGTCATTGATTGCAATTCGCACAGAATCGACGTCGATTGAATCAGCTCAACTGAACGCGGACTCACTACGAACATCGACCGGAAGGGAACCGATGATGCAACGAGTGCTGGCATTGATTCTGGCCGGAGGTAAAGGGACTCGACTGGAACCACTGACCCGCGACCGTGCCAAGCCTGCCGTGCCGTTTGGTGGCGCGTACCGCATCATCGATTTTACACTGTCGAACTGCATTAACAGCGGACTGCGCAAAATCCTGGTCCTGACGCAGTTCAAATCCGCCAGCCTCGACCGGCATTTGAACTTGGGCTGGCGATTTTTATGCCGGGAATTGAACGAGTACGTCGACATTCTTCCGCCGCAACAGCGCGTCGACGAAAACTGGTATCAGGGGACGGCCGACGCCGTCTATCAGAACATCTATTCGATCGAACAGGCTCGATCAGAGTACATCATCATTCTGTCGGGCGACCACATCTACAAGATGGATTATGCCGACCTGCTGCGCTACCACATCGAATCGAAAGCCGTACTGACGATTGGTTGTATCCCCTGCACCCTGGAAGAAGGTCGGGAATTTGGAGTGATGCAGGTAGACTCCAATCGCCGCATCATCGATTTCAAAGAGAAGCCGGCCCAACCCAAGCCGATGCCCGACGATCCGACTCGGTGCCTGGCGTCGATGGGACTGTACGTCTTCAACACCAATTTTCTGTTCGATCAACTGTGCCGAGATGCAACCGATGAACAGAGCTCGCATGATTTTGGCAAGAACATCATCCCCTCTCTGATCGACTCGCATCTGGTTCGGGCTTACCAGTTCCGCGACAAGAATACCGGCCATAGTCTGTATTGGCGGGATGTGGGTACTATCGACGCCTTCTACGAAGCCAACATGGACCTGGTCGCGGTCGATCCCGAACTGAACCTGTACGATCGTAGTTGGCCGTTGCGGACATATGTGCCGCAAGAACCGCCGCCAAAGTTCGTCTTCGCCCAAACGGCCGGCACGAACCCCCGTTCTGGTCACGCTTTAGACAGCATGGTCTGTTCCGGATCGATTCTGTCGGGTGGAACGGTTCGTCGTTCGGTCCTCGGGTACAATGTGCGCGTGAACAGTTGGGCCAGTGTCGAGGAATCGATTCTGTTTGATGGTGTCGAGATCGGTCGCAGCTGCAAGATCAGGCGAGCGATCATCGATAAACGCGTCCGCCTGCCGGAAGGAACGCAAGTCGGCTATGACCTGGACCAAGACCGAGCTGCAGGGTACACGGTCACCGATTCCGGCATCGTCGTGATCGGCAAAGCCGATTGACCCGGCCGCGGGTCGGCGGGATGCGCGATCGCGTTGGGTTGAGAATAGCAATGCGGCTCGCGCGTTGCTGGGAGCCCCAGACTAGAACGGAGAAACTGCGAAAATACAAACGCGAAGCGCCAGCGAGGCCGAATGGACCCGGCCGCGGGGTTCGCGATCGGGTTGGGTTCAGACGAGTCGGTTCGCTCACGCGTTGGAAAAGGAATGCCGCACCTGATTGGACGAGTTTGACGGCTCGAAATTGTAATTTCCCAAGTTTGGCGAAACAGCTTGGAGAGTGGTGTCTTTACCCTTCTTGGATGGCTATAATTGCGGCCAACCGCAGAATCGCCCCGCCTGGTAACCCGCCCGACCCGATCTCCGCTTCGGTCGTACCTCGTCCGCGTTCGCCATTGGACAAAGCATCGCCGTGCAAAACCATCGATCTTTCATTGTCGTTCGAATCTGGCCCTTCGCACTGAGTCTCGCTGGCGTGCTGCTGTCCGGTTGTGATCGACAAGAGAAGATTACGACGTATACCGTACCCAAACATGAGACATTGCAAAACCAGGCATTCCTGGACGACAACGCCGTCAGGCACCCGAAGGTCCAGCGGATGATCGGGGTTGTTCTTCCACATGCACAGGCGTTGTGGTTCTTCAAACTCGAAGGCGACGTCGACGCCGTGGCCGCCAAAGAGCCAGAGGTGCGGCAGTTCTTGACGACGGTTGGGTTTGTCGCGCAACCGGAAAAAACGGCAGACGGTCGACCAGATAGTGATAAGCCTGTCTGGAAGCTGCCTGAGGGCTGGAAAGAATTACCTTCTGGTCCGGGCAACGCGATGCGATTCGTCACGCTCTCTTTAAGCGGCGACCCCGCATTGGAAATGTCGGTCACTGTCTTGCCGGCGGTTCCGGGGGCTCCCGTCGAGCCACAGGTCTTAAACAATCTCAATCGCTGGCGGAATCAGATGTCACTGCCTCCGATCGACGAAGAGGATTTGTCTGTCCGGTCGGAAAAGTTGGCGCTGGATGTCGGAGATGCGTATTGGATCAATATCATGGGGCGGCCTCGGGCGCGACCACAGATGCCGCCACCGCAAATGCCGCCACCGCAAATGCCACCCCAGGGAGGGAATCCTCATGGTGCCGGGCAAGGTCTACCCGCGGAAGCCAAATCACCCACTTTCACCAGACCCGCCGAATGGGCTGATGCTCCGCTCGTGCAATTCTCCACTGCGACATTTGAAGTCATCGACAAAGATCGGCCCGTGGCCGCCGGAGAAAAGCCTCCACGCGTTGTTGTGACGATCTCATCCGCACGTGGTGAGAGGATCGCTCACGTGAACCGCTGGCGCGGTCAATTGAAACTCGACCCTATTCCGGAAGGTGAACTGAATCGCGTCTTGACTAGGATCAATGTTGGCGGAAAGCCCGGTGAACTTTTTGAATCTTCGAATGACGTGCGAACGATCATTGCCGTAATGGTGACAGTTCGCGATCAGATGTGGTTCGTCAAACTCGATGGTGACAAGCAACTGGCCGATCAGGAACGTCCACGATTCGTGGCGTTTTTGAAATCGATCAACTTCGATTGATTCGCTGTGTTCCGTAGTGAATGGGCCCGGCAATCCAACAGTTCCCTGCAGGGAAGGTGCGACATGGCAACAGACACGCTTTCGAACAATCCATTTGCCGAACGCGATTCCGCATCGCTCTCGTTGTCACGGCTGGCTCACACGATTCTTGACCCGCTCGCGTCGTTACGTTTAACGGTCGTGTTGTTTGCCTTGTCAATTTTTTTGATCCTGGTGGGCACATTAGCCCAGGTCGACAAAGACATTTGGGACGTCATCACTCTCTACTTCCGCTGTTGGGTGGCGTGGGTTCCGTTCCAGGCTTTCTTCCCACCTTCATTTTTTGATGGGCATCCGCCGGTCATCTGGGGGGGCATCTGGTTTCCCGGTGGCAAGGTGCTCGGATTGGCACTCGCTGTCAACCTGGTGTCGGCACACCTGATTCGTTTTAAAGTTGAATCACATGGCGCGAAGTTGCTCGTTGGATTCGGCGTCATCGCCGCGGGTATCGCGATTACGTGGGCCATCATCGCCGCCGGCGCGAACAGCAACGGTATCAAAGGCGATCCGTGGTTGCCCTATTCCACACAGTGGATCGGTTATCAATCGCTGTTGTGGCTATGTATATTGGGTTGCGCGCAGATGACCTATCGGCTGTTTCAAACACCACTGGTATCGGTCCGTGAATTGTGGTTGCGATTCGTGTTTTTGAGATCGACATTCGCATTCTTCGCGCTGGGATTTACCGCGCTGGCGTTCTGGATTCTGAAATCAGGCGACGCGGCCCGACCCAGTGACGCGTCCCTGCGAATTCTCTGGCAGTTGACCCAGGGGACTGTGGCTGCATTCGCGCTCCTGGCGGGATGCTGGATCGTCTTTGGCCGACGGGCAGGGATCGTACTGCTGCACGGCGGGATTGGTCTGATGATGTTCTACGAATTGCATGTCGCACTGACAGCAGTCGAGACACAGATGGTGATCGCCGAGGGTGAGACGACGGATTTCGTCCAGGACATTCGGACCGTTGAATTGGCCGTTGTCGAGACCAGTAGTCGAACAGACGACCGAGTCGTCGCGATTCCTCGATCAGCTCTGCTATCGGAAAAGCCGATCGACCATCCTGACTTGCCGTTTGTCGTCGAAGTTGACAAGTACTTTCCCAATGCAGGGCTGCGGGGTGCCAGTTCCAAGGATCAGAATCCGGTCACCGCTGGAAATGGCATCAACTGGATTCCAAGTCCTCATGATGCCAGCACTGGGACCGACAACGATAGTCGGGTCGATACGCCAGCGGCCTACATCACGCTCAAGTCGAAATCGGACAACAGGCCGATCGGAACGTATCTGACCAGCATCTTGTTGGGAGATGACGAAGCGGACGTCGTGAAGCTCGGCGACAAGCAGTATCGCCTCGAGTTGCGACATCAGCGACACTACAAGCCTTACCGCTTCCATCTGGATGATGTCCGCAAGGAAGACTATCTCGGCACCAGCACGCCGCGAAATTATGCGTCGACCGTTCAGATCAAGGACTCGACTCGCAACGTCGACGAGAAAAAGACGATCTGGATGAACAACCCGTTGCGATTTGCGGACGAGACCTTCTATCAAAGCAATTATTCGCAGGAACGAGGAACCGGTCACGAGTCCACCGTTTTGTCCGTGGTCGCCAATTCGGGCTGGATGATGCCGTATGTCGCCTGCATGCTGGTCGCCATTGGGATGATGGCGCATTTCCTGATCATGCTGTACCAATTCCTGTTGCGAAATGAACGTCTCGAACTGTCGGCGGCAGATCGAGATCGTGCCTCGCAACTCGCTCAAAAGTTGGGAATAAAGTCGACTAAAAAAGACGAAGATCGTTTTGATGCGGATGATGCCTGGACTGACAGCACTCGCACATCCTTGTCCGCCGCGAATCCAATGCACAACGTGCTGGCAAACGCACTGGCGATCGGCCTTGCCGTCCTGGCGATGGTCTATATCGGTGTGAGCGCGAGACCACCATCCGCAAAACTGCGCACCATCGATCTCTACCGGTTCGGTCAGATTCCCGTCGTTTCCGACGGCCGCGCCAAACCACTCGATTCGGCTGCCCGCTCGATGCTATTGGCGATTTCCGGGTACACCGAAATCACGATGGGCGAAAAGAATGACAAACACAAGGTGCCTGCCATCCAATGGATGCTGGACGTCATTACCGAGTCCAAGGCCGCCGACAATTATCCGGTTTTCCGCATCGACAACCTGGATCTTCAAGAGACCGTTGGTGTGAAGAAACGCGAAGGGATGCGGTATTCGCGTGACGAAATCCGAGCGAAAGACGAGGAATTCGAAAAGCAATTGCAGTTGGCACGAAAAGTCGCTGAAGGCAACGAGAAAAACTTGAGTGTCTATCAGAGGAAGGTGCTCGAACTCGGCGAAAAGCTCTCAACTTATGAAAACTTGAAGCTCGCATTCGGTCTGCAGCATCGCATTCGCGGCAAGACCGACCAGCAGATGTTTCAATCGTTCCAGATGGCCGTCCAGCTTGCTGAAGAGATGGAGAAACGCGGCCATCCAATTTTCGCAATCCCTCCCGAACCGAAGGTCGATGCCGATGCGAAAGACGATACCTGGCACATGTACTCGCGCGCGTCACTGCACGACTTGATCAATCGAGTTCAGCAGAATGGCAAACAGGATAAGGCCGTTGCCGCCTGGGACAAGATCGTCAAATCGTATGACGACGATGACGCCAATTCTTTCAATCGTGCCGTCAACGAGTTGATTCAGGTGACGGAGAGCAATCCACCGCCGCAAACAACTCCGTGGATCATCAACCTCGAATCGTATTTGAACCATGTCCAGCCGTTCTATCGTGCGGACGTCCTGTATCTGGTCGCGTTTGTCTTAAGCGCCTTGGGATGGCTTGGTTGGACTCGAGGCTTCAATCGAATGGCATTTGCGTTACTCGTTGTAACGCTCGCACTACATACAGCGGCCCTGGTGGCGCGATTGGTAATCTCCGGTCGGCCACCTGTCACGAATCTCTACTCATCCGCCGTCTTTATCGGCTGGTGCTGCGTCGTTTTCGCTCTGGCCGTGGAACTGATTTACAACATTGGCATCGGCAATCTTGTGGCCTCCGTTGCCGGTTTTGCCACGTTGCAGGTCGCCGAAGGCCTGGCGGCTGACGGTGATACCTTTACCGTCCTGCAAGCGGTCCTCGACACTCAATTCTGGCTGGCCACGCACGTGACCTGCATCACGTTGGGCTATGCCACGACCTATCTTGCCGGGCTAATGGGCGTGGTTTACATCATACGAGGTGCCTGTACGCCTCACATGACCGTGAAGGAAGGTCGCGAGATCCATCGCATGATCTACGGCACGATCTGCTTCTCGATCTTCTTCAGCTTTGTGGGCACGGTCCTCGGCGGGTTGTGGGCCGACGACTCGTGGGGTCGATTCTGGGGCTGGGACCCGAAAGAGAATGCCGCCTTGATGATCGTCCTCTGGAATGCGCTGGTCCTGCATGCGCGCTGGGGTGGAATGGCTCGCGAGCGTGGACTGGCGTGCCTGGCAGTGGGTGGAAACATCTTTGTCAGTTGGTCGTGGTGGGGTGTCAACGCGTTGGGCGCTGGTCTGCATTCCTACGGATTCAAGAAAGGCACCATCCAGATTCTGTTTGCGTTCATCGCTGTGAATCTGGTGATCATCGCCGTCGGCATGCTGCCCAAAACGATGTGGTGGAGTATGCGTCAGCGCGAATTAGACAGGAAGCACGCCTAATCAAAGATGTCATCACGGTGTGAATCATCAGTGCCACTCGCGTGCGACGTCGCACGCGAGTGGCACACCACGAATCCTCAAAGTTCAAAATTTATTTCGAGCAATGAGCCGAGCCCGACGCACTGACTGTCGTCGTGGACTTCCCCCAACGCCACAGCGTCATTGTGAGCAGCAGCAGGCACGCCATCCACTGCAGTGAACTGATCCCGATATACATCTTGTGGTTCAGTCCAAATTGATCGGGGTGAGACACACTTCTGGAACTGCGGTCCAGCAGTTGGGTCATATTCTGGTGGATCACGGAGAGCGCGATCAGTGCGGCGCCATTGAGCGTCAACAACGTCCATTCGGTGCGTGTGACTCCGCGATGGCGATCATGCCACAGTTGCTCGGCCCAGATGAATAGGCAGACCGCACCCGCCAGATTCAAATAGACGGTCACTGCCTGAGTGATGAATCCCTGTTCTGTTTCCGAGCCCAATATCTGGCCACCCAGCGGCACGACGACTCCACCGTAGAACATAAAGCCACCCTGCCAGAACATCAGTGACACCACCAGCAGGAAGCGGCGAATCAGTTGAACAAACTTCATGGTTGCGATGAGCCCGGTTGTGTGTCAGACAAGCTGGCCGACGATTCCCTGTGCGGCGCGGGTTCATTCAGCAGCCCATTCATATCCAATCTTCGAGTGTCCATCGCCAATTGTCCATCCGGCGTCCGCGGCCACTCGTCACGGGGCCGGTCCCAGTACAGTTCGACGCCGTTCTGATCGGGATCACGCAAATACAACGCTTCGCTGACGCCATGATCACTAGCGCCATCCAGTCGAATGCCGGCCGCCGTCAGCCGCTGCAACGCATCCGCCAATGCCGCTCGAGTCGGATAGACGATTGCCAGATGATACAAGCCGGTCGTTCCCGCCGGCGGAGGCGAACCACCCAGACTTTCCCACGTATTCAAAGCGATATGATGGTGGTACCCGCCGGCCGAGATGAAAGCGGCCTGAGTGCCGTGTCGTTGAGTCAACTTAAAACCCAGGATTCCACAATAGAACGCGATGGCACGTTCAAGATCTGCCACTTTCAGGTGTACATGGCCAATCCGGACTTGGGGGTCAATTGGAGAGGTTTCTGGTGCCATTGGAGGGTCTAACTTGACCGCGTATTTGTCGATACCACATCACGAGCGTAGATATGAATTTGTTCAAAGTCACTCACGCCGCGCTGCTCCATGCTACCAAGTCTTCTGTAACGATCTCGGGTTCAACTACGACAAACCGACCCGCATCATCGTCCGAGTCACCTTCACTAAAATATGTTTTGCCGGTCGGCTCGAGCAGGCTCCTAGTCAGCACAGACTCAATCACTTTATCTCTGAACGTCTTTGCCCTCCCAACGGAGGCAAAAAGAGCGTTCTGCATTTGTTCGAGCTCGTCAGGTGGTTCTGGCGGGCCGTCCCAGTCACCATAATATAAATGCAGCGAAGTATAGTATAAATGATATTTTCTGAGGACGAAGTCGACGCCAACTTCAATAGGCTGCTCAATTGAGACAAGCCGATTTACGGCTGCATGTTGTTCAACCCACCAACGAGTGGCCTGCATGGCATCGACGTAGGTGCTGATCATCGCAGGTGATACGTCTCGATCGAAATGCCTCACGATTAGATCATGCACGCGGGGATGCGGCACGAAATACAGCGTACCAAAAGTGCTGTCGAGGTAATGTAGCAGGCCGAGTTCAATTCTTACCTCATCAAATGCTCGCATCGTCAACGTCCCGCTACGCATCAAGGATTTCGCCGTTTGCCCATGCGCAATGAGTGGTATCAGCCCTTCGTGAATTCCTTTAACCAACGATCGTCCCACAACGATGGAAACGGGCTTCGCTGAGGTGGATGTGCGGTAATCACGGCTTCGTTCAATTCGATCCCCAAACCGGGTTTCGTGGGCAGCGAATATTCATCTGCCTCAACGGGGTTCCATCCGCAGACAAAATCACGTCTCCAAACGACATCAAAGTCGCCAAAGTTCTCTTGATAGATCACGTGCGGTGTCGACCAGCCGAAATGAACCGCCGCGCACAATGCAACGGGCCCGATCGAACAGTGAGGAGCCAAATGCAGATCGACTGGCTGCATCATGGCGGCGATCTTCTTGCCGACAGATAATCCGCCACAATGTGCCAGGTCCAACTGCACGATGTCGCAGGCACGCAGTGACGCCAGCCGCGCGAATTCTTCCAACTGATACAGACGTTCGCCGGCAGCAATTGGAATCGACAACTGCTGTTTGACTTCGTGCAGCAGATCAAGACTCCATGGTGAGACCGGTTCTTCGTACCAGGCGGGTCGGTATGGCTCCAGTGTCCGGCCCATCTCGACGGCACACTCGACCGACAGCCGACCGTGAACCTCGATCATCAGTTCGACCTGATCGCCGACAGCCTCACGTACTTCAGCGACAATGGCTTCGGCCGCCGCCATCGCCTCTTCCGACATCGTTTTCCAGGCCGTGCCGAAGGGATCAAATTTCAGGGCACGATACCCGCGATCGACAACCGCTCTGGCCTTGTCGGCGTAGTCATGCGGAGTCACCGCAGCACCATACCAACCATTCGCATACGCCATCAGACGTTCGCGAGCACGACCACCCAGCAGTTTATAAACCGGCTGGCCGCAGGCTTTGCCGATCACGTCCCACATGGCGATTTCGACACCACTGATCGCTGTCAGAATCGTCGGCCCACCCTGGTACTGATCGCGAATCATGCCCGTCACGATCTGTTCGACATCAAACGGATCGGTCCCCAAAATTCGTTCTTCCACCCAATCCTGCAACAAGCACTGGACTGCTCGCTCCTGCCATTCGAGCGATGCCTCACCAACACCGGTGAGTCCCGTGTCAGTTGTCAGTCGCAGAAACAGGTAATTCCTGAGACCCGCATGTGTCAAAAATGTTTCAAGTCGAACGATCTTCATTGAGCGGATGGATCCTGAACGAAGTGATGAATTCACATTGAGTGTGCCGTTCGCCAACCCCTGCGGCAACTGTCCACAATCTCTCAGAACATCAGGCCCATTCAATGCTCCTTCCGCTGCACTTAGATTCGACGTGAATGTTTGGTGGTGGCACCGCTGATCGTTCTGATCTCTTGCTGCACCTTGGCATCTTTCGAGTCGACTCGACACCCACTGGTTGGTGACGCGTTTCTCTTCGCAGTAAGCTATCTCAATCTCACCTGACAACGCGAAAGGACGACATGACTTCTTTGCGATGTGTTCTGTTTGGCGTCTGCGGTCTGCTCTTCAGCGTCATCACGACTGGCCATGCGGCAGAGAAGTTTCCCCTGATCATCAAGGGTGGCACGATCGTCGATGGCACGGGGGCACCGTGGTATGTTGCGGACTTGGGCATCCGCGACGGCAAGATCGCCCGAATTGGTCGGATCGACGCTCCTGAACGTAAGATGGGAAACAACGATCGATTCCAGATCTTAGAGGGGCAGGCCATCATCTATGCCGATGGTCTGATCGTTGCTCCCGGATTCATCGATATGATGGGGCAAACTGCGGCCCCGCTGCTCGAAAACAGTTCTGCAGCGGCAAACCTGCTGGCCCAAGGAATCACGACGATCAATTGCGGTGAAGGCGTCTCTGATGCGCCGCAATCCCAGGCCGATGCAGGACGTACCGGCTGGAAGACGATGGCCGAATACTTTCAGTTGCTTGAGATGCGGGGACTACCCGTCAATGCCGTGCAAACGGTTGGGCATACTCAAGTTCGCCAGATTGTCATCGGCAATGTTGATCGCCGTCCGACGACGGATGAAATGGCGAGCATGAAAGCACTGGTCAAGGACGGGATGGAAGCAGGAGCGATCGGAGTTTCGACCGCCTTGATTTATCCACCCGCTGTCTACGCCACGACCGAAGAAATCGCGGAATTGGCGGCCGTGGCCGGACAATATGGCGGCCGTTACTTCACCCATATGCGCAACGAGGGCGAACAACTGTTGGAGGCCGTCGACGAGGCCATTCAGATTGGACGCACCGCCAAGACGCCTGTCCATATTTTCCATCTGAAAGCGGCCGGCCGGAATAATTGGGGCAAGATGGAACTCGCCATCGCGCGTATCAAAGCCGCACGGACCGGCGGTGAACAGGTCACGGCCGACATCTATCCCTATATTAACAATGGGCTGGGGATCGCCGCTCTGATCCATCCGCGACATTTTGCCGAGGGCGAAACGAAGCTACTGAGTCGTATCGCGGATCCGCAGGTTCAGGCGACGATTCGCAAAGAGATGGAAAACGAAACTGGATGGGAGAATTGGTTCCGGCACATCGGGTCTGACTGGGACAAACTGATCGTGGGATCTGCCGCCGATCAGCGTTATGCGCCTCTCGCGGGTCAAAGCCTGGCAGCGATCGCGAAGACTCGTAACGAAAACCCTTGGATGACCTTCTTCAATTTGGTCTCTGCAAACGCGTTTGTCCTCCCCGAAAGCATGACGGAAGCCAATGTCATTCGAGCAATGAAACAGGAATTCATCTCATTCTGCACCGATGTTGGTCCGGCCGAAGGATCGAGTATCGCCTCACATCCGCGCGCCTTTGGTGCGTTGCCTCGTGTTATGAGTCGCTACGTACGTGATCAAGGTGTGATTTCGCTCGAGCGTGCCGTGGCGCAGGCAAGTGCCGTCGCCGCGAACGAAATCATGGCCTACGACCGCGGTCGGCTGTCGCTCGGACTGGCGGCCGACATCATCGTCTTCGACGCCGATCGGTTCACCGACCAGGCCACGTTTGCAGAACCTCAACGACTGGCGGAGGGAATGCAGTACGTCTTGGTCAATGGTGAGATGGTCTGGAACCGGGGGAAGGTCGTCAATCGACGTCCAGGTCGCGTCTTGCGGGGCCCCGGCTTCAAGGGAGAACAAACCGCGCTGCCATCTACGGCGTCAAAAGGTGCGGCCCAACTCGATCGTCTCTTCACGGCATTTTTAGACAAGCATCACGTACCTGGTTGTTCCATTGCAGTGACGGACGGTGGCCGGTTGGTCTATCAACGCTGCTTTGGTTTGGCTGACATTGCCGAACAGAAGGCCGTGCAACCCGACAGTCTGTTCCGCATCGCCAGCATTTCTAAACCGATCACCGCAGTCGCGATCCTGCAACTGGTCGAACAGCAAAAGCTGAAGCTGGATGACCCCGTCTACCAGATCCTCAAATATGAACCGCATCTGGTCGATGGCGCCAAATTCGATGACCGACAAAACACAATCACAATCCGTCACCTGTTGCATCATCGTGGCGGATGGGACCGTGACAAATCGTTCGACGCGATGTTTCAATCGATCCGATTCGCCGATTCGCTGGGTGTCGCCTCGCCGGCCGGTCCCAACGAGGTGATCCGCTGCATGCGCGGATTGCCGCTCGATTTTGAACCGGGCGAACGATACGCCTACTCCAACTATGGTTACTGCTTGCTGGGGCGAGTCATCGAATTGTTGACGAATCAATCGTACGAGGACTACGTCAAACAGTATGTCTTGGAACCCGTGGGCATTCGATCGATGCGGCTCGGCAAGACGCTGCTGAAAGACCGCGTTGAGCGTGAGGTTCGCTACTACGATCCCGGCACCGATCCATCGGTCTTCACTGCGAATCGCGGGCACACGGTTCCGCTGGCGTATGGCGCCTTCAACCTGGAGGCCATGGATGCCCACGGTGGTTGGCTGGCAACGGCGACCGATCTCGTTCGCTTCGCGTGCGCGTTTGACAAGCCCGACAAATGCAACATCCTGAAGGCCGAAAGCGTTCGTCAGATGTACGAACGTCCCACGCCTGAACCAGAACTTGATGCCCGTGGAAACCCGATGCCAACATGGTATTCACTGGGTTGGTCCGTACGACCCGTTGGGACGGCCGGCGGTCGGAATGCCTGGCACACCGGTTCGTTGCCCGGTACGTCGACCATCCTGATTCGGCTGAACAACGGTCGTAATGTCGCCGTCCTATTCAACAGCCGTGTCAGCCCAACTGTCGCGCATCTCACTCAGGCACTCGAAGCGCCGCTCGTGAATGCCTTGTACGAAATCACAGAGTGGCCGGAACAGGACCTATTTGTCGAGCAACAATCGAACTAACTGACCGTCGCGGGCTTGGCACGAAAAGAGGTTCAGACCACTGACCACATGCCTTTAACGCGGTTCTCGATCACAACGGATCGGAGGGCATGCCCCGTTTTGTGCGAAACTGCCGCCATGACATGACGGCCTGTTTTTCAATTCGATCGCTCCTCGAATGGATCGGAACCGGATAATCTTGAATGCGACGACGTCACCAGATCGGCGGCCGTTTGGCAGGCGTCGATCGAGGACGATTTTCCTGACGCTTGTGTATCACCCGAAACGATTCGAGACGATTCATGCCGATTTCAACAACGAACTACAAACCGCCCATCATTGCTCCTTCAATGCTGAAGTGTGATTTTGGCGATCTGAATGTCGAGATCAAAAAACTGGATTCCGCCGGTTCCAATTGGCTGCACTGGGACGTGATGGACGGGCATTTTGTTCCCAATCTTTCTTATGGCGCAATGGTAATCGAAAGTGTCCGTGACACCACCAAGGCGTTTTTTGATGCTCATCTGATGATCAGCGATCCAGCCAAGTACCTTGACGACTACATCAAGGCCGGCTGCGATGCGATGACGTTTCACATCGAAGCGGTACCCGAGCCCACTGACTTGTTGAAACGAATTCGTGCGGCCGGACGACAAGCGGGACTCGCAATCAATCCGGGGACACCAGTCGAACGAGTCTTACCGTTCGTTGGTGATTGTGACCTGATGCTTGTCATGAGTGTCGAGCCCGGTTTTGGCGGCCAGAAGTTCATGCCTCAGGTGCTCGACAAGGCTCGTACGCTACGCGCGAAGATGCCGACTGCGGCATTGCTGTCGATTGACGGTGGAATCGCGACGCCAACGATTGGGTCTGCGTCGGCCGCTGGTTGTCAAATCTTCGTCGCGGGCAGCGCGATCTTCGATCACGATGACTATGGCAGGGCGATTCGAGAGATGGAACAGATCGCCGCCGCCGCGAAATGATTGGCCGTTCGTTGTCATCAAGAAACGACAACAGCCAATTCGGACATCGATCCGAATTGGCTGCTGCTTTTCACGCACGCCCTCACAACGACCGCGACATCCGCAAGGCGCGAGCCGCATCACTATTCTTAACCCGACCCAATCGCGAATCCTGCCGACCCGCGGCCGGATCCTAGCTGCGCAGGTCTTCGAACAAGGCCGTCGACAGGTAACGTTCGCCGCTGTCCGGCAGCACGGTGACAATTGTCTTGCCAGCCGAATCTGGTCGAGCGGCAACTTTGAGTGCCGCGGCCATCGCGGCGCCGCAACTGATACCGCAGGTGATACCTTCCTGCTTCATCAATCGCTTTGCCATTTCGATCGATTCGTCATCGGTCACTTGAATCACTTCATCAATGACCGAACGGTCGAGAATATCGGGAATGAATCCGGCACCAATGCCCTGAATCTTGTGCTTGCCAGGCGCGCCACCCGACAGGACGGGGCTATTTGTTGGTTCGACGGCAATCGTTTTGACCGGCAACTTCTTTTCCTGCTTCAGGTAGTGTGACACGCCCGTAATCGTGCCGCCCGTTCCGACACCTGCGACGAAGATGTCGACCTTCCCTTCGGTGTCGTTGAAGATTTCGGGACCGGTCGTCTTGAAATGGATCGCGGGATTGGCAGGATTCTTGAACTGTTGAGGCATAAACCACCCAGACTGATTAGCCAGTTCTTCGGCCTTGGCAATGGCACCCTTCATTCCGTCAGCGCCGGGGGTCAGGATCAATTCGGCACCAAAGCTTTTCAGCATCATACGTCGCTCGACGGACATCGTTTCGGGCATCGTGAGCGTCAGCGAATAGCCCCGAGCCGCACAAACATAGGCCAGTGCGATCCCCGTATTGCCGCTGGTTGGTTCGACAACATGCATTCCCGGCTTCAGCTTGCCCGAGGCTTCCGCATCCCAAATCATGGCGGCACCGATGCGGCACTTGACACTATACGCGGGATTTCGCCCCTCGATCTTGGCCAGAACCGTCGCGTTCATACCCTGGGTCAACCGATTGATTTTCACGAGCGGTGTGCGGCCAATAGATTCCGAGTTGTCTTTGAAGACGGGCATCTGCAGTTTCCTTCCGTTGAATCGAAGTGTTCAGAACGTCTGTTTGAATAGCACAAAGTGCGCCTGAATTCGAGCTTGCGAACATTCGTCGAACCAACATTATCCAGGACAAGTTCCATTTCGGAAAGCATCTAGACCATTTTCACAAAACACGGCGTGTATCAGGTCGCCGACACGGAAAACGAGTTGTCGATCCGTGGCAATTCCTTTGCTTTGAGCCTCCCGACAAGCAATATGGCGATTCACAAATTCGATAACCCGATCACAGCGCATCCGCCTCCTGCTCCGCGGCAATTTGATTTGCGATCTTGCGTCGAGATGCCGCGCGCGCGGCCAGTAGGCGGTCTTCGCCTTGCTCGTTCAGCCAGCTTAAGAATCGCTGGATTCGGTGACGTGTGGTTGTTTCGTCGCGACAGTTTGCGATGAACGCCATCTGAATCTTCTGAACGTCGTCAGCCACGTAGACTCCAAAGGGCGCCGAGACAACGATGGCGTCAGGAAACCCCAGTTGTTTTAAAGCCTGTGACTCGGTCACCGTTTTCTGACACGCAATGACATGGACAGGTCCGTCAATTCCCTTTGGAAGCTTTGCGGCGATCTGGTAGTCCCTTAGGAATGGCTGCCCAACCAACTCGCGCGCGGCTGCAGTACTCATAGAAGCAGGAATCGAATCGCAGCAAAGCGCGATTTTCTTGCCACCCAGTTTGAACGCAACAATATTCTGCGGCAAATTCAGCGTCGTCGATGCCGTGTTCTGGGAAAGATATTCAATGACCGTGTCCGACATTATCTGGCGACGATCGTGATAATCTTTCCGAGTCCAGTCGAGTGCCGCGCCCGCGAAATATCGGCCTTGTGAATTCACGCCAACCCCCGCTCGAGCTAGATCCAGGATGGCCGCTGTAGCCGCTTGAACAGCCGATTTGATAGCGTCCTCACCAGTCGTCACTTGGGCTCCGAAGACTCCTTGAGTTTGAAAATACTCCTGAAACCTCGCGTCCGGTGAGCCTTTTGTCGCTGCAATCTCTGGAAACTGTATCGAGCGGACTTTGCTCGGACATCGATCGAACGCTTCCTGGAATTCGGCATGGCAGATGCCAACCCGGCTACCAGTTTTCTTATTGATTCCAGGCCAGCCGGCGTTGCCATTGTAGAGAACCAGGAAGAGATCGGACCGCCGAGCGTTTGCCATGCAGCGGTCCCAGGAATGCTGATCGCCAGCCAAAATCGCTTCGTCCTCGTGAATCCACACGCGAAGGACTTGCTTTCCGCCAATTCGAATCGCTTCCAGTTCCGCCTTGATCGCCCGCCTGACGGCCGACAGTTCTTGAAGTGCTCCTTGAAAGAGGGCCTTGTCTCGACAACGGCTGGAAACCATGACGGAAAGTGGCTCAATTGCAAAGAATTCCATATCCAACCTCATACGCCCAACCGACAATCGAAGCGCCAATCAGGTCTCGACACAACCACAAGCATCTGCTTGTGAATTAGCATACCGTTCTGACCGGTTCTAATAAAACTCGATCGTCAGGAGGGGCGCAGGACTCGGCTCCCACGCTAGTCAAGCATCGATCACAACAACCGGGAGTGCCTTGTTAGGCCTTAAACAAGCGTACTCGGGTGGTTGTTTTGCGGCAAAGTCGCGGGGCGGATCGGTAGGCAACACTCGTAAACGAGTGTTGCAATTGAGCGGTGTTTTTCATCGCACTGGACGTGTTTCGATTCCAGATAACGTCAGCACAACGGTTTAGTTCGCGCGATGTATTGGTAGGTGCTTGTCTGATCGTCCGTACGATTCCAATCAGCGAATCATTGCCGGCGCTGAAGAAGCACGAGGTCGATGACCAGACGGAAGAAGGCGGTTGCCGCTGGTTCCAAGTCAGGTGTCGCAACCGTCCGATCAGACAGTTCAAAGCGAGGGCTGGGCCCTCGCATCATCGGCTGTGACATCTGTTTCGGGTCGTCAAATTTATCCAGCCGATGGGCGATCCGACGCTGGCGTGATGTGAGCTGTTTACGGATAATCCTGTACACTCGAAATCTCTAGTGCGGAGCGGTTCGTGGTTTGTTCACACTCATCAATCGCTCGAAAGTACAGGAGGATTTCGTTCTTTGGGATGCAAAACCAGAATCAAGCAAGAAAGCATGCTTGGTTAATGTCTTGAGTGTATTGAAACTGCCATCTTAGTTATATTAACAACATAAATAAAGATAGTAACGTGTCTAAAGAACTGTTGTCTGTGCCAGTAATGTCAGTTGTCAATGAACCAACAATTACAACCCGAATGTTGGCCCGCAGGGCGCATGGTTTCGATGCCAATGAGTTTGTCGTCTTTTTTCATATTGCTGCCGTCGGTATTTGGAAAAAAGTCGTCGAAGAAATGATGCTCAGCTTTGCCCAGGCTGGCGTATCGCCCAAATGTTGCGTGCTGGGTTCCGATGACGATTTGCAATGGGTCAAATCTCAAGGACTGGACGTTATTTATCATTCCCAAAACGTGCGTGAGTATGAGATCCCGACACTGCGCAAGCTGTGGGAATGGTGCCACGAGCACCCGCGGGGAGCAGTGTTGTATTGCCACACCAAAGGTGCCTCAATGCCGTTGTCAGATGTGCACACGGCCTGGCGACGGCTCATGACGTCGATGGTGATTGAGCCTTGCAAAGTCTTATTGCCGCGACTCGAGATCGCGGATCTGATGGGTGTGTCGTGGGAAGATAACGCCCAGTATCCTCATTTCTGCGGAAACTTCTGGATGGCCCGAGCTGACTGGATCAATGAATTGGACGATCCCATTCATCACAGGGATGCAGGTGGTCCCACTTTTTTTTCACATCCATGGGAACGCATGTCATCCGAAATGTGGGTGGGGTCCAAGCCGTGGCATCACGTTGAAAACCTGGCTTGTCGAAATGCCTCGCTCTGGACCGACTGGATACTTTTTGAAATCGACTTTCCTGGCAGCAACGCTGGCCGGCTGCGGGCCCTGGCAAAACAAGCTGAAGACTATGGCTGTGACTCGTTGTCTCTGTACGGAGGCAGATTTGAAGGAGGCGCGCGCATGCAGCAGAATCCTCGCGAGTTCGCCAGATTCTTGCATTTTCTCGAATCGTCGAAAGCGGGTCCGTACAATAATTATCTTGAGATTGGTGCCGCTTCAGGCGGCAGCCTCCGGGCAATATACGACACGGTTGGGTTTGTCGATTCCTCCGTGATCGATAGCGGTGCGTGTGCAGCGTTCGAGTTGTTTCACACAAATACCAAAAGCATTAGTGGGCTGAAGTGTTTCAAGGGTGATTCCAGATCGCCCGAGGCCAGGGAGTTTCTGCAGGGAGAGAAATTCGACCTGATTGGGATCGATGGTGACCATTCCTATGAGGGTGTCTGCAGCGATTGGAACATGGCGTTAGCTTACGCCGAGCCTGGCGCGCTCGTGTGGTTTCATGATACGAACTGGTCACCAGGAGTGCGCAAGCTCCTGGAAGAGATTGGCCCCAGGTATGAAACGGTGTTTGCCACGGACCTGCCGGTTGTTGGCGACTATTCACTGGGGATTCGAGTGATTCGGGTTTGAGCGTCAGGAATTGGCATTGCCGATGTCAGCAGCGAATGGTGGAAGGCGTCAGTTGCGAAGGGCGTGTCACCTACTTCTTGATGAGGGAGAATCAATTCCCAAGCATCTGAGAGACGCATTTCAGCGTGACGGCCGGGCCGCTTACCGTGTCCTCTTCAGAGAGAATTGTGCAATCAGCAAAGCCGCAGTCATTCAGCATCTTGATGAGCTCGTCACGGGTGGGCCAAAATGATTCGTTGCTCATTCCAGACAGTGCATCTGAATAGCCATGTTCGTGGTAAAGCTCCCCCCAATATCCTCCTCGATTAACAAGTCTCTCTTTCGCGTGGTGCGTCCACAGAAACATTGCCCTGCACGACTGCGCCAATTTTCTGAGAAGTAGCCAGGGTGCCGGAAGATGATAGAGCAGCCCCAGGTTGAAACAGACATCAAACACGCCCAACGCATCGATATCTGTGGTCTCGAGATTTGACCACAGGAATCGGATATTTGTCGCGCCACTGATTTCTGCAATCCACTCTGCCTTTCGCAAGTTTTCGTCGCGAGCGTCAATCGCAACAATGCTGTCTGCGATCGATGCCAGTTCGATCGAATGCCCGCCCTCGAGGCAACCAAGCTCGAGGAGTCTGTTCACCTGCGGAAAATGCTGCTTGAACAGGAACAGTCGCGAATCGATCGCGGCGTGGTATTGGCCACCGTACATCACACCATCAATCTCAAACCGGGTTTGCCAGGGAGACAGTACCGAAAACGCATGTGTCAACATCGATCGTCTTCTCATCGGCTCACTGCGTCATAATTCACAAAAGTCAGGCTTTCTTTCGCGATTCTCATCTCGCTGATGCGATAATCGCGTCGGTCAACCAGGGCTCACAACACGTGTGTCCGCATCATCGGTCCCGCGTCCATTATAGCCTGGGACTTGAGGGCGAATGCGCACGCACGGAAAGCCGATCCAGTCAATTTTCCAGCCGTCGCGAACACATCGCTGGACATGATACCAATCATGACATGACGGATCTTCAAGTTGTCTATTATACATCGGCAGGTATCCAAGGATTTTCGTTCTATAGATCGTATGACTGATGTTCCCTCTTTGCAGCGCGCCGGGTGTCATGCATGCCATATGGCCGTTGTTATAGTGGATGCCCGGGACCCAGATGTCGACACTCGGTTCACTCTCGATTCTTTGACAAAGAGGCCCAGCGATGTCGGATACGAGCTCATCGTCGTCGCCCAATCCCATGGTAAACTCGGTCTCTGAGAGCAAGACGCCCACAGTAAAGGCGACTTGACCATACCAGAGCTTGCCGTCCATTCTCCCATAATTGTGGCCAAGCCTGATGTATTTTAGTCTGGGGTGCGCAGGTGGTTCGGTCATGTCGACGCCGTCGTTAACGACAATGCAATTGCCCCCCTGCGACAGCACGGATTCGATTGCCCGCGTCACTGTCCAACGGCCGATCGTGGGAATGACAACTGAAAGCATTAAAGGCATTCTCCTTAGTTTCAGGCAGGCGTTCACTGCCGGCCCGAAGCCGTCTGCGCGCTACCGCGGAAGAAGGACCGGGATGCCTTCTTGCCGTTTTGTTTCTTCCGCTCCGGTCCCTCGCAACCCGGTGAGAAACACAAAAGCCTCCAAGTGGCACGGCGATATTCGTTCAGAGCGGACGCCGTTGTCATCTGCAATCTCGACGAGTTTCACCCCGCAGTCCCCAAACAGGGATCGTGTCACACCAGGATGCCAGACTGTGACGATACCTCCAAAGCCTGCGGCCATTCTTGATAACCCGTGACGACATTAAAGGAGAATGTGCCGTTGCCAGATCGTCTGTCGCCATTTCAGTCAACAATGACTGGGTAGCGGATTCCGCAAGTATTTGCAACACTGTTGATCGCGGACGTGCAAAAGCCTTACTCTATTGATGTAACGCAATTGTCCGTGCTTGACGACGTCTTCCCCTCGGAATACTATTGGATCATAATTGATCGGAAAAAGTCGATGACTGAACCGCGGATCATCAAAATACCTCGGTCACTCGACGATCGCGGCAATCTGTCGTTCGCTGAACCGTTCGAGACAATTCCGTTTCAAATTGCCCGGATCTATTGGATTTATGACGTGCCCGGGGGGGAAGTTCGAGGAGGGCATGCATTTCGGAGCACCGAGGAAGTCATCGTCGCCCTCTCGGGAAGTTTCGATGTGGTGTTACACGACGGTCGTGATGAGTCCACTTATTCGCTCAACCGTTCGTATCATGGTCTCTTCGTTCCGAAAATGATGTGGAGGATGTTGAAGAACTTTTCGACAAACTCACTCGCACTGATCTTTGCATCCACGGCATACCATGAAAGCGATTACATTCGGGATTTCACCGATTTCTCCCACCAGCGAGCCGTGCTCTAAAACGACGGTATACGACTGCTCTCTATTGGAGTTGCCTCGTATTGCGAATCGTGCCGGCAATATTACAGTACTTGAGTCCAATGCAAATTGCCCCTTTTCCATAGAGCGTGCGTTCTATCTTTATGACGTTCCAGGCGGAGCTTGTCGTGGCGGGCACGCCCATCGGCAGTTGCAGCAGATTATTATTGCGGCCAGTGGTAGCTTTGACATTCTTTTGGATGATGGACGCAACCGCAGGACGACCTTTCTGAATCGACCGTATTATGGGCTGTATATCCCCGCTGGTATTTGGGCAGAACTTCATAACTTCTCGTCTGGGTCGATCTGCCTGGTTCTCGCATCGGAGAAATACGACGAGCAGGATTATTTTCGAGATCGACAACAATACGATTCATGGAAACGCTGACGGTCTCTCAAGTGACCACGATGTCATGCGGCGAATCAAGGGTGATGCCGTTTCAGGGCGCGCTTTGTGCGTTTGTTTCTGGCAAGGAATCGATTGGAACGCGGGTCGGTAAGTCAACGGCCCTCAGGCTCTGGAGCAACCGTGATTTCATAGGTTCGAAATGGACCCGTTAGTCTTTAAGTCCCTGATACTGCGATGTGCCGAAGAGGCTGATGCAGAGTATATCCTTGGCTTGAGGCTCGACCCTCTGTTGAATCGTTTTCTTTCAAAAACCGATGGCAGTTTGGAGCAGCAGAAGAAATGGCTGCGCGATTACAAGCTGCGCGAGGCGGCGCGAACCGAATATTATTTCATCATCCAGTCTCTGAACTATGAGCCTTGGGGAACGGTTCGCGTCTATGACATTTGCAGCGGATCCTTTTCCTGGGGAAGCTGGATTATTCCTCGAGGGAAGCCGCCGAGCGTGGCAGTTGAGACGACTTTGATGATTTATGATTTTGCATTTGGAGTCCTCGACTGTGCTCGTGCTCATTTCAAGGTTTGTCGGGAGAATACGAATGTGATTCGATTTCACCGGCGTCTCGGTGCCAGAAGCCTGTTGTCAGACGAGACGGAAGAGTATTTTGAGTTGTCGCGAGATGAATACCAAACTGCGCGTCCGGCCTTGCTGCGAATCCTCGATCAAGTTTGATTCTGGCTGACTATGGTGCCTTTTCTGGATCTCTCGCGACTGAATGGCCGCCACTTTGCCGAATTGAGCGAAGCGGCCAGAATTGTCATCGAGCGTGGATGGTACATACGTGGCGACGCTGTCGCGGCATTCGAGAAGGAGTTCGCCAATTATTCTGGATCGGCGACCGCAGTCGGTGTCGGCAATGGACTCGATGCGCTCACGCTCATTCTCCAGGGCTATCAGCAACTCGGGCGCATCGAACGCGGGGACGAGGTGATTGTTCCAGGAAATACTTATATCGCAGGTCTGCTCGCTGTCATTGCGGCGGGTCTAACGCCGGTATTTGTCGAGCCTGACGAGTGCTCGATGAATCTTGATCCGGGCAAAATTGAAGCGGCAATTGGGCCCCGGACCGGTGTAATCATGGCGGTCCACCTTTACGGCCAGTGTGCCGACATGTGGCCGATCCGAGAGATCGCGGATCAACATGGGTTGATTGTCATTGAGGACGCCGCGCAGGCTCATGGGGCGACATACGGCGGACGACGTGCTGGCGCGCTGGCTGATGCGGCGGCGTTTAGCTTCTATCCCACCAAGAATCTGGGCGCTATCGGGGATGGCGGGGCGGTCACAACGGATGACATCGAGCTGGCCAAGTGCATCAGAGCATTAGGAAACTATGGCACGATTGAAAAGGACAAGGCCATTTACTCGGGGAGGAACAGTCGCCTTGACGAGATCCAGGCTGCGATGCTGAGTGTTCAGTTGAGGTATCTTGACGAAGACAACAAAAAACGCCAATCGATCGCCGAATTATATCTGGCGCAGATTCGCAATCATTGTGTACGTCTCCCCGAGTGTTCCGCCCGGGGAAGAGCCGCATGGCATTTATTTGTCGTTCGCGTCGCGAATCGCGATCGATTTCGGAGTTTTCTGCTTGATCGGGGCGTACAAACAGCAGTGCACTATCCCGTCCCGCCGCATCTGCAGGAGGCTTTTCCCGAGTTCCATCATCAACGATTGCCAATCACGGAATGCATCCACCGCGAAGTCGTCAGCTTGCCACTAAACCCGTCACTGACCTCAGACGAGGTTCAGTCAGTTGTCGCGGCAGTGAATAAGTATCGCGAGTAAGCGCTCGATTGATTATCTGGCCTGCACTGTATTGACCACGAGGTTCGCGTTGTGCGTCACGAGAATGACTTGACGCCGTTTGCTCGCATCCCTGAGGTGCGGGACAAGTTCACCGAACACGGATTTCGCGTCGACGTTTTCTTCCAACTGGTCAACGATGAGCGGAGGGTCCTGTGCGTCAATGACGAGGCACAAAACGAGTAAAACGATTCCGCGTCAGGAATTCGTTTCGCTCATCCCCTTCGCCGCGCAGCGCGTACTGGACATCGTCTGTGGTGCGGGGACGACTGGGAGAGTTGCTCAAGCAACGCCAGAAGGTTGAGGTTACGGGACTTGAGTTGCATCCGATGGCAGCGACCATCGCCCGGCAGGCATTGGATCAAGTCCTTGAACGAAATGTGGAACGTCCTGCACTCGAGTTTGAATCGGAGGGTTTTGACTGCATTGTTTGTGCTGATGTGCTCGAGCACCTGCGAGAACCTGGAATCGTTTTTGCCAGGATTCGCCGATGGTTGACTCCAGAGGGATTACTCGTCATCAGTCTGCCAAGCATCCGTCTTCACAGTGTTTGCTCATCATTGTTCGGCGCAACTTTAGGACCGCAGCGCCGACCCGCCCCGCGAATATTTTACGCCGTCCAGCCTGTCTTGGCTTCAACGGCAATTGGTTTCAGATTTGCACTGACACTGACGATGCCAATACAGGAAAAACTGCACATTCCCTGCTCATCACAGGAGGATTTCGATGTTACACTCAGCTGTTCGTAAACGTCTGCATGCGTCAATGAACGCTACGCGATCAACGCGCATCGCAATCGCGAGAGCAATTCATTCCGTGAACCAAATCACCAACTCGGTCGTCCCCAAATCGCTGGTTGCGCTGAACGAATCGAAAGAGGCACTCGCGCCACTCAGACTTTGCATCGTGAGCGATCGATCGCGCTCATCGGTCATTCGCGTTTTAAAGAGGAAGTCACGTGTCAGACAAAAGCCGTTTGAAACTCGCCGAGCTTGTTGCTCAGTCCAAAACGCTGATTCAGCAGTCGACGGAGATCAACAGCTAGCTTGCCGTCATTCAAGATCAAATTGAGGCTCGAACGCGCACGCTGCTGGACGGCGCGCTGAGCTCACACGAGATGCCGACAATCGATTCTCTGTCAGACAACACCGAAGGCGGTCATGCAGATGGACCTTCAGTGAGGATGATTACTCAGTTCGTGACCGAGTGATGGTCGAAGCAGAACGACACCCACAACTCTGGTTGGTCCGTTCCTGCTCTGCTTCGGTTCCATCTGACGCTTGACCGTGTTTAAGTGCTCTTTGGCGGCGTGCTGAAACGTCTGTGCTCGCCGGTTGAACTGATCCGACTCAGCTTTCATCTGGGCAATGTGAATTAATGCCTGGTTGGTTTATTCGGCGCAATGGCGCAGGCCATGCAATAGACGTGAGTCATGGTCACCCATGATCATTCCCCGTTGAGGCTTAGTTTGCACGAAGCAAGACCGAGAAGCCAGCAAAGGGAACCCCGCGATTAGATTTGGGGGCAACTCGTTTGTAACAGGAGCATAGCAGATTCAGACCCGGTCGTCACGATGAACCCTGAAACCGCAACGTCAATAGCCAAAAAGTTCACTTCGATCCGCCCAAGTGGCTGGCTGAGCAGACAGACGGTCAGCAGAGTCAAGTGAATGACGATGAACCATACGAAATCACAGCACAACGCCCGAGCAACATGATGGCAGAGTTTTTTTTGCGGGTGGAAACGCAAGTCGGGACTTGTCGCGCTCGCCTGTGTGTTTGCGGCGGGATGGGTGAGGCGCCAATGCGGCTGTTCCCCTACTGGGGCAATCGTCCTGCCGCTCACGCTGCTCACCGCCTGGGTTGTACTCAGCCAGCCACGAGCGAAGCGGCAGCGACCACACGACACGAAATCAGCGAGCTGGCGGCAATTCACGTAGAGATCGGTCAACGGCCTGACGGACATTCTGATTCCGTTCAGGTTGCCGCAACGCGGAATGTCGGACTATTCTGAACCCAACTCGATCGCGAACCCCGCCGACCCGCGGCCGGGTCGGTAGTTTCAGAGCTTCCTTGTGGATAAGCTCCGTTGGTTCGGCCTGTCGAATTGTTCGCGATGGTTTTGAAACGGCCGTGCGCCAAGCCTCTCGGTCATGCACATCCAGGAAATCGTGATGGTATTCAGACTTCTTCTGCTCGTTGTGGCATTGACCTACGTTTCAGTAGCGCTGGCTGAGGAACCTTTCCAATTCTCGGCCGAACGAGTCAAAGCCTCGGTGGCTCATCTAGCCAGTGACCGAATGGAAGGACGCGGGCCAGGCACCGACGGCGAGGTCCTCGCGACGGAATATATCGCCGACGAGTTCAAAAGTGCCGGACTGAAGCCGATTGCTGAAGACGGCTCCTTTTTTCAGCCCGTCCCGCTGGTGCGTGTGGTGACGAGTCCGATGTCGACATTGAGCGTCGTGCAGGACGGATCGAAGCTCGAAATCGCGTGCGAGGACGGTTTTTCCGGGACCTGTCAAACTCAGCGGGCACTCGAAGAATTCGACGCGGAGGCGATTTTTGTAGGGCATGGTATCACCGCGCCCGAATTCGGTTGGGATGACTATCAGGACATCGACGTGAAAGGAAAGGTTGTCGTCCTGTTTACGAATGAGCCGCCGTCTGAAGATCCACAGTTTTTTGGCGGCACGGCGCTCACGTACTATGGGAGATGGACCTTTAAATTCGAGGAGGCGGCACGGCGAGGCGCGAAGGCGTGCTTGATCATTCATACGAATGAGACGGCGGGATACCCCTATTCTGTGGTCAAGCCGCTCGACCGCGCTCAACTGAAACTGACCGACGACCAGCCGCTGCTGGCGTTTGCCGGGTGGCTGTCCCAGACCGCGGGGGCGAAACTGCTCGGTCTTTCAGGCCGCACTGTGGAAAGCGCGTTGAAAGAGGCCAACACCAGAGGGTTCAAGCCCTATTTGCTCGGTGTCAACATGCAGGGCAAGATCTCGACGAAGGTGGAGAACTTCATCAGTCACAATGTGGTCGGCATGGTCGAAGGCAGCGATCCGGCACTGAAATCCGAGGCCGTCGTCTTCACGGCGCACTGGGACCATCTCGGCATTGGCAGGCCAGTTCTGGGCGATACGATTTATAACGGCGCCGCGGACAACGCGACGGGTTGTGGTCTCTTACTTGAACTCGCTCGAGCGTGGTCAGCCCAGACGTCCAAGCCCAGGCGGTCGGCTATCTTTCTGGCAGTGACGGCGGAGGAGAAGGGGCTATTGGGCTCAAAGTACTATTGTGAGCATCCATTGGTTCCGTTGGCCAAGACCGCGCTCGGCCTGAACTTCGATATGATTCTACCGCTGGGCATCCCGGAGACGGTCGTCGTCAACGGCGCGGACCGAACGACCATCGGGCTCACTGTCAGACGGCTGGCGGAGAAGAATCACCTGGGGATTGAGGCGGACCCCCGAGCCCACTTAGGCACCTTTTACCGGTCCGACCATTTTTCCTTCGCGCAGGCAGGCGTCCCCGCGTTTTCCGTCGCGCAGGGCACAAAGATCGCCGGCAAGCCAGCGGACTTCGCGAGCATGGCGATCAAAGAGTTCAATGACAAGGCGTATCATTCTCCACAGGACGATCTGAAACCCGAATGGGATTTTGCCGGCTTCGTCGTCCTAGCCCGGTTCGCGTTCGAAATCGGTGTCGAAGTCGCAAACACTAATCAATGGCCCACCTGGAACAAAGACGACGAATTTCGTCCGGCCCGCGACAAACAGACCCGGCCGCGGGTCGGCGGGGCTCGCGATTGAGTTGGGTTCAGAATGGATCGCTCGCGCATTGGAAAGGGGATGTCGCACTCCACGGGGCGGGTGATACTGCTTTGATCTCGGCATGTCACGAACCGACGCCTTTGGCGTATTGGTTTCGAGACGAAAACCACACTTACGTGGCCGCGCCTCAGGGGCGGGTGCGGGGGCTGGGGACTTACATTCTCAAGGCGAACCAGCCTGCATTGGAGAGTCGTGTCGCGAACGCAGCTTTCATAGTGTTGCCTTTAGCGCGAGGGTTGGGGCTGGGGCGACAGATAAGCCAACACTTTCCGTCCGAAGGAGCGCGACTAGGACGCCCGAATATCTTCGCGCGGTTTATTAGAAACTTGGGGTTGAAATCAGGCCGCGGCGTTTGATTGGCGGGATTTTCAAAAATACTCGGCCCCGCACGATGCCGGATTCCGCATTTATGATAGAGGGAGCGAGCGTATAGGATGCGTCCTGCGGCGGGCGCTCGAAAAAAGCAAAGCACTCGACCTTCGCCTGGGATCGATGACGATGCCCGATGTTACGCAGATTCTGAACCAGATTCAGCAGGGGAATGCCGCTGCGGCCGCCGACTTGCTGCCCCTCGTTTACGCGGAATTGCGTGGATTGGCCAGTCGTAAAATGAATCTCGAGAAGCCAGGCCAGACGCTGCAACCAACTGCGCTGGTTCATGAAGCGTACATTCGATTGGTGGGAGATGAGGCGGTGAAGTGGGATAGCCGTGCTCATTTCTTTGGGGCCGCGGCCGAAGCGATGCGACGAATCCTGATCGACAATGCGCGGCACCGCAAAAGCCTTAAACGGGGTCGGGATATTCCTGCACAGGAGGTTGCCGAAGCCGATTTGATTGTCCGTTTCGACAACCTCGACGAGATGCTCGATCTTGATGCGGCGCTCACCAAACTTGCGGTGAATGAGCCGGACTTGGCCAAACTCGTTGAGTTGCGGTACTTCGCCGGACTCTCGGTCGACGAGGCCGCTCAAACGCTGGGTCTGTCGAGCCGCTCGGTGAAACGCAATTGGGCGTTTGCGAGAGCATGGTTGGGGCGGGAATTGAATCAAGAGGGCAAACCATGACGCGGGACTGCTGCCCCCCATTCGGTGTCAGCGCGCCTGACTCGGTCCTGAACGTTTCCTTTCTTGAACACACCGATCTTTTGAGCCGGGTTTTGCGACGGAATCAAACATGCCAACAGAAAAGTCGATCTTTCTGGATGCCCTGGATATCGAATCACCGATCGAGCGAGAAATATTCATTGGAAGTGCCTGTCAGGGAAATCCGGAACTTCTGGCATCCGTTACCGCTCTCTTGCGAGAGCACGAGCGTCAGGACAACCCAGTCGACAAGCCGCTTGCCTCTAGTCCGTTGCCGTTCGTTGGATTAGAGGACGAACAGACGGCGTTGTGGTCAGCTCAGGATGGCCAGATATTCCCCACTCCGGGCACGCTGATTGGTGCCTACAAGCTGATGGAACAGATTGGGGAAGGGGGATTTGGGCTGGTGTATGTTGCGGATCAACAGGAACCCATCCGCCGCCGTGTCGCTTTGAAGATCATCAAACCGGGGATGGAATCCCGAGACGTGCTGGCGCGGTTTGATGCCGAGCGGCAGGCGATTGCGATGATGGACCACCCGAACATTGCGCGCATCTTCGATGCGGGAGTGACGGAATCGGCACAGCCGTATTTTGTGATGGAGCTTGTCCGTGGTGTTCCGCTCACGACCTTCTGCGACAATCATCAACTGAACATTCCCGAGCGACTCAAAATCTTCATCACGATTTGTCATGCCGTGCAGCATGCACACCAGAAAGGCATCATCCATCGCGATTTGAAACCCTCCAATATTCTGATCACCATGCAGGACGGCGAACCTGTGGTGAAGGTGATCGATTTTGGTATCGCGAAAGCGATCGGCCAGAGCCTCACACGAAAAACGATCTACACGCGGTTTGCTTCGATGGTCGGAACGCCCGCCTACATGAGCCCGGAACAGGCTCAGATGAGCGTCGGTGATGTCGATACTAGAAGCGATATCTATTCGCTGGGAGTGCTGCTATACGAGTTGCTGACGGGTTCGACGCCGTTCACAACAGAGCGTTTGGAAAGCGTTGGTTTCGATGAGCTTCGCAGAATTATCCGCGAAGAAGAACCGCAACGGCCGAGCACTCGTTTGAGTACTGCAAACAACGAAATGGCGGGAACGGTGGCCAATAATCGTCGGCTTGATCCCGCCAAACCTTCCACTTCATTGAAGCGCGATCTCGATTGGATCGTGATGAAAGCCTTGGACAAGGATCGAAACCGCCGGTATTCGGCGGCCGGAGCTTTGGCGCAAGATGTGTCTCGATTTCTCGTGGATCAACCGGTCGAAGCGCGCCCACCGTCTCAGTGGTATCGATTTTCGAAGTTTGCCCGCCGAAACAAGGCGGCCATTTCCACGGCCGCGATGGTTGCCGGCACGTTGATCCTGGGAACGGCCATGAGTCTTTGGCAGGCTTATGTCGCCGTTCGTGAACGCGATGAGAAAGACATCGCCCTGAAACAGGCACGCGCCGCCGAAGACGTGGCAAATGCCGCCCGCCTGGACCTCGAAGAATTCACTGCACGACTCAATTCGTCAGCCATCATGTTGGCTTCTGGACGAGTTCACGCCGACGCGGAACATTGGGCTGACGCTTACGAAGCGTACACAGCGGCCACAAAAACTCAGCCGAAATACTTCCTGGTGTGGCTCGAACGCGGCCGGCTCAACGCAAAGATTGGCCGCTGGCAAGAGGCCGCAGCCGACTTCGCCCAGGCGATCAAGATCGGATGCCCGATCGAACGGAACGAGCTTACCGGTGTCCCTCAACTATTGTTTTTCTCCGGCGAATCGACTGCGTACAAACAGCTTTGTGAACAACTCAGTCGTGTGGCACCGGATGACCCATTCGTCGTCGCCATTCGCGGGCAACTTGTTGGCGAACTGTCGGCATCAAGCGCCAAGGAGCTCGCCGAACGAGTCGAGCAGATGCTTTCTGATTCAAATGACAGCCGCAGTTCGTCGCGCCCCGACGACCCTACATCGGGCTCAAAAGCACCTCATCCAGCCGACAAAATGCATCTCAAGCACCTGGGTATGCTTCACGGTGTGAATCTTTACGTCGCAGGCTGGGCGCATCTGCGCGCGGGAAATTATGAAACAGCCATCAAGCGGCTGAAAGAGTCGAATGAGGTGAGCTGGTTTGGTCGAGGAATTGCCCACCCGCTACTGGCGATTGCCCACCACAAGAGTGGACGGGCGGAGGACGCACTGCAGTCGTTCCAGCAATCGCAGGCGTTGTTAGACCGCCTGCTCAACGACAGCGTGAGCCGATCCAAGGGAACGCCACCAATTCCGTGGGTTGATTGGATCGAATTTCTGCTCAATCACCGCGAGGCAAGCATCGTCGTGAAAGGGCACACTCCCGCGATCGACCCGAGACTGCGACAGATGGAGGCCTTCGCCAACACGAGCGTGATCGATTGAAGAAAGCGAAAACATTTTCGCCACGGATGGATGCAGATACGAAGATCAGAACGGAGCCGCATCCGGTTTCAGCCCCTTTTTTAACCGGTCAACTTTTTTGGACAATTTGTGTCCCCGCTGGCGCGCGGATTCCGCATGACTTAGTAGAGGTGTCTGCCACGGATCAAGT
>Ga0105238_10000239_pt1 | contig 61402 bp, 54 predicted proteins | sample KBSC34metaG_FD_81526 | JGI IMG/M metagenome (GOLD analysis project Ga0105238, IMG submission 81526) | Corn rhizosphere microbial communities from Kellogg Biological Station, Michigan, USA - KBS C3-4 metaG | ecosystem: Host-associated > Plants > Roots > Rhizosphere > Soil | place: Michigan, USA...
TCACTTGACTTGCCGCCCCGCCCCCTTGACAGGAACGAGACAGCGCACGGCCAGGCCCCGAAAGACCCAACCGCACTAGCGTCGTGTGAGCACCAAGTTTGTTGGACTCACCCAAAACCCGGCCAGCATCCGCCCCGAAAGACGAACACCCACCCGGCCCTGGGCTGCCCTCACCCCAGCACCCACACCTATCGGTTGCAAATTGTTAAAGAGCGACCGCGTCCCGTTGTCGTGCGGATGCGCGGTGGATTGAACTGCGAAGAACAGAAATTATAGATTTTTCCAGTCACGTTTGCAAGCGTTTCCGCTTCCAAAACGTCGACTGGACGGCGCGCTTTCTTCGAGCGCCCAGCCCATATGGGGACATGGCGCCGCCATTGCAAGCCGCGCGCATGTCGCAACGCGCAATGCCTACGCAGCGGGTGACGCGTCACGCATCCGGCGGCTTCGGATATTTCCATTTGTTATGGATCCAGAGCCAATCCGCCGGATTGGCGCGAATCTCCTCTTCGAGCCTGCGCGCGTAGAGCTCCATCACCGGAAGATCGCGGTCCGGATCGTACGGTGGCTCGGTGAGCACGTGCAGCTGCACGCGGTAGCGACCCCGCCGCACGCGGCGCATCGCGACGTACACGACCGGCGCCTCGAGGAACTTCGTGATCTTGTCGGCACCCACGAAGAACGCGGTGTCCTGGTTCAGGAAGCGTGTCCAGTGCTTGTCGGATTTGCGCAGCGGTGTCTGGTCGGCCACCATCGCGTAGGCGCGCGGCTGCCCCGCGCGGCGCATCAGCTCGAACAGGAAGCTTTGCATGGGGATCGGCTTGCCCCCGAAGCGGCTCCGCGCCTCGCGCACGAACTCGTCGAGCGCCTTCACCCGCTGCGGCTTGTACACGGTGTCGATCGGGATGCCGAACTGCGCGCCTCCGGCGGGCAGCAGCCACTCCCAGTTGCACATGTGCGCCGTCAGGAGGAGCACCGACCGGCGCTCGGCCACGAACCGCGCGACGATGTCGCGGTTCTCGATGACCACGCGGTCGGTCATTTCTTCCGCGGTGGCCCCGAAGCCCCAGAAAATCTCCGCGAGGACATCGCCGAGATTGCGATAATTGCGCCGCAGGATCGCGTCGCGCTCGCCCTGGGTCTTTTCGGGGAAGGCCGCGGCAATGTTGCGCGCGGCAAGATCCCGACGCCAGCGCAGCACGTGAAACGCCAGGAAGTAGGCGAACCAGCCCAGCCCGTACAGAACCGGCAGCGGCAGCCGCGCGAGAGAGCGGAGAATGGACTTCATGCGGGAATCGAAAGCCGCGCCGCAAGGCTCGAGCGCCGGCGCCTGGCGGGCAAAACGCGCGTGACTTTAGAGCAGAAGCCCTGGCCGGGCAACGTCGGCGCCCGAGTTCGCGCCCTGCCGTCCCCGGATCCGAGGATCGCGGTGTACTGGGGCACCCTCGCACCGGACCCCGGCGTTGCCGGTGACCTGGGCCAGTGGCTGTCGCCGGAGGAGCACACGCGGTCGGCGCGCTTCGGCACGCCCGCACTGCGCGAACGCTACGTCATCGGACGCGCAACGCTGCGCGCCGCGCTCGCGCGCCACGTCGACAGCTCGCCCGACGCCGTCGCCCTGTCCAGAGGCCGCCGCGGACGACCCCAACTGCGCGACCCTGCAGGTCTCGACTTCAACGTGTCGCACACCGACCGGGTGATGGTCATCGCCATTGCGCGAGACGCCACCGTCGGCGTGGACGTGGAGCGGCGCGACCGCGTCATCAACACCGCCGGCATCGCACGACGATGCCTGACGCGGGCCGAGCAGCAGGCGCTCGCCGACCTTTCCGAGGACGACGCCCGCCGGCGCGTCCTCCAGCTTTGGACCTGCAAGGAGGCGATGAGCAAGGCGACCGGGGACGCGCTCTCGGCGCCCTTTCGCAAGCTCGACGTGGCGCATGCCCCGGTCCTGCGACTGCGCGCCGGCCCCGCGCCCTACACGCCGGAAGCGTGGACGCTGCACGCCATCCCGGCGCCGGACGAATTCTTCGCGACACTGGCGGTGTGGTCCGGGCGTATGTCGGGCGGCTGAGCCGGGCGCCGGCGATTTCGGCATACTGCGGGACGACAAAGGCGAGCCCACTCGCCCATTCCAGGAGGAAGTCGATGAAGCTCCATCCCATGCTGTCACGCGCGCTCGCCGCCGTGGCATGCACCGCGGCGCTGACGGCCGCGCAGGCGCAGGACACCCTCAAGCTGGCGGTCGGCCAGCGCGGTAACTGGGATACCTCCGTGGCGGAGGTGGGCCAGCGCGGCGGCATCTTCAAGAAGCACGGCCTCGACCTCGAGATCCTGTACACGCAGGGCGGCGGCGAGACGCAGCAGGCGGTCATCTCGGGCAGCGTCGACGTCGGCGTGGCCGCCGGCGTGATGGGCGTGCTGTCCGCGTTCTCCAAGGGTGCGCCGGTGCGCATCATCGGGGCCGAAACGACCGGCGCGCAAGACCTCTACTGGTACGTGAAGGCCGACTCGCCGATCAAGTCGCTGAAGGACACCGAAGGCCGCACCATCGCGTACTCGACCAACGGCTCGTCGACGCACGGCATCGTCAACGCGTTCATGAAGCAATACGACCTCAAGGCGAAGCCGACCGCCACCGGCGGGCCGGCGCCAACGCTGACGCAGGTCATGTCCGGGCAGATCGACGTGGGCTGGTCGGCGCCGCCCTTCGGCCTCGATCAGCTGGACCAGAAGCAGATCCGCATCATCGCGAGCGGCAACGACGCGTCCGCATTCAAGGGGCAGACGGTGCGCGTGCTGATCACCAACACGTCGACGTTGCAGAACCGCAAGGCGCAGCTCGAGCGCTTCATGAAGGCGTATCGCGAGACCATCGACTGGATGTATTCCGACGATCCGAAGATGTGGCAGACGTACGCGGGGTTCGTCGGCATCACCGTCGAGAAAGCGAAGCGCACGCGCGACGGTTTCTTCCCCCGCGCGGCCATCGACCCCGACAAGATCGTCGGGATCGACACCATCGTGCAGGACGCGGTTTCCCTGAAGTACACCACCGCGCCGCTCACGCAGACCCAGCTCGGCGAGCTGATCAAGATCCCGCCGCGTTCGTAGCGCCGCGGCCGCGTCGCGCTTCGCATGCGCAACGGCCACGCCGTGCCCTCCTCTCCGCCGATCGACGATGGCCCCGCGCTGCGCGTCGAGCGCGTCGCCAAGCGGTTCGAGACGGTCGAAGGCGCCTTCGTCGCCGTCGACGAAGTCTCGTTCTCCGTGCGCGCGGGCGAGTTCCTGGCGGTGATCGGCCCGTCGGGCTGCGGCAAATCGACGCTCTTCAACATCATTGGCGGATTGCTCGGCGAGTACGACGGGCGCGTCTGCGTGGGCTCGACCGTCATCAGCGGCCCGCATCCCTCGATCGGCATGGTGTTCCAGGAGGAGTCGACGTTCCCCTGGCGCAACGTCGAGGACAACGTCGCCTTTCCGCTCGAGATCGGCGGCGTGCCCAAGGCCGAGCGCCTCGGCCGCGCGCGTCACTTCATCGAGCTCGTCGGGCTGTCGGGATTCGAGCGCACGTATCCGGCCGAGCTCTCGGGCGGCATGCGGCAGCGGGTGGCCATCGCCCGCACGCTCGTGGCGGAGCCGCGCATCCTGCTCATGGACGAGCCGTTCGCGGCACTCGACGAGCAGACGCGCCTGCTGCTCGGCGACAAGGTGCTGCAGATCCAGCAGGCGCTCGCGCAGACGACGCTGCTCATCACGCACAACATCACCGAAGCCGTGCAGCTCGCCGACCGCGTGCTCGTCATGACGTACCGGCCGGGACGCATCAAGCGCATCGTCGACATCGACCTGCCACGGCCGCGGAGCTCGGACGTCGTCGGCAGCGACGCGTTCGGGCGCTACGTCGCGGCGATCTGGAGCGACCTGCGCGAGGAAGCGAGCCGCGGCATCCGCGATGACGAGTCGGCGCGCCGGCACACGGCCGCCGCCCGCCACCACCCATGAGGCGCCGCGCGCGGCTCGGTGTCGCGGCAGCGATCGTCGGCGCGTCGACGCTCGCGATCGTGCTGCTCGTGCTCGAAGTGCTGATCCGCGCGAGCATCATCAATCCGTTCATCGTGCCGCCGCCCTCGGCCGTGGCGGCCGCGATCCCGCGCATCGTGGCGGAGGAGAACCTGGCGCATCGCTTCTGGCAGACCACGCAGGAAGCGATCTTCGCCAGCATCCTGGTGACGACCGTCGGTATCGCGTGTGGCGTCGCCTTGCAACGGTTCCGCCGCTTGCGCCTCGCGACCGAAACCTGGGTTGCGGCGCTCGCGGCCGCGCCGATCGTGCTCATGTATCCGCTGTTCCTGGTGATCTTCGGACGCAGCGCCACGACGATCGTCATGATCGGCTTCGTGGCGGGATTGCCGCCCGTGGTGCTGAAGACGCTCGAGGGACTGCAGGGCACGCGTGCGGTGCTCGTTCGCGTCGGTCGCAGCTTTCGGCTGACGCAAGGCCAGCTGTTTCGCAAGATCCTGCTGCCGGCGGCCCTGCCGACGATCTTCGTCGGCTTGCGCCTCGGCCTGATCTTCGCGCTCATCAACATCGTCGGCGTCGAGTTCCTCATCAATTTCGGCGGGCTCGGACAGCTCATCAACGAGCTCGCCGAGCGTTACGATCTTCCCGGCACCTATGCGGCGATTCTCTTCGTGGTGCTGGTGAGCGTGCTGTTCTTCGTGCTGGCCGAACGGGTGGAGCGGTGGCTGCGACCGGCGTGACGATGCTTCCGCAACGCGAGCGCGCGCGCGTGCTGTGGCTGCGCGTCTGCATCGTGGCCGGTGTCCTGCTCGCGTGGCAGGCGCTCGCGATGTCGGGGCTGCTGTTCCGCGACGTCGTACCCTCGCTCGCTGCCATCGCGATCGCGTTGGCGAAGCTACTCGGCAACGCCGAGTTCTACCGCAATCTCGCGCTCACGTTGTCCGAGATCGGGCTCGCGCTCGTCATCGGCGGCGTCGGCGGACTTTTCGTCGGATTGCTGCTGGGCGCCAATCCGTTCCTGGCGCGAGCGTTCGAGCCGTACGTCTATTACCTCGGTCCGACGCCGAAGATCATCTTCTTCCCGATCATGATCATGTGGTTCGGCGTCGGCAGCGGCTCGAAGATCGCCATGGGGGCGCTGTCGTGCTTCTTCCCGATCTGCATCAGCATCGCGGCGGGCATGCGGCAGATCGAGCCGGTGCTGGTGCGCGTCGGTCGAAGCTTCCGTGCGTCGCCGTGGCAGATGACCACGCGCATCTACCTGCCGGCCATGCGTCGGCCGATCGTCAACGGCATTCGCCTGGGTCTCGGCATCGCCATCATCGGGACGCTGCTCGCCGAGACCAAGCTGTCGAACCGCGGCCTCGGCTATCTCATCATCCAGGCGTACTCGCTCTTCGACATGCCGAAGATGTACGCGCTGCTGATCGTGCTGTTCGTGATCGCCATCGGCGCGAACGCGCTCGTCGGGCGCCTGACGCGGCGCGCGGCGCCTTAGCCGCGGCGCGTGGCGATCGGGGCCGCCATCGGACCGGCTGCGCACCGTAAGCCCATCACTGGCCCGGCGTGCCTGACCGGCTCGCCTGCGCGCTGCTCGTCCGGCAGAATGTCGCCTCGCGCTCGGGCCGACCGGCCCGCGCATCGCTCAGGAGGAGCAAGACCATGAAGACCAAAGCCTGGCTTGCGCTGGCGCTGGCCGTGCCCGCGCTCGCCCTTGGAACACCCGGCGCGCAGGCGCAGAACACGGTGAAGATCGGCCTTATCGCGGAATTCACCGGCCCGTTCGCCGATTACGGCACGCAGATCTACAACGGCATCAAGACGTACATCAAACTGCACGGCGACACGTTCGGCGGCAAGAAGGTCGAGTTCGTGGTGAAGGACACGACGGGCGCGCAGCCCGATCTCGCCAAGCGGCTGTCGACCGACGCGATCAACCTCGACAAGGTCGACATGCTGGCGGGCTTCGGCCTCACGCCCAACGCGCTCGCGAGCGCCCCGGTCAGTGCCGAGGCGAAGAAGCCGATGGTCATCATGAACGCCGCCACGTCGGTCATCACCAAGGGATCGCCGTACATCGTTCGCGTGTCGCACACGCTGCCGCAGGATACGAAGCCCATGGCGGAATGGGCGCTCAAGAACGGCATCAAGCGCGCGTTCACGCTCGTGTCCGACTATGGCCCGGGCAAGGACGCCGAAGCCGAGTTCGTCAAGGACTTCAAGGCCGGCGGCGGCGAGATCATCGAATCGGTCCGCACGCCGCTCGCGAATCCCGAGTTCGCGCCGTTCCTGCAGCGCGCCAAGGACGCGAATCCGCAAGCGATCTTCGTGTTCCTGCCCCCAGGAAGCCAGACCATCGCGTTCATCAAGGGCTTCGAGGAGCGCGGGCTGAAGCAGGCCGGCATCAAGATCATCGCCACGGGCGACCTCACCGACGACGGCGTCCTCGAAGCCATGGGCGATGGCACGCTTGGGATCGTGACGAGCTTCCATTACTCGTACGCGCACGACTCGCCCGAGAACAAGGCGTTCATCAAGGCCTACGCCGAGACCAACGGCACGAAGTACCGGCCGAACTTCATGGCATGCGCGGGTTACGACGGCATGGCGGCGATCGCCGAGGCACTGAAGAAGACCAACGGCTCGACCGACCCCGACAAGCTGATGGCCGCGTTCAAGGGCATGAAGCTGATGAGCCCGCGCGGGCCGATCATGATCGACCCGGAGACGCGCGACATCGTGCAGACGGTCTACATCCGCCGCGTCGAAAAGGTGAACGGGCAGCTCGTGAACGTCGAGTTCGACAAGTTCCCGGACGTCAAGGACCCGGGCAAGTAGCCGGGCTTTACGACGAAGCCTGCATCCGGCGCACGAGGACGTCGATGACGTCCTCGCCGTCGGGCGACTTGAGCCGTCGTTCGCGCAGCAGGCGCACCAGCTCGGGTCGTGCGATCGCGCGGTAATCCGAGCGAATGAGGATGCCGGCGATCGCGCGCTGAACGCCGATGGACCGCGCCTGCGGGAACAGACCGGCGAGCGCCTCCAGGCTCTCGCGGTCGTCGAGCTGCTGCTTCGCCAGCGTGTCGAGCGCGCGGATCTGGGCGTCGGAGCCCTGCATGCGGGTGATGCCCGCGGCGAGCACACGAAGCTCGGCGGGGTCGACGATCGGACGATGACGCAGGTACACCTGCGCCATCTGGACGTCGTCGTCGCTCGGGCTGGTCAGCGCCTGCAGCACGCGGGCACGGGCCGGCTCGCTGCCGAGGCAGGCGAGGAGCGCCGACTGCGCCACGCTGCGTGACGGTGTCACCTTGAGATCGGTCAACAGCGCATCGAGCGCGCCGTCACGGTTGAGCGTGCACACGAGGTCGACGTCGGCAGCCGTGGTCGTGCTCCGCGCGAGCCGCTCGTCGAGCGCGCGAACCATCTCGGCGCGCTGTTGCGCAGCGGAAAGCCAGCCCAGCTCTCCCGCGACACCCAGCATGCGCGTGCGCGTCGAGAGCTCGTCGGCGTCGCGCGCGAACGCGAGATAGCGCTCGCGTGCCGCGCCGTCATGCGCGATGCCGTGCAGCGCTTCGGCGACCGCGGGTGTCGCGCGCGTCGATGCGTCGAGCGCGGAAACCACCTTTTCGATGGGCTCGAGGAACATGCGGACCTCGGCCATCTCGCCGTCGAGCAGCTGATGCACGAACCGCAGCTTGTCGGCCGTCGACTCGCGCGAATCGACGAACCGGCAGCTCTGGCGCAGGTATCCGGCATTCGGGTCGGCGTCGGTCGCGCCACGGGCGGCGACCATGGAGGTCGGCCCGAACAGCGTCAGCAGCTTCGCGCTCGGGCGTCCGCTCGAGACTTCGGCGGCGCCGCCCGCCTGCAGGTAGCGCTCGAGAAGCGGACCCGCCGTCGCGCCGAGCGGTGCCTTGGACGAGAACCCGTAGATCACCGGCACGTCCTTGAAGATCTGCCGCATCCGGTCACGGTTGCTGTCGGCGTGCCGATCGTTGATGAGCCGGGTGAGACGCTCGACGTCGTCGGGCGCGTGGCCCGACCGTATCAGGCTGCGGCCGATCTCCGCGCTCGCGCTGTGGAGCGCGTCGCCATTGAGGGTGTTGCAGCCGAAGAGGTAGACCTCCTTCAGCTGCGAGAACACGCCGGGGCAGGAATCGCTGCACGACGCGCGCTGCAGCGCCTCGACGGGCAGCGATTCGCGCGCGTCCAGGCGGTCCGAGTAGAACTGCGTGCCGTCGTCGAAGTGGCCGGAGATGACGAGGACGTCGCAGTGCACGCCCGCACGGCAGGCGGAGGCGAGCCAGTCGGGCCGGCCGCGCTCCACCAGCTCGACGAACTGATAGTCGCTCGCGGGCAGCCAGCGCCGCAGCGTGTCCTTTTCGTTGGCTGAATTGACGGTGATGGTGCACACCGTCTTCTTGTCGGCGTAAGCGTTCGGGACCGACACACTGGCGGCAAGCGCCGCCAGAACGACGAACTTGGAGAGCGGAGACATCTACGGGAGGCGCCAAAAAACCGCGCGCAGTATCGCACGCGCTTGACGCTTCCGGGCACGTGTCGCCGCCTGTGGACAACCGCGCTCCGGTCCGGCGGGCCTTCCGGTGGGATGAACGGAATTGCCGATTGGAATGCCGCTGCGCCACCATTGTTATCTACAGGAACGTCATGCGCCTGTCGTCAACCCTGGTCGCCGCCTGCCTGTGCCTGCTCGCGCGGGGCCACGCGCACGCCGATCCGATGGCGGAAACGATGGTCTATCGCTGTGCCGGCCATGGCCGGGTGAGCTACCAGGATGCGCCCTGCCCCACCGATTCCCGGAGTTTTGTAGTGAACATCGCGGGCGACCCGGTCGCTACGCCGTTGGCGACTCCGACGCCCGCACCGACGCCGCAGGATGCACGGGCCGCAAGCGGGTCGCTCGCGCTTCGCGAGGCCGTTGCCCGCATTCGCGTCGGCATGAGCGTGCGGGACTTCGAAGCGCTCGATCCGCGCATCCGCACCAGCCGCAGCCGGTCAGTGGATGCGAACGGCCACAAGCACGAATGGCGTTATGTGTCGGCAGACTGCGTCGTGCACCTCGCGGACGACGTGGTGGTCGGGATCTTCCGCTAGACCATTTCGAGCCGCGCCACCGCGGCCGCATCGAGCGCCACGCCGAGGCCCGGGCCTTGCGGCAGGGCGATTGCGCCCGCCACCGCCCGGGGAAGCGCGTGCGAGACGAGCTCGTCGAACAACGGCGTCTCGGCGTACTGCATCTCGAGGCGGTCCGCATGCGGCACCGCGGCGCACACGTGCAGGCTGGCGGCGTGACAGATGGGACCGCTCGGATTGTGCGGCGCGAAGGCGACGCCATGCGCGTGCAGAGCGTCGGCCACGCGCATCATCTCGTCGAGCCCGCCGACGTATTTCACGTCGGGCATCATTACGTCGTAGCAGCCCGCCTCGAGGAACGGCGCGAACCCGGACACCAGTGACATTTCCTCGCAGCCGGCGAGACGCACGCCGCGTGCGTTCGCGAAAGCGCGCAGATCGCGCAGCGTCCCCGTCGTTTCCGGCCGCTCGGGCACCGGGCATTCGAGCCAGTAAAGCCGCTGGGCTTCGGTCGCGCGCAATACGTCCTGCGCCACGTCGCGGTTGAGGCGCCAGTGGCAGTCGACTCGCAGCTCGACGTCGGCGCCGATCGCCTCGCGTACGGCGCCAATCCGCGCAAGGCCCGCGTCGATGCGCGCGCGGTCGGCGTCGGCCGCCGGCTCGCCGTAGAGCTCCACGCCGTCGAACGGGGCGATCTTGATGGCCGTGAAGCCGTCGTCGACCGCGGCGCGCGCGTGCGCCGCGAAGCCCGCCGGCGAGCGCTCGCGGATCCCGCGGTTGATGTTGGCGTACATCGCGATCCGCTCACGACGCGGCCCGCCGAGGCCGTCGACGACCCGCACCCCGTCCTGCCGCGCAGCGAGGTCGCGCAATGCCTGGTCGAGCGCCGAGACGACCGAGAATTCCGCGCGCGTCACCGCGCGTCCGCGCAGCACACCCACATCGAATCGCGCCGGCACAGTGCCGACGAGCGCGCCGCGCCATGCGCGAAGCGCCTGCGCCATCTCGGGCTCGCGACCGCCGAGCGTCGCCTCACCGGTGCCGACGCGCCCCTCGCCGTCGACGATCTCGATGAAGCTCCATACCGTCTTCGGCGAGACGCGCAGCGCGTGCCACCGAACGTCGACGATCGCGCCGGCCGACATCGCGGTCACCGTGCGATGACGAGCCCCTGCCCGCCGGGCAAGGGGATCATGCGACGCTCGCGCGCGCCGGAGCGCGGAGACCAACAGGTCTGCACGTCTTCGCGTGCGAGCGTCGCAAGCTTCGACAGGTCCACGCATTCAGTATACGGGTGAAATCTCGTGCGCACGCCTTGTCACCGTGATGCAAAGAGCATAGTCTCGCGCCCCGTGTCATGTGCCCGCGACGCTCGACGCCTGTGCGGGGCCCTGGGCCTCGCGCTGCTGCTCGTGTGCGCACCGGCCTTTGCCGCCCGGGAGGAGACGGGGCGCATCGGCGGTGTCGACGTCGTCGTATGGATGCCATCCCGCGCGAGCGACGAGCGCCTCGCGGTGATCGTTTTCTCGCACGCGCTCTACATGTGTCCGACGCAGTCGCGCTACCTGACGCGCGCCATCGCCGACGCAGGCTACCTCGTTATCGCGCCCCTGCACGCCGACTCGACATGTCGCTTCTCACTGTGGCCGAGCGTCTGGCGCATGAGCGGCAAGCCCTCTCCCCTGTGGAACGACAGCGACTATCGCGACCGCGCCGACGACATCCGCAACGTCGTTGCCGCGCTGCCGGACGATGCCCGCTACGGCAAGCGGGTGGACATCGCGCGCCTCGGCCTCGTGGGGCACTCGCTCGGTGGGTACACGGTGCTGGGCCTCGGAGGCGCATGGCCCTCGTGGCGGCTCCAGGGCGTACGCGCGATCGTCGCGCTGACACCCTACTCGCTGCCTTTCGACCATAGCGAAGGACTGCGTCATCTCTCGGCGCCGACCATGTACCAGGCCGGCGAATTCGATCCCGTGTTCACGCTGCCGCTCGAGCGCTCGGGCTATGCGCGCACGCCGCATCCGAAGTATCTCGTCGAGATGGCGGCGGCGAGCCACATGGCATGGACCGACCTCGGCGTGTCGAGCCGCGACACGATCGTCGATTATGCGATCGCGTTCCTCGATCACTACGTGCGCGACGAGCCCGAGACACACACGCTCCAGGCCGCGCTGCCAGGCGTCTCCACGTTCAGGCGCGAAGAATAGGCGCTGGCGTCACGCGCTCGCGGCCGCGAGCGTTTCCACGGTATTCCTCGGTAGCTTCACCTTTTCGGCGGCGTCACCGATGGCGGCCCACGTCGTCGCGTCGACCGCGATGCCGTCGACGAGCCGTTGCGCGCGGCATTCGCGCTCCGGCTCGCCGGCGATGCGCACGCGATCGAAGCCGTCCGCCGCGCGGGACGTGCGCAGCCAGTCGAGGAACGTGCGCGTGCGCTGGGCGAAGCCTTCCATGCTGCCGGCGCGCGCCGGATCGATCAGGATCGTCAGCATGCCGTTCACGGCGCGCTTGTCGGTCCGCGGCACGCCATCCTCGGTGCCGCCGCCGCAGAGCGCGCCCGCGAGGAGCTCGCAGGCGACGGCAAGGCCGTAACCCTTGTGCTCGCCGAACGTCATGATGGCGCCGAACGGCGGCACCACGGCATAGCGCGGGTCGGTCGTCGCACGGCCACTGTCATCGATCAGCAAGCCATCCTTCACCGCTTCGCCCTTGTTGTGCGCGACGCGTAGCTTGCCTTGCGCCACGGCGCTGGTCGCGAAGTCGAGCACGAACGGCGGCTCGTCGGGAAGCGGAACGCCGATGCAGCAGGGATTGGTGCCGAAGCGCGCGTCCCGGCCGCCCCAGGGCGCGACGATGGGATTGGACAGCACGTTGACGAAGTGCAGCGACACCAGGTTCGCCGCCACCGCCATTTCCGCGTACTGGCCGATGCGGCCGAGATGGTGCGCGTTGGCGAGCAGCATGACGCAGCTGCCGAGCTCGCGGGCGCGCGCGATCGCGACGCGCATCGCTTCCTCACCGAGGACGGGGCCGTGACCGCGATTGCCGTCGAACGCGACGAGGCTCGCGGCGTCGAGCGTCATGCGCGCGTGCTGGTTGACGCGAAGGCCCCCGAGGAGCGTGGCATCGACGTAGCGGGGGATCATGCCCACGCCGTGCGAGTCATGCCCGCGCAGGTTCGCCTCGACGAGCGATGTGGCGACCGTCGACGCTTCATGCTCGTCGCTGCCGGCGGCGCGAAGCACGGCGGCGGCGGCGCGCGTCAGCGCAGGCGCGGAGAAGACGTGTTCGGGCGCCATCGGTCGCGCTAGACCTCCTGCACCTGGCCGCGCAGCCAGCGCTTCACGTCGGCGGCGAGATGCACGACATCCGGGTCGGTGGGATCGCGCGGACGCGGGAAGTCGACCGTCTTGATCTCCTGCACGCGCCCGGGACGCGGCGCCATGATGGCGATGCGATCCGACAACTTGATCGCCTCGTCGATGCTGTGGGTCACGAAGATGACGGTCTTGGGCTCGCGCTGCCAGATCTTGAGGAGCTCGTCCTGCATGTACTCGCGCGTCTGCACGTCGAGCGAGGCGAACGGCTCGTCCATCAGCAGGATGCACGGATTGACCGCCAGCGCGCGTGCGATGCTGACCCGCTGGCGCATGCCGCCGGAGAGCTCGTGCGGATAGCGCGACTCGAAGCCGCGCAGGCCGACCAGGCTGACATAGTGATCGACCAGCCGCCGCTGCTCGCCTTCGGCAATGCGCTTGCGCTTCAGGCCATAGCGAATGTTGTCCTCGACCGTGTACCACGGGAAGAGCGCGTACTCCTGGAACACCACCGCGCGATCCCAGCCCGGCGTGGTGATGACGTCGCCCGCGACGCGCAGCTCGCCGCGCGTCGGCTGCTCGAAGCCCGCGAGCAGGTTGAGCAGCGTCGTCTTGCCGCATCCACTCGGTCCCACGATCGAGAAGAACTCGTTCTGCCGGACCTGGAAATCCACGTCGACGAGCGCGAGCAGCGGCTCGCCCTTCATGGACAGGTGCACCTTGCTCACATGGCGCACGTCGACCTGCGCGCTGCCGGGATCGGTGGTCGACATGGTCTAGCGCGCGAGCCCGCGATACCACGGCATCGCGAGGCGCTCGAGTCGTCGCATGAGGTAATCGAGCAGCAGGCCGAGCACCCCGATCAGCACCATGCCGAGCAGGATGTAATCGCTGCGGAAGAGCGTGCGCGCGTTGTTGATCATGTAACCGAGGCCGCTTGGCGCGGCGACGAGCTCGCCCGCGACGAGCGCCATCCAGCCGATGCCGAGGCCGATGCGAAGGCCGGTGAAGATGCTCGGCAGCGCCGCCGGCAGCACGACGGTCGTGAAGAGCTCGCGCCGGCTCGCGCCGAGGCTCTGGCTCGCGCGCACGAGGTAGGTGTCGACGTCGCGCGCCCCCGCCATGGAGTTCAGCACCACGGGAAAGAACGCCGCGAGAAAGATGATGTAGACGATCTGGGCGTCGCCGATGCCGAACCAGAGGATCGACAACGGGATCCAGGCGAGGGGCGGTATGGGACGGATGAACTCGAGCAACGGATCGACGGCGGCACGAAACCGTCGTGACCAGCCCATTCCGAGGCCGAGCGGGATGCCGAGCAACGCGGCGGCTCCGACCGCGAGCAGCACGCGGTACAGACTGTCACGGACGTGGACGAGCAGCACGCCGCGCTGCAGCAGCTCCGCGGCCGCCGACACGACCGCGGTCGGCGGCGGCAGCATGACGTCGAGCTGGGGATTGATGCGCTGGCCGTACACGCTCACGACCTGCCACAGGACGAGGAAGACCGCGAGCAGCCACAGGTGCCCGACGCGCGCGAGCGCGCGGCGCAGCGGCGAAGGCGCGCGCGGCACGAGCGATGCTGCGAGCTCCGCGCCGCCGTGGACCACGCCGGCCGGCGGCGCCGCACGCGTGGCCACCGGCACGGCTTCGCTCACGCCGCGTACGTCTTGCCCTTGAAGGTCCATGCGCGCTTCAGCTCGCCCGGCTCGGGGAACGGCGCCGGCCCGTTGAGCAGCGCGGCGCCGTACGGCTTGTACGGAAGCTTGCCGACGCCGCCGAAGTCTTTCGGCAGGAACGGCGGCCGCTCGGGTACGCGCCAGCCCAGGCGATCGAACGTGACGTCCATATAGCTCGTCTTGCGCAGCTTCTGCCAGTCGACATTCGTCACCTTGTTCTTCGACGCGCCGGTCTCGTACGCCCACTCGCTGATCCGCGCTTCCTCGGCGGGCCAGATGCCGTTCGGATCGGCGAAGGGGTAATACACGGTCGGCTTGGGCCAGAACACGTAGCGCTCCGACATCTTGGTGATGAGCGGCTTGCTGAGCCGGCCGTACGCGGGCTGGCTCATGAGCGACGCGATCGCCTGGTCGGGATACGTCTTGGCCCACAGGTTGGCTTCGATGAACGCGTCGCAGATCGCCTGCACGACGTCGGGCGCGTTCTCCTCGATCTCCTGGCGCGCATAGCAGTAGCCGCTGTAGACGTAGTACGGATCGAGCGGCTCGAGCAGCCGCGTCACCTTGAGCACGTCGGTCGAGTACGAGACGTGCGGCTCCCAAATCGTGTACACGTCGATGCCCTTCGGACCCGACGCGAGATCGCCCGGCGGCGTGCTGCGCAGCGTGTAGTCCTCGTCCTGCCTGAGGCCGAGGTAATGCGCGGCGGCGATGAAGCCGAAGTGGTTCGTCGATCCCGTGGTGGTCCCGACTACCGCGGGCCGCTTCAGCACGCGCGCACCCTTGAGGTCGGCGAGGCTCTTGAGCGGCGAGTCGAGCGGCACGGTCGCCGCGTGCGTGAGCGCCGGTGAATGGACCGCGACCGCACGCGTGGGCACCTTGTTGCTGAGCAGCGCCAGCACGCCGAGCGCGCCGGTATTGGCGAGCTGCAGACGGCCGGGGATGAACGCCTCGTTCGAGAAGCCGGCAGCGACGAACGTCTGCCACTTCGTCTCGATGCCGCGCTTCTCGAGGAGCTTCTGCTGCTGCATCACGTCGCCGACCATTTCCTCGCCGGACCAGACGACGACCCAGCCCCCATTGAGCGGCCACCAGCCCTTGCTCTGCAGCCATTCCTTCGACTTCGCGGAGATCTGCTCGTAGGGCAACGGCCAACCCCACTCGGTGAATTTCTGCGATGTCGCAGGCGCCGGCGTCTGCGCGCGCGCGACGGGGGCCGCCGCGACGTTGCCGAGCAGCAGCGCGCCCGCGGCCTTTGCCGCGGTGCCGAGGAAGTCCCGCCGCGGCATCGCGTCGCCTGCCTGCGCCGGATCACGCGTGTTCTTGTCGTCCGACTTCGAACCGTCCATGGCTGTGCTCCTTGGCTCGTTGGAACGTTCGGCGTCAGCGCGTGAGATAGCCGCCATCCACCGGGATCGTGACGCCGTTCACGTACGCGAGCGCGTCGGACGCGAGCAGCAGCGTCACGCGCACGATGTCGTCGAGGCTTGCCAGCCTGCCCGCCGGAATCGAGGCCTCCACGTCCTTGCGCCGCTCGGGCGTGAGCAGGCGGCTGGTCATCGCGGTGTCGGCGAGCCCCGGTGCGATCGCGTTGACGTTGATGCCGAACGGGGCCAGCTCGCGCGCGAGCCCCGTGGTCAGCGCAACCACCCCCGCCTTCGTGGTCCCGTACAGCACGTTGCCGAAGACCCCGCCGCCCTTCATGGCCGACACCGAGGCGATGTTGACGATCTTGCCGTACCGCTGCGCGCGCATCGGCGTGAGCGCGGCCCTGCAGCAATAGAACACGCCGGAGAGGTTCACGCGGCAGACGTCGTCCCAGTCCGCGGGCGATGCGTCTGCCACCGGACCGGTCTTCAGGATGCCCGCGCTGTTCACCAGGATGTCGAGGCGGCCGTGCGCGCCCGCGATGCGCTCGACCGCCCCCGACACCGCGCCGGCGTCGCCGACATCGAGCGCCATCGCATGCGCCCGCGCGCCGCACTCGGCGGCAACCCGCGACGCGCCGCCGAGATTCGTGTCGGCGACGTGAACGTCGCAACCTTCCACGGCAAGCGCCGCGGCGATCGCGGCCCCCATGCCGCCGCCGGCGCCCGTGACGAGCGCCACCTTGCCGGCGAGGCCGAGGTCCATCCGCTGCGCCCTCGCCGCGCTCGCCGCGTCAGTCGCCGACGCCGCCGCGCACCGCCGGCGCCGCGGCGGCGAAGCGCTCGGACGGCACGTCGAGATCGAGGTCCGCCGTTTCCTTCAGTGCGAACACCGACAGCGTACTGATGATCGCCACCACGAGCATGTACGTCGCGACCAGCCACGGCTGGCCGTTGCCCTCCCTCAGCAGCGCCGTCGCGATGATCGGCGTGAGGCCGCTCGCGAAGATGCCCGAGAACTGGTAGACGAACGAGATGCCGCTGTAGCGCACCCGCGTATCGAACAGCTCGGAGAAGAGCGCCGCTTCGGGTCCGTAGATCGCGGCGTAGACGATCCCGAACGGAACGATCACCGCGAGCGCGACCAGGAACGCGTTGCCGCCGGACGTCGACATGAGCCAGAAGGCGGGATACGCGAGGATCCCCGTGAGGAACGCCGCCGTTCCGAACACCTTGCGCCGGCCGAACTGATCGGACATGCGACCGAACATTGGGATGAAGAACAGCATCACGATCGACGCGAGGGTCACCGCGAGCAGCGCGGTGGTGCGCGGCAGCTTCAGCACCGTGGCGAGGTACGTGATCACGAACACGCCGTAGATGTTGAAGCCGACACCCTCGATGTAGCGGCAGCCCATGCCGAGCACCACCTGCTTCGGATGCTTGCGAATGAGATCCATGAACGGCACGCGCGACACCGTCTGCGTCTTCTGCACCCGCATGAACGCCGGCGTTTCCATGATCTTCATGCGGATGTACACGCCGACGCCGACCAGCACCAGCGAGAGCAGGAACGGGACGCGCCACGCCCATTGGATGAAGCTGTCACCGGGCAGCGAAGAGAAGATGGCGACCATGCCGGTGGCGAGCGCGAGGCCGGCGGGGACACCGACCTGCGGCCAGCTGCCGTAGAAGCCGCGGCGTCCCGGCGGCGAGTGCTCGACCGCCATCAGCACCGCGCCGCCCCACTCGCCGCCGACGCCGAGGCCCTGCGCAACGCGCAGCACGAGCAGCAGCACGGGCGCCCACACGCCGATGCTGTCGTACGTGGGCAGGCAGCCGATCAGGAACGTGCCGATGCCCATGATCAGCAGCGTGAGGATGAGCATTTTCTTGCGGCCGAGCCGATCGCCGAAGTGGCCGAACACCACACCCGCCACGGGCCTCGCGACATAGCCGACCAGCGCGCCGGTGAACGCGAGCATCGTTCCGACCAGCGGGTCGAACGACGGGAAGAACAGCTTGTTGAAGACGAGTGCCGAGAAGGTGTTGTAGAGAAAGAAGTCGTACCACTCGATGGTGCATCCGATCGCGCTCGCAAACGCGACCTTCCGGATCTCGGCGTCCGATAACGTGTTGCGACTCTCCGCGGTGGCCATGACGTTGGGTCTCCTCCTGGTTGTTGACGACGCTCCTCGGCGATCCTGCCGCTTCGCGGCTTTCTCGATCGTTCCCGCTGCCGGTGGATCGGGCCGGTCAGCGTTGTTTCATGCTGCGGCCCGCAGGCCCAGGATCTGCCGCGCCTCGGCGGCCGTCGCGGGGTGCCGCCCGTAGCGGCCGCACGCCTCGACGATCTTGCGCACGAGCTCGGCATTGCTCGCGGCGAGCCGGTCGGCGTCGATGCGCAGGTTGTCCTCGAGGCCCGTGCGGCAATGGCCGCCCGTCTCGAGGCACCATTGATTGACCTCCCATTGGCTGCGTCCGACGCCGGCGGCGACCCACGTGGCCCCCGGGAGCACCTGCGGAAGCTCGCCGCGCATGAAATCGAACACGGATCGGCGCGCGGGCAACGCGTTCGGCACGCCGAGCACGAATTGCACGTGCGGGCGTTCGGGCACCAGGCCTTTCTTCACGAGGTTCGCGGCGCTGTACAGCATCGACACATCGAAGCACTCGATTTCCGGCTTGACGCCGTACTGCTGCATCGTCCGCGCGAGCGACTCCACGAAATCCGCCGGATTCTCGTAGATGCCGGTCGGAAAGTTCACCGAGCCGGTGGCGAGCGACGCCATGTCGGGCTTCAGGTGCAGCATCGCGCCACGCGCGGACTGCTCGCGGCCGCGGCCGCCCGTCGAGAACTGCACGATCATGCCGGGACAGTGCTTGCGCACACCCTCCAGCACCCGGGCGTACAGGTCGGGATCGGAGCCCGGCGACTCGTCGGGGTTGCGCACGTGGACGTGCACGAGCGAAGCACCCGCCTCGAACGCCTCGTGGGTGGACTCGATCTGCTGCTCGGGCGTCACCGGCACCGCCGGGTTGTCCTTCTTGCGCGGCACCGCGCCGGTGATCGCCACCGTGATGATGACGGGATCTGTCATGTGCTCTCCACACGCGCCGCGTCGCCGCGCGCGTCCTCCTGGATGGCGTTGTCGGCGCCTCGCGATCGCTGCGCGGCGATCATGTCGACCTGCCTGGTCGGCACGTGCCGCGGCGCCTGTGCTTCGGGCGGCGCGAACGTGGCGGCGATCGCCTCGGCAGCCTCGCGCATGGCCGGCAGGAAAGCATAGCCTTTTCGCAACGTCATGCGTGGCGCGGGACCGTGCACCGCGACGGCCGCGCACATGCGTCCGCGCGCGTCACGCACCGGCACGGCGAGGCATACCGATCCTTCCAGGTACTCGCTCACGTCGGTGCCGACGCCGCTCGCGCGGATCCTCGCGAGCGCGCGAAGGAGCGCATCGACGTCCACGATCGTGCGCTCGGTGTAGCGTTCCAGCGGACCGCGGCCGAGCAGGCGGTGCACGGCGGCGTCCGGCATCGCCGACAGCAGCAGCTTGCCGCTCGCGGTGCAATGCAGCGGCACGCGCGAGCCCGCCTTCATGTGCAGGCGTACGTTGGCGCGGGTCTCGACCCGCTCGACGTACACCACCTCGTTGCCGTCGAGCATGTTGAAGTTGCACGTCTCGCCGATCGTATCGACGAGCCGCGCCAGGATGGCGCGTCGCTCCTCGCGGCGCGGCGAGCGCATCTGCACCGCCAGCGCGAGCGCGCAAAGCCGCGTTCCGGGCGTGTAGCGCTTGCCGTTGACGTCGCGCTCGACCAGTCCTCCGCGCATCAGGAGGCGCACGATGCGATGGACGCTCGGCTTGGGCAGCGCGCTCGCGCGGGTCAGCTCGTCGAGCGATGGCGGCGCGTCGGCCAGCGCGATGCGCTCGAGCAGCGCGAACGCGCGCAGCGTCGACGAGGCGGCGATGTCGCCGTCCCCGTCCTCGTGCAATTTCGCTGAGCGAAATGCCATGTTCCATTATTGCTACGATTTCCGCGATCGTGCAATCATCGGCGCGTGGCGCACGACCAACTCACGTACGACGACCTGCTGCGGATCGTCGAGCTCGTCAAGTCGTCGGACCGCTTCTCGGAATTCCGGCTGAAGGTCGGTGACATCGAGGTCGAGCTGCGGCGCGGGAGCAACGCACCGCCGCTGCCTCTCACCCCCGCCGCGCCCCCGCCGCGGGAGGGGAGGCCGTCGTCGCCAGAGTCGTCGCCGGCGAAGCCGCAGCCGGCGGCGCGCCCCGTTCCTACGTGGCCGGACGACGCCATCGTCGTGCGCTCACCGATGGTGGGGACGTTCTACCGGGCGCCGCAGCCCGGCGCGCCGCCGTTCGTCGAGCCCGGGCAGTCCGTGGATCGCGACACCGTGGTCTGCATCATCGAGGTCATGAAGCTCATGAACTCGATTCCGGCGAACGCGCGCGGAACCGTCACGCGCATCCTGGTCGACGATGCAGCCGCCGTCGAGGCGGGGCAGCCGCTCATCGTGCTCGCGCCCGCGGGCTGATGCCGCCGTCACGCCGGTTCCGACGCATCCTGGTCGCCAATCGCGGCGAGATCGCTCTGCGCGTCATCCGCGCCTGCCGCGAGCTCGGCATCGAAGCGATACAGGCGTATTCCGAGGCGGATCGCGATTCGCTGCCCGTCGCGCTGGCGGACGGCGCCATCTGCATCGGCCCGCCGCCGTCGAGCCAGAGCTACCTTCGCGGCTCCGTGATCATCGAGGCCGCACGTGCTGCGCGCGCTGATGCGGTGCACCCGGGGTACGGCTTCCTGTCCGAGAACGCCGGCTTCGCGAAGGCATGCCAGGACGTCGGCATCGCTTTCATCGGTCCTTCGGCGCGGGCCATCGAGCTGATGGGCGACAAGGCGACCGCACGCCGCATGGCGGCCGAGGCCGGCGTTCCTGTGACGCCGGGCTCGGAAGGCGTTGTCGCGGACGGCGCGGCGGCACGGGCGGCGGCAGCCGCGATCGGCTACCCCGTGCTGCTGAAGGCGGCGGCCGGCGGCGGGGGGCGCGGCATGCGCGTCGTCCGCGACGCGGCCGAGATCGACGCGCGCTTCGCCGACGCCGCGCGCGAGGCGCACACCGCGTTCGGCGACGGCAGCCTGTACGTCGAGCGGTTTCTCACGCGCGTGCGGCATGTCGAGATCCAGGTGCTGGCCGACGAAACGCGCGTGCTGCACCTCGGCGAGCGCGACTGCTCGATCCAGCGGCGCAATCAGAAGCTGGTCGAGGAAAGTCCCTCCCCCGCGCTCGACGCGGATCTACGCGCACGCATGGGCGAGGCGGCCGTGCGGCTGTGCCGCCACGTCCACTACCGCAATGCGGGAACCGTGGAGTTCATCGTCGACACGGCGAGCGGCGCGTTCCATTTCATGGAGATGAACACGCGCGTGCAGGTCGAGCATCCGGTCAGCGAGATGGTCACCGGCATCGACATCGTCAAGGCGCAGATCGCCATCGCCCAGGGCGAGTCGCTGCCGTGGTCGCAGGACGACGTCCGGCTCGAGGGTCACGCCCTCGAATGCAGGATCAACGCGGAGGACCCGGCGCGCGACTTCATGCCCTCGCCCGGCACCATCGAGCGATGGACGCTGCCCGGTGGCCCCGGCATTCGCGTCGACACGCACGTCATCGCCGGCACGACGGTGCCCCCATTCTACGACTCGCTGCTGGCGAAGTTGCTCGCCTGGGGGCGCGACCGCGGCGAGGCGCTGGCACGAATGCGCCGCGCACTGGTCGAAATGCGCGTGGACGGCGTGCCGACAACCCTGCCTTTCCATCGAATGCTGCTCGACGATGCGCGCTTCGTCGCGGGTGACGTCCACACCCGCTTCGTCGAGACCGAGCTCGCGAGGACCCCATGACCGAACGCTTCGACTTCATCGACGTGACGCTGCGCGACGCGCACCAGTGCCTGTGGTCCACGCGCATGACCACGGCGCAGATGACGCCGATCCTCGGCGCGATCGATCGCGCCGGCTACGCGTACATCAACATCCTCGGCGGCGCGGTGTTCGACGTCTGCGTGCGCTATCTCCAGGAGAACCCCTGGGATCGCATCGGTCTCCTGTGCGAGCGGCTGGCGACGCCGTGCGACGGCCTGACGCGCGGCCAGAGCCTCTACACGTTCGAGCTCTTTCCCGACGACGTCGTCGCGCTCAACTCGCACGCGCTCGCGCGCCGCGGCATGGAGGTGCTCACGGTGTACGACGCGCTCAACGACAACCGCAACATCGTCTCGTCGGTGCGCTCGGGACACGAAGCGGGCATGAAGGTGAACGCGATGATGGTGTACACGCTGTCGCCCGTGCACACCGACGACTACTACGTCGAGCGCGTGAGGGAGCTCGTCGCGCTGGACGTGGACTTCATCTCGATCAAGGACCCTACCGGCCTCCTCACGCCGGAGCGCGGCCGCACGCTCTTCCCCGCGGTCGTGAAGGCCGCCGGCGGTATCCCGCTCCAGATGCATTCGCACTGCCAGTCGGGGCTCGCGCCGCAGGTCTACGAAGTGGCGATCGAGAGCGGCTTTCGGCTCGGCTACACGGCAACACAGCCGCTCGCCAACGGCGCGTCGCTGCCGGCCACCGAGGACGTGCTCGCACGCGCGCGGCGGCTCGGCGTTCCGACGTCGATGAACGACGACGCGCTGGCGGAGATCGCAGGCTACTTCGACTGGATCTGCGAGCGCGACGACAAGCCGCGCGGAAAGATCATGACGTGCGACCCCGCCCTGTACGAGCACCAGATACCCGGCGGCATGGTCTCGAACCTGCGCTATCAGCTCGAGACGATGCATTTGTCGCATCGCCTGCCGGAGATCCTCGAGGAGGCCGCGCGCGTACGCAAGGACCTCGGCTATCCGATCGTGGTGAGCCCGTTCGCGCAGTACATCGTCACGCAAGCCACGCTCAACGTCGTGCAGGGCGAGCGCTACAAGACCATTCCCGACGAAATCCGCAAGTACGCGCGGGGGTACTACGGCCGGCTTGCAGCGCCGTTGTCGCCAGCATTCCTCGAGCGCGCGAACATCCGCGACGACGAGTACGTGACCGCGGCACCCGCGGCGCACCTCGCGCCCTGGCTTCCGCGCCTGCGCGCCGAGCTCGGCGCGAGCGCACGCGACGAGGACCTGCTCCTCGCCGCGTTCTACGATCGGAAGCTGATCGAGCCGCTGCGCGATCCGGCGCCGCAGTGCCGGTTTCGCACGACGCCGCTCACGGAGCTCGTCGGGTTTCTCGCCACGCGCGAGGACATCGGCTACGCGCGCGTGCGTTTCGCGGGCACCGACGTGACGCTGGCGACGTAGTCGACTACCCCTTCACGCCATGGATACGCGCGGATGGTCCGGTAACCGCGCTAGCGTCGCGCCGCGCCTCGTGCGATCGGCTGGCGCTCCTCGAACCAGGCGCGCAGCGCGAGAAGCTCCGCCACGATGGCTTGCGGGAAACCCTTGCGGTTGCCGCGGCGATCGATGAGCAACGCGTAAAGACATGCGCGGAATGCGGCGCGATCGGGCCAGCTCGTGGCGAGCGCGTTGGCGACGCGCGGAAACTGCCGCAGCAGTTCGCGCGGCTGGACTTCGCGCGGCAAACGCGCGATCCACCTGAACGTTACAGGTAGTGGATCACTCATCGGCGCGGCCCTGCGCCGGGCTCTCTGTGCATCCTCCGCATGCGAGGACGTGGCGGAGGCACCGGGCCGCGCGCGCTTCATGGCCACGCGCTGCGTCGAGAATTCGCTGACCGGCCCTTCGTCGAGCGTGTGATATACGGACATTCGAGGATTCTCGCATCGGCCCCGCGCAACGTTGCACGCGTTCGTCGGCCTGGCGCGCGCGCTCGAACGGCGCGCGGTGTAGGAACGCAGTCGGGAAATAGTCCTACACCGGCCTTCGCATCCGTCCTATTGGGCAACCGTTCAACACGGCCGAGAATCACGCCATTCGTGCAGCAGCGGCGCTACGGGCGCTGGATCCAGAATGGTCGTGTTGTGCAGCAATGCCCGTTGCGGCGCGGTGCTGAGAGTCGGCCGGCGCGCGAGCCTCCTCGACGTCGTGGTCGCCGCTGACGAGGACGGCCCTTACTTCACCTGCCCGCGGTGCCAGACCCGCAGTCCGCTGCCGGACCGCCGGAGCATGCCGCGGTCACCCGAAGCGCCGCGTCGAGCGCCGTCGCCCGAATAGCGCATCGCCGCATTGATCGCGCTCTCCGCCCTCGACCCCTGTTCGCCGCCCATCCGGAGCTTCTCGCATGCCCAATGAGTCCAGGCCCCGTGCCCCCGAACCGGTGCGAGGCGCAAGCTCGTCGCAGCCCGGCCACCGCGCTGCGCCGTCGCACTATCTGCACAATTTTCCGGAAGGCACGAAGAGCGCGACGGCCATGGCGCGACGCGCGACGCCGGCGCGCCGCGCGCACGTGATCGGCGCGACACCGAAGTAGCCGCGGGCGCGGCTCAGTTCCCGTCGAACGCCGCCTCGAGCGCGGCGACGTCGATCTTGACCATCTTCAGCATGGCGTCGGTCGCCCGCTTGGACCGAGCCTTGTCCGGGCTCGCCATCATGTCGACGAGCACCTTGGGCGTGATCTGCCACGACACGCCGTAGCGGTCCTTCAGCCAGCCGCACGCTTCGGGCGCACCGCCATCCCGCAACAGCGCATCCCAGTAGCGATCGACTTCCGCCTGGTCCTCGCACGTCACCACGAACGAGATGGCGTGGTTGAACGGATCCATCTTCCCGGCGCTCATGGCCGTGAAGGACTGGCCGAAGAGCTCGAAATCCACGACTTTGACCGATCCGGGAGGCCCGCTCGGCGACTCGCTCTGCATCGCCACGACGCGCTTGATGCGCGAATCGGGAAAGATGGACGTGTAGAACGCAGCGGCTTCCTCGGCTTCCGCGGCATACCATAGAAACGGCGTGATCTTCTGCATGGCTCCTCCGGTCGGACCCTGCATCTTAACGAGACCGCAGGGCGAGTGCGCGAGGCGGCGCGCGGAATCGCTACAATCCGCGGCGAGGAGGCGCGACCATGCTGGCCGTCGACGGGCGAGTCGTGATGATCTCGGGCGCGAGCCGCGGCATCGGCGCCGCGGTCGCGCGACGCCTTGCTGCCGCGGGCTATCGGCTGAGCCTCGGCGTGCGCGATGCTGCGCGGGCGCCGGTCCAGCCGGGCGAGGACTGCCTCGTCACGCGCTATGACGCGCGCGAGCGCGACGCGGCACAGGCCTGGGTCGCCTCCACCGTCGAGCGCTACGGGCGCGTCGATGCGCTCGTCAACAACGCCGGCATCGCGCCGATGTCGACGATCGAGGACGACGACGAAACGATCCTCGACGACCTCTGGCTCGTGAACGTCAAGGCGCCGCTCCGCGTGATTCGTGCCGCGCTGCCGCACCTCAAGGCGAGCGGCGCGGGACGTATCGTCAACGTGGCGTCGTTGTCGGGCAAGCGCGTGCCCAACCCCAACAACGGCTACGCGATGAGCAAATTCGCCCTCGTGGCGCTCACGCACTCCGCGCGTCGCCTCGGGTGGAAGCACGGCATACGCGCGACCGCGCTGTGCCCCGGTTTCGTCGCGACCGACCTCACCGCGGGCGTGAGCAGCGTCGATCGGGCGGACATGATCGATCCGCAGGATCTCGCGGAGCTGGTCGCATGCCTTCTGGCATTGCCGAACAACGCCGCGATCGCGGAGCTGCTCGTCAACATGCGCTACGAGGACACGCTTTGACGCCGGGCGGCCAATGGGTGCGGCTCGGCGCCGCGCAGCGAAGCGACATCGAGTTCTCGCTCGACGGCGAGCCTGCGAAGGCGCGCTTGGGCGACACGCTGCTCACGGCGATCCTCCTCGTCCGAAGCCGCCTGTCGATGACTCGCTCGACCGATCCGCACGCCGGCTTCTGTCTCATGGGCGCATGCCAGGAGTGCTGGGTCAGCGCGGACGAGCGCCCCGTGCGCGCGTGCAGCACGCTCCTGGCGCCCGGCATGCGGGTCGTAACGCGACGCCACGCGGCCGGTGACTGACCCGACGACGGTCGTCGTCGGCGCCGGCCCCGCCGGCATTCGCGCCGCCGAGGCGCTCGTGCGGCACGGCCTGCGCGTCGTGGTCCTCGATGAATCAGCCCGGGCGGGCGGGCAGATCTACCGCCAGCCGCCGGACGCATTCGAGCGTGCCTACGCAAAACGCTACGGATTCGAGGCACGCAAGGCGCGCGCGCTGCACGACGCCGCGGCGCGGGTGCTGCCGCTTGCCGACTATCGCCCCTCGACGCTGGTGTGGAACGTGTGGCAGCGCGCGCTCGACGTCACGCGCGACGGGCGCATCGAGCGCGTGCCGTTCGACGCCCTCGTGCTCGCCACCGGTGCGACGGACCGCCTCATGCCGATTCCGGGCTGGACGCGGGCCGGCGTGTACTCGCTCGGCGGGGCGCAGATCGCGCTCAAATACCAGGATTGCGCCATCGGCCGCCGCATCGCGCTGCTCGGCACGGGCCCGCTGCTCTACCTCGTGGCTTTCCAATACCGAAAGGCCGGCGCGAACGTCGTCGCCGTGCTCGATACCGCACCGGCGGCGGCGAAGCGCCGCGCGCTGCCGCAACTCGCCGCGAGCCCGCGCACGCTCGCCAAAGGCATCTTCTATCGCGCGTGGCTCGCGTCGCGCCGTGTGACCATCGAGGAAGGCGTCGTTCCGCTCGACATCGCGGGCGGCGAGCGCGTCGACGCGGTTCGCTACCGGCGCGACGGCGTGGAGCGGCGCATCGACTGCGATGCAGTCGCGCTCGGCTTCGGCCTGCGGTCCGAGACGCAGCTCGCCGATCTTGCGGGCTGCGTCTTCGAATTCGATGCGCAGGACGCCCAGTGGCTCCCCCGACGCGACGCCGACGGCGAAACTTCCGTCCCGGGCGTGTACGTCGCGGGCGACGGCGCGGGCATCGGCGGCGCCGACGCGGCCGAGCTGTGGGGCGAGCGCGTCGGGCTCGCGATCGCGCAGCGTCATGGCCGCGCAGGCGCGGACGCGCGCATCGCGGCAATCGATCGAAGGCTCGCGCGCCTCGCGCGCTTTCGCGCAGCACTCGACCGGGCGTTTGCCATTCCTGCACTGCCGCCGGGCGACGACACGGTCGTGTGCCGCTGCGAATCCGTACGCGCCGGCGCTGCGCGCGCGGCAATCCGCGATTTCGGCGTTGTCGACGTGAACCGGCTCAAGGCGCTCACGCGCGTCGGCATGGGGCGCTGCCAGGGCCGCATGTGCGGCCTCGCGGCGGCGGCGCTGGTGGCCGCCGAATCCGGCCGCGATGTCGCCGCAGCCGGGCGCCTGCGCGCGCAGCCACCGATCAAGCCGCTGGTGATGATGCCCTCGCTTGCCCCGGTGCCGGCACGCGGTCCCAGCGCGCCCCAAGGGGCGGCAGAGCGATCGACGCCATGAAGGAGCGCGTCGACGTCGACGTTGCCATTGTCGGCGGCGGCATCGCGGGGTGTTGCGCGGCGCTGCGCATGCGGCGCAGCGGGCTTTCGGTATGCCTGCTGGAAAAAGGGGCCGTCGGGTCGCAGGCGAGCGGCGTGAACTTCGGCGGCGTTCGCCAGCAGGGACGCGACTTCGCCGAATTGCCGCTGTCGCGGCGCTCGCGCGAGCTGTGGGGTCGGCTTCCGGAGCTGGTGGGCAGCGATTGCGAGTTCGTCGCGTCAGGACACATCAAGCTTGCGCGAAGCGATGCGGACGTCGAGGCGCTCGACCGCTACGCCGCCGGCGCCGCGGACCACGGGCTCGCCCTGGAGCTCATCGGCCGCGCGCGGTTGCGCCGCGATTATCCGTGGCTCGGCGAGCACGTTGTCGGCGCATCGCTCGCGCCCACCGACGGGCATGCCAATCCACGCCTCGTGGCGCCGGCATTCGGCCGCGCGGCGCGCGCCGCGGGCGCGGACGTGCGCGAGTTCACGCGCGTCGAGGAGGTCGTGCGAGACGGCGACCGCTTCCGCGTGCGCGCCGGCGCAATCGAGGTTGCGTCGACCTTCCTGGTCAATGCGGCCGGCGCCTGGGGCGGCGCGATCGCAGCGGCGTTCGGCGAGCCGGTTCCCATCGCGACGATCGCGCCGAACATGCTCGTCACCGAACCGCTGCCGCCCCTCCTCACGCGGTCCATCGGCGTGTGCGGCGGCGACATCTATCTTCGCCAGGTACCGCGCGGCAACGTCGTATTCGGTGGCGGCCACGCGTGGGTCGACCTCGATCAGGAGCGCGCGCGCCCGCTCACGGAGATCTCGACGTGCGCGATGGCCGAGGCGCTGCGCATCGTGCCGGCGCTCGCCTCGGCGCTCGTGATCCGCAGCTGGACCGGCATCGAAGGGCAGATGCCGGACCACCTTCCCGTGATCGGGTTCAGCCGCACGACGCCGAATCTCGTCCACGCCTTCGGTTTCTCGGGCCATGGCTTTCAGCTGGGGCCCGCGATCGGTATGATCCTCGACGAGCTCGTGCGGGAGGGCGCTTCGGAGAGTCCGCTCGACGCGTTCGACATCGGTCGCTTCCACAACAGCGCGCAGCCGCCGCACGCGGCGGGCCCGCACAACGGAGGATGAAGGCGATGAGGTCATTTGCGTCCCTCGCGGCCACGCTTGCCGCGGCGTTGCTGATTACCGGGCCCCTGCCCGCGCACGCGCAGAAGGTGCTGAACGTCGGCATGGCGGCCGCCGATCTCGGCTCGCTCGATCCGCACCGCACGGCCAACACGCCGGACAAGGCCATCATCGGCTGGATGTTCAACGGGCTCGTGCGCTTCAAGCCCGGGACGATGAACCCCGACCAGATCGAGCCCGATCTCGCCGAGCGCTGGGACACGTCGGCCGACCAGCTCACGTGGACCTTCCACCTGCGCAAGGGCGTCCAGTGCAACAACGGCTACGGCGAGCTCACCGCCGACGACGTCGTGTTCTCGCTGAAGCGTGCGGCCGATCCCAAGATCTCGTCCTTCTCCTCCGACTACGCCGACATGACGTCGGTCGAGGCGGTCGACCCGTCGACCGTGCGGCTCACGTTCAAGAACCGGCCGGCAAGCGTGCTCGGCATCCTGACCAACTACCAGGGCGGCAACATCGTGTGCCGCAAGGCAGTGGAGAAGCTCGGCGACGACTTCCGCACCAAGGCCGTCGGGACGGGTCCGTTCGCCATCGAGCAGTACACGCCCAATCAGTCGGTGACGCTGGTCGCGAACAAGAGCTACTTCCGGGGCGCGCCCAAGATCGATCGGATCGTGTACCGCTACATTCCGTCCGATGCGACGCGCGACCTCGCGTACACGTCGGGCGAGATCGACCTCATCTACGGGCGGCAGGACCAGGTGTGGGCCGAGCGGATGAAGTCATTGCCCCACACGATCGTGGACGTCTTCGGTCCCGGCGAGCTGTCGGACCTGAGCCTCAACGTCACCAAGAAGCCGCTCGACGACCTGCGCGTGCGCCAGGCCATCGCGTACGCGGTGAACCGCGCCGAGCTCGTCAAGTTCAAGGGCCCGCTCACCGCGCGCGAAGCGGTGTCCGTGGTGCCCCACGACTACCTCGGCACCGACGAGAACGCGCCGCTCTACCCCTACGACCCGGCCAAGGCGAAGCAGCTGCTCGCCGACGCCGGCTACGCGAACGGCCTGAAGATCAGCATCATCCAGACGGCGCTGCCCACGATGTTGAATACGATGCAGATCGTGCAGGCGGAGCTGAAGAAGGTCGGCATCGACATGGAGCTCAACGTCGTCGACCACCCGACGTTCCACGCGCAGATCCGCAAGGACCTGAGCCCGATGGTGATGTACTCGGCGGCACGCCTGCCGGTCGCCGACGTGTACCTCACCCAGTTCTTCCATTCGCGCAGCACAGTGGGGACGCCCACCGCGGTGACGAACTTCTCGCACTGCTCGGTCGCCGACAAGGACATCGACGCGGCGCGGCAGACGACGGACGTCGCCAAGCAGAAAGCGCTGTGGAAGGATGCGCAGGACAAGCTCGTCAAGGACGTGTGCGCGGTGCCCCTGTACGAGCAGCTGCAGGTCTGGGCGCATCGCGACAAGCTCAACTTCGGCTACAAGCTCGACGCCTCGTTGACGCTCGGACCGATCATCAACGAGCAGACGACGCTGCAGTAGACCTCGCGGCGCCGCGCCGGCCGTGACGCCGGCGCGAGCGCGCGGCGGCACGCGACCATGCTGACGTACATCCTGAAACGGCTGCTGGTCGCGATTCCGACGCTGCTCGCGGTGCTGACGGTCGTGTTCTTCTTCGTCCGCATCGCGCCCGGCGATCCGGCGTTCATCATTCTCGGCGATCAGGCGAGCCAGGAGGCGCTCGCGGCCGTGCGGCACGACCTCGGGCTGGACCGCCCGCTGCCGGTGCAGTACGTCGACTTCATGGCGACGGTGCTGAGCGGCAACCTCGGCAACTCGCTCGTGACGCACCGGCCGGTGTGGCAGGAAGTTCGCAACGTCCTGCCCTACACGATCGAGCTGACCGTGACGGCGCTGATCATCGGCGTCGCGCTCGGGCTGCCGCTCGGCGTCGCCGCCGCGAAGCATCGCAACCGCGCGCTCGACTACGCGGCACGCATCTTCTCGCTGATCGGACTGTCGTTCCCGGCCTTCGTATCGGCGATCATGCTGCTGCTGGCCTTCGCGATCCAGCTGCACTGGTTTCCCGTCATCAGCGAAGCGCGCGAGGGCGACCCGCTGAGCCGCGTCAGCGCGCTGGTGCTGCCGGCGGTGAACCTCGGCCTCATCATGGTCGCCTACGTGATGCGCGTGGCGCGCTCCAGCATGCTCGGCGTGCTGGGGGAGGACTACATCCGCACCGCGCGCGCCAAGGGCGTGCCGGCGCGCGTGGTGGTCTGGCGGCACGCGCTCGGCAACGCGCTGATTCCCGTCGTCACGGTGGTGGGACTCTATCTCGGCGTGCTGATCGGCAACTCGGTGCTGACGGAGATCGTCTTCAACCGCCCGGGACTCGGCAAGCTCATCGTCAACTCGCTCAACCAGCGCGATTACACGATGCTGCAGGGCCTGATGGTGGTGTACGCGTTCATCATCGTGATCGTGAACCTGCTCACCGACCTGACGTACGGCGTCGTGGATCCGCGGGTGCGCCAGACGTGAGCACCGTCGTCGCCAGCATTCCGGCGCGAAAAGCCCGGCCGCGGCTGTGGACGCTGCTTCGGCGCCACAAGATGGCGACGTTCGGCGGCGCGCTCGTCGCGCTCGTGGCGATCTCGGCGCTCCTCGCACCGTGGCTCTCGCCGCACGATCCGCTCGAGCAGAACGTGCTGCTGCGGCTCGCCGCGCCGACCGCGGAGTTCCCGCTCGGCAACGATTCCTTCGGTCGGGACGTCCTTTCGCGCATCCTCTGGGGCGGTCGCGTGTCGCTGTACGTCAGCACGTCGGCGGTGCTAATCGCCATCGTGATCGGCGGCGCGCTCGGCATCCTGGCCGGCTACATCGGCGGCCTGTTCGACCGCGTCGTCATGGGCGCCATGGACGTCCTGCTGTCGTTCCCGACGCTCGTCATGGGCCTCCTCGTCGTCGCCATGCTCGGACCGACGGTCGGCAACCTGATCCTCGCGATCACGCTCACCGCCGTGGCGCCCTTCGCGCGCATCGCGCGCGCGCCGACGCTGACGATCAAGGAGCGCGACTTCGTCGAAGCGGGACGCGCGCTGGGCTTCTCGAACCTGCGCATCATGGTCGTGCACATCCTGCCCAACGTCATCGACGACGTCCTCGTCATGGCCGCCTTGTGGCTCGCCACCGCGATCCGCACCGAAGCGTCGCTCAGCTTCATCGGCCTCGGCGTGCGCCCGCCCACCGCGACGTGGGGCGGAATGATCCGCGAAGGCTTCGAGAACATCCTCGATTCGCCGTGGCTCGCGATCTTTCCGAGCATCGCCATCCTGATCGTGATGCTGGGGCTCAACATGGTGGGCGACGGGCTGCGCGACACGTCGGACCCGCGGCTGCGTCATGAATAGCGCGCCGGCGCTCGCGGTCGAGGCGCTCACCACCGAGTTCCGCATCGAGGGCCGCTGGCACGCTGCCGTGCGCGACGTGAGCTTCGCCGTGACGCGCAACGAGACGCTGGCGCTGGTCGGCGAGTCGGGTTGCGGCAAGAGCATCACCGCCCTGTCGATCATGGGCCTCGTGCCGAAGGCCAACGGCCGCATCAAGTCGGGACGCGTCGTCCTGGACGGACGCGATCTCGTCGGCCTTCCCGAGGCGCAGATGGAAAAGGTGCGCGGCGGCGCGATCGCGATGATCTTCCAGGAGCCGATGACGTCCCTGAACCCCGTGCTGCCGGTGGGGTTCCAGATCCAGGAAACGCTGCGCTACCACACGTCGCTCGCGCCCGCGCAGGCGCGAGCGCGTGCGCTCGAGCTCCTGTCGCACGTGAAGATCCCGTCCGCGGCGCGGCGCTTCGGCGACTATCCGCACCAGTTCAGCGGCGGCATGCGCCAGCGCGTCATGATCGCGATGGCGCTCGCCTGCAACCCGCGCATCCTGCTCGCCGACGAGCCGACCACCGCGCTCGACGTCACCATCCAGGCGCAGGTGCTCGCGCTCCTGGCGGAGCTCAAGTCCGAGTACGGCATGGCGATGCTGTTCATCACGCACAACCTCGGCGTCGTGGCGTCAATCGCCGATCGGGTGGCGGTCATGTACGCCGGCGACATCATCGAGATGGCGAGCGTCGATGCGCTGTTCGCGCGACCCACGCATCCCTACACCGAGGCGCTGCTGTCGTCCATCCCGAGGGTCGATCGGCACGCCGGCGACCTCAAGCCCATCGCGGGGCAGGTGCCGCCCATCACGTCGATGCCGCAGGGGTGCCGCTACGCCGACCGCTGCCCGTTGCGCGTCGCGCAATGCGCGACCATGCCGCCGCTCGTAGCGCTCGCCGACGATGCGACGCACCGCGCGCGCTGCTGGGTGCGCGCGGGGGGTGCCGCGCTCCAATGACGGCGCTCCTGGAGGTCCGCAACCTCGTCAAGACGTTCGCCGTGCGGCGCGGCTTCATGGGCGGCGACCGCGCGACGGTGCACGCGTTGAGCGACGTGTCGTTCACCGTCGAGCAGGGCGAGGCGTTCGGGCTGGTGGGCGAATCGGGATGCGGCAAATCGACCGCCGGCCGCGCGATCCTGCGCCTGATCGAGGCGGACTCGGGTCGCGTGCTGTTCAACGGCGAGAACGTGCACGACGCCGATGCGCGGCAATTGCGTCGTCTGCGTCGGCGCATGCAGATCGTGTTCCAGGATCCGTACTCGTCGCTCAATCCGCGCCGTACCATCGGGCGCACGCTCGGCGAGCCGATGCGCGTTCATGGCCTCGGCTCGCCGCGAGAGATCGCCGCGCGCGTGCGCGCGGTGCTCGCCGAGGTCGGCATGCCGAGCGATGCCGCCGACAAGTATCCGCACGAGTTCAGCGGCGGCCAGCGACAGCGCATCGGCATCGCGCGCGCGCTCGTCCTCGAGCCCGAGCTCATCGTCGCAGACGAGCCGGTGTCCGCACTCGACGTGTCGATCCAGGCGCAGATACTCGTCCTGCTGCGCGGCCTGCAGGAGCGGCGCAGGCTCGGCTTCGTGTTCATCTCGCACGATCTCGGCGTGGTGCGGCACTTCTGCCGCACCGTGGCGGTCATGTATCTCGGGCGCATCGTCGAGCAGGGACGCGTGCCGCAGATCTTCGACGAGCCCCTGCATCCGTACACGCGCGCGCTCCGCGCCGCCTCCCCGGTGCCGGATCCGAAGGCCCGGGTGATCATGACGCGGCTCGAAGGCGAGGTGGCGTCCGCGCTGGCACCGCCGCGCGGCTGTCATTTCCATCCGCGGTGTCCACACGCCATGCCCGTGTGCCGCGAAACCTATCCGCCGTGGGTTCAGGTTGCGGCGGACCGGGGCGTCGCGTGCCATTTGTATCCGGCGCCTGCCGCCCCCACGTAGGTCTCTCGTCAAGCCGGTGGCGCGCCCGATCCTGCGCGCTTGCAACAATGCGCCCTTCGCCCCGGCAACCGTGCCGGACCGGCGCCGCTTCGCTCCCCCGCATGTCCGATCCCATCGTCATCCACGGCGCACGCCAGAACAATCTCAAGGACCTGTCGCTCGAGATCCCCACCGGTGAGCTGATCGTGGTCACCGGCGTGTCGGGCTCGGGCAAGTCCTCGCTCGTGTTCGACACGCTCTACGCCGAGGGCCAGCGCCGCTACGTCGAGACGTTCTCGCCCTACGCGCGCCAGTTCCTCGATCGCATGGACAAGCCGCAGGTCGATCGCATCGACGGCATTCCGCCGGCGATCGCGATCGACCAGACCAATCCGGTCCGCACGTCGCGCTCCACGGTCGGAACGATGACCGAGCTCTCGGACCATCTCAAGCTGCTGTTCGCGCGCGCGTCCTCGCTCTACTGCCGCGCATGCGGGCGGCACGTGCGACGCGACACGCCCGAATCGATTCACGCCGACCTTTACGCGCGCAGCGCGGCGGCGGGCGACCCGCGGCTGGTGCTCACGTTCCCCGTGCCGGTGCCGGAGAACTTCTCCGAGGGCGAAGTCCTGCGCCTCCTCGAGCAGCAGGGCTACACGCGCATCCATGCGCGCGAGGGCCGGCGCCTCGCCGTCGTGCAGGACCGCTTTCGCATCGCCGGCGTCGATCGCGCGCGCGTGATCGAGGCGATCGAGGCGGCATTGCGCGTCGGTCAGGGACGGCTCGACGCGCACGTGGCGGACGAGCCCGCGGGCCCCCTGGTGTGGCGCTTCTCGTCGGATCTGCACTGTCCGGATTGCGACATCCACTACGCCGAGCCCACGCCGAGCCTCTTCTCGTTCAACTCCCCGCTCGGCGCATGCGAGACGTGCCGCGGATTCGGACGCGTCATCGGCATCGATTACGGCCTCATCGTTCCCGACGCGAGCAAGGCGTTGCGCGACGGCGCGATCAAGCCATGGCAGAGCGCGAGCTATCGCGAATGCCAGGACGATCTCGAGAAGTATGCAAGGAAGCGCGGCGTGCCGCTCGACGTCCCGTGGCGCGAGCTGTCCGAGGCGCAGCGCGCCTGGGTGCTCGACGGCGAGAAGGAGTGGGTGAGCTGGCGCAAGTCGTGGCCGGGCGTCTGGTACGGCGTCGGCCGCTTCTTCGCGTGGCTCGAGACGCGCGCCTACAAGATGCACATCCGCGTGCTGCTGTCGCGCTACCGTGCGTACACGCCCTGTCGCAGCTGTGAAGGCGCGCGCCTCAAGCCCGACGCGCTCCTGTGGCGGCTCGGCACGCGCGAGGACGCCGACCTCGTGCTCGATCGATCGCGGCGCTGCAGGCCGTGCGGCACGCGCTATGGCGACGACGTGCTCGCGCAGCTGCCGGGATTGAGCCTCCACGACATCGCGTTGCTGCCGATCGCGTCGGCGCGCACCTTCTTCGACCAGCTCGCGCTGCCCGCCCCGCTCGACCAGGCCGCCGAGCTCGTGGTGACGGAGATCCGCGCGCGGCTGCGCTATCTCGCCGACGTGGGCCTGTCATACCTCACGCTCGACCGGCAATCGCGCACGCTCTCCGGCGGCGAAGTGCAGCGCATCAACCTCACGACCGCGCTCGGCACCTCGCTCGTCAACACGCTGTTCGTGCTCGACGAGCCGTCGATCGGACTGCACCCGCGCGACATCGGTCGCGTCGTCGGCGTGATGCATCGACTGCGCGACGCCGGCAATTCGCTCGTCGTCGTCGAGCACGACCCGCAGGTGATGCTCGCCGCCGACCGCATCCTCGACATCGGCCCGGGTCCGGGCGAGCGCGGCGGCCGCGTGATGTTCTTCGGGCCGCCGGACGCGCTGCGCAGCGCGTCCGATTCCCTTACCGCCGACTATCTCGCCGGCCGCAAGCGCACATCGATGCCGGGGGTGTCGCAGGCGATTGAGCAAGACCGGCCGCGCCTGACGCTGGTCGGCGCACGCGAGCACAACCTGCGCGACATCGACGTCGCGTTTCCGCTCAATGCGCTGGTGTGCGTGACCGGTGTCTCGGGCTCGGGCAAGTCGACGCTCGTGCAGGACGTGCTCTACCCCGCGCTCCTTCGCGCCAAGGGCAGGTCGACCGAAGCGCCGGGTGTGCACCGCGCGCTGGCAGGGCACGAGGCCATCGGCGAGGTGGTCATGATCGACCAGACCCCGATCGGACGCACCACCCGCTCGAATCCCGCCAGCTACGTCGGAGCGTTCGACTGCATCCGCAAGCGCTTCGCCACGGCACCGCTTGCGAAGGAGCGCGGCTACACGCAGGGCACATTCAGCTTCAACGCCGGCACGGGCCGTTGCCCGGCATGCGGCGGTAACGGCTTCGAGCACGTCGAGATGCAATTCCTCTCCGACGTTTACCTGCGCTGCCCGGACTGCGACGGCAGGCGCTTTCGGCGTGAAGTGCTCGAAGTGACCGTCGACGGACGGTCCATCGCCGACGTGCTCGACATGACCGTGGCCGAGGCGTGCGCGTTCTTCGCGGGTGCGCGCGACGTCCAAGCGGCCTTGCGTCCGCTGATCGCAGTCGGTCTCGAATACCTCAAGCTGGGTCAGCCGGTGCCGACGCTGTCGGGCGGCGAGGCGCAGCGGCTGAAGCTCGCGGGACATCTCGCCGAAGCCGCGCGTGAAACGCGCCCGCGGGACACCGCGCGGCCACAGGCGGGAACGATCGACGCCCGAAGCAAGCTGTTCCTGTTCGACGAGCCCACCACGGGACTGCACTTCGACGACGTCGCGAAGCTCCTGGGCGCGCTGCGCGAGCTCGTGGCCGCGGGCCATTCGCTGATCGTCATCGAGCACAACCTCGACGTGATCGAGGCTGCCGACTGGGTGATCGACCTCGGCCCCGAAGGGGGCGACGGCGGCGGCGCGATCGTGTTCGAAGGCCCGGTGAGCGCGCTGGTCGAGTGCCCGGCATCGCACACCGGCATCGCGCTCGCGGAGTATCGCGCGGCGGTCGCGGCGCCGATCAGCGCCGGCGTAGGCGAGCCGCGGCCGCCGGCGCGGCGCGTCGACACCGCGATCCGGATCCGCAACGCGCGCGAGCACAATCTCAAGAACGTCGACGTCGAGATCCCGCGTGATCGCTTCACGGTCGTGACCGGCGTATCGGGCAGCGGCAAGAGCACGCTGGCCTTCGACATTCTCTTCGCCGAGGGTCAGCGGCGCTATCTCGAATCGCTCAACGCGTACGCGCGGCAGTTCGTGCAGCCCGCCGCGCGGCCGGCGGTGGACGCGATCTTCGGCATCCCGCCGACCGTGGCGATCGAGCAGCGCACGAGCCGCGGCGGCCGCAAGAGCACCGTCGCGACGCTGACCGAGATCTATCACTTCCTGCGGCTGCTCTACGTCAAGCTCGGCACGCAGCATTGCCCCGATCACGGCGCGGCGATCGCGCCGCAGAGCGAGGACAGCATCGTCGCCACGCTGCTCGCGCGGCATCGCGACAAGCGCATCACCGTGCTCGCGCCGCTGGTGCTCGCGCGCAAGGGCTACTACACCGATCTCGCCAAATGGGCCGCGAAGCGCGGCGTCGAGCACCTGCGCGTCGACGGCGACCTGCTGCCCACGGCCCAATGGCCCCGGCTCGACCGCTTCAAGGAGCACACGCTCGAATTGCCCGTGGCCGAGGTCACCGTCACGCCGGCGAACGAGCGCGCGCTGCGCGAGGCGCTGACGCAGGCGCTGGAGCATGGCAAGGGCGTGGTGCACGTGCTCGCGGCGAACGGCCGGCGCGGCAACGGCAAGGTCGAGGTCTACTCGACCCAGCGCGCCTGTCCCGTGTGCAATCGCAGCTTCGCTCCACCCGATCCGCGCCTCTTCTCGTTCAATTCGCGGCACGGCTGGTGTCCGGAGTGCTTCGGCACGGGATTGAAGCTCAAAGGCTTCGACGCCGAGCAGACGGGCGACGAGGTGTGGTGGAACGACTGGTACGAGGGCGATGCGCGCCTCTGCGAGGCATGCGGCGGCAAGCGCCTCAATCGCGATGCGCTGGCGGTGCGGTTTCGCGATCGCTCCATCGCCGATCTCACCGAGCTACCCGCCGCAGACGCGGCACGCTTCTTCGGCGCGCTGGCGCTCGAAGGCCGCGATGCCGCGATCGCGCGCGACATCGTGAGCGAGCTCGCGTCGCGCCTCGGATTCCTGGTCGACGTCGGCCTCGGCTATCTTTCGCTCGACCGGTCGGCGCCGACGCTGTCGGGCGGCGAAGCGCAGCGCATCCGCCTGGCCGCGCAGCTCGGCTCGAACCTGCGCGGCGTCTGCTACATCCTGGACGAGCCGACCATCGGGCTGCATCCGCGCGACAACCGCGTGCTGCTCGATACGCTGGCGAAGCTCGAGGCGAAAGGCAACACGCTCGTGGTCGTGGAGCACGACGAGGAGACCATTCGTCACGCCGCGCACGTGATCGATCTGGGCCCCGGCGCCGGCAGCCGCGGCGGCGAGGTAGTTGCCCAAGGTACCGCGGCGGATCTCACGCGGCTGCCGCACTCGGTGACGGGTCGCTTTCTCGCGCATCCGCTCGCGCATCCGCTGGTCGACCCGCGCCCCACGACCGAGCGCACGCCGGGCATCGTGATCGGCGGCGCATCGCTGCACAACCTGCGCAACGTCAGCGTACGCGTGCCGCTCGGCCGCCTGGTTGCCGTGACCGGCGTGTCGGGCAGCGGCAAGAGCACGCTCGCGCGGGACGTCCTGCACGCCAATCTCTGCGAGCTCGTCGGCGGACGGCGCCGGCGCAAGCCGGTCCCGCTCACGGGATGCAGGACGCTGTCCGGCTGGGAGGACATCGAGCGCGTGCTCGAGGTCGACCAGACGCCGATCGGCAAGACACCCCGCTCGTGTCCTGCGACGTACGTCGGTTTCTGGGACGCCATCCGGCGGCTGTACGCGGACACGACCGAGGCGCGCATGCGCGGCTTCACGGCGAGCCGCTTTTCGTTCAACACGCCGGGCGGCCGCTGCCCGGAGTGCGAAGGCCAGGGCGTGAAGACGATCGAGATGAGCTTCCTGCCCGACGTGAAGGTGGCCTGCGAAGCGTGCAACGGCGCGCGCTTCAACGCCGAGACGCTTGCGGTGTGCTGGCGCGAGCGGACGATCGCCGACGTGCTGGCGATGAACGTCGACGAGGCGGTCGAGTTCTTCGCGGCGCACCGCTCGATCCATCACGCATTGCGCCTGCTGCAGGACGTCGGGCTCGGTTACCTCACGCTCGGCCAGCAGAGCCCCACCCTGTCGGGCGGCGAGGCGCAGCGCATCAAACTCGTCACCGAGCTCGCCAAGGTGCGCACCGACGCGGCCGCGCCGCGCGCGGGCCTGCGCGCATCGGCGCGCCTGCAGACGCTCTACGTGCTCGACGAGCCCACGGTCGGCCTGCACATGGCCGACGTCGAGAAGCTGATCCGCGTGCTGCACCGGCTCGTCGATGCGGGCAATACGGTGGTGGTCATCGAGCACAACCTCGACGTGATCGCCGACGCCGACTGGATCATCGACCTCGGCCCCGAAGGCGGCGACGGTGGCGGTCGCATCGTCGCGCAAGGCACGCCGCGCGCGATTGCGGCGAAGCCGCACGGCTCGCACACCGGCGCGGTGCTCGGCGAATTCCTCGCGAGCCGGGCGCCGGCCGTCGACGCAGCGGAGCCGGAAGCGATCAGCTGAACCGCTCGGCCGCGAACGGCGTAATGTCGATGCGCGGCGGCCGCATCGCGACGAGGTCCGCGATGATGCCGGCGGTCGGCGCCGACGCGCTCAAGCCGACGTGGCCGTGCCCGAAGGCGACGAAGGCGTTCGCGAAACGGCGCGATCGCCCGATGACCGGCATGGAATCGGGCAGCGACGGTCGATGTCCCATCCACCGCTCGACCTTGCCGTGGCGCAGGCCGGGGAACAGTCGCATCGCACCGGACACGAGCGCGTCCGCACGCGCGTAATTCGGCGGCGCCGCGAGGCCCGCGAGCTCCACCGTGCCGGCGATGCGCAGCCCGTCTTCCATGGGTGTCGCGAACCAGCGCCCGAGGCCCGCCATCACCGGATTGCGCGGCATCACCGACGGCGCATGCAGCATGATGTGATAGCCCCGCTCGGTCTCGAGCGGCACGTCGGCGCCGAGTTGCGCGGACAACGCGTTCGAATGCGCGCCAGCCGCGACGACGACCGCGTCGGCGTCGATGCTGCCGGTGTCGAGCCGCACGCGCACGACACGGCCGGCCGTCGACTCGAAGCCCAGCGCCGTCGCGCGGACGAACGTTGCGCCGCCGGCGACGAGGCGCTGCGCGAGCGCGCGCGACAGGCGCAGCGGATTGGGACAGTGGCCCTGGTGCGGCAGGCGCACCAGGTGCGTCACATGGCGTGAAAGCGCCGGCTCGAGCTCGTGAATCGCCGCGCCGGTGAGAACCTCGATCTCCACGCCGTGGGCGCGACGGATCTCGCGGCCGAGGGCATCCGACTCGAAATCGCGCGCGCCCTCGTAGGCGTACGAATAGCCGCGCTGCACGATCAGTTCCGGCACGCCGGCGCGCTCGGCAAGCGGCCGCCACGCGGCGATCGAAGGATCGAGCAGCGCGTGCAGCGCATCGGCGATGCGCGCGACCCTGTGCATCGCGCTCGCGCGCTGAAAGCGCCACAGCCACGGCGCGATGCGCAGCGCATAGCGCGGCGCGATGGTGAGCGGGCCGCTCGGGTCCATGAGCCACCGCGGCACCTTGCGCCATGTCCCCGGCAGACCGAGCGGCACGCACGATGCGCGGCTGAGACACCCGGCGTTGCCGTACGAGCAGTACTCGCCGGGCGGGCGAGGATCGACGAGCGTGACGTCATGGCCCTCGATCTGCAGCGCGCTGGCACTCGCCAGGCCGACCACCCCTGCTCCGATCACTGCCACCCGTTGTGCCATCGCCGCTCCTGCCGGCGACCCTGCCGACAGCGGGCGTTTTACGCGGCGCGGAGCCTGTTGTCCACGTTGCGGCGCGGCGCATCGGGCGCGGCAGGCGTCGCGCGCGACGGCGCGCGGCGCCGCGTCGGCCGCAAGCGCTCGCCCGGGTCACCGGCAGGTCCCTCCTGGGACTGGCGCCCGGGAAACTGGCTCGTGTCGCAGGCCCGCATGGCGCCTTCTTTCGGGGCCTACACGAACCCGTGCACGTTCGTCATGTGCTGGGCGCGTGTGCGCTGCGCCTGGCCGGTCGCCTCGCACGCGACCGACATGATCTCGCTGCGGTCCAAGCCGATGTCGTGCAGCATGCGGTCGTCGAGGCCGCGGAGCGCGTCGTACATCGCGCGGGCCTCGGCCCGCTGGCGCCGGCGCTCCCGTGCATGGGACGCGTAGTCCACGATCGCACGCATGAGGCGCGGGAGCACCCGGGAGAGCACGCGCGAGCGCCTCTCGCGCGCACGGAGCTGCAACTCGTATGCGGAAGGACGGCGCGGCGCGCTGATGCGCGTCGGCATGTAGACGATGGCAGTCATGTGGGCTCCGAGGAATGAGCGGACGTCGCGGCGGGCGGGGCGTCGAACGAGCCGGTGCGGCTCGTGCCGTCCATGACATCGGCGGCGCGGATCAGCTCGGCAATATGCACGAGTCCGCCGACCGCGAGCGACAGCGCGATGAAGATGCCGATCAGGATCGCCCCTGCCGTGACCGGCGAGCGCGGCGTTTCCTGCGACGACTGATCCGATTCGTGATTCGACATGGATGTCCTTTCGACGACATGACGGAGTCTAGGTGGCCAATGCGGCACGCCCATTTCGTGCGACGGCGCTTTTTGTTGCGTGCGTTTCGCCTCCACGCCGGCTAACAGGCGTTCGCGCGCGCAGGCGCAGCGTCGTTTTGTTTCGTTTGTTTCAGCCACCGGGCGGCCCGGTGCGGCGCAGCCGCGGCGGCCTTATGCTCACGGCCATCCGCCCCATCGGCACCCTCGACCACGGCTCTGTTGTACGATCCATGACGCTACCCGGCACACTTGCAGCGGTTCGGCCCGACGCACCCGTCGGAGTGAGGAGCGCAGCGGCAGTGAACCCGAAAGCGACGATCCTCGTCGTGGACGACGAGCCCGACGTTCGCGAGGTCCTCGAGGAATATTTCGCGGCGCAAGGCTATGCCGTCATCGGCGCCGAGAGCGCGGAGGCGGCGAAGACGCGTGCCGCGCAGCATCCCGTGGATCTCGCGCTGGTCGACATCAACATGCCGGGCGAAGATGGCCTCAGCCTCGCACGGCACCTGCGCGAGCGCTACGCGCGCCTCGCGATCGTGATGCTCACCTCGGCCGGCACGGTCGTGGACCGCGTGGTGGGCCTCGAGATGGGCGCCGACGACTACGTGCCGAAACCGTTCGATCCGCGCGAGCTGCTGGCGCGCGTCAAGAGCGTCCTGCGACGCACGTCGCCGGCCGGCCGTGCGGAGATCGGCGCCGAGCGCGTGCGCATCGGCCGATGCGTGCTCGACGTCGGCGCGCATCGGCTGGTCGACGAGACCGGCGCCGAGGTGCCCATGTCTCCGCTCGAGTTCGACCTCTTGAAGGCGTTCGCCGAGCACCCGAACCAGGCGCTGTCGCGCGAGCGCATCCTGAACCTCAACCAGCGCGAATGGGATCCGTTCGATCGCAGCGTGGATCTGCGCGTGATGCGCCTGCGCAAGAAGGTCGAGCCCGATCCCGAGCATCCGCGTTTCATCCGCACCGTGCGCAACGTAGGCTACGTGTTCTTTCCCGACGGAGGCTAGCGTGCTGCTGCCATCACGGTTGCGCGCGTTCGTCCGGCTCGCCATGATGGCTTGCATGCTCGCCATGCTCGCGGCGTGCGCGCGCGAGCCCGACACGCCGCTGCGCATCGGCACCAACGTGTGGATCGGCAGCGAGCCGCTATACCTCGCACGCGATATGGGCCGGCTCGAGCCGTCGGCGGTGCAGCTGGTCGAATATCCCTCGGCGAGCGAAGTGCTGCGCGCCTTTCGCAATCAGGCGATCGATGGCATGGTGATCAGCCTGGACGAGCTCTTCGGCCTCGCGGCGGACGGGTTCCAGCCACGCATCGTGCTGGTGGTCGACGTCTCGCACGGCGCCGACGTGGTCGTCGGACGCGACGGCATGCGCACGATGCAGGACCTCAAGGGAAGATCGATCGCGGTGGAGAGCAGCGCGCTCGGCGCGTTCGTCCTGAGCCGCGCGCTCGCGCTGAACGACATGCAGCCGGGCGACGTGAAGGTCGTGCACCTCGAATCGAACGAGCAGCCCGCGGCGTTCGACAAGGGACAGGTCGACGCCGCGGTGACGTTCGATCCGTATCGCGCGCAATTCCTGCGCTCGGGCGCGAGAATCCTCTTCGACAGCACGCAGATTCCCGGCGAGATCGTGGACCTGCTGGCCGTGCGCGCCGACGTGATCGACAAGCGTCCTCGTGCACTGCAGTCGTTGCTCACGGGATGGTTCGACGCGGTCGACTACATGCACAAGGCGCCCGAGGACGCCGCGCGCCGCATGGGCATACGCCAGCAGACGAGCGGCGAGCAGTTCCTCGCGGCGCAGCGCGGCCTGCACGTGCCGTCGCGCGAGGAGAACCTGCGCATGCTCGGCGGCGCCTCGCCCGAGCTCGCGGTGAGCGGCCGGCGCCTCATGTCGCTGATGGTCGACGCGAAGTTGTTGCGCAGTAATGTCGCCATCGAGCGGCTGCTCGCACCCGAGCCGCTCGCGAACCTCCAGCCATAGGCATGCGCGTTCCGACGTCGCTGCGCTTCACCGTACCGCTGATCCTCCTGGGATTCGCGGCCACGCTCAGCACCGTCAACCTGCTCTATCACGTACCGCAAGCCGAACGCGAGGCGGAGGACGAAGGCCGCAAACGGCTCGCGCAGGAGATGTCGCGGCTGCAAAGCACGCTCGAGTACCTGCTGCTGAAGGGCGACGTCGTTGCCGCGCAGCACGAGATCGCGGTGCTCGCGCACAACCACGACGTGCTGATCGCGGCGCTCACCGACGACCGCCGCACGGTCATCGCCACGACCAAGCTCGCATGGCTCGGACGCCAGCTCGACGAGGTCCTGCCGGACGTCGCGGCGCACCGCGGATGGTCGGCGAGTCGCGATCAGCGCTCGGGGCTGCGCATCGACACGAACGACGACGAGCTGCTGGGGCACGCCACCGTGCTCATGGGCGGCGCGCACGACGAGCTGCGGCCATCGCGCGTCGGCACCGTGTTCCTCGAATACGATCTCAAGACGTACAAGGCCGAGGCCCGCGCGCTGGTCGTGAAGCAATCGCTGTACTGGGCGGGCTGGGTCACGGCGCTCGCGCTCGCCATCTGGCTGCTGTTCCACTACATCCTCACGCGCCGAACCGAGCGCCTCGTGCACGCGGCGGAGCGCATCGCATCCGGCGACCTCGCGGCCCGCAGCGGCCTGGCCGGCAACGACGAGCTCGGACGCCTCGGACGCGCCTTCGATGCGATGGCCTTGCAGGTATCCGAGACGACCACGCGCCTGCGCAGCGACATCGAGGCGCGCGCCCGGGTCCAGCGCGAGCTCGAGCACAGCGAAGCGGCGCTTCGCGCGAGCGAGGAGCAGTACCACGCCATGTTCAACGCGGCGATCGACGGTGTCGCCCTGTGGGACGCGTCGGGCGACCTGGTCGACACCAATCCGGCGCTGTGGCGCATGCACGGCTACGCCGACGGGCGGCCGCCCGCCGCGACGCGGTTCGGCAGCGTGGGGCCGTCGTACGATCCACGCTTCCTGAGGGCCGTGGCCGGCGGCGAATGCCTGCACGCGGAGATCGTCCAGCAGCGCAAGGACGGCGCGACGATCGATGTGGAGCTGCACGGTATCCCGATGCAGTACCAGGGCAAGCCGCACGTGCTGACCATCGCGCGCGACATCACCGAAAAGAAGCGTGCCGCCGAGGAGCTCGCGCGGCAGCGCGACTCGCTGTACCAGCGGGAAAAGCTCGCCGCGCTCGGCTCGCTGCTCGCCGGTGTCGCGCACGAGCTCAACAATCCCCTGTCGGTGGTGGTCGCGCGCGCGGTGCTGCTGGAAGAGCAGGGGGACCCTTCGACGCAGGCGGCGGCGATGAAGATCCGCACGGCGGCCGAGCGCTGCGCGCGCATCGTGCGCACCTTCCTCGCGATGGCGCGCCAGCAGCAGCGCCAGCGCGGCGCGGTCGCGATGAACGATGTCGTGGTTGCCGCGCTCGACCTCGCGGCGTATCCGGTGCGCACGAGCAGCATCGCGGTGGACCTCGACCTCGCGGAAGACTTGCCGCTCATCCGTGCCGATGCCGATCAGCTGCACCAGGTACTGCTGAACCTGATCGTGAACGCGCAGCAGTCGCTGCAGGACCAGCCGGGTCCGCGCAAGCTGCGCATCGCAACCCGCTACGATGCGCGCGGCAATTCGATTCGCGTCAACGTGGCCGACAACGGCCCGGGCATCCCGGACCACGTTCGCGCGCGCATCTTCGAGCCTTACTTCACGACCAAGCCGATGGGCGTCGGCACGGGCGTGGGACTTGCCGTCAGCCTCGGCATCGTCGAAGCGCACGGCGGCACGCTGTCCGTCGACTGCCCGAGCCAGGGTGGCGCGGTGTTCACGGTGACCCTGCCGGTCGGGGACGTCGACGCCGCCACCGGCATCGACGCGACCGTGCCGGGTCGGCCGGCGTCGCTAGGGCGCAGCGTCCTCGTGGTCGACGACGAGGCGGAGATCCGCGACGCGCTGTCGGAGATCCTCGCGTTCACGCATCACCGTGTCACCACCGCGAGCTCGGGGCACGAGGCGCTCCAGCGCCTCGCGAGCGAGCGCTACGACGTGATCGTCACCGACATCCGCATGCCCGACGTCGACGGCCGCACGCTTTATCAGGAAATCGAGAAACGCTGGCCGCACCTGCGCAGTCGCGTCGTCTTCGTGACCGGCGACACGCTCGCCTCGTCGCTGCGCGAGTTCGTCACCGCGACCGGCCGGCCGGTGCTCGAAAAGCCGTTCCTGCCGAGCGAGGTTCGGCGCGTCGTCGCCGACATCGCGGCAAACGCGCCGGCGGCCGCCTCGCGGCTCGCCTGACGGGTCGCACACAAACGAAACAAATCGGCGGGCGTGGCGAAGCAGGCTGCATACGTGCGCGGCCTAGACTGCGCGCATGGCCTCCCTGCCCCATGCCGAACCATCGCGCGAAACCTCGCGCCGCGCCGCCGACCCCGGCTATCGCGTCGCCGGCGCCGGCACGCCGATCGTGCTGCTCCATGCATCGCTCGGCTCGAAGGCGCAGTGGACGCCGCTCATGCTGCGCCTCGCGGCGCGCTACCGCGTCGTCGCGATCGACCTCTGCGGCTACGGCGGCAATGCACCGCTGCAGCGCGCGTGGAGCACCTTCGGCCTCGATGACGAGGTCGCGCCGGTCATGCGCCGCGTGGACGAGCTCGTCGGTGCCGGCACGCGCGTGCACGTGGTCGGACACTCGTATGGGGGCCTCGTTGCGCTTCGGCTCGCGTTGTCGCGCAGCGACCGGGTCGCAAGCCTCACGCTGTACGAGCCGGTGGTATTCCGCGCGCTCGACGCCGACGACGAGATGCTCGCGCAAGCGCAGCGCCTGTCGGAGCACGTGGCCGCGCTCGCCGCCACGGGCCAGCGTCACGAGGCCGCGCGCAGCTTCATCGATTTCTGGAGTGGTGAAGGCAGCTTCGGGTCGCTGCCGCTGCCGGTGCAGGCGGCGCTCGCCGGACGCGTCGACAAGCTGCCCTACGATTTTCGCGCGGCGTTGAGCTGGCCGCTCGACGCCGACGACCTGCGCGCGGTCGTCGCGCCCACGCTCCTTATCGTCGGCACCCGGAGCCCGGCCATCGTGCAGCGCATCCATGCGCGCCTGACACGCCTCGTTTCCGGACGCCGCGTCGCGTCGTTCGATGCGGGCCACATGGGCCCGGTCACGCACGCGCACCGCATCAATCCCTGGATCGAGGCATTCGTGGACGTGTGCGCGGAAGGACAGGGACGGCGTCCATGAGGTTCGTCGATCGCCTCGGCGTCATCGCGGCGCTGTCGCTCGGGCCCGTCGTGGCGACGTCGTTCGCGCGCTTCGCCTACGCGCTCATCCTGCCCGCGATGCGGGCGGAGCTCGCGCTCAATTATGCGCAGGCAGGCGCGCTCAACACCGCCAACGCGCTCGGCTACCTGGCGGGCGCGCTGCTGTGCGCGCGCTACGTGTCTCGGCTCGGCAATCGCGCCCTCTTCTGCGGCGGACTGGTGGTTACCGTGGCGTCGCTTCTCGGCGCCGGCTGGGCCGGGTCGTTCGAAGCGCAGCTCGTCTACCGCGCCATCGCGGGCGCAAGCGGCGCGCTGGTCTACATCTGCGGTGCCGTGCTCGCGAGCAACGTCTTCCCCGGCCGCTCGGACCGCGCGTCGATGGCGATCGGCATCTATTTCGGCGGCGCCGGCGCCGGCATGGTGCTCTCCGGCATCGGCATACCGACGCTGCTCGCAGTCGCAGGCGACGAGGCATGGCGCGAGACCTGGCTCCTCCTCGGCAGCGTGTCCGTGCTGCTGGCCGCGATTGCAATCCGAGGCGCGCGTGCCGTCGACGAGCCGCCGCGCGCCGCTCGGGGCGACGAGTGGCCGATCGCCGCATTCGCGCCCGCGCTCGTCAGCTACGGGTTGTTCGGCGTCGGGTACATCGCGTACATGACGTTCGTGGTCGCGTGGATGCGGGACCACGGCGCGTCGACGCCCGAGGTCGCGATCACATGGGGCACGCTCGGCGTGGCGACGATACTGTCGCCGCTCGCCTGGCGCATCCCGCGCGCGCGCTGGCCCGCCGCGCGCACGCTCGCCGCGGCCGCCGCCGTGATCGGCACCGGCGCCGCGATCCCGATGATCGACACGTCGCTCGTCGCGATGCTGTCGTCCGCGCTGCTGTTCGGCGGCGCGATGTTCACGGTGCCCACCGCGGTCACCGACCTTGTCAAGACGTCGCTACCCCGGGCGGCGTGGGGGTCGGCGGTCGCGGTGTTCACCGTGTCCTTTGCCGCGGGTCAGGCCGTCGGCCCCGTGCTCACGGGCTGGCTCGCGGACCGGTGCCATTCGCTCGACGCGGGTCTCGCGGCATCGGTCGCGATCCTGCTCGCGGCTGGAGCAACGGCGCTCGCGCAGCGCGAGCCCACGACGGCGCGCACGCCAATTGCGCTGCGCGCCGTGAAATGATCCCAACATCCACAGGGAGAGTGCGATGAGCGGCTTCGTATCGCTGGTCTATGGTCTGGTGGTCTATGTCGGTTTCCTGGCGACGTTCGTCTACGCGATCGGCTTCGTCGGCAACTTCGCCGTGCCGAAGTCGATCGACACCGGCCCGACAGGGCCGCTGTTGCAGTCGGTGGTCATCGACCTGCTGCTGCTCGGCGTGTTCGCCGTGCAGCACAGTCTCATGGCGCGGCGCTCGTTCAAGGAATGGTGGACGCGCATCGTGCCCCCCGCGGTGGAGCGCAGCACGTTCGTGCTCGCCGCGACGCTGGCGCTCGCGCTGCTGTTGTGGCAATGGCGCCCCATTGCCGAGCCGGTCGTCTGGCACGTGAGCCAGCCCGTGGCAGTGAACCTGTTGTGGGCGGTGTTCACGCTCGGCTGGGTGCTGCTCCTGCTCAGCACGTTCCTGATCGACCACTTCGAGCTCTTCGGCTTGAGCCAGGTGATCGCCCGCCTCGGCGACCGCCCGGTCGCCGCGCCGGAATTTCGCACGCCCTTCCTGTACCGCTACGTGCGTCACCCGATCTACCTCGGGTTCCTGCTCGGCTTCTGGGCAGCCCCCGTCATGACCGCAGGACACCTGCTGTTCTCGATTGCCACGACCGGCTACATCCTCGTCGGCATCTGGTTCGAGGAGCGCGATCTCGTCGCGCAGTTCGGCGAGCGCTATCGCCGGTACCGCGCGCAGGTCGGCATGCTGGTGCCGATGCGCAAAGGATCGTGAGGCCGTGACCGTCTCGCCGCCGCGCGCGCGATGCCGATGGCGTCGTGCCGCCGGACGGTGGGGCGCTACGACCCTGCCGACGCGCCGTCGAGAGCCTTCAGCGCCAGCGCGCACGCCTGGTCTTCGCCGAGGCTGCGTCCGTCCTCGTAGAGTCGCTCGAGTGCGCAGCACGATCGCCGGGATGCGAGCAGCTCGTGCAGTTGCTCGCGCATACGCCGTGCCACCAGTCGCGGCCGCCGGCCCATGCGCGCATAGACGTGCGCGGCATACGCGGACACCCGGGCCGCGTCGTCGAGGCGTCCGCGCCGCGCGAGCAGCGTGGCCATGTCGTCGAGGACGAACGCACCGCTGCCGTAGTTGCGCCGGCTGGCCACCACCGCCTCCCGGTACACCGCCTCGGCCTCGTCGAGCGCGTTGGCGCTCATCAGGGCCGTCGCGACGTTGCGCAGCTGCAAGCCGATGTCGAGGCCCATGTAGCGCTCGGGATCGCTGCGATAGCGCGCGAGCAGCTCGCGTGCGCTGTCGGCAGCGCGCTCGACGTCGCCGAAGCGCAGATCGGTGTCGAGCAGGAGGACCAGCGCCGACAATTCCGCGGTCGCGGCGCCGGACTCGCGGCTGAGCGCAAGGTGCTCGAGAAGTTCGCGGCGTGCGTCCTCGGCACGATCCGCCTCCGCGAACAGGATCCCCGCGATGTTGTGGAATATGGCCCGAACCATGCTCGGCCATGCGTGGTCGTACAGGTGCTGCGCCTGCTCGCACACGGGAAACGCTTGCTCCATGCGGCCGGCGAGGGTCAGGCAGTACATCAGCCAGCACAAGGCGAGGAACATCCCCACGCGATCGCCGACCGCCTCGAACAGCGCCAGCGCACGCCGCGCGTCCTCCGCCGCAGCGTCGATCGACGCCGTCGTGCCGAGCTCCGCGCACGCCAGCCAGAATCGCGCTGCGTTCGCCGGTGGAACGGAATCGTCCATCAGCGGCTTCAGCGCCTTGCACCATTCCCACCCTTCGGCCATGATCTGCAGCCGGCGGAAGTAGCCCTGTCCCGCGCCGGCCGCCCCGATCAGCGCAGCGGCGATGCGACGATCGCCGTCTTCCGACAGCGCCCAGCGGAGCGCGCCGCGCAGGTTGTCGAGATCGTGCGCCAGCGAGGGAGCGAGCGCCTCCAGAGGCGTCCCGAGCATCAGATCGGCGTAGAACTGCTCGAACGTCCGCTCCATGACCTCGGCGTGCGCGCGCATGATGCGCGCCGTCTCGCCGCGCGCCGCGAGACGCTCGAGCGCGAATGCGCGCGTCGTTTCCAGCAACCGGTATCGCGCGGCTTGCGCCTTGTCGACGATCACGAGCGACTTGTTCACCAGCGCGCCAACGTGATCGAGCACGGCCCACGCGTCGATCGCCTCGTCGGCGGCCAGCCCTTGCGCCGCCTCCATCGAGAAGCCGCCCGCGAACACGCCGAGCCGATCGAACACGATCTGCTCGGCTTGCGACAGGAGGCTGTAGCTCCACTCCAGCGCCGCGTGCAGTGTCTGATGCTTGCGCAGCGCGAGACGCGAGCCCGCGGTGAGGAGCCGGAAGCGCTCGTCCAGGCGCTGGCGCACGCCTTCGACCCCGAGCAGCGGCACGCGTGCGGCCGCAAGCTCGATCGCGAGCGGCATGCCGTCGAGCCGGCGGCAGATGTCGATGACCGCGCGCACGTTGCCATCCGTGAGCTCGAAGGCGGGATCCGCTGCGTTCGCGCGCGCCGTAAAGAGCTGCACGGCGCCGGCCGCGCGGGCGCTCGCCACCGTGGCTTCCGCCGGTAACCCGAGCGTCGACAGCCGGTAGACCTGCTCGTCGACATGGCGCAGCACTTCCTGGCTCGTGATCAGGATGTGCACGCCGGACGCTCCACGTCGCAACGCATCGACGATGCGGCCCGCTTCGTCGAGCACGTGCTCGCAGTTGTCGAGCACGAGCAGCAAGCGCTGTCCGGCGAGCGACTGCACGAGCACGTCGAGCGCGGCATCCGGTTCCCCGACGACGAGGTCGAGGGCGCGCGCAATCGTGAGCGGGACGAGGCCCGGATCGGCGAGCGATGCGAGCTCGACCACGCGCACGGCATCGCCGAACGCGTTGCGGGACGCGTGCGCGACCGCCTCGGCGAGCCGCGTCTTGCCGACGCCGGCCGGGCCCACCACCGTGACGAGCGCCTTTTGCGCGACCAGGGCGCAGAGGGCCGACACGTCATCGGCGCGCCCGTAGAGCGACGAAACCTCCGCCGCGGGCGTCGCGACGCCTGCGCTCGCGGCGGTTGTGCCGTCGAGCTGCAGCGCGTAGACGTGCACGCCGGGCTCGATGTTCTTCACGCGCTGCAGCCCGCGATCCGCGAACGCGGCCTCGACCTTGCCGCTGACCTCCTCGTACACCCTGCGCGAGACGCAGATGCCGCCGGGCTCGGCGAGCGCCTCCAGTCGCGCGGCGACGTTCACGCCGTCGCCGAAGATGTCGTCGCCGTCGATGATGACGTCACCGACGTTCACGCCCATCCGGAATGCGATGCGTCGATCGGCGGGCACATCGGCGTTTCGCGCCGCGAGCGCACGCTGCACGTCGACGGCGCAGCGGGTCGCATCGACCACGCTCGGGAACTCCATTAGAAGGCCGTCGCCGATGCTCTTGACGACGCGGCCGCCGTATTCGGCGACCTTGGGATCGATGACGTCCCGCCGATGCGCCTTGAGCGCGGACAGCGTGCCGCTGTCGTCGCGCCGCATGAGCTTCGAATATCCCGCCACGTCCGCTGCGACGATGGCGGCCAGGCGACGACGATCCCGCATGCTGCCTATGGATGTTTCAGCCGGCTACGCCTGGCAATATAGGGCGCGTCGCATCGCACGCGGCGTCACGGCTTAATCAGCGGGCGCCGCGGATGGCGGGACGATCGCTTCGGCGGGGCTCGCGGCGCGCTTCAATCCCGTGACCTCGAGGATCTCCTGCTCGTTCAGCGTCTCGCGCTCGAGGAGTGCCTTGACGAGCGCATCGAGGCTGCCGCGGTGCTGCGCGAGGAGCCGCTTCGCCTCGTCGTGACACTCGCCGATGATGCGGCGTACTTCTTCGTCGATGGCTTCCGCCGTCTCTTCGCTGAAGGGCTTCGAGCTGCCGTAGCCCTCCGGCCCGCTGAGGTACGGATTGTCACGGGGCGCGAGCTGCACCATGCCGATGCGCTCGCTCATGCCCCAGCGCGTGACCATGCGACGCGCGAGGCCCGTCGCCTGCTCGATGTCGCTCTCCGCGCCGGTGGTCTTGCTGCCGTACACGATCTCTTCGGCCGCGCGGCCGCCCAGCATGCCGACGATGCGTGCGAGCAGATAGGCCTCGGGATAGTTGTAGCGGTCCGCATCCGGTCTTTGATACGTCACGCCGAGCGCCTGCCCGCGCGGCACGATCGTCACGCGATGCACGGGGTCCGCACCCGGCACGACGATGCCGAGTATCGCGTGGCCGCCTTCGTGGTACGCGATGCGCTCGCGGTCGGCACGGGTGAGAAGGATCGGGCGCGCGGGCCCGAGCACGATTTTCTCGAGCGCGTCGAGAAAATCCTGCTGGCGCACCTGGTCCTGCGCGCGGCGCGCGGCGAACAGCGCCGCCTCGTTGACCAGATTGCGCAGCTCCGCACCCGAGAATCCCGGCGTGGCCGCGGCAAGCTCCATCAGGCTGACGTCGGAGGCGAGCGGCACGTTGCGGGTGTGCACTTTCAGGATCGCCTCGCGGCCTGCGCGATCGGGGAGGTTGACGACGACGCGGCGGTCGAAGCGCCCGGGGCGCAGGAGCGCCTTGTCGAGGACGTCGGGCTGATTCGTCGCGGCGAGCACGATGATGCCCTCGCGACTCGAAAAGCCGTCCATCTCGGTGAGGATCTGGTTGAGCGTCTGCTCCTGCTCGCTCGCGCCGCCGATCGCAAGCGGCCCGCGCGCGCGGCCAATGGCATCGAGCTCGTCGATGAAGATGATCGCCGGCGCGTTGTCGCGCGCCTGCTTGAAGAGGTCGCGCACGCGCGCCGCGCCTACACCGACGATCATCTCGACGAACTCGGCGGCGCTCATCGAGAAGAACGGAACGCCCGCCTCCCCCGCGACGGCGCGCGCAAGCAGCGTCTTGCCGGTGCCTGGTGCGCCAATCAGCAGCACGCCCTTCGGGGCCGCGCCGCCGAGACGCGTGTACTTCGGCGGGTCGCGCAGGAAATCCACGATCTCGACGAGCTCGTTCTTCGCCTCGTCGATGCCGGCGACGTCGTTGAAGGTGACGCGCGTCCCCGTTTCCTGATCATAGCGCCGCGCGCGGCTGCGCCCGAATCCGAACACGCCGCCGCCGACGCCGCCGCCCTGCGACGCGCGCCGGAACATCCAGAAATAGAACCCGATCAACAGCAGCGCGGGACCGAAGCCGAAGATGAGCGTCGACCACGGATTGCCCTGCTCGCCGATCGGCTCGGCGCTGATCTCCACGCCGTTGTCGATCAGGAACTGCTCGAGTCCCGGGCCGACGAACGCCGGAAGCGTCGTGATGAAGTTCTGCGACGTGCGCGGCGGCCCGTGTCCCGGCGCGCCCTTGGGGGCGGCGGGCACGGAAGGCTGCTCGCTCTTCGGCGCGCCGGGCGCAGGCGCCGGCGGAAAGGTCACCGGCTTCGCGAAGCGGCCGGTCATCGTGTCGCCACGGCTATAGATGGCCTGCACGTTGTGCTTCGCCACCTCGTCCTTGAAGAGCGTGTAGGGCACCGTGAGCGGCGCCTCCGGACCGGGCAGGAAGAATCGCGCGATCAGGAAGTTGAGCAGCAGGACCGCGGCGAACCACAGCCACATCCTGCGCGGCGGCATGCCGGGCGGCGCGCTGCCGGCGGGATTGCCGCCGGGCGGCATGCCGGGCTGGGGTCGTCGCGGTGCAACGCGCGAAGGCACCCCGGAGTTCGATTGCGCAGCAGGTTTCATGCGTCCTTGGCGATGGATGGCGTGCACTTCATGCCGTCGCGGCACGGCCTGCCTCGTCCTGCCGGGGCCCGCCGACGGCGAGGAGTGCCAGCGCCGCGGCGACGAGCGTCATGCCGAGCAGCTCCGATGTATGGGGTCGCTCGCCGAGCTGCAACCATGCCGCCAGCACGCCGATGGCCGGGATCACGAGCGATCCCAGGCCCGCGAGCCCGGCGGGCAGCTTGTCGAGCACGTACATCCACAACAGCCACGCGAGTCCCGTACCGAGCAGTGCGGTGTACGCGACCGCCAGGATCAGCGGCACGCCGATCTCCAGCGGCGGTGCCGGAACCAGCAACGCGACGACCACGAGCACGACGGATCCGAGCAGCAGCTGCCACGCGGTGAGCGAAAGGAGATCGACGTCGACACTCGCGCGCATGCGCTTCGCCACGATCGCGCTCGCCGCCCATGACAGTCCCGAGAGCACCGCGAGCATCTCGCTCGCAAGCGTGGTTGCAAGTCGCCACGGCTCGACGATCAGCACGAGCCCCGCCGCGGCCAGCGCAACGGCAAGCCACTGCACGCCGCGAACGCGTTCGCCCAGCATCGGCCACGCGAGCAGCAGCAGCCAGAACGGCATGGTGTACGCGAGCACGGCGGTCTTCCCGGCGCCCCCGGTGACGAGCGCCCATTGACTGAGGCCCGTGAAGCCGGCGGTCTGCAGCAGGCCGAGCAGCAGCGTTTGACCCGGCGCCACGAGGCGCAAGGATCGGCCGCGAAGGATCAGGATCGCGAACAGCGCGATCGTGCCGAACACGGTGCGCAGCGCCGCGAACTGGAACGGCCCCGCGTAGCTCGACGCCTGCTTCATGACCACCCAGTTGTAGCCCCAGATGATCGACAGCACGGCCAATGCGCCGGCCGCCCGACCGGTATTCGTGCGCATAAGCCGTCACTATAGCCTCGGCGTGCGGCGGCCTCGCACGAGGCCGGAACGTCACGCGACCGTCACGATCGCCAGACCGGACGCACTTCCACGGTGCCGTGCGCCGCACCCGGGCAACGCTCCGCCCACGACAACGCCGCGTCGAGATCGGGGACGTCGATGAGGTAGTAGCCGCCGAGCTGCTCCTTGGTCTCGGTGAACGGACCGTCGACCACCCGGCTTCGTCCCTCGCGCACGCGAATGGTCTTCGCCGCGCCGGTCTCCCGCAGGCGATTGCTGCCGACGTAGGCGCCCGCCCGCTGGAGCGCGTCGGTGAAGGCGGCGTACTCGCGCAGCGTGCGCGCGACCTCGTCGTTGCCGGCCGATTCGACGGCCGACTCGTCGGCGTAGATCATCAGCAGGAACTGCATCGCGGCTCCCCCTTGGCAATGAGTCACGACTAGAATAGCGCCCGCCCGGCATACCCCACGGTGAAGCGTATCCCGCGAGGACGACAGCCCATGGACGACGAAGCCGCTGCCAACGCGCACGACCGCATCTTCGAGCGCATGCGCCTCGACATCCTCGACAGCTACGACGAAGAGCTCGAGATGGATCTCGACGACATCGAGTCGCGACCGCGATCCGCCGACGCCCAGCGGAAGTCGCACGAGCGCGCGGAGCGGTTGCGCTACTTCAAGACGCTGTATCGTCTCCAGGGCGAGCTCGTGAAGATGCAGGACTGGGTGCTCGCGAGCGGACACAAGCTGGTAGTGCTCTTCGAGGGACGCGACGCGGCTGGCAAGGGCGGCGTCATCAAGCGCATCAGCCAGCGGCTCAATCCGCGCGTGTGCCACGTCGCGGCGCTGCCGGCCCCGAACGACCGCGAGCGCACGCAGTGGTATTTCCAGCGCTACGTCGCGCACCTGCCGGCGGCGGGCGAGATCGTGCTGTTCGACCGCAGCTGGTACAACCGCGCGGGCGTCGAGCGCGTCATGGGCTTCTGCAACGACGCGCAGTACGAGGAGTTCTTCCGCACGGTCCCGGACTTCGAGCGCATGCTCGTTCGCTCGGGCATCCAGCTCCTGAAATACTGGTTCTCCATCACGGACGAGGAGCAGGAAGCGCGCTTTCTCGCACGCATCCACGATCCGCTGAAACAGTGGAAGCTCTCGCCGATGGACCTGCAATCGCGCGTGCGCTGGGAGGAGTACACGCAGGCGAAAGAGGTGATGCTCCAGCGCAGCCACATCGCCGAGGCGCCGTGGTGGGTCGTGCACGCGGTCGACAAGAAGCGCGCGCGGCTCAACTGCATCGCGCACCTGCTCGAGCAGGTGCCCTACGAGCCGGTCGCGCACAACGGCGTCGACCTGCCGCGCCGCGTTCGCCACCCCGACTATCATCGCCATCCGGTGCCGGGCGACATGACGGTTCCGGACCTGTACTGAGCCCCGCGGTTCGCCGGCCGCCGCGGCGGGCGCTATACAATGCGACACGACGCGCCATCCCAGGAGAAACGCATGAATGCACGCTCGCTGCAGCCGATCCTCGCGCTCGCTGCCATGGCGGTCGCGGCCGGCACGCTCGGCGCGGAGATTCGCGTCGCCTGCTACTCCGACGGCAACGAATGCGCGGTGACGCAGGACCTGGCGAAGCGGTTCGAGGCGCAGAACCCCGACGTCAAGGTGATCATCGACACGGTTCCGTACAAGGCCATCGTCGAGCAGCTGCCGGTGCAGCTGGCGGCGGGCGAAGGTCCCGACATCGCGCGCGTCACGGATCTGGGCGGACTCTCGAAGTTCTACCTCGACATCACGCCTTACGTGAAGGACCCGAAGTACTGGGAGGCCAATTTCGGGCAGACGCTCAAGTGGCTGCGGCCATCGCCGACCGACAAGGGGATCTACGGCATGATGACGCAGCTCACGGTGACCGGCCCGTTCGTGAACAAGACGTTGTTCGAGCAGGCGAAGGTGCCGCTGCCCGGACCCAAGGCGACGTGGGACGAATGGGCGGACGCCACCCGCAAGGTCGCCAAGGCGACGCAGACACCGTACGCGATGGCGTTCGACCGCAGCGGGCATCGCTTCGCCGGCGCGGCGATCAGCATGGGCGCCCGGATCTTCGACGCCAAGGGCAACCTCGTCATCGACGACGGCTTCAGGACGATGGCGAAGAAGTTCTACGACTGGAATCGCGACGGCACCATGCCGAAGGAGGTCTGGGGCGGCGTCGGCGGCAACACCTATCGCGACGCGTTCGAGGAATTCGCCAATGCGCGCATCGTGCTCTACCTTTCGGGCAGCTGGCAGATCAGCCGCATGGACAAGCAGATCGGACGCAACTTCGACTGGATCGCGGTGCCCGATCCGTGCGGTCCGGCCGCCTGCACCGGCATTCCGGGCGGCGCGGCGTTCGTCGCGCTGAAGCGCACCAAGAGTCCCAAGGAAGTGGGACGATTCCTCGACTTCCTCGCGAGCGAGCCGGTGTACGCCGAATACATGGCGCGCACCGAGAACATCCCGGCGCATGCCGGTGTTGCCAGGAAGGGCGTCGACTACAAGGTCTCGCCGGCGGCGCGCGCGGCGCTGGACGTTTTCGTCGCGGACGTGCCGAACCTCTCGCCGATCGCGTACGCGATCCAGGGCTACAAGTACAACCGCGCGCTCTTCAACCCGACGGCTGCGCGCCTCGGTCAGGCGATCGTCGGCGAGATCTCGCTCGACGACGCGCTGAAGCGCATCGCGTCCGACATCGACGAGCAGGTGAAGGCCGCGCAGAAATAGCGGCCCTGCCCACGACAAGAAGGCGCGACGTGCAAGCCGTCCTCGCGCCGCTGCGGTCCGTCGCCGGTGCGGCGGGCCGCGTGGCGCTCGACCTCGTCGACGCGCCGATGCGCGCGCTGCAGCGCGTGCTCGGCGTGCCGCGCATCGGCTGGATGTTCGTCGGGCCGAACCTCGTCATCCTCGGCCTCTTCACGTTCCTGCCGATCGTCATCGACTTCTACTACGCCCTCACCGCGGGCGTTCAGCTCTACCCCTCACAGCGTCCGTACGCCGGCCTCGGCAACTTCGCGACGCTGTTCGAGTGCCGCAGCTACCTCGATCCTTCGAGCTGCAACAAGGATCTCTTCTGGCGCGCGGTCTACAACACCGCCGAGTTCGCGCTGCTGCAGGTCGGCCTGATGGTGCTCTTCGCGCTGGTGACCGCGCTCGTGCTCAATCGCAGGATCCTCGGGCGCGGATTCTGGCGCGGCGTGTTCTTCTACCCGGTGCTCCTGTCGCCGGTCGTCGTGGCGCTGATCTGGAAATGGGTGCTGCAACGCTACGGCGTGCTCAATGCCGTGCTCGCCGCCGGCGGCGCGCCGCCGGTGGAGTGGCTCACCGACAGCCACTGGGCTTTCTTCTGGGTCGTGTTCGTCAGCATCTGGGCGCACATGGGCTTCTATACGCTCATCCTGCTGGCCGGATTGCAGGCCATCCCGCCCGACCTCTACGAGGCGGCGGAGATGGACGCCGCGTCGCCGTGGCGGCGCCTGACGCGCATCACGCTGCCGCTGCTGATGCCGAGCCTCGTCGTGGTGCTCGTGCTGGGGTTGATCCGCGCGGTGCAGGTGTTCGACGAGGTGTTCGTGCTCACCGGCGGCGGCCCTGGGTCCGCGACCACGTTCATCGTCCAGTTCATCTACATGACCGGCTTCGCGGAAGCCATCCGTCAGTACGGGCTCGCCGCCGCGGCCTCCCTCGTCCTCGCCGTGTCGCTGCTCCTGCTGACGCTCGTGCAGCTGCGCATTTCCCGGCGCTCGGTGGCCGGTCCTGCGGGACGGGATCATGCCTAGCCTGCGCGCCCTGCTCACCGGCACGCGCGGGCGCACGGCGCCGGACTGGACGGACTGGCTCACGTACGGCTATCTCGTCCTCGGCCTGCTGCTCATGTTCGGGCCCGTCGTGTGGATGGTGATGTCGTCGTTCAAGACGCCGGCCGCGCTGAACGAGTTTCCGCCCCAGCTGCTTCCCTACGGCCAGGCCGAAGTCAACGTGCCGGGCTACGATCGCCCGCTGCCGCTGTACCGGGTGAAGGTCGCGGACGGCGCGACGCGCACGCTCGCCGAAGTGCGGCGCATCGGCCTCACCGCGACGATGGTGGACCCCGCCCATCCGCAGGACGAGATCAAGGTCGACGCCAAGGATCGCGAGCGCGTGCGCGAGCTGAAATTCGCGTGGGGCAACTACGTCGAGATCTTCGGCAAGTTCGCCTTCGGCCGCTACCTGTGGAACAGCGTCTTCATCACGGTCGTTGCGACCCTCATCACGCTGATCTTCAACGCGATGGCGGCCTTCGCGCTGTCGAAGTATCGATTCACCGGCCACAACGTGGTCTTCCTCATGGTGCTGTCCACGCTGATGATTCCGCCCACGATCATCCTGGTGCCGAATTTCCTGGTTATCTCGCAACTCGGTCTCCTGAACAGCCTCTGGGGCGTCATCTGGCCCGCCGTGGCCACGCCGACCGGCGTGTTCCTGCTGCGCCAGTACATGCTCACCATTCCCGACGAGCTCATCGACGCCGCGCGCATGGACAACGCGAGCGAGTGGCGCATCTTCTGGCGCATCATCCTTCCGCTGTCTGCGCCGGCGCTCGCGGTGCTCGCCATCTTCTCGGTGATGTGGCGCTGGAACGACTTCCTGTGGCCGCTGATCGTGCTGTCCCGATCGGAGAATTTCACGCTGCAGCTCGCGCTCAACGCGTTCCAGGGCGAGCTGACCACGCAATGGAACTACCTGCTCGCGATGACGGTGATCACGCTTTTGCCGATCACCGCGGTGTTCGCCTTCCTGCAGCGCTACATCGCCACCGGCATCGCGTCGGCCGGCGTCAAGTGAGCTGACCGCGCATGGCCTCCCTCAAGCTCGATCGGATCGGCAAGCGCTTCGGCACGGCGACGGTGATCCACGACGTCGAGCTCGACGTGGCCGACGGCGAGTTCGTGGTGTTCGTCGGCCCCTCGGGATGCGGCAAATCCACCCTGCTGCGGATGATCTCGGGGCTCGAGCCGGTGAGCGACGGCGACCTCTTCATCGACGGCAAGCGCGTGAACGACGTGCCCGCCGCGCAGCGCGGGCTTGCCATGGTCTTCCAGTCGTACGCGCTCTATCCGCACATGACGGTGCGGCAGAACCTTGCGTTCGGTCTCGAGAACCTGCGCACGCCGGCCGAGGAGATCGAGAAGCGCGTGCAGGCGGCCGCCAAGCTGCTGCGGCTCGATGCGCTGCTGCAGCGGCGTCCCACGCAGCTGTCCGGCGGCCAGCGACAGCGCGTCGCCATCGGTCGCGCGATCGTGCGCGAGCCGCGCATCTTCCTCTTCGACGAGCCGCTTTCGAACCTCGACGCCGAGCTGCGCGTCGCCATGCGCGCCGAGATCACCGCGCTCCACCGGCGCCTGCGCACCACCATGATCTACGTGACGCACGACCAGGTCGAGGCCATGACCATGGCCGACAAGATCGTGGTGCTGCGCGCGGGGCGCGTGGAGCAGATCGGCTCGCCGCTGGACCTCTATCGGCGTCCGCGCAACCGCTTCGTGGCGGGCTTCATCGGCTCGCCGCAGATGAACTTCCTGAAGGCGAGCGCGACGGCGCGCGACGACGCGCACATGAACGTCGCGCTCGAGGCGGCGCCCGCAACGCCGGTGGAGGTTCGCGCGCGCGCCTCCGTCGGCCCCGGCTCGCCGATTCACGTCGGCATCCGACCCGAGCATGTGCGCCTCGATGCACCGGCGGAGCCCGCGATCGAGGTCGTGGCCGTCGTCGAGCGCCTGGAGCAGCTCGGCGGCATCAGCTTCGTCTATTGCCGGCTGCCGAGCGGCGAGGCGCTGACCGTCCAGGTGCTCGGGCCGCTCGGGCAGCGCGCGGGTGAGTCGATCGCCCTGCGCCTGCCCGTCGCGTCGCTGCACCTCTTCTCGGGGACCGAGGACGCACCGGCGCTGACGGAGCATTGACGCATGCAGCCGTTCGCGAGCGCCGCGCTGGCGGGCCACACGTCGACCGGTGTCGCGCTCACGCTCGACGCGGGATGGCAATGCCGCATCTTCGCGCTTTCGGATCACGTGATGCGCGTCGTGCTGATTCCCGAGGGCGGCCTGCGCGAGCCCCGCACGTGGGCGATCGCGCCGGGCGCCGGCGACGCGCCCTGGGAAGGCAGGGACCGCCTCGATGTGTCGGGCTTCGACGTGCCCCGCTTCGACGTCGAGGTGCGGACGCACGAAGTCGCCCTGCGAACGCGCGCCATGACGCTGCGGGTGCGCGTCGCGCCGTTCGCCCTCCGCTTCGAGGATGCCGCGGGCACGACATTCGCCGAGGACCGTCCCACGCACGCGTACCAATGGAGCGCGCGCACCGGCGTCGTTCGCCACTCGACCGCGCGATCGTCGTCGCACCAGTATTTCGGGCTGGGCGACAAGACGGGGCCGCTCGACAAGCACGGGCGCCGATTTCGCACCCTCGCGCTCGACGCGCTGGGATACGACGCGCAAACGTCGGACCCGCTGTACAAGCACTGGCCGTTCCTCATCCAGCGCGACGCCACGACCGGCATCGCGTTCGGGCAGTTCTACGACACGCTCGCGCCCGCCACGTTCGACCTCGGCTGCGAGCACGACAACTACCACGGCCTCTATCGCACCACCGAGATCGAGGACGGCGACCTCGACTATTACGTGTTCGCCGGGCCACGTATCCGGGACGTCGTCCGCCGATTCACCGAGCTCACCGGACGCATGGCGTTCGGTCCGCGGTGGAGCCTCGGCTACGCGAACACCGCCATGAGCCTCACCGACGCGCCCGACGCGCAGGCGAGGCTTGCCGATTTCTGCGCGCAGCTCGCACGCCACGGCGTGCCGTGCTCGGCCTTCCATTTCGGCTCGGGCTACACGAGCATCGGCAAGCGCCGGTACGTCTTCACGTGGAACCGCGACAAGTTTCCGCAGCCTCGCGAAGCGATCGAGCGCTTCGCGCA
>Ga0105238_10000241_pt1 | contig 61118 bp, 30 predicted proteins | sample KBSC34metaG_FD_81526 | JGI IMG/M metagenome (GOLD analysis project Ga0105238, IMG submission 81526) | Corn rhizosphere microbial communities from Kellogg Biological Station, Michigan, USA - KBS C3-4 metaG | ecosystem: Host-associated > Plants > Roots > Rhizosphere > Soil | place: Michigan, USA...
CGTGAAGCCGAGATCGCGCGCGGCGGCGAAGCCGGTCTTGACCGCGGCGCCCTTGCCACCGTTCTGGGGGCGCCGCACGACGCGCGCGCTGCCCTCGCGCTCGACGGCGTCGACGCCGGCCCGCCCGGGGCCGTGCGAGCCGTCGTCCACGACCACCACGTCAGGTAGGTGCTGCCGCACCTCTGCGACCACGCGCGCGATGGTCATCGGGTTGTTGTAGGTGGGGATCACGGCGCAGGGGCGAAAGGGCGCGGTCATCCCGCGGGTCCCTGCCGCGCCGGCGAGCCCACCCCCGAGCCCTTCCCGCCGCCGAAGACGAGCGCGCCCGAGCTCATGACCTTGGCCGCGCGTCGGATCTCGAAACGGACGCGGTTGGCGTCGGTGCGTTCGAGCAAGATCGAGATCGGATCCGACGGGCGGATGGGGTTTCGAAACTTCAAGCCGACGACCTTCCGCAGATGGTCGAGCGCCGGCCACCGGAGTCGGACGTTGTCGAGGACCAGGTTGTTCAGCTGCACGACCCCCGGCAACACGGGGAATCCTTCGAAGTGCCCGCGAAAGAACGGTGAGTCCGCGGCGATGGTCAGGGCCACTTCGTGTCGCTCGTGTCGCTCGTGTCGCTCGTGGCCTCCGGGCGCGGTCGGGGTCCCGGTCGCCGGCGGCGCCGGCGAGCTCGCCGCGTCGGTGGCGGGCGCCTCGAACAGCGCGCGCAGGCGAGCCTTCGTGAGCTTGCCGTTCTCCTCGCGCGGCAGCGCCTCGATCAGGCGAAACCGTCGTGGCACCGCGATCGACTCCAAGCGCCGCCGCAGGGCTTCCCGCAGCGCCACCACCGTCATGCCGGGGGCGACCACCGCCGCCCATAGCTCGTGCCGCCGCAGGCCCGGGACGTCGACGGAGATCACCGCGGCCTCGCGCACACCGGGGATCTCGCGCAGGCGCTGCTCGACCTCACTCACGGCGATCCGGCTGCCGCCGATCTTCACGACACCGTCGGCGCGCCCGAGCAGCTCGAAGCGCCCGCTCTTCGCCAGCCGGACGCGGTCAGCACCTCGCACGGGCGCCCCGACCGGGCCTCCCTCGGGGGTGTCGGCCAGCGGCGAGCGGACGACCATCAAGCCGTCATCTGCGGAGACCTCGATTCCGGGGAACGGCTGCCACAGCGCCGCATCGCCTTCGTCGCCGTCGGGGGGCTGGCCATCGCCCGCTCTTTTCGGCACTTGCTGGCGCCAGGCGATGCCGCCGGTCTCCGACGAGCCGAAGACCTCCGTGACGGGAACGCCCGCCACCTCGCCGACGGCCCGCGCCACCTCGCCGGGCAAGGGAGCGCCCGACGAGAAGATGCGGCGCAGAGGAGGCAGCGTGCCGGGCTCGAGGATGCCCAGGCCTTGCAGGTGCGCCGGCACGCTGCACAGCACGTCCGCTTCGAGCCGGCGCGCTTCGGCCGCGATCGTCTCGGCGTGCTGAGGCGTGCCGCGGACCAGCGCGCCCCCACCCATCAAAGGGACCAGCACACCGAACAAGAGACCATAGATGTGGTGAGGCGGCACCGTCGCCAGCACGCGCGTCCCCGGACCCATGTCGAACAGCGACACCAGCAAGCGCGCCTCGCCCAGCAGCTGCCGCGCGGTCTTGAGGCAAGGCACGTGCGTGCCCGTCGATCCCGACGTGAACAGGCAGGCCACCGGCTGCGAGGGCGCGAACCGCGGCGGATCGACGGGCGGCGCCGAGAAGCCAGGATCGGCCTGTAAACCGTCCGCGTTCGCGTCGTCCGAATCGCCGTCGGAGCCGGCGAGCCAGCGGCGAACGTCGATCCCGCCCCGTCCTCCGCCATCGTGCAGCAGCAGGTCGATCCCGCGCTCGGCGCACAGCGCGTCGATGGTCTCCTCGCGGCCGTTCGGCGGCAGCGCCGCGATTCGCGCCACGTCCCAGATCGCCAGCAGACAGGCCGCGCCGTGGTACCGGTCGGCGCACGCCAGCATGATCGGCGGCGGAGCGGTCGACGAAGGGGGCGACGAAGACGGCGACGACCGCCGGCCGAGCAGCGGCCGCAGGCGCGCGGCGATACGCCCGGCGTCGGCCAGCAGCTCGCCCCACGACCGCGCGGGCTCCCCGACCGCGAAGGGCGCCCGGCGATCGCGCTCGAGGGGACCGAGCGTGGAGTCCTCCGTCATCGCGACGTCAACTCGAGCTCGGCCCTGGCCCCGCGCCCGATCCCGCCGACCCGGAGCCGGTCCCCACCGCGGGCGCGCCTGCGCCGCCCGCACCCGCCACGCTGGGGGGAGGGTTCGGCGCCGGAGGCTTCAGCTCTCCCGAGGCCACCTTCGACAGGTGGGTCGCGATCATCGAGACGACGTCGTCCACGGTCCGGACCGCGCGCAGCGCCTCTTCGGCCAGGGGCACGCCGGTCCACCCCTGCAGCTCGACGGCCATGTCGATGGCGTCGATGCTGTCCAGGTCCAGATCCTCGACCAGCTTCGTCTGCGGCTGGACCCGCGCCGGCTCGACCTCGAATCGGTCCTGCATCAACGCCCGCAGGCGCGACAGGATCTCGTCTCGATCTCCCGCGATGGCCGTCATCTCTTCGCGGGTCATCGTTGCCGTCACTTGGCGGCCTCCTTGCTCGCGCGCTCGCGCGTGATGAAGGTGGCCAGGTTCCGCACCGACGCGAAGATCTCGCGGTTTCGCTCGTCGTCGGACTTGATCTTGACCCCGTATCGCTTGCTGATGGCCAGCGCCAGCTCCAGCGCATCGATCGAGTCCAGCCCCAGCCCCGCGCCGAAGATGGCGGCCTCGCTGTCGATGTCCTCTGGCTTCACGTCTTCCAGCGCCAGCACGTCGACGATCAGCTTCTTCAGCTCGGACTCGATTTCAGGTTCACGTTCACCCATGACGATTTCGTTTCAGCCCAGTTCAGGTCGTTTCGGTTTCAAGCGTTGGCTCGCGAGCCGGCGGTGATCGGCGGGGCCAGGCCCAGCCGGCGCCGAAAGAGGTCCTCGCAGGCGCCGGACATGGTAACCGGATTGCGGCCGAAGTCGACTGGGGCGAGCGGCGCCAGCGGTGTGACCTTGAATTGAGAGACGTGCCGAGGAATGTCGTACCAGGGGCGCCCTTTGCCGAGCGCCGGCGGGTCGCAGGTGATGAGCACCGGCAACACCGGCACGTTGGCGCGGCAGGCGATCTCGAACGCGCCCCGCTTGAACGCCCGCAGGCCCCCCTCGGGGGATCGCGTTCCCTCGGGAAAGATGAGGACCGGCATGCCGTTCGTCACGCGCTCGACCCCCTGGCGCACGACCAGCCCGCCGGAGAAGGGATCGCCCGCGCCCCCGTCGAGGTAGTCGCAGGCGCGGATGATGATGCCGATGAACGGCGATTTGAAGAGGGCCGTCTTGGCCACGCAGGTCAATTTGCCGTAAATCCCGGCCACCGCGCAGACATCGACCAGCGTCGGATGATTGGCAACGATCACGAACCCGCCGGACGGGACCGTCCGATCGACGAGGCGCGGATCGAAGTTGATGAGCCCGCACCACCTCATGTAGTCGTGAAGCAAGGTGCAGCCGGCCTTGATCCACCACTGGCAAGCCCCCGCCCGCTCGAAGCGCGGCTTGCGCGCGTGCAGCAGCCACCACCACGGCATGACGAGCACCGCGATCAGAGCGGCCCCGACCGAGAAGCCCAGGAACGCGAGCCCCGCGAGCCCGACCCGGACCCATTTGATGATGTCGGGGAACCAACGCCGAACGGCCGGCGCCTGCGGGGCCGGCGGCTCGAGCTGGCTCGACTTGGACTTCGGCATCGCTCAGCGTCCTCCGGTGCTCAACATGACGGTGACCGCCGGTGGCGTCGGAGACGGCGGCGGCGGGTTGGAGTAGCCGTTTTGCAGGGCATGACGGATGTCGCCGACGAGGCCTCTGATCCAGGAGGCATAGCGCCGGTGGATGAGCTCCCGTCCGTCCTCGGTCATCGTGTAGTGGAGCTCGCTGCTGTCCACGTACGTCACGACGATGCCCTGCTCGCCATAGTCGAGGTTTATGACGACGCGAACGCCGCGATCGTTCAACTGGGCCACGTAGCGCCCGGGCGTCTTCTCAACGATGGCCCACTGTCGCTGCCCGAGCCCGTACTCGATGGCCTTCTCCTGCTGCTCGGCGGTCGTTCCCATGATGATTCCGACCGGCATCGTCCGATTGAGCGGCACCAGCCGCCGGTCGTTGCACGCCGCACCCGTCCCGGCGATCAGCGGGAAAATCGCGAAAATCACGGACAAAATGCCGCTGCGTCGCGTGCTTCGTCGAAGCATGGAACGGGCGCGAGCTTATCATCGGCACGAAAATGGAACAACGGACAGCCCTGGCCTGGGGCGCGATCCGTTCGCATTTTTTCGGTGTGATCGACTCCACGAACGCTTGCGCAGGGGAAAGGCTGGCGCTCGGCAACCCGGAAGGGATCGCCAGCTATCTGGCGTCACAGATGCCTTCGGGTAGGCTGGCCGGATCATGGCTGTGAACGGGCACGGGCGCGCGGGTCGGATCGCGCTGTCGCTCACCGCGAGGTGGGGGGCCCTCTCCATCATCGTCACCACCTGTCTCGTCGCGGCCGGCCTCGTGGTCGTCGCGTCGGGGCGAGCCCGGCCTGCGGCCGCCGCCTCGGCCTCCCCGGCGCTCGAGCCTGTTCGGATGAAGCTGGTGACGGCCCTCGTCGACGAGACCCTGAAGGGGCTCCTCCCGTTCACCTTCAACCTACCGGCGCCAACGGGCCCGGCCGCGGACGGGGGGGTCACGCCGGCGTTCGTCCCCGCCACCTTGCTCGGCCTGCGCTACTGTGGCGTGACCGATCAGGGCGGCGGCCGTTTCCGCGCCGTGATCCGCCTCGCCGGGATCCCGGCCGCCGCGGGCGGCGAGACGGGCGCCCTGGCGCCGCTCCTCGGCGAAGGTGAGTGCCGCACGCCGCTCAGCGATCTCGGCAAACGCGCGAGTATGGGCTCGTTCAAAGACGACTCGGCCATGGTCCTGGCCGACCTCGAGGCCTCCTGGCGCGCGTGGGAGTTGCACCTCGTGGTGACGCGGTTCGTGTCGGCCGGCGAGCCGCGCGCCGCGGTCGGGTGGGGCGACGGCCGGCGCGAGATCCTCGCGTTTTCCACGGCTGGGGTGGCCGTCCCGACCGAGCTCGGTCCGCTCGTCTTTCACGTCGCGCCGACCTTCGCCAGCGACGGGCTGGAGCTCGCGGCGGTCCTCGCCGAATCGGGCGGCGCGCCGCCCAGCACCCGGCCGCCGTTCGGGCCAGCGCTGGTCATGCCGCTCGCCGCCGACGCCGCGGCCAACGCTCTCGTGGAGGTTCCTTACGGCCTCGCCCATTATCTGGTGCACGCCTACACGGCCAAGCCGGTCCCCGTCCGGGTCGGGCGCGAGATCGTCGACGTCCAGAACGCCTCCCTGCGGGGCGCCTCCGGCAGCCTTACGGTCGTCGCTCTCGGGACCTCGCGGTCCATCCCCGAGTCCGCGCGGGTCACCGTGACGGCGACGGGCGACGATCTGCGGGTGGGGACGGTGCGCGCCGAGCCGCAGCTCGAGAGCTGCGCGGGTCAGGGCATGGTCGCGTCGCTGGCCTGCAACGCGCGCAACGCCGCCCGTAACGCCGCCGCCGCCGCCCTGGGGGGCGCCGCCACCGATCGCTATCAGAACCAGCTTCTGCGCGAGCTGGCCGGCGGGCAAGAGCTGCGCTTCGCGTTCGCGCGCCGCGAGCTCCGCCTGACGAGCGAGCTCGTGCGGATCGGGGCGGCGGGGCGCGTCCTCAGCGTCGCGGCCCGCCTGATCCCGGGGACCCCGTCGAGTCCCTGACCCGCGAGGCGCTGACCATTCCGTCTCATCCCTCGCGCGGCCCGAAGCCGCGATAGGATGCCCTCCGATGGTCCACGAGAAGACGATCTTCATCAGCGAAGCGCACCTGGATTCGTTCGGGCACATGAACAACGCCCGCTACTTCGAGCTCCTCGAGCAGGCGCGCTGGGACCTCATCACCGAGCGAGGATTCGGCATCGACACCATTCGCCGCACGTCGACCGGCCCCGTGGTCCTCGAGGTTCACATGCGCTTTCGGCAGGAGCTGCCGCCGCGCGAGCGCGTCGTGATCCGCTCCCAGCTCGCGTCGTACGAAGGCAAAGTGGGGACCATGCGCCAGGAGATGATCAAGCCCGACGGGAGCGTGGCCTCCGAGGCATTGTTCACCTTCGGCCTGTTCGACCTGAAGCGCCGCAAGCTGATCGAGCCGACGCCCGCCTGGGCCTACGCGGTCGGGCTCACCGACGAGAAGGAGGCGGCGCCGGGGCCCGACGCGGCGGAGACGGCCCCCCGCGAGTGATTCCGGCGTGGATCGAACGAGCGAGCACGCACCCCGGTTGCGGCTGACGCGGCTGGAGATCGCCGCCCTGGCCGTGGGCGTCGCGGTGCGCGTCCTGGCGGGCATCGGGTACCGCCCGATCTGGGGCTTCGATTTTCCGTACCACCTCGAGTACATCGAGTGGGTCGCCCAGCATTGGAGCCGCCCGGATCTGAACCTGAACGCGGCGGCCTACCACAGCCCGCTGTACTACTTCCTGGTCGCGCCGCTCGTTCATTTTCACGCCAGCGCGCGCGTCGTCCAGCAGGTGTCGCTCTTGTGCGGCTGCGTCCGTCTCGGCCTGCTGGCGGCGGGCTTGCGCCGCTTCCTGCCGGGAGCCCCTCACGCGCGGGCCATGGCGCTGCTGCTGGCGGCCGTGCTGCCGGCGGCCGTCCAGCTCGACAGCCACGTCTCGAACGAGGCGCTCGGGACCACGCTGGCGGCCGTGGCGGTGCTGGCGTTGCCGGCGGTGTGCGGCGAGCGGCCCCGCCTCGCTGACGTGCTCTGGTTCTCGTTGTGGTGGGGGCTGGCCGTGATGACGAAGGTGTCGTATTTGCTGCTGGGGTTCGTGGCGTTGCCCTTGGCGGCGCGGAGTGCGTGGCTCGGCTTGCGGGAGGAGCGCGGCTGGCCGATGTCATGGTCGTGGAGCTCGGCCCGACGCGCGCTCGGACCCTGGGCGCTAGGGGGCGCGCTGTTCGTGGTGCTCACGGCGCCGCTCTTCTTCGTGAACCTGGCCCGCTACGGCCGGCCGATCGTGACCGGCTACGACGGTCCCTTGCTGAAGTGGCAGCAGGCACGTGAGGCCGTGCCGTACGTCGATCGTCGCACGTTGGGCTTCTACGTCGCGTGGGACGTGGACATCTGGGAAGTTCCCTACTATCCCACCTCGTGCTGCTCGAGCGCTCGCTTCTTCCCGGTGCTCGTGGCCAGCACCTTCGGCGACTACCTGAACTACGGCTTCGGCATACCGGTGCTGCCCGAGGAGGCGTTCCTCGCGACGAAGTACAACCATCGCCTGGTGAGCCCGACCACCATGCGTCTGTCGCGCCTGTCCGTGGCGGCAGGGTCGCTGCTGGCGGTGGTGGTGGCGGCCGCGACGCTGGTGCTGGGGCGGCGCCTCTGGCGCGCGCGCGATCCACGGCTGGCGTTGCTGCTGCTGCCGGTCGCGGGTGTGCTCGGGCAGATCCACTTCGCCACGAAGTTCTCGTCGGACACCGACGGACCGGTGAAGGGGACGTACGTCCAGTTCGCGATGCTTCCGGCCTTCGCGCTGGTCGGCCTGGTGTTCGAGCGCTGTGCCCGCGACCGGCGCTTCACCCGGCGCGCGCTGGCCGTGATCCTCGCGGCGGCGGTGACGGTGGTGGCCGTCTATACGATCACGATGAAGATCGGCGCGGTGGTTTTCCCGCCACCGCCCTGAACGCCGCCGAGGCCCTCTCAGCGCCCGACTAGAACATCATCGCGAAGTTGAAGGTGAGGTTCGTCAGCGAGCGAGGGAGGTTGTCTTCCGAGCAGTCGTCCGCCCCGTCGGCGGTTTTGGTGCACGTGCGGCTGAAGAGGCGGCTGTCGAGGGTCATCAGGCCGCCGACCGAGAGGCAGCGCCGGACCGGAAAGAACAGGCCGGCGTTCAAGCCCATGAGGAACCCGCTGGCGGAGAAGGTCGTCTCGACGCCGTTCACCTTGCGGGTGATGCCTTCGCCCCAAACGCCCACCCTCGGACCGAAGACCAGCTCGACCGTCGGAGCAAACAGGTGGAAGAGGGGCGACGCCGACAACGCGAACGCGGCTCCGCTCATCTTCTGACCGCTCGGGACGTCACGAAAATTGAGGACATCCAGGGAGATCTCGCCGTTCAACGAGAACGCGCGGTGCAAACGAAAGCCGAGGATCGCTCCGGCCCGTGCGCCCACGGAGCGGTGTCCGATGTCGGCGGTCTCGCCCAGGAACGAGCTGATGCCGAGATAGGGCGCGGCCAGAAAGAACCTGCGGGGCGGACGGCGCAGATACGGGCGGCCGTAAGGGCCCGGCTGGTAACCGTAGTAGGGCCGAGCGGCGTAAGGCTGGGGGGGCGGGGGCGGCAAATAGACGGGCGGGGGGCCCGCGCCGTAGGCGGGCCGAGGAGGCCCATAGGGAGGAGGCGGGGGCGGATATCCGTAACCGGCCGCCGGGGGCGGGACGGCGGATTCGGGCGGGGCGCCGGTGGGGGCCGGCTGTCCAGCGGCACCCGCCGGATCGCCAGCCGGCGAGACCGGAGCGGCGGACGGCGGCTCCTCTCCGGGCGGGCTCGGCGTCTCGCTCGCCGCGGGGGGGGCCGGCGCCGGGGCGGGCACCATGCAGATGCCCTGATAACAGACCTGGCCGGCTCCGCAGGGCGGGTTGCAGGCGTCGTCGGCGCGGGCGGCGGTGGCCGGGGCCAGGACGAGGGCCGCCAGACCCGCCGCAAACACGATGTGCCGGTCGCGCGGGACGAAACGAGATCGAGGTTGCGGCGTCGTCATGCGTCTCCTTCGCTTCGTCTTCGTGGGCAACTGGATGAACCCCGCGCGAGCCGTGGTCCGCAGCGATGGAAGCCCGGATCTTACTTGAGCCGGCGGGCCGCCCCCGTTACGAGAATCACAATTTAGATCATAAGAGGATATTATGGACATAAAGAATCTTATCTATTTGAGTTATGCGACGATCTCGCCGATGGTAGTGGAAATCAACTCACCGTCGAGCCGAGGTCCCCGATGACTCCCGCCAAGCCAGGAAAATACCGCCCCGTCTCCCCCGTCCCGCTCCCCGATCGCACCTGGCCGAGCCAGGTCATCCGGACCGCGCCGATCTGGTGCAGCTCGGACCTGCGGGATGGCAACCAGGCCCTCATCGAGCCGATGGATCGGGCGCGCAAGCGGCGCATGTTCGACCTGCTGGTGGCGATCGGCTTCAAGGAGATCGAGGTCGCCTTCCCGTCGGCGTCTCAGACCGATTTCGACTTCGTCCGCGAGCTGATCGAGCGCGACCTCGTCCCCGACGACGTGCGGATCCAGGTGCTGACGCCCGCCCGCGAGGACCTGATCGCGCGCACCTTCGAGAGCCTGCGTGGCGCGCGGCGCGCGACGTTGCACTTCTACAACGCCACCTCTCCGCTCTTCCGGCGCGTCGTGTTCCAGCGCGATCGCGGCGGCGTCCTCGAGATCGCGTCCACCGCCGCGCGCCAGATCCGCGCGCTGGCGGCGGCTCAGCCCCAGACCGACTGGCGCTTCCAGTACAGCCCCGAGACGTTCACGGCCACCGAGCTCGACTTCTCGAAGGAGGTGTGCGACGCGGTCACCGAGATCTGGCAGCCCACGCCCGAGCGCAAGGTCATCTTGAACCTGCCGGCCACCGTCGAGGTCGCCACCCCCAACGTCTATGCCGACCAGATCGAGTGGATGCACCGTCACCTGGCCCGGCGCGACTCGATCGTCCTCAGCCTGCACCCGCACAACGATCGCGGGACGGGCGTGGCGGCCGCCGAGCTGGCGCTGATGGCAGGCGCCGATCGCGTCGAGGGCTGCTTGTTCGGCAACGGCGAGCGGACCGGCAACGTGGACCTGGTGACGCTGGCCTTGAACCTGTACACGCAGGGGATCGATCCGGGGCTGGACTTCACCGACATCGATCGCGTGCGGCGCGAGGTCGAGCTGGCCAACCAGCTGCCGGTCCATCCGCGCCACCCGTACGCCGGAGACCTGGTCTTCACGGCGTTCTCCGGATCGCACCAGGACGCGATCAAGAAGGGCTTCGGCGCGCAGGCCGGCCGCGCTCAATGGGAGGTCCCGTATCTGCCCATCGATCCCGCGGACCTGGGCCGCAGCTACGACGCGGTCATTCGCGTCAACAGCCAGTCGGGCAAGGGCGGCGTCGCCTATCTCCTGGGCACGGCGCTGGGATTCGAGCCGCCGCGGCGCCTGCAGATCGAGCTGGCGCGCGTGGTCCAGGAGATCACCGACTCATCGGGCAGGGAGGTCACCGCCCCGCAGATCGCCGAGGTTTTCCGGGGCGGCTACCTGAACCTGACGCGGCCGCACCGGTACCTCGGCCACCGCGTCGGCGTGGCGCAAGGGGGCGCCGGGCGGGGACGCGCGACGGTCGACCTCACGCTCGACAGCGACGGGGTTCGGAGGTGCGCGACCGGCCAGGGGGCTGACCCGGTCGAGGCGGCGACGGCCGCGCTGGCCGGCGCCCTCGGGATCCCGCTCGGCCTGCTCGATCACCAGCGCCACCCCGTCGACCGCGGCGGCGAGCGGACGGTCGCCGCCTACGTCGAGCTGCGCTCCGGTGACGCTGCCGCCGTGATTCATGGAGCGGGGCAGGACGCCGATGCGCTGGTCGCTTCGATCCAGGCGCTCGTCTCGGCCGCCAATCGGCTCGCGGCGGTCACGCCACGGCGGCAAGCCGCGGCCGGATGACCAGGCCTCGGGCCTCGGGCCTCGGGCCTCGGGCCTCGGGCCTCGGTGACGATCGGGACGAACGTTAGTCGATGGCGATGTCGTCAGCGGCAGGACTGGGTTCTTCCCGTTCCGCCGCCGGCGCTGGTCGAGCAGAAGCCCCAGATCGCGGGCGATCCGCAGCTTGGCACCATGGGAGGTGACGTTCCCGACCAGCCCTGGCAGGGACAGGTGCAGCCGAAGAGGTCCGTCCACTGGGGCGTCTCGGCGCCGTCGCAGTTGAAGTCGAAGGTGTGGCATTCGTTGCGGCTGATGAAGTAATTCTGCTGCCCCGGGAACGTGTTGGCGTCCACGTCGCAACAATCGAACGTCACGACGCGGCTCTCCTGGATGTAGCCGTTGCGGTAGATCGCGGGGTCGCCGCACACTCGGATGCTGGTGTTCTTGTCGGCGTAAAAGTCGGCGTCCATGTCCCGGTAGTAGCGGGTGCATTGTCCGCTGGCGCAATCGGTGGGATCGGTGCAGTCGGCGCCGTCCTTCAGCTTGCAAGCGCCGTTGCTGTTGCAGGTCCGGTCGCCCGAGCAGGAGTCGGCGTCCTCGGTGTTCTTGATGGCCACGCAGGTGCCACCGGGTCCCGTGCAGGCGCTGCAGGCGCCGCAGCTCTGGGTGCAGCAGCGGCTGTCGACGCACGAGCCGCTCTGACATTGGGCGGGCGTGGCCACGTTGCAGGTTGCGCCGCCGACCAGCTTGCAGTCGGCGTCCTGCGTGTAGGTGCAACTGGCGGGACAGATGCCGTCCCGCGCGTCGCCGCATACGGCAGAGCAGTCTGAATCGTTTCCGGCGTGGCAGGTCGAAGGGCAGCAGCCATCCCCCGCCAGGCAGACCGAGATGGGCGTGTCGTCCACGCAGGTGGCCGCGCAGGTGCCCGCGCCGGACAGCTTGCGCCGCATGCACCCGTTCGCCGGGCAGGCGGTGGGGCAGGTCGAGAGCGGATCGCACTTCTCTCCAGTCTCCACCTTCCCGTTGCCGCACCCCGCGCAGTCGCTGTCGGTGGCGGGGGTGCAGGTGGACGGGCAGAATCCGTCACCGGCGACGCAAGCGCGCGGCTTCGACGTGCAAGCGAAGGTGCAGTCGCTGATGGTCCCCTTGCTGGTACGCACCTGGTCGGCGGTGCTGACACAGGCCGTCTGGTCGGCGCCGCACTTCGACGGCGGATCGCAAGTCTCCCCTGACTCCACTCGCCCGTTGCCGCAGCCGGTGCAGTCGCTGTCCGTGGTGGCGTTGCAGGCCGTCGGACAGAAGTTGTCTCCCCCAATGCAACTTCTGGGGACGACGGCGCAGGAGAAGGTGCACTTGGTGGCGTCGCCGCTCTTCGTCTCGACGTAGTTGGCGTCGCTCGTGCAACCCTTCTCGGCCGTCTGGCACTCCGAGATGGGGTCGCAGCTCTCGCCTGGCTCCTTGATGCCGTTGCCACAGACCGAGAGGCAATCGGTGTCGTTGGCGCCCGTGCATCCCTTGGCGGCACCGGGGCAACAGTTGTCGCCGGACACGCACTGGGTGATGGGATCGGACACGCAGGTCGCATTGCAAGTGCTGGCCTTCCCTTCCAGGTGCGCCTTGGTGCAGATCGCGCTGGTGCACGTGGTGGGGCAGGACTCGGGGGGATCACAGGTCTCGCCCGCTTCCAGTCGCCCGTTGCCGCAGCCGTTGCAGTCGACGTCGGTGCCCGCGGTGCAACCCGCCGGACAGCAGCCGTCATTGCTAGCGCGGCTGCACGCGGCGGTCGCGCAGCGGTCGGCGACCTCCATCACATCGCCGTCCGCGGCGCCGAGATCCGGCGGATGGCCGTCCGGTGCCGCGATCGCGTCGGCCGTCGGTCCCGCGTCTGCGAGGTTGGCGTCGTTGCCCTCTGCGTCGGCTCCGGCGGCGTCCGGGCTGTTCGGAATCTCCGCGTCCGACTGCCCCACGGGTGGTCCATCAGCTGCGACGACGCCCGCGTCGGTCTTGTCCGCGGCGTCGGGGCCGAGCGTCGGCGGCAGGTCCGGCCCGGCGGCGTCGGGGCCGAGCGTCGGCGGCAGGTCCGGCCCGGCGGCATCCGCGGCGTCAGCGCTCAGCGGGAGCATTCGTGCATCGCGGCACGCCGGCAGGGATAGACCCGAGATCGCCAGCAGGAGCGGCAGCGTCCACCTCGGGGCCAAAGGGCCCTCGTGGTCCGAGCCCCGAGCGCCCGGGCGGGCCGTCGTCCGACTTCTTCTGGCAGATCTGGTCATGTTCGAGAGGAACCCGCCAGCTCCGCCCCTTGCGCAAACTTTTTACCCAGCGACATTCGAACGCGCCCGGGAGTAAGCGGGCGCACGAACCGGACCAGCCGTGCCCCCCAGTACCGTATCCTTCGGGGGTGGTCATCTCGCCGGCATCGTTCAAGCGGCTCTGCCGTGCCCGGACCCTGCTCGCGAACGAGAGCGACGACACCCTCAGCGTCGCTCAGGTCGGGCGCGCCGTGGGCCTGTCGCCCTATCACCTGATCCGGAGCTTTCGCGCCTTGTTCGGGGTCACCCCCCACCAATTTCGAACGCAGGCGCGGCTGGAGCGGGCGCGCGATCTGTTGCGGGCGGGCCGGTCGGTCACGGACGCGTGTCTGCAGGTCGGGTTCTCGAGCCCGGCGAGCTTCAGTCATCTATTCGGCCGGCGAGTCGGCGTGACGCCCTCGGCTTATCGGCGCCGCCCTCCGCCGCCGGCGCCGGCGCCCGGGTGCCTGACGCTGATGGCGCCGCTGCCTGAGCCGGCGCGCAATTCTCGACAAGCGGCCGGCGGCGGGCGATGACACGATCGCCGGCATGCGGATCAAGCTGAACAGCATCATGGTCGACGATCAGGACAAGGCCCTGCGCTTTTACACGGAGGTGCTCGGCTTCCAGAAGAGCAAGGACGTTCCCGTCGGCGGACCCTATCGATGGATCACGGTGGTGTCGCCGGAAGGACGAGACGATCTGGAGCTGGCGCTGGAACCGAACGCCAATCCGGCCGGCAAGACCTTCCAGACGGCCCTCTTCGAGCAAGGGATCCCCGCGACCGCCTTCGAATCGTCCGACATCGCCGCCGAGTACGCGCGCCTGCAGGCCCGGGGCGTCGCCTTCACCAGGCCGCCCACCAAGGCGGGCCCGGTGACCATCGCCGTCTTCTCGGACACGTGCGGCAACTTGATTCAGCTCTACCAGCCGGGCTAGCTGTTCTTGCCGTCGAGGAAGGTCACGATCGCGCCGCCGACGAGGGGGGACTTCTCGAGGACCATGGTGACGTGGGTGGCGCCGGGGACGACGAAGAGCTGCGACTTCGGGAGTCCGACGAGATCCCCCGCGACGTCGCCCCCGAGGAGCTGGAAGAACTTCACGGCGTGGCCGAGGTGCAGGATGTCGGAGTCGGCCACCACCAGCTGGACCGGCATCTTCAGCCCGCGGATGGTGGCCTCGGGCCAGGACTTGGAGTCGTCGATGGTCTTTACCTTCTCCACGAGCTGATCGAACGCGTCCACCGGCGCGACCTTCTTGTAAGCCGCGTACCACGGGGTCTGCTTCATCATGTCGGCGGTCAGCTTGGGCATCATGGCGAGCAGCTCCTCGCGAGCGCCGGCTTTCTCGTAGACGGCGGAGATGAGCACCAGCTTGTTCACGAGCTCGGGGTTGGTGATGGCCAGCTCGAGCGCGACGGCGGCGCCGGTGCTGTACCCGAGGATGTCGGCCTTGCGGATGCCGAGCTTCTTCATGACCGCCACCGAGTCCGTCTTCATCTGGGTGACGGTGAAGGGGTGCTTCTTGCCCATGCGGGTGTGGCCGTGGCCCTGCTGATCGATGAGGATGACCCGGCGCGTGGCGGCCAGGGTGGGCAGCATCTTTCCGAAGCACATCTCGACGGTGCAGAACGAGCCCTGCAGCACCACCAGGGGCGTCCCGCCCGCGCCGTGGACTTCGTAGTAGACGTCGAGGTCGCCCGAGCGAGCATAGCCCGTCGCCGCCGCCGCGGTCGGGGCCGAGCTGACGGCCGTGACCGGGGTGGAAGGCTCGGCGTGGGCGCCAGCGGCGCCGGCGAGCGCGAGCGCGGTGACCGCGAGGGCGAGAGAAGGGGGCCGGATGGTGGTCATGGTGGTCGTCCTTTTCGAGGGTTTCGAGGGTTTCGAGGGTTTCGTGGGGACGACGATCCAGACCGCCCCACATCGACACACGGCCGCCAAAATCTGTTGGTGCGGCGATCGAAAGACCGGCGAAGCCCGCGTAGACTGCCCGCATGCGGCTCGGCGACCTGGTCGAGGTTTCGGACCAGGTCGGCGCGACCCGATCGCGGCTGGAAAAGGTCGACCGCCTGGCCGCGCTGATTCGTCGCCTGCCCCAGCCCCTGGTCGCCGTGGGCGTGTCGTACCTGTCGGGAGAGCTGCCGGCTGGACGGCTCGGCCTCGGGTACGCGGCGCTTCACGAGCTCCGGCGCGGGGACGCGACCCCGGCCCGTGAGGCGACCCTGGCTCTGGACGAGGTCGAGCGCGTCTTCTTCGAGATCAAGGCGGCGCGCGGCCCGGGCGCGGTGGGCCGGCGGTCAGCGTTGCTGGGCGGTCTGCTCGCCCGCGCGACCGAGGCCGAGCAGCACTTCCTCGTCCGTCTGATCATCGGTGAGCTGCGGCAGGGCGCGCAGGAAGGGGTCGTCGTCGACGCGGTGGCGCGCGCCTTCGCCGCGCCGCCGGCGGACGTCCGGCGCGCGACGATGCTGGCGGGCAGCTTGCCGGCGGTGGCCGCCGCGCTGGCGCACGAGGGTCACGCAGCGCTCGCGCGCTTCGATCTGCAGCTCTTTCAGCCCGTCCAGCCGATGCTGGCCGACGCGGCCGACGACGTGAACGCCGCCTGGGAGCGCCTGGGCGCGGGTGCCATGGCGCTCGACTTCAAGCTCGACGGCGCGCGCGTCCAGGTGCACAAAGAGGGCGCGCGCGTCGAGGTCTATAGCCGCTTGCTCAACCGCGTGACACCAGCGGTGCCGGAGATCGTCGAGCGGGTGTCGCAGCTGCCGTCCAACCGCTTGATTCTCGATGGCGAGGCGATCACGCTGTCAGCCGTCGGGCGCCCGCTGCCATTTCAGACGACGATGCGCCGGTTCGGGCGGCGGCTGGACGTCGAGCGTTTGCGGGCCGAGCTCCCGCTCGATGTCCGGTTCTTCGACGTCCTGCGGGTGGACGACCAGGTGCTGCTCGACGAGCCGCTGCAGGAACGCTGGCGAGCGCTGGCCGATGCGGTTGCCACGACGGCGCCGGCGGCCGGGAACGCGGCACCCGCCCTGGTGCCGCACACCGTGGCGACGACCCCGGTCGAGGCGGAGGCCTTCCTGGCGCGCGCGCTCGGCGAGGGGCACGAGGGCGTCATGGCCAAGAGCCTGACGGCGCGCTACAGCGCGGGCCGCCGCGGCCAGGAATGGCTGAAGATCAAGTCCCCGCACACCTTCGATCTGATGGTGCTCGCCGCCGAGTGGGGCAGCGGCCGCCGTCGGGGATGGCTGAGCAACCTGCACCTCGGCGCGCGAGACCCCGACCAGGGCGGCTGGGTCATGCTCGGCAAGACCTTCAAGGGAATGACGGACGAGGTGCTGCGCTGGCAAACGGACGCGCTCCTGGCCCGAGAGATCGGCCGCGACGGGCACGCGGTCTTCGTGCGCCCCGAGCTGGTGGCGGAGATCGCCTTCAACGGCGTGCAGTCGAGCCCGCAGTACCCGGGCGGCGTGGCGCTGCGCTTCGCGCGCCTCGTGCGGTACCGGCCCGACAAGCGCCCGGCTGACACCAACACGATCTCCGACGTCCGCGCGCTGTTGCCGCCAGGGGTGTAGGCTCGGCCTGTCGTGAACGTTCAGCTTTGCAAGAAGTCGATCGAGCGGCTGCCGGCTGGAATACCAGCGGCGCTCTCTTTGCTCAGGGACCGCGAGCACACACCCAGCCTCAAGGATTGCCTCAATCGATGCCAGAGCTGCGAGCGCGGCGATCTCGTCGCGGTGGCCGACGGGACGCCGCTCGGCGCGCCGACCCTCGATGCCCTCCTCGATGGGCTCGAGGCGCTGGCTTCCGAAGAGGATTAGGGCCTCACGGGCGCTCGGCGCGTCCCCGCGAGGCTTCGACCGGATAGCGGAGCGCGTTCTTCGCGATCTTGTCCTCGACCGCGCGCGCCAGGTCCAGGTCGATGCGGTCGGCGAGCAGCAGGACGGCGATGGTGACGTCGGCGAGCTCGTCGGCGATGCGGGCCCGCGCCGCGGGCTCGCGCGAGACGGCGTCAGAGACGGCGCCTGGCACGAACCGGTATTCGGCGACCAGCTCGCCCGCCTCGGAGGCGAGGAGCATGGCCAGGTTCTTGGGATCGTGGAATTGTTGCCAGTCGCGCTCGGCCACGAATTGGCGCAGGCGGGCGGTGAGATCGTCTAGGCTGGACATGGGGAGCGCCCGGGGCGGCGGGCCGGCCGCCGGCGAGATCCTGACAGGCCCCGAGCCAGAAACCAACGCCCGTGGTAGGAGAGGGGGTTCGTGCATCGCTCTCGAAATAGGATCATGTTCGCCCGTCGATCCGCGCCGGCCGCTGCGTTGCTCGTCCTCACGACACATATTAGATGAGTACCGCCGTCGCCGAGCCGAACCAAGCCGATCGCGATCGCGTGATCGCGGCGCTGAGCGATGCCTTCGCCAACGGAGCCATCGAGGTCGAAGAGCTGGAGCGACGGGTCGCGGAGGCGCAGCACGCCGTGACGACCGATCAGCTCGCGCGCTTGTGGCCGGGCTCCCGATCGGGCGGGATGTCCGGCGGGGCGCCCGGTGGCGCCTCCAACGGCGCTCTGGCCGTGCAGCCTGCCGAGGAGACGGCCGGCGCGCTCGCGCGGCCGTTCGCCGCCACGGCCCTGGTTCCGGCTGACGCCGTGAAGCGCACCGGCACGATGATCTCGGTGCTGGGGAATAACCGGCGCGCGGGGACCTGGACGCCGCCGCGCCAGATGCGGGTGACGGCGGTCCTCGGGAACGCGGAGCTGGATTTTCGCGAAGCTCGCATGCCGGCGGGCCCGGTCGAGATCACCGTGGTGGGCGCCTTCGGCAACGTCGACATCCTGGTGCCGCCCGCCTTGCCGGTCGAGGTCGAAGGTCTGGCGGTGCTGGGCAACTTCGACCACGTCGATCGCGTTCCGGCCTCGCCCGATCCGGAGGCGCCGCTGCTGCGGATCCGGGGCGTGGCGGTGTTCGGAAACGTCGACGTGAAGATGCGTCTGCCGGGAGAGACGGAGCGGGACGCCAACCTTCGCCGTCAGCGACCGCGCCGGCGCCGTCCGTGAGGATGGCCGGGCCTCGGCTCGGCTCTTCCACGCTCGCGCGGCACGAGCACGTGTGGCTCGAGCGCGTATGGCCCGGCGGGCCGCGCGCGCCGGGCATCGGGACCCATCGATAGACCCGAGCCGCTCGCTCGATTCTCAAGTTTCGCGGGTGGGGGCCCGATTCCTGGTGGTCGGGTGGCGCCTTCAGCGTGAGCTCAAGCTGCGACGTCACCATTTGCCATTGGCAGGGGGAGACAGACTAATGAAGCGGAGCCGGATCCTGAGGGTGGTCATTCTGGTGGGTGCGCCGGTAGCAGGGGTGGCAGGCGTCGCCTTCGGGGCCGAGCGGATGGTCGCGTCGAGCTCGGCGCGCGCGGCGCGCGAGAACACCTCGCCGTCGGCCACGTCGCTGCGCGCCCAATATCGCCGGCCCTCGGCCATTCCGTTCCCCGAGGACAACCCCTACTCGGAATCCAAGGCGCGCCTCGGACAGACGCTGTTCTTCGACCCGCGCCTCTCGGGATCGAACTGGATCTCGTGCGCGACCTGCCACAACCCAGGCTTCGCATGGGGCGACGGTCTGCCGCGCGGGATCGGACACGGTATGAATGCCCTCGGCCGCCGCACGCCCACCGCGCTGAACCTGAGCTGGGCGCCGGTTCTGTTCTGGGACGGGCGGGCGGAGAGCCTCGAGGAGCAGGCCCTCGGCCCCATGTCCGCCGCCGCCGAGATGAATCAGCCGCTTCCCGAGCTCGAGAAGGAGCTCGACGCCATCGCCGGCTACAAGCCGCTCTTCCAGGCCGCGTTCGGCGCGCCCACCATCACGGGCAAGCGCGTGGCCCAGGCCATCGCCACCTACGAGCGCACGCTCGTCTCGCGAGAGGCGCCCTTCGATCGCTGGGTCAACGGAGACGAGAGCGCCCTCTCGCCTTCGGCCCGCCGGGGCTTCGCGCTCTTCAACGGCCGCGCCATGTGCTCGAAGTGCCACGGCGGCTGGCGCTTCACCGACGACGGTTTCCACGACATCGGCGTGGCGAGCCCCGATCGTGGGCGAGGCGCCATTCTCCCCGACCTCGACTCGGTGCAGTTCGCCTTCAAGACGCCCACTCTGCGCAACATCGCGGCGCGGGCGCCCTACATGCACGACGGCTCGGAGGGGACCCTCGAGCAGGTGGTCGAGCTCTACAACCGCGGAGGCCGCGTTCGGCGTCCGAGCGTGGCGACCGAGGTGCACCCTCTGAACCTGAGCGCCGGCGACAAGGCCGACCTGATCGCCTTCATGCAGTCCCTCTCCAGCGTCGACGCGCCGGTGGACGTACCCGCGCTGCCCCGGTGACGGTCGCCGCGTCCATAGGCTCTCGATACCAAGCAGCGGAGGTCTTCCCCACATGCCAACCAATCACAAGCTCGGCGCCCTGGCCGCCGCCCTCGCCATCGCCCTCGTCATCGTGGGGGCCTCCTGGCTCGCCCGCGCGGGCGGCAAGCAGGCCGTCCACCAGAAAGACAAGGCGTTCTCCGCGACGGAGCTGACCGTCAAGGTGGGCGATTCCATCGAGTTCAAGAACGACGACGACGTCGCCCACAACGTGTTCTCGACGTCGGAGGCGCAGAAGTTCAACACGAAGATCCAGCCACCGGGCTCGAGCGCCGAGGTCACCTTCGTCAACGAGGGGACCGTGCAGGTCCGCTGCGCCATTCATCCCCAGATGAAGCTGACGGTGCACGTTGAAAAGTAGGCAGAAAGCGGCGGTCGCCTTGATCTTCGGGGCGGTGGTCGCGGCCGGGTTGTCCATGGCCGAGGCCCGTGAGCGCACGCTGACGCTCACCATCTCCCTCAAGACGACCGGCCACTCCATTGTGTTCGACCAGACCGAGCTGGACGCGCCCTTCGGCACGCGGCTGCGCCTGACCTACAAGAACGCCGCGCCGGCGGGGTCGATGATCAACCATGACGTGGCCATCCTGCGGCCCGGCAGCGACGAGAAGATCCTGGCCACGCTCCAGGAGCACGACTACCAGCTGGATTCGATCAAGGACTCCAAGGACGTGATCGGCCTGACCAAGACCCTGAAGCCGGGCGAGAGCGACAGCATCGAGTTTCTCCCGCCCACCCGAGGCGACTACGTCTACATCTGCCTCATGCCGGGCCATGGAGATGTCATGGGCATGAGGGGAACCCTGCGGATCAAATGATTCCCGGCGGCTCAGCGGCCCGGTTGGGCCGCAAGAAGCTGGTCTTCAGCCTGGCCGCCTTTCCCGTCCTCGTGGCGGCGCTCGTGTTCGGGCTCCGATTGCAGCGGAGCGTGGACCACACGCTCGACGATCTCTCCCGGGTCCGCCGCGTGAAGGAGCTGGCCGACCGCTCCTTGGCCCTCCTCGTCACCCAGGAGGCCGTGACCAACTCGATCATGGCGGACCCCGACAACATCGTGGAGGCGCCTCGCAAGATCGAAGCGTTCGACGCCATGGTCGCCTCCTTGCGCGATCTGGCCACGCTGTCCGACAATCCGAGCATCCGCGCCGCCGTCGATGACATGCGACGGATGGAGGATCGCGAGCTGCGGCCGGCCGACACGCGCCTGCTGGAGATGCTGGCTGGCGGAGAGGCGGACAAGGCCAAGCGCGTCTTCCGCGAGGAGTACACGCCGGTCGTCGCGCGCTACTCCGCCAAGGTGCGCCAGGTCGGGGAGGAAGCGGAGCGTGACGCCTCGGCGCTGGAGCACGCCACCCGCAAGGCGGCCCGCCGCGCGCTGCTGGTGTCGCTGCTGATCTTCCTGGCCGGCGCGCTGGCGATCGGCGTGGTGGTGAAGCTGGTGGTCGCGGCGGAGGCTCAGAACGAGCGCGCGCGGCAGTTCGTGACCGACGCCTGTCAGGTGCTCGATCGAGTGCAGGCCGGGGAGCTGGACGTGCGCCTGGAGGGAGAGTACGGCGGCCTGCAGGAGCAGGCGCAGAACGCCGTGAACGCGGTGATCGGCGCGCTCGCCAAGGTGATGCACCAGGCCGCCAGCTCGACCAAGATGGTCGCCCACACCAGCGCGCAGATAGCCGCCGCCGCCCAGGAGGGCGCCCGCCAGGCCGACCTGCAGAAGGACGCGGTCGGCGGCGTGAACGAGAAGCTGGGCGTCTTGGCGGACAGCGCGCGCCGCAACGTGGAGGCCACCGCCGAGGCTGTGGCGATCTCGGGGAACGTGCGCGTGTGCACCGCCAACGCCATCCAGACCCTGTCTCGCTTGCTCGAGGTGATCGAGCAGATCAAGACCGCCGCTGGCAACACCATGACCATCGCCGCCACCATCGATCGCCTGGCCGCGCAGACCAACCTCCTGGCGCTGAACGCGAAGGTGGAGGCCTCACGAGCCGGCTCGGCCGGTGACGGCTTCGCGGTGGTGGCGCAGGAGGTCCGAAGCCTCGCCCAGCGCAGCGCCGACGCGGCCAGCTCCACCGCCGCGCTGGTGGAACGCGCCGTGCGCAGCGCCGAGACCGGCGCCGCCTTGCGCGGAGAGGTCTCGATCGCCATCGAGAACATCGATCGCCACGTGGGCCGTTTGCTGGACAGCCTGACCTCGGTGCGCGCGAGCTGCGACGACCAGAGCCGCGCGGTGGACCTCATGACGGGGCTGATGGGGCGCGTCGAGACCGCGGCGGGAGACAGCCGTCAGACGTCGCAGGCCAGCGCCGCCGCCGCGCGCGAGCTGTCGCGCGACGTGGCCTCGCTGGAAGAGGTGATGTCGGGGATGCGCCTCGACGCCGGTCCGGAGGAGTCTGCCCCCGACCCGCACGTCGCTCCGCCGCTGTACCTGGTCCGCCCTTCACGGGCCGCTAGGGGCGGCGGCGAAGCCGACGGGGTGGTGGAGGGAGGGCGTGAAGGTCCCCGTATGGAACGTGGCGCGAGAGCGCAACACGTTCCTGGCTGACGATGAGACGGGGGCCCGGGACAGGGGGGCACCGGATGGGGCATCGGATGCGGTACTCTCGCTCGTGCGTGAGTCGCTCGGTTCGCCAGTCGACCATCGTGGGCCTCTTGCTCGCGCTCGTCGCCCTGTCCTCGGGGGCTGGCGCGGGCGTCAAGAAGAAGGCGAAGGCGGGGGCGGTCGCCAGCGGCAAGGCGGCGCCTCGCGCGCAGCCCGTGGAGCCGCCTCTCCCGGCGCCCCAGGGAAAGCTGGCGGTGTTCCCGTTCGCTGGCGAGGGCGGGCAGCGCGTGCAGCAGCAAGTGGTGAGCTCGCTGCGGGCCAAGGGCCTCAAGGTGATCACGAACATTCGACCGGTCGACAGCGCCGAGCAGTACCGCGAGATGGCCGTGACGCTGGACCTGGTGGCCTACGTCGACGGCGAGTACGCGGGTGATGGCGATCAAGCCAGCGCGACCGTGTACCTGCGCAGCGTCGTCACCGGCCTGCGCGCGGCCTCCGCGACCTTCGCCGGAGCCCGCCGGACGTTGCCGGCCGAGGTGGGCAAGGGGCTCTGGGATCGCATGGGGGCCGATCTGGCGCGCCTGTGCGTCGACGCGGCCAAGCCGCGCAAGCTCGAGCGAGCCCCGATGCGCATCGAGGCGGGGACGCCGCTGGCGAACGACCCGCCGACCACCGCGGGCCAATAGGGGCCCAGGCGGGCCGGCGCTGCAAGGGGACACCCTGGGACACCCCCTCACGGCGGCGAAGCCGCTTCAACGTTCGAGTGGCTTCAGGTGGGGCCACCCCTCGCGCAGCTCCAGCTCGCTCACGCCGTCCTTGTCGCTGCCGGGCGCCACGTACACGGCGTCGGCGCGGACGTTGACGAAGTTCATGAGCGGGATCGAATCGAGGAGACGGACGAAGGTGGCGCGCTGGAAGAAGTCGGCCTCGGGGACGTCGCACCGCTCACCCAGCGTCTGATCGGTGTTGGTCCCCCCGTCGACCAGGAACAGCAGCGAGACCACCACGAAGCGCGCGTCGCCGATGGTGCCGCCCAGGCGATGGACCTCGTCGGCGGCGCCGCCCACCTCCTCGGTCTCGGTCGCCAGCCCCGCTTCGATCTCAGACGACCACGTCTCGAACTCGCCCTCGGCCTTGCCGCCGCGGATGAAGTCCCAGAACCCGTACTCGAAGTGCGGCAGGTTGCCCTTCACCAGCGCGACGACATTCTTCCAGAAGGCGCGCTTGTCGGGCAGCGTCTGGTCCTCGTCGGCGCCGGCGATGATGTCGTGGAGACGGCCGCGCGAGGAGTCATCGCGGTAGCGCCGGTAGGCGATCTGGATCCCGAAGAAGGCGAAGCTGGCCATGGCGCTGGACCTCTGGTGTTTCTAGCCGAACGACGACGATCCGCCGTATCGTCCGAAGGAGCCGCTGCGGCTCGAGCCGACCGATGTGATGCGGCCCGAGGCGGCCGACTGGCGGACCGAGACCACGCCGAAGCCGCTCGGGCGCTGCTTGCCGACTCCGCCCAGCCCGCCGACGGTGCGCGACGAGAAGATGGTGGGGCGCACCGCCGGCCGGTAGCTGGCGCCGGCCGAGATTCCGTAGGGGCTCGCCGGCACGAGCACGCCGCCGCGAGGCAACCCGATGGTCGACCAGCCATAGCTGTGCCAGAAAGTGACATGCGTGTGGTGCGAGCCCCCCCACGCATAGAGGTGGCTGGACGTGGCCGGCGCCGCGGCGTCCAGCTGGAACGAGTCGGTGGCCACGACCCGCACCTCGACGTCCGCGTCTCGGTAAGCGACGAAGTCGTCGTTCAGATCATCGAGCTCTCGCAGCTGCTCGGGGCTCTGACCGGTGGGGCGAACGTAGAGCACGCGCCGGTAGCCCGCTTCCTTCAACGCCGAGGCGGACGGGACGCGGGCCAGATAGCGGTTGTCGAACTGGTCCGCCGCCTCGCGGTACGGCGCCAGGCGGTTGGAGTCGAGGACGAACATGGGTGCGGTTCTGGCGCGCGGCAGACCCGAGGGAGCGGGCGCGCCTCCGCCGACGCCCCCCGCGGGCGGGCTCGGCGCTCCGCGCGCCTCGCGATTGCGTTCGAAGATGGGCAGATAGAAGAGCGCCGCGCCCAGCACCACGTGGGAGGCGACCACGCCCTGCGGGTGCGGCCAGTTGTCGAGCAGCCACACCGGCTCGAAGCGCCCGGACAGCGCCGCCGCCAGCGCGACGGCCTCGGGACCCGGCAGGTCGACGATCAACGCGACGTCGTCGGGCGCGCCGCGCTCGCCGAACACGTCGTCCAGGGCCTGGCCGCGCCGGAACGCCTGATCCATGGCGTCGGTGTGGACCATCTGCATCTGCGCGCGCAGCTCTCCCGAGCGTTCGTCCGCCAGAGACTTGAACAGCGTCGGGATGTAGTAGGGCGTCCAGCCCGGCTGGACAGGCCGAAGCGCCGTCCACAAGGTGGACATCCCCTCCGTGCGAAGCGGCTGCCCCTCGACGTCGCGCAGATTCAAATCGGGCCCGAACGCCAAGCGCGCGCCGACCTGCCCCGTGTTCCAGCCGAGCTGCTGCTGGACCTTGAGCGCCTCCATCGACACCTCGGGATCGGTGTCGCGCTCCCAGAAGTACTTCGCGATCTGGAAGACCAGTATGCTCGCGGTGACGCCTCCGACGGCCAGGAACATGGTCCGGCGGCTGGGCTGAGACGCGGTGGCGGCCGAGCGCCAGGTCGCTCGCGATTCGTTCCACCACCGCGCGCCTTCGCCTTCCTCGCTCGCGCCGCGCCAGCGCAGGTCGAACGGCCGCACCTCGATCTCGTCGGCCGAGCGCGCCGGCCCGCTCCGCTTGAACGAGGCGCTCATCCCCTCTCTCCGCCCCCGTCCGCGTCCTCGTCCTTCACCAGCGTCGGGACCGACACCGCCCGGGCATTCGTCGCGTCGCGCGAGAGCCGCGTGTAGATCCCCACCGGCTCGCCCGCCACCACGAACACCCCATGATTGGCGACCCGCCCCTCGGCGTCGCGCTCCGGCGTGAAGCGCCGCTGGACGATCCAACGCCCCGGCAGCGCCGCCCGCAGGGCGTCGTCCCACGCCGAGTCCGACACGTCGGTGCCCAGGATGACCTCGTCGCCCTCGCACCCGTAGTCGCTCTTCAGCACCCAGTCGCCGCGCTCGGCGCGCAGGCGCGCGCCGTCGGCGATCTCTAGACGCTGCGTGAAGGGGACGAGCGCGCGCACCGTCGCCTGGGTGGCCTCCGTGAGCAGGGGCAGTCGCTCCCACAGAAACGCCAGGGTGCGTTTGTTCTGGGCCAGCACGGCCCCGAACGGGTTCAGCACCGCACAACGCCCGCACTCGTCGGCGGCCAGCAGCGCGGCCAGCGGGCCCGCCAGCGGCTCGGCGTCGACGAAGTCGAACCCGTCGCGCCAGACGGGGCGGCGCTCGCCCCACCAGTCGGTCTTGTAGTGACGGATGACGACGTCGCACGGCTCGCCGAGCAAGGTCAGCCGGCCGCCGCCGGTCCACTCGAGATTGAAAGGCGAGCCCAGCGTCACGTCCCACCCTTCGGCGGCGAACAGGCGCTGCCAGGCGGCGATCTGCCCGACGTCCTCGGTCAGCTCGGTCGGATAGACCACGCCGATGCGAGGCGCGCGCCCGCGCACGCCGATCTCGGCCGCGGCGCGGGCCACTAGCCGCACGAAGGCAGGCCCCAGCGCGGACGACGGATCGCGGCCACGGCGCCGGTCGGCGGGCCCGAGCGTGGCGCCCAGCGCGGCCGTCTCGCCGAAGCCGCTCGGCGTGTCGCAGTTCAGCTCGCAGATCTGCAGCCGCCCGCCTTCACAGCGAAAGACGTCCGCGCGCGCGACGCCGTGCCACAGCGGCGCCGCCACGGCGAACATCAGCTTCTGGCTCGGCGTGAGCGCGAAGAACTCGTCCAGGCACGCGGGCTCACCCGCCGCCAGGCGTACGGCCTCGTCGGTGGCGGCGGCGACGCGCGCGGCGGCGGCGGCCATGGCGCGCGCCTCGGGCGCGGTCAGCCAGAACGGCTCGGGGTCGAAGCGCGGGCGACCGTCGAACCACGGATCGGTCACGAAGCCCGTGCGCTGCAATCGATCGGCGAAGGTCAGGTACTCGTCCGCCGTGGCCATCATGCGATGCCCGTCGCCCACAACGCGATCGCCAGGTAGGCGGCCGCCTCGACGGCCGCGACTCGCACGTCGCGCGCCTGCGCCACCGCGCGGTCCAGGGCGTTGGCCGCCGGCCCGGACGCGAGGCGGAGGAGCCACCGCTGCACGACGATCTGCCGGACGGGGTAGAGCGCGACGGCGAGCAGCAGCGCCCGGCCGTAAGCCAGCAACGAGCGCGTCCAGCCGAGGAACTCGCCCTCGGCCGCGTGGCCCACGATGATGGCGAAGGCGGCGGTGGCGCCCGCGAAGGCGAGGGCGGCCGCCGCGTTCTGGCCGAGGACCTCCTGATCGTCCGCGTAGCGCGTCCTCCACCGAAACAGCGCCTGCAAGGCCAAGAGCGAGATCGCGGTGACCCCGAAGAACGACGCCGACAGCACCAGGTCGTGCCAGCCGCGGCCCGAGAAGCAGGCGCTCGTGAGGATCCCGAAGGCGATGGCGTGTCCCGCGCTGACGATGGCCGCCGCCAGGTTGCCAGCCCGGATCTGACGGCCGAGCCGCGGCAGGAACAGGCGATCGGCGCCGGCGGCGCCGATCGCCATCAGAACGGTCCCGCACACCGCGAAGGCGGCGGCCCAGGCCCATCCGAGCCCGGCGCGGCGGCCTGTCTCGGCCACCGCCCCGTCGACCGCCGGCCCCACGATCAGGCCGACGGCGATCAGCCCGCCGGCACGACGAACCGCGCGCGCCAGGGTGGCGTCGGTCGGGGAAGCGGCGTCGACGGTCGCGATCGCCTCGGGCCCCGCCGCCCCGCCGGCCGTCGGCGGCGCTCGCCGCGTGGTGCCGCCTTCGGTCGCCTCGATCCGGTTCGCCACCGCCGCAGCTTAGCAGCGGTCCCCACCTCGTCGCGACCTTGCCCTCAGGTCCGTTGTCGCTCGGCCTTGAACACTCGAAACAGGAGCCACAGCGACGGCACCAGCACCGGAATGCCCGCCGCCAGCGCCCCGAGCAGCAGCGTGCGTGTGCGCGCCGGGGCGGCGACGTTCCAGATCGTCACGTCGGGGACGACCAGGTACGGGTACTGCGCCGTCGCCCAGCCGATCAAGATGAGCCCCGTCTGGGCGCCCGCCAGCACCCGCGCGCGGCGAAACTGGCGGCGCCACAGCGACCGCAGCGCCCCGAGGGCGGCTGCGGCCGTGGCCGCGTGGAACGGCAGGGCCCACGGGCGGTGGACCAGCCCCTCCCAGATGCGCGGCGCGCCCGACCCTGCCGCCAGGAACGCGGCCAGCGCGCACCCGCCCACCGCGACACCCGCCGCCAGCGCGCGCCCGCGAAAGTCCTCCTGCACCGCAGGGCTGTCGGCGCTCTCTTCCGTCAGGTATGTGGCCGCCAGGAACGCGCACAACGACAGACAGAAGAAGCCCACCGCCACGGGAAAGGCGCCGAGCCAGGGGGCCAGGAATCCCCCGCTCACGACGCCCGTCTGCGCGTCGACGCGGATTCCGCCCGAGGCGATCGCCCCGACGGTCGCTCCCAGCAGCCACGGCGCCACCACGCTGGCCAGCGAGAACGCCAGCCCCCACCGCGCCTGACCGCGATCGTGGTTCAGGTCGGTCGCGCGAAAGGTGAACGCCGAGCCGCGGAGCACCACGCCGATCAGGAACAACGTCAGCGGGACGTGGAGCGCCGTCGTGATCGCCGCGAACCCCCGCGGGAACGCGGTGAACAGGACGACCACGACAAGGATCAACCAGACGTGGTTCGCCTCCCAGATTGGCCCGATGGCTCGCTCGATGGCTCGCCGCTGGGCCGCGCGCCGCGGTCCGAACGCCAGCAAGTCCCACACGCCACCGCCGAAGTCGGCGCCGCCCAATGCCACGTACAGCACCAGCGCGGCGACGATGACCAACCCGAGCAGGATCTCACTCGGCGGCATGCGCGGCTCCGGCCGGGCGGGGCGCCTCGGGGACGACGGCCTCGCGGCTCGCGACGATCTGATGCCACATCAGGTACCCGACGATCGCCGCCAGGAACACGTAGAGGACCGTGAACAGCCAGAAGGGCGCCGCGTTGTAGGGGAACGCGGTCATCGCGGCCTCCGTCTTCAGAACGCCCCGCACCAGCCACGGCTGCCGGCCCCACTCGGTCACCAGCCAGCCGGCCTCGAGCGCGACGAAGCCGAGGGGCGCCGCCGCCACCAGCGCCCAGAGCATGAGGCGCTGCTCCGGCCAGCGCCGCCGCCGCAGCCACGAAGCGGCCATCAGCGCGGCGAGCGCCGCCATGGCCGTGCCAGCCCCGACCATGGTGTCGAAGGCCAGGTGCACCTTTGCCACGGGCGGCCACTCCTCGCGAGGGAACGCGTCCAGCCCCCGCACCGGCGCGTCGACGTCGCCGAAGGCCAGGAAGCTGAGCCCACCAGGGACCGGGATGGCGCCGGTCACGCGCCCCCGCTCCACGTCGACCATCCCGCCGACCAGCAGCGGCGCGCGCGACCGCGTCTCGAAGTGAGCCTCGGCGGCGGCCAGCTTCAGCGGCTGCAGGTGGGCGATCTGCTTGGCGGACCTGTCGCCGGACAAGGGCTGCACGAGCGCCGTCACGATCGCCAGCGGGAGTGCGATGCCGAGGGCCTTGCGGTGGAAGCTGGGCCGGCGCCCGCGCAGCAACAGGAACGCGTGGATGCCGACCATGGCGAACGCGGTGGCTTGATACGACGACAGCAGCACGTGGACCGACTGGTGCATCCACGACGGGCTCCACATGGCCGCCACCGGATCGGCCGCCACGACTCTGCCCGCCTCGACCTGAAGGCCGGCGGGCAGGTTCATGAACGCGTTCACCAGGGTCACGAAGAACGCCGACGCGGCCCCGCTCGCGGCCACCACCACGCCGGCGAAGAGGTGCAGCCGTTCCGACACCCGCTCGCGTCCGTACAGGTAGATGCCCAGGAAGATGGCTTCCGTGAAGAAGGCGAAGCCTTCCAGCGCGAAGGGGAGCCCGATGACCGAGCCGAAGCTCCCCATGAACGAGGGCCACAGCAGCCCGAGCTCGAACGACAGCACCGTGCCCGAGACCGCGCCCACCGCGAACAGGATGCTGGTCCCCTTGGCCAGCCGCTGGCGCAGCTCGCGGTACTCCGGATCGCGCGTTCGCATCCAGAGGGCGTCCGCGATCACCATCAGCAGAGGCAACGCGATTCCCGCCGCCGCGAACACGATGTGAAACGCGAGCGAGAGGCCCATCTGGGCGCGGGCGTAGAGCAGCGGTGACAAAGCGAGGCCGCGCTCGAACATACGACCCTGCCGCGGGTCTGCAAGCGCGCCGTCAGCGCGCGGTGGTCGGTGCCGCGCCCGTGGCGCCGCCTGCGCCGCCTGCGCCGCCGAGCGACGTGATCCAGGCGCTGACGGCGGTGAGGCCGACCGGGTCGATCTCCTCGGTGGCGATCGGCGGCATGGCGTCATCCGACCCACGCGTCATCATGCGAGCGACGATCGCGCTCGCCGCCGGATCGCCGGGGGAGACGCGATTCATGATGGCGCTGGGCCCGCCGCGCCAGTATTGAACCTTGCGTCCGACGACCGAGGCGTAGACCGCGTCGGTGGCGACGTCGTGGTCGGCCGTCACCGACCGCAGCACCATCTGAGTGTCGGGCCAGGCCGTGCCGTTCTCGTTGTGGCAGTGGCCGCAGTTCGCGTGCAGGTAGCCGAGCGCCGCGACGGTCACGGGATCGCCTGGGATTCCATAGGGGGCCGCCGATCCCGCCGCAAGAGCGAGAGGCGGGACGGTGAGCAGGTTGCGGGCCGCGAGATCGTCGATGGTCGGTCCGATCTTGTTGGGGTCGGCGGCTCGCGAGAGCTGAAGGGCTGACAAACCGAGCACCCGGCCGACGTCGCCGCGATGGCAGGCTCCGCACTTCTCCTGCGAGGGGGCGTCGTGCGGCGTGCCGGCGATGTCGTTTTGTCCGTCGGGGACCAGCAGCGCGTCGGTCTGCTCGGCGTTCCAGACGAACGCGCCCATCCAATAGTCGTCGGGGCCGAGACCGTAGCGCTCGACGAGGCGGGTCTCGAGGCGCACGCCCCCCAGCGAGAACTCCTTCCAGAGCTTCGTTCCCACCGGAAAGATCCAGTGGTCCATATCGGCGGTGTCGATCTTCGTCCCGGGCGGCAGCCGGAACCACCGCCGCTTCTCGGCGCCGTCGGACCAGAGGCGGTAAGTCGGCTCGAACGCGACGGCCTCGGGGCTGACAGTCCGGCTGGCCGGGTCGACGAAGAGGCCGGTCTCGCTGAGCAGGACGTACGGGGGCCGCGCGTAAGGCTCGGGGGGAGGCGGGGGTGGGGACGGGGGCGTGACAACCGCCGAGGGGGAAGTCGGCTTGTCGCTGTCGCACCCCTCGAGCCCACCCACGCCCGCCGCCGTGACCAGCGCGGCGGCCAGGGTGACTGCGGCGGCCGCCGCAGTCACCCTGGCCGCCGCGCTGGTCACGGCGGCGGGCGTGGGTGGGCTCGAGGGGTGCGACAGCGACAAGCCGACTTCCCCCTCGGCGGTTGTCACGCCCCCGTCCCCACCCCCGCCTCCCCCCGAGCCTTACGCGCGGCCCCCGTACGTCCTGCTCAGCGAGACCGGCCTCTTCGTCGACCCGGCCAGCCGGACTGTCAGCCCCGAGGCCGTCGCGTTCGAGCCGACTTACCGCCTCTGGTCCGACGGCGCCGAGAAGCGGCGGTGGTTCCGGCTGCCGCCCGGGACGAAGATCGACACCGCCGATATGGACCACTGGATCTTTCCGGTGGGAACGAAGCTCTGGAAGGAGTTCTCGCTGGGGGGCGTGCGCCTCGAGACCCGCCTCGTCGAGCGCTACGGTCTCGGCCCCGACGACTATTGGATGGGCGCGTTCGTCTGGAACGCCGAGCAGACCGACGCGCTGCTGGTCCCCGACGGACAAAACGACATCGCCGGCACGCCGCACGACGCCCCCTCGCAGGAGAAGTGCGGAGCCTGCCATCGCGGCGACGTCGGCCGGGTGCTCGGTTTGTCAGCCCTTCAGCTCTCGCGAGCCGCCGACCCCAACAAGATCGGACCGACCATCGACGATCTCGCGGCCCGCAACCTGCTCACCGTCCCGCCTCTCGCTCTTGCGGCGGGATCGGCGGCCCCCTATGGAATCCCAGGCGATCCCGTGACCGTCGCGGCGCTCGGCTACCTGCACGCGAACTGCGGCCACTGCCACAACGAGAACGGCACGGCCTGGCCCGACACTCAGATGGTGCTGCGGTCGGTGACGGCCGACCACGACGTCGCCACCGACGCGGTCTACGCCTCGGTCGTCGGACGCAAGGTTCAATACTGGCGCGGCGGGCCCAGCGCCATCATGAATCGCGTCTCCCCCGGCGATCCGGCGGCGAGCGCGATCGTCGCTCGCATGATGACGCGTGGGTCGGATGACGCCATGCCGCCGATCGCCACCGAGGAGATCGACCCGGTCGGCCTCACCGCCGTCAGCGCCTGGATCACGTCGCTCGGCGGCGCAGGCGGCGCAGGCGGCGCCACGGGCGCGGCACCGACCACCGCGCGCTGACGGCGCGCTTGCAGACCCGCGGCAGGGTCGTATGTTCGAGCGCGGCCTCGCTTTGTCACCGCTGCTCTACGCCCGCGCCCAGATGGGCCTCTCGCTCGCGTTTCACATCGTGTTCGCGGCGGCGGGAATCGCGTTGCCTCTGCTGATGGTGATCGCGGACGCCCTCTGGATGCGAACGCGCGATCCGGAGTACCGCGAGCTGCGCCAGCGGCTGGCCAAGGGGACCAGCATCCTGTTCGCGGTGGGCGCGGTCTCGGGCACGGTGCTGTCGTTCGAGCTCGGGCTGCTGTGGCCCTCGTTCATGGGGAGCTTCGGCTCGGTCATCGGGCTCCCCTTCGCGCTGGAAGGCTTCGCCTTCTTCACGGAAGCCATCTTCCTGGGCATCTACCTGTACGGACGCGAGCGGGTGTCGGAACGGCTGCACCTCTTCGCCGGCGTGGTGGTGGCCGCGAGCGGGGCCGCGTCGGCGTTCTTCGTGACCCTGGTGAACGCGTTCATGAACCTGCCCGCCGGCCTTCAGGTCGAGGCGGGCAGAGTCGTGGCGGCCGATCCGGTGGCGGCCATGTGGAGCCCGTCGTGGATGCACCAGTCGGTCCACGTGCTGCTGTCGTCGTATCAAGCCACCGCGTTCGCCATGGTCGGCATCCACGCGTTCCTGTTGCTGCGCGGGCGCCGGCCCAGCTTCCACCGCAAGGCCCTCGGCATCGCACTCCCGCTGGCGATCGTGACGGCGCTCGTGCAGCCCTTGTCCGGCGACAGGTCCGCCAAGCAGATCGCCCACCTGCAGCCGCTGAAGCTGGCCGCCGCCGAGGCTCACTTCGAGACGCGGTCGCGCGCGCCGCTGCTGGTCGGCGGGATGGTCGACGTGGAGCGGGGGCGCGTGACCGGCGCCATCCCGGTCCCTGGTGGGCTCAGCTTCCTGGCCTTCGGCGACGTCGACGCGCCGGTGCGGGGGCTGGACGCGTTCCCTCGCGAGGAGTGGCCGCCCGTGGCAAAGGTGCACCTGGCCTTCGACACCATGGTCGGGGCTGGCACGGCCATGGCGGCGCTCGCCGCGCTGATGGCCGCTTCGTGGCTGCGGCGGCGGCGCTGGCCGGAGCAGCGCCTCATGCTCTGGGCGCTGGTGGCGGCGGCGCCCCTCGGCTTCGTCGCGCTCGAGGCCGGCTGGCTGGTGACCGAGTGGGGCCGGCAGCCGTGGCTGGTGCGGGGCGTTCTGAAGACGGAGGCCGCGATGACCGCGTTCCCCTACAACGCGGCGCCCTTCTGGCTGTTCACGGTCCTCTACGTGTTCCTGGCGGCGATCGTCGGGTACCTGATGTGGCATCAGATCGTCGCGAGCCGCGAGGCCGTCGTCCCCGAGGCGCCCCGCCCGGCCGGAGCCGCGCATGCCGCCGAGTGAGATCCTGCTCGGGTTGGTCATCGTCGCCGCGCTGGTGCTGTACGTGGCATTGGGCGGCGCCGACTTCGGCGGTGGCGTGTGGGACTTGCTGGCGTTCGGACCGCGGCGCGCGGCCCAGCGGCGAGCCATCGAGCGAGCCATCGGGCCAATCTGGGAGGCGAACCACGTCTGGTTGATCCTTGTCGTGGTCGTCCTGTTCACCGCGTTCCCGCGGGGGTTCGCGGCGATCACGACGGCGCTCCACGTCCCGCTGACGTTGTTCCTGATCGGCGTGGTGCTCCGCGGCTCGGCGTTCACCTTTCGCGCGACCGACCTGAACCACGATCGCGGTCAGGCGCGGTGGGGGCTGGCGTTCTCGCTGGCCAGCGTGGTGGCGCCGTGGCTGCTGGGAGCGACCGTCGGGGCGATCGCCTCGGGCGGAATCCGCGTCGACGCGCAGACGGGCGTCGTGAGCGGGGGATTCCTGGCCCCCTGGCTCGGCGCCTTTCCCGTGGCGGTGGGCTTCTTCTGTCTGTCGTTGTGCGCGTTCCTGGCGGCCACATACCTGACGGAAGAGAGCGCCGACAGCCCTGCGGTGCAGGAGGACTTTCGCGGGCGCGCGCTGGCGGCGGGTGTCGCGGTGGGCGGGTGCGCGCTGGCCGCGTTCCTGGCGGCAGGGTCGGGCGCGCCGCGCATCTGGGAGGGGCTGGTCCACCGCCCGTGGGCCCTGCCGTTCCACGCGGCCACGGCCGCAGCCGCCCTCGGGGCGCTGCGGTCGCTGTGGCGCCGCCAGTTTCGCCGCGCGCGGGTGCTGGCGGGCGCCCAGACGGGGCTCATCTTGATCGGCTGGGCGACGGCGCAGTACCCGTACCTGGTCGTCCCCGACGTGACGATCTGGAACGTCGCCGCCCCGGCGCGCACACGCACGCTGCTGCTCGGGGCGCTGGCGGCGGGCATTCCGGTGCTGGTGCCGTCGCTGTGGCTCCTGTTTCGAGTGTTCAAGGCCGAGCGACAACGGACCTGAGGGCAAGGTCGCGACGAGGTGGGGACCGCTGCTAAGCTGCGGCGGTGGCGAACCGGATCGAGGCGACCGAAGGCGGCACCACGCGGCGAGCGCCGCCGACGGCCGGCGGGGCGGCGGGGCCCGAGGCGATCGCGACCGTCGACGCCGCTTCCCCGACCGACGCCACCCTGGCGCGCGCGGTTCGTCGTGCCGGCGGGCTGATCGCCGTCGGCCTGATCGTGGGGCCGGCGGTCGACGGGGCGGTGGCCGAGACAGGCCGCCGCGCCGGGCTCGGATGGGCCTGGGCCGCCGCCTTCGCGGTGTGCGGGACCGTTCTGATGGCGATCGGCGCCGCCGGCGCCGATCGCCTGTTCCTGCCGCGGCTCGGCCGTCAGATCCGGGCTGGCAACCTGGCGGCGGCCATCGTCAGCGCGGGACACGCCATCGCCTTCGGGATCCTCACGAGCGCCTGCTTCTCGGGCCGCGGCTGGCACGACCTGGTGCTGTCGGCGTCGTTCTTCGGGGTCACCGCGATCTCGCTCTTGGCCTTGCAGGCGCTGTTTCGGTGGAGGACGCGCTACGCGGACGATCAGGAGGTCCTCGGCCAGAACGCGGCGGCCGCCCTCGCCTTCGCGGGCGCCACCGCCGCCTTCGCCATCATCGTGGGCCACGCGGCCGAGGGCGAGTTCCTCGGCTGGACGCGCTCGTTGCTGGCTTACGGCCGGGCGCTGCTGCTCGCCGTCGCGCTCTACCCCGTCCGGCAGATCGTCGTGCAGCGGTGGCTCCTCCGCCTCGCGTCCGGGCCGGCGGCCAACGCCCTGGACCGCGCGGTGGCGCAGGCGCGCGACGTGCGAGTCGCGGCCGTCGAGGCGGCCGCCTACCTGGCGATCGCGTTGTGGGCGACGGGCATCGCATGATGGCCACGGCGGACGAGTACCTGACCTTCGCCGATCGATTGCAGCGCACGGGCTTCGTGACCGATCCGTGGTTCGACGGTCGCCCGCGCTTCGACCCCGAGCCGTTCTGGCTGACCGCGCCCGAGGCGCGCGCCATGGCCGCCGCCGCCGCGCGCGTCGCCGCCGCCACCGACGAGGCCGTACGCCTGGCGGCGGGTGAGCCCGCGTGCCTGGACGAGTTCTTCGCGCTCACGCCGAGCCAGAAGCTGATGTTCGCCGTGGCGGCGCCGCTGTGGCACGGCGTCGCGCGCGCGGACGTCTTTCGCTGTGAAGGCGGGCGGCTGCAGATCTGCGAGCTGAACTGCGACACGCCGAGCGGCTTCGGCGAGACGGCCGCGCTGGGCGCCACGCTCGGGCCCGCCGACCGGCGCCGTGGCCGCGATCCGTCGTCCGCGCTGGGGCCTGCCTTCGTGCGGCTAGTGGCCCGCGCCGCGGCCGAGATCGGCGTGCGCGGGCGCGCGCCTCGCATCGGCGTGGTCTATCCGACCGAGCTGACCGAGGACGTCGGGCAGATCGCCGCCTGGCAGCGCCTGTTCGCCGCCGAAGGGTGGGACGTGACGCTGGGCTCGCCTTTCAATCTCGAGTGGACCGGCGGCGGCCGGCTGACCTTGCTCGGCGAGCCGTGCGACGTCGTCATCCGTCACTACAAGACCGACTGGTGGGGCGAGCGCCGCCCCGTCTGGCGCGACGGGTTCGACTTCGTCGACGCCGAGCCGCTGGCGGGCCCGCTGGCCGCGCTGCTGGCCGCCGACGAGTGCGGGCGTTGTGCGGTGCTGAACCCGTTCGGGGCCGTGCTGGCCCAGAACAAACGCACCCTGGCGTTTCTGTGGGAGCGACTGCCCCTGCTCACGGAGGCCACCCAGGCGACGGTGCGCGCGCTCGTCCCCTTCACGCAGCGTCTAGAGATCGCCGACGGCGCGCGCCTGCGCGCCGAGCGCGGCGACTGGGTGCTGAAGAGCGACTACGGGTGCGAGGGCGACGAGGTCATCCTGGGCACCGACGTGTCGGACTCGGCGTGGGACGACGCCCTGCGGGCGGCGCTGCCGGGGCGTTGGATCGTCCAGCGGCGCTTCACGCCGGAGCGCGACGCCGAGGGGCGGGTCGCCAATCATGGGGTGTTCGTGGTGGCGGGCGAGCCGGTGGGGATCTACACGCGGCTCTCGCGCGACGCGACGAATGCCCGGGCGGTGTCGGTCCCGACGCTGGTGAAGGACGAGGACGCGGACGGGGGCGGAGAGAGGGGATGAGCGCCTCGTTCAAGCGGAGCGGGCCGGCGCGCTCGGCCGACGAGATCGAGGTGCGGCCGTTCGACCTGCGCTGGCGCGGCGCGAGCGAGGAAGGCGAAGGCGCGCGGTGGTGGAACGAATCGCGAGCGACCTGGCGCTCGGCCGCCACCGCGTCTCAGCCCAGCCGCCGGACCATGTTCCTGGCCGTCGGAGGCGTCACCGCGAGCATACTGGTCTTCCAGATCGCGAAGTACTTCTGGGAGCGCGACACCGATCCCGAGGTGTCGATGGAGGCGCTCAAGGTCCAGCAGCAGCTCGGCTGGAACACGGGGCAGGTCGGCGCGCGCTTGGCGTTCGGGCCCGATTTGAATCTGCGCGACGTCGAGGGGCAGCCGCTTCGCACGGAGGGGATGTCCACCTTGTGGACGGCGCTTCGGCCTGTCCAGCCGGGCTGGACGCCCTACTACATCCCGACGCTGTTCAAGTCTCTGGCGGACGAACGCTCGGGAGAGCTGCGCGCGCAGATGCAGATGGTCCACACCGACGCCATGGATCAGGCGTTCCGGCGCGGCCAGGCCCTGGACGACGTGTTCGGCGAGCGCGGCGCGCCCGACGACGTCGCGTTGATCGTCGACCTGCCGGGTCCCGAGGCCGTCGCGCTGGCGGCGGCGCTGTCCGGGCGCTTCGAGCCGGTGTGGCTGCTCGACAACTGGCCGCACCCGCAGGGCGTGGTCGCCTCCCACGTGGTGCTGGGCGCGGCGCTCTTCTATCTGCCCATCTTCGAACGCAATCGCGAGGCGCGCGGAGCGCCGAGCCCGCCCGCGGGGGGCGTCGGCGGAGGCGCGCCCGCTCCCTCGGGTCTGCCGCGCGCCAGAACCGCACCCATGTTCGTCCTCGACTCCAACCGCCTGGCGCCGTACCGCGAGGCGGCGGACCAGTTCGACAACCGCTATCTGGCCCGCGTCCCGTCCGCCTCGGCGTTGAAGGAAGCGGGCTACCGGCGCGTGCTCTACGTTCGCCCCACCGGTCAGAGCCCCGAGCAGCTGCGAGAGCTCGATGATCTGAACGACGACTTCGTCGCTTACCGAGACGCGGACGTCGAGGTGCGGGTCGTGGCCACCGACTCGTTCCAGCTGGACGCCGCGGCGCCGGCCACGTCCAGCCACCTCTATGCGTGGGGGGGCTCGCACCACACGCATGTCACTTTCTGGCACAGCTATGGCTGGTCGACCATCGGGTTGCCTCGCGGCGGCGTGCTCGTGCCGGCGAGCCCCTACGGAATCTCGGCCGGCGCCAGCTACCGGCCGGCGGTGCGCCCCACCATCTTCTCGTCGCGCACCGTCGGCGGGCTGGGCGGAGTCGGCAAGCAGCGCCCGAGCGGCTTCGGCGTGGTCTCGGTCCGCCAGTCGGCCGCCTCGGGCCGCATCACATCGGTCGGCTCGAGCCGCAGCGGCTCCTTCGGACGATACGGCGGATCGTCGTCGTTCGGCTAGAAACACCAGAGGTCCAGCGCCATGGCCAGCTTCGCCTTCTTCGGGATCCAGATCGCCTACCGGCGCTACCGCGATGACTCCTCGCGCGGCCGTCTCCACGACATCATCGCCGGCGCCGACGAGGACCAGACGCTGCCCGACAAGCGCGCCTTCTGGAAGAATGTCGTCGCGCTGGTGAAGGGCAACCTGCCGCACTTCGAGTACGGGTTCTGGGACTTCATCCGCGGCGGCAAGGCCGAGGGCGAGTTCGAGACGTGGTCGTCTGAGATCGAAGCGGGGCTGGCGACCGAGACCGAGGAGGTGGGCGGCGCCGCCGACGAGGTCCATCGCCTGGGCGGCACCATCGGCGACGCGCGCTTCGTGGTGGTCTCGCTGCTGTTCCTGGTCGACGGGGGGACCAACACCGATCAGACGCTGGGTGAGCGGTGCGACGTCCCCGAGGCCGACTTCTTCCAGCGCGCCACCTTCGTCCGTCTCCTCGATTCGATCCCGCTCATGAACTTCGTCAACGTCCGCGCCGACGCCGTGTACGTGGCGCCCGGCAGCGACAAGGACGGCGTGAGCGAGCTGGAGCTGCGCGAGGGGTGGCCCCACCTGAAGCCACTCGAACGTTGAAGCGGCTTCGCCGCCGTGAGGGGGTGTCCCAGGGTGTCCCCTTGCAGCGCCGGCCCGCCTGGGCCCCTATTGGCCCGCGGTGGTCGGCGGGTCGTTCGCCAGCGGCGTCCCCGCCTCGATGCGCATCGGGGCTCGCTCGAGCTTGCGCGGCTTGGCCGCGTCGACGCACAGGCGCGCCAGATCGGCCCCCATGCGATCCCAGAGCCCCTTGCCCACCTCGGCCGGCAACGTCCGGCGGGCTCCGGCGAAGGTCGCGGAGGCCGCGCGCAGGCCGGTGACGACGCTGCGCAGGTACACGGTCGCGCTGGCTTGATCGCCATCACCCGCGTACTCGCCGTCGACGTAGGCCACCAGGTCCAGCGTCACGGCCATCTCGCGGTACTGCTCGGCGCTGTCGACCGGTCGAATGTTCGTGATCACCTTGAGGCCCTTGGCCCGCAGCGAGCTCACCACTTGCTGCTGCACGCGCTGCCCGCCCTCGCCAGCGAACGGGAACACCGCCAGCTTTCCCTGGGGCGCCGGGAGAGGCGGCTCCACGGGCTGCGCGCGAGGCGCCGCCTTGCCGCTGGCGACCGCCCCCGCCTTCGCCTTCTTCTTGACGCCCGCGCCAGCCCCCGAGGACAGGGCGACGAGCGCGAGCAAGAGGCCCACGATGGTCGACTGGCGAACCGAGCGACTCACGCACGAGCGAGAGTACCGCATCCGATGCCCCATCCGGTGCCCCCCTGTCCCGGGCCCCCGTCTCATCGTCAGCCAGGAACGTGTTGCGCTCTCGCGCCACGTTCCATACGGGGACCTTCACGCCCTCCCTCCACCACCCCGTCGGCTTCGCCGCCGCCCCTAGCGGCCCGTGAAGGGCGGACCAGGTACAGCGGCGGAGCGACGTGCGGGTCGGGGGCAGACTCCTCCGGACCGGCGTCGAGGCGCATCCCCGACATCACCTCTTCCAGCGAGGCCACGTCGCGCGACAGCTCGCGCGCGGCGGCGGCGCTGGCCTGCGACGTCTGACGGCTGTCTCCCGCCGCGGTCTCGACGCGCCCCATCAGCCCCGTCATGAGGTCCACCGCGCGGCTCTGGTCGTCGCAGCTCGCGCGCACCGAGGTCAGGCTGTCCAGCAAACGGCCCACGTGGCGATCGATGTTCTCGATGGCGATCGAGACCTCTCCGCGCAAGGCGGCGCCGGTCTCGGCGCTGCGCACGGCGCGTTCCACCAGCGCGGCGGTGGAGCTGGCCGCGTCGGCGCTGCGCTGGGCGAGGCTTCGGACCTCCTGCGCCACCACCGCGAAGCCGTCACCGGCCGAGCCGGCTCGTGAGGCCTCCACCTTCGCGTTCAGCGCCAGGAGGTTGGTCTGCGCGGCCAGGCGATCGATGGTGGCGGCGATGGTCATGGTGTTGCCAGCGGCGGTCTTGATCTGCTCGATCACCTCGAGCAAGCGAGACAGGGTCTGGATGGCGTTGGCGGTGCACACGCGCACGTTCCCCGAGATCGCCACAGCCTCGGCGGTGGCCTCCACGTTGCGGCGCGCGCTGTCCGCCAAGACGCCCAGCTTCTCGTTCACGCCGCCGACCGCGTCCTTCTGCAGGTCGGCCTGGCGGGCGCCCTCCTGGGCGGCGGCGGCTATCTGCGCGCTGGTGTGGGCGACCATCTTGGTCGAGCTGGCGGCCTGGTGCATCACCTTGGCGAGCGCGCCGATCACCGCGTTCACGGCGTTCTGCGCCTGCTCCTGCAGGCCGCCGTACTCTCCCTCCAGGCGCACGTCCAGCTCCCCGGCCTGCACTCGATCGAGCACCTGACAGGCGTCGGTCACGAACTGCCGCGCGCGCTCGTTCTGAGCCTCCGCCGCGACCACCAGCTTCACCACCACGCCGATCGCCAGCGCGCCGGCCAGGAAGATCAGCAGCGACACCAGCAGCGCGCGGCGGGCCGCCTTGCGGGTGGCGTGCTCCAGCGCCGAGGCGTCACGCTCCGCTTCCTCCCCGACCTGGCGCACCTTGGCGGAGTAGCGCGCGACGACCGGCGTGTACTCCTCGCGGAAGACGCGCTTGGCCTTGTCCGCCTCTCCGCCAGCCAGCATCTCCAGCAGGCGCGTGTCGGCCGGCCGCAGCTCGCGATCCTCCATCCGTCGCATGTCATCGACGGCGGCGCGGATGCTCGGATTGTCGGACAGCGTGGCCAGATCGCGCAAGGAGGCGACCATGGCGTCGAACGCTTCGATCTTGCGAGGCGCCTCCACGATGTTGTCGGGGTCCGCCATGATCGAGTTGGTCACGGCCTCCTGGGTGACGAGGAGGGCCAAGGAGCGGTCGGCCAGCTCCTTCACGCGGCGGACCCGGGAGAGATCGTCGAGCGTGTGGTCCACGCTCCGCTGCAATCGGAGCCCGAACACGAGCGCCGCCACGAGGACGGGAAAGGCGGCCAGGCTGAAGACCAGCTTCTTGCGGCCCAACCGGGCCGCTGAGCCGCCGGGAATCATTTGATCCGCAGGGTTCCCCTCATGCCCATGACATCTCCATGGCCCGGCATGAGGCAGATGTAGACGTAGTCGCCTCGGGTGGGCGGGAGAAACTCGATGCTGTCGCTCTCGCCCGGCTTCAGGGTCTTGGTCAGGCCGATCACGTCCTTGGAGTCCTTGATCGAATCCAGCTGGTAGTCGTGCTCCTGGAGCGTGGCCAGGATCTTCTCGTCGCTGCCGGGCCGCAGGATGGCCACGTCATGGTTGATCATCGACCCCGCCGGCGCGGCGTTCTTGTAGGTCAGGCGCAGCCGCGTGCCGAAGGGCGCGTCCAGCTCGGTCTGGTCGAACACAATGGAGTGGCCGGTCGTCTTGAGGGAGATGGTGAGCGTCAGCGTGCGCTCACGGGCCTCGGCCATGGACAACCCGGCCGCGACCACCGCCCCGAAGATCAAGGCGACCGCCGCTTTCTGCCTACTTTTCAACGTGCACCGTCAGCTTCATCTGGGGATGAATGGCGCAGCGGACCTGCACGGTCCCCTCGTTGACGAAGGTGACCTCGGCGCTCGAGCCCGGTGGCTGGATCTTCGTGTTGAACTTCTGCGCCTCCGACGTCGAGAACACGTTGTGGGCGACGTCGTCGTCGTTCTTGAACTCGATGGAATCGCCCACCTTGACGGTCAGCTCCGTCGCGGAGAACGCCTTGTCTTTCTGGTGGACGGCCTGCTTGCCGCCCGCGCGGGCGAGCCAGGAGGCCCCCACGATGACGAGGGCGATGGCGAGGGCGGCGGCCAGGGCGCCGAGCTTGTGATTGGTTGGCATGTGGGGAAGACCTCCGCTGCTTGGTATCGAGAGCCTATGGACGCGGCGACCGTCACCGGGGCAGCGCGGGTACGTCCACCGGCGCGTCGACGCTGGAGAGGGACTGCATGAAGGCGATCAGGTCGGCCTTGTCGCCGGCGCTCAGGTTCAGAGGGTGCACCTCGGTCGCCACGCTCGGACGCCGAACGCGGCCTCCGCGGTTGTAGAGCTCGACCACCTGCTCGAGGGTCCCCTCCGAGCCGTCGTGCATGTAGGGCGCCCGCGCCGCGATGTTGCGCAGAGTGGGCGTCTTGAAGGCGAACTGCACCGAGTCGAGGTCGGGGAGAATGGCGCCTCGCCCACGATCGGGGCTCGCCACGCCGATGTCGTGGAAACCGTCGTCGGTGAAGCGCCAGCCGCCGTGGCACTTCGAGCACATGGCGCGGCCGTTGAAGAGCGCGAAGCCCCGGCGGGCCGAAGGCGAGAGGGCGCTCTCGTCTCCGTTGACCCAGCGATCGAAGGGCGCCTCTCGCGAGACGAGCGTGCGCTCGTAGGTGGCGATGGCCTGGGCCACGCGCTTGCCCGTGATGGTGGGCGCGCCGAACGCGGCCTGGAAGAGCGGCTTGTAGCCGGCGATGGCGTCGAGCTCCTTCTCGAGCTCGGGAAGCGGCTGATTCATCTCGGCGGCGGCGGACATGGGGCCGAGGGCCTGCTCCTCGAGGCTCTCCGCCCGCCCGTCCCAGAACAGAACCGGCGCCCAGCTCAGGTTCAGCGCGGTGGGCGTGCGGCGGCCGAGGGCATTCATACCGTGTCCGATCCCGCGCGGCAGACCGTCGCCCCATGCGAAGCCTGGGTTGTGGCAGGTCGCGCACGAGATCCAGTTCGATCCCGAGAGGCGCGGGTCGAAGAACAGCGTCTGTCCGAGGCGCGCCTTGGATTCCGAGTAGGGGTTGTCCTCGGGGAACGGAATGGCCGAGGGCCGGCGATATTGGGCGCGCAGCGACGTGGCCGACGGCGAGGTGTTCTCGCGCGCCGCGCGCGCCGAGCTCGACGCGACCATCCGCTCGGCCCCGAAGGCGACGCCTGCCACCCCTGCTACCGGCGCACCCACCAGAATGACCACCCTCAGGATCCGGCTCCGCTTCATTAGTCTGTCTCCCCCTGCCAATGGCAAATGGTGACGTCGCAGCTTGAGCTCACGCTGAAGGCGCCACCCGACCACCAGGAATCGGGCCCCCACCCGCGAAACTTGAGAATCGAGCGAGCGGCTCGGGTCTATCGATGGGTCCCGATGCCCGGCGCGCGCGGCCCGCCGGGCCATACGCGCTCGAGCCACACGTGCTCGTGCCGCGCGAGCGTGGAAGAGCCGAGCCGAGGCCCGGCCATCCTCACGGACGGCGCCGGCGCGGTCGCTGACGGCGAAGGTTGGCGTCCCGCTCCGTCTCTCCCGGCAGACGCATCTTCACGTCGACGTTTCCGAACACCGCCACGCCCCGGATCCGCAGCAGCGGCGCCTCCGGATCGGGCGAGGCCGGAACGCGATCGACGTGGTCGAAGTTGCCCAGCACCGCCAGACCTTCGACCTCGACCGGCAAGGCGGGCGGCACCAGGATGTCGACGTTGCCGAAGGCGCCCACCACGGTGATCTCGACCGGGCCCGCCGGCATGCGAGCTTCGCGAAAATCCAGCTCCGCGTTCCCGAGGACCGCCGTCACCCGCATCTGGCGCGGCGGCGTCCAGGTCCCCGCGCGCCGGTTATTCCCCAGCACCGAGATCATCGTGCCGGTGCGCTTCACGGCGTCAGCCGGAACCAGGGCCGTGGCGGCGAACGGCCGCGCGAGCGCGCCGGCCGTCTCCTCGGCAGGCTGCACGGCCAGAGCGCCGTTGGAGGCGCCACCGGGCGCCCCGCCGGACATCCCGCCCGATCGGGAGCCCGGCCACAAGCGCGCGAGCTGATCGGTCGTCACGGCGTGCTGCGCCTCCGCGACCCGTCGCTCCAGCTCTTCGACCTCGATGGCTCCGTTGGCGAAGGCATCGCTCAGCGCCGCGATCACGCGATCGCGATCGGCTTGGTTCGGCTCGGCGACGGCGGTACTCATCTAATATGTGTCGTGAGGACGAGCAACGCAGCGGCCGGCGCGGATCGACGGGCGAACATGATCCTATTTCGAGAGCGATGCACGAACCCCCTCTCCTACCACGGGCGTTGGTTTCTGGCTCGGGGCCTGTCAGGATCTCGCCGGCGGCCGGCCCGCCGCCCCGGGCGCTCCCCATGTCCAGCCTAGACGATCTCACCGCCCGCCTGCGCCAATTCGTGGCCGAGCGCGACTGGCAACAATTCCACGATCCCAAGAACCTGGCCATGCTCCTCGCCTCCGAGGCGGGCGAGCTGGTCGCCGAATACCGGTTCGTGCCAGGCGCCGTCTCTGACGCCGTCTCGCGCGAGCCCGCGGCGCGGGCCCGCATCGCCGACGAGCTCGCCGACGTCACCATCGCCGTCCTGCTGCTCGCCGACCGCATCGACCTGGACCTGGCGCGCGCGGTCGAGGACAAGATCGCGAAGAACGCGCTCCGCTATCCGGTCGAAGCCTCGCGGGGACGCGCCGAGCGCCCGTGAGGCCCTAATCCTCTTCGGAAGCCAGCGCCTCGAGCCCATCGAGGAGGGCATCGAGGGTCGGCGCGCCGAGCGGCGTCCCGTCGGCCACCGCGACGAGATCGCCGCGCTCGCAGCTCTGGCATCGATTGAGGCAATCCTTGAGGCTGGGTGTGTGCTCGCGGTCCCTGAGCAAAGAGAGCGCCGCTGGTATTCCAGCCGGCAGCCGCTCGATCGACTTCTTGCAAAGCTGAACGTTCACGACAGGCCGAGCCTACACCCCTGGCGGCAACAGCGCGCGGACGTCGGAGATCGTGTTGGTGTCAGCCGGGCGCTTGTCGGGCCGGTACCGCACGAGGCGCGCGAAGCGCAGCGCCACGCCGCCCGGGTACTGCGGGCTCGACTGCACGCCGTTGAAGGCGATCTCCGCCACCAGCTCGGGGCGCACGAAGACCGCGTGCCCGTCGCGGCCGATCTCTCGGGCCAGGAGCGCGTCCGTTTGCCAGCGCAGCACCTCGTCCGTCATTCCCTTGAAGGTCTTGCCGAGCATGACCCAGCCGCCCTGGTCGGGGTCTCGCGCGCCGAGGTGCAGGTTGCTCAGCCATCCCCGACGGCGGCCGCTGCCCCACTCGGCGGCGAGCACCATCAGATCGAAGGTGTGCGGGGACTTGATCTTCAGCCATTCCTGGCCGCGGCGGCCCGCGCTGTAGCGCGCCGTCAGGCTCTTGGCCATGACGCCCTCGTGCCCCTCGCCGAGCGCGCGCGCCAGGAAGGCCTCCGCCTCGACCGGGGTCGTCGCCACGGTGTGCGGCACCAGGGCGGGTGCCGCGTTCCCGGCCGCCGGCGCCGTCGTGGCAACCGCATCGGCCAGCGCTCGCCAGCGTTCCTGCAGCGGCTCGTCGAGCAGCACCTGGTCGTCCACCCGCAGGACGTCGAAGAACCGGACATCGAGCGGGAGCTCGGCCCGCAAACGCTCGACGTCCAGCCGCCGCCCGAACCGGCGCATCGTCGTCTGAAATGGCAGCGGGCGCCCGACGGCTGACAGCGTGATCGCCTCGCCATCGAGAATCAAGCGGTTGGACGGCAGCTGCGACACCCGCTCGACGATCTCCGGCACCGCTGGTGTCACGCGGTTGAGCAAGCGGCTATAGACCTCGACGCGCGCGCCCTCTTTGTGCACCTGGACGCGCGCGCCGTCGAGCTTGAAGTCGAGCGCCATGGCACCCGCGCCCAGGCGCTCCCAGGCGGCGTTCACGTCGTCGGCCGCGTCGGCCAGCATCGGCTGGACGGGCTGAAAGAGCTGCAGATCGAAGCGCGCGAGCGCTGCGTGACCCTCGTGCGCCAGCGCGGCGGCCACCGCCGGCAAGCTGCCCGCCAGCATCGTCGCGCGCCGGACGTCCGCCGGCGGCGCGGCGAAGGCGCGCGCCACCGCGTCGACGACGACCCCTTCCTGCGCGCCCTGCCGCAGCTCACCGATGATCAGACGGACGAGGAAGTGCTGCTCGGCCTCGGTCGCGCGGGCGAGCAGACCGCCCAGCAACGCTGACCGCCGGCCCACCGCGCCCGGGCCGCGCGCCGCCTTGATCTCGAAGAAGACGCGCTCGACCTCGTCCAGAGCCAGGGTCGCCTCACGGGCCGGGGTCGCGTCCCCGCGCCGGAGCTCGTGAAGCGCCGCGTACCCGAGGCCGAGCCGTCCAGCCGGCAGCTCTCCCGACAGGTACGACACGCCCACGGCGACCAGGGGCTGGGGCAGGCGACGAATCAGCGCGGCCAGGCGGTCGACCTTTTCCAGCCGCGATCGGGTCGCGCCGACCTGGTCCGAAACCTCGACCAGGTCGCCGAGCCGCATGCGGGCAGTCTACGCGGGCTTCGCCGGTCTTTCGATCGCCGCACCAACAGATTTTGGCGGCCGTGTGTCGATGTGGGGCGGTCTGGATCGTCGTCCCCACGAAACCCTCGAAACCCTCGAAACCCTCGAAAAGGACGACCACCATGACCACCATCCGGCCCCCTTCTCTCGCCCTCGCGGTCACCGCGCTCGCGCTCGCCGGCGCCGCTGGCGCCCACGCCGAGCCTTCCACCCCGGTCACGGCCGTCAGCTCGGCCCCGACCGCGGCGGCGGCGACGGGCTATGCTCGCTCGGGCGACCTCGACGTCTACTACGAAGTCCACGGCGCGGGCGGGACGCCCCTGGTGGTGCTGCAGGGCTCGTTCTGCACCGTCGAGATGTGCTTCGGAAAGATGCTGCCCACCCTGGCCGCCACGCGCCGGGTCATCCTCATCGATCAGCAGGGCCACGGCCACACCCGCATGGGCAAGAAGCACCCCTTCACCGTCACCCAGATGAAGACGGACTCGGTGGCGGTCATGAAGAAGCTCGGCATCCGCAAGGCCGACATCCTCGGGTACAGCACCGGCGCCGCCGTCGCGCTCGAGCTGGCCATCACCAACCCCGAGCTCGTGAACAAGCTGGTGCTCATCTCCGCCGTCTACGAGAAAGCCGGCGCTCGCGAGGAGCTGCTCGCCATGATGCCCAAGCTGACCGCCGACATGATGAAGCAGACCCCGTGGTACGCGGCTTACAAGAAGGTCGCGCCGGTGGACGCGTTCGATCAGCTCGTGGAGAAGGTAAAGACCATCGACGACTCCAAGTCCTGGCCCGAGGCCACCATCCGCGGGCTGAAGATGCCGGTCCAGCTGGTGGTGGCCGACTCCGACATCCTGCACCTCGGCCACGCCGTGAAGTTCTTCCAGCTCCTCGGGGGCGACGTCGCGGGGGATCTCGTCGGACTCCCGAAGTCGCAGCTCTTCGTCGTCCCCGGCGCCACCCACGTCACCATGGTCCTCGAGAAGTCCCCCCTCGTCGGCGGCGCGATCGTGACCTTCCTCGACGGCAAGAACAGCTAGCCCGGCTGGTAGAGCTGAATCAAGTTGCCGCACGTGTCCGAGAAGACGGCGATGGTCACCGGGCCCGCCTTGGTGGGCGGCCTGGTGAAGGCGACGCCCCGGGCCTGCAGGCGCGCGTACTCGGCGGCGATGTCGGACGATTCGAAGGCGGTCGCGGGGATCCCTTGCTCGAAGAGGGCCGTCTGGAAGGTCTTGCCGGCCGGATTGGCGTTCGGTTCCAGCGCCAGCTCCAGATCGTCTCGTCCTTCCGGCGACACCACCGTGATCCATCGATAGGGTCCGCCGACGGGAACGTCCTTGCTCTTCTGGAAGCCGAGCACCTCCGTGTAAAAGCGCAGGGCCTTGTCCTGATCGTCGACCATGATGCTGTTCAGCTTGATCCGCATGCCGGCGATCGTGTCATCGCCCGCCGCCGGCCGCTTGTCGAGAATTGCGCGCCGGCTCAGGCAGCGGCGCCATCAGCGTCAGGCACCCGGGCGCCGGCGCCGGCGGCGGAGGGCGGCGCCGATAAGCCGAGGGCGTCACGCCGACTCGCCGGCCGAATAGATGACTGAAGCTCGCCGGGCTCGAGAACCCGACCTGCAGACACGCGTCCGTGACCGACCGGCCCGCCCGCAACAGATCGCGCGCCCGCTCCAGCCGCGCCTGCGTTCGAAATTGGTGGGGGGTGACCCCGAACAAGGCGCGAAAGCTCCGGATCAGGTGATAGGGCGACAGGCCCACGGCGCGCCCGACCTGAGCGACGCTGAGGGTGTCGTCGCTCTCGTTCGCGAGCAGGGTCCGGGCACGGCAGAGCCGCTTGAACGATGCCGGCGAGATGACCACCCCCGAAGGATACGGTACTGGGGGGCACGGCTGGTCCGGTTCGTGCGCCCGCTTACTCCCGGGCGCGTTCGAATGTCGCTGGGTAAAAAGTTTGCGCAAGGGGCGGAGCTGGCGGGTTCCTCTCGAACATGACCAGATCTGCCAGAAGAAGTCGGACGACGGCCCGCCCGGGCGCTCGGGGCTCGGACCACGAGGGCCCTTTGGCCCCGAGGTGGACGCTGCCGCTCCTGCTGGCGATCTCGGGTCTATCCCTGCCGGCGTGCCGCGATGCACGAATGCTCCCGCTGAGCGCTGACGCCGCGGATGCCGCCGGGCCGGACCTGCCGCCGACGCTCGGCCCCGACGCCGCCGGGCCGGACCTGCCGCCGACGCTCGGCCCCGACGCCGCGGACAAGACCGACGCGGGCGTCGTCGCAGCTGATGGACCACCCGTGGGGCAGTCGGACGCGGAGATTCCGAACAGCCCGGACGCCGCCGGAGCCGACGCAGAGGGCAACGACGCCAACCTCGCAGACGCGGGACCGACGGCCGACGCGATCGCGGCACCGGACGGCCATCCGCCGGATCTCGGCGCCGCGGACGGCGATGTGATGGAGGTCGCCGACCGCTGCGCGACCGCCGCGTGCAGCCGCGCTAGCAATGACGGCTGCTGTCCGGCGGGTTGCACCGCGGGCACCGACGTCGACTGCAACGGCTGCGGCAACGGGCGACTGGAAGCGGGCGAGACCTGTGATCCCCCCGAGTCCTGCCCCACCACGTGCACCAGCGCGATCTGCACCAAGGCGCACCTGGAAGGGAAGGCCAGCACTTGCAATGCGACCTGCGTGTCCGATCCCATCACCCAGTGCGTGTCCGGCGACAACTGTTGCCCCGGTGCCGCCAAGGGATGCACGGGCGCCAACGACACCGATTGCCTCTCGGTCTGTGGCAACGGCATCAAGGAGCCAGGCGAGAGCTGCGACCCCATCTCGGAGTGCCAGACGGCCGAGAAGGGTTGCACGAGCGACGCCAACTACGTCGAGACGAAGAGCGGCGACGCCACCAAGTGCACCTTCTCCTGCGCCGTCGTCCCCAGAAGTTGCATTGGGGGAGACAACTTCTGTCCGACGGCCTGCAACGCCACCACGGACAGCGACTGCACCGGCTGCGGCAACGGGCGAGTGGAGTCAGGGGAGACTTGCGATCCGCCGTCGAAGTGCGGCGCCGACCAGACGGCCTGTGTCAGCACCGCCGACCAGGTGCGTACCAGCAAGGGGACCATCAGCGACTGCACCTTCGCTTGCACGTCGAAGCCGCGCGCTTGCGTCGCCGGTGACGGATTCTGCCCGTCCACCTGCACCCCCGCCACCGACAGCGACTGCGCGGGGTGCGGCAACGGGAAGGTGGAGACTGGAGAGAAGTGCGATCCGCTCTCGACCTGCCCCACCGCCTGCCCGGCGAACGGGTGCATGCGGCGCAAGCTGTCCGGCGCGGGCACCTGCGCGGCCACCTGCGTGGACGACACGCCCATCTCGGTCTGCCTGGCGGGGGATGGCTGCTGCCCTTCGACCTGCCACGCCGGAAACGATTCAGACTGCTCTGCCGTATGCGGCGACGCGCGGGACGGCATCTGTCCCGCCAGTTGCACCTACACGCAGGACGCCGACTGCAAGCTGGTCGGCGGCGCAACCTGCAACGTGGCCACGCCCGCCCAATGTCAGAGCGGCTCGTGCGTCGACAGCCGCTGCTGCACCCAGAGCTGCGGCGCCTGCAGCGCCTGCACGGGACCCGGTGGCACCTGCGTGGCCATCAAGAACACCGAGGACGCCGACTCCTGCTCGGGCGACCGGACCTGCAACAGCAACGGCGCTTGCAAGCTGAAGGACGGCGCCGACTGCACCGATCCCACCGATTGCGCCAGCGGACAATGCACCCGCTACTACCGGGACATGGACGCCGACTTTTACGCCGACAAGAACACCAGCATCCGAGTGTGCGGCGACCCCGCGATCTACCGCAACGGCTACATCCAGGAGAGCCGCGTCGTGACGTTCGATTGTTGCGACGTGGACGCCAACACGTTCCCGGGGCAGCAGAATTACTTCATCAGCCGCAACGAATGCCACACCTTCGACTTCAACTGCGACGGCGCCGAGACGCCCCAGTGGACGGACCTCTTCGGCTGCACCTGTCCCTGCCAGGGCTGGTCGGGAACGTCACCTCCCATGGTGCCAAGCTGCGGATCGCCCGCGATCTGGGGCTTCTGCTCGACCAGCGCCGGCGGCGGAACGGGAAGAACCCAGTCCTGCCGCTGACGACATCGCCATCGACTAACGTTCGTCCCGATCGTCACCGAGGCCCGAGGCCCGAGGCCCGAGGCCCGAGGCCCGAGGCCTGGTCATCCGGCCGCGGCTTGCCGCCGTGGCGTGACCGCCGCGAGCCGATTGGCGGCCGAGACGAGCGCCTGGATCGAAGCGACCAGCGCATCGGCGTCCTGCCCCGCTCCATGAATCACGGCGGCAGCGTCACCGGAGCGCAGCTCGACGTAGGCGGCGACCGTCCGCTCGCCGCCGCGGTCGACGGGGTGGCGCTGGTGATCGAGCAGGCCGAGCGGGATCCCGAGGGCGCCGGCCAGCGCGGCCGTCGCCGCCTCGACCGGGTCAGCCCCCTGGCCGGTCGCGCACCTCCGAACCCCGTCGCTGTCGAGCGTGAGGTCGACCGTCGCGCGTCCCCGCCCGGCGCCCCCTTGCGCCACGCCGACGCGGTGGCCGAGGTACCGGTGCGGCCGCGTCAGGTTCAGGTAGCCGCCCCGGAAAACCTCGGCGATCTGCGGGGCGGTGACCTCCCTGCCCGATGAGTCGGTGATCTCCTGGACCACGCGCGCCAGCTCGATCTGCAGGCGCCGCGGCGGCTCGAATCCCAGCGCCGTGCCCAGGAGATAGGCGACGCCGCCCTTGCCCGACTGGCTGTTGACGCGAATGACCGCGTCGTAGCTGCGGCCCAGGTCCGCGGGATCGATGGGCAGATACGGGACCTCCCATTGAGCGCGGCCGGCCTGCGCGCCGAAGCCCTTCTTGATCGCGTCCTGGTGCGATCCGGAGAACGCCGTGAAGACCAGGTCTCCGGCGTACGGGTGGCGCGGATGGACCGGCAGCTGGTTGGCCAGCTCGACCTCGCGCCGCACGCGATCGATGTCGGTGAAGTCCAGCCCCGGATCGATCCCCTGCGTGTACAGGTTCAAGGCCAGCGTCACCAGGTCCACGTTGCCGGTCCGCTCGCCGTTGCCGAACAAGCAGCCCTCGACGCGATCGGCGCCTGCCATCAGCGCCAGCTCGGCGGCCGCCACGCCCGTCCCGCGATCGTTGTGCGGGTGCAGGCTGAGGACGATCGAGTCGCGCCGGGCCAGGTGACGGTGCATCCACTCGATCTGGTCGGCATAGACGTTGGGGGTGGCGACCTCGACGGTGGCCGGCAGGTTCAAGATGACCTTGCGCTCGGGCGTGGGCTGCCAGATCTCGGTGACCGCGTCGCACACCTCCTTCGAGAAGTCGAGCTCGGTGGCCGTGAACGTCTCGGGGCTGTACTGGAAGCGCCAGTCGGTCTGGGGCTGAGCCGCCGCCAGCGCGCGGATCTGGCGCGCGGCGGTGGACGCGATCTCGAGGACGCCGCCGCGATCGCGCTGGAACACGACGCGCCGGAAGAGCGGAGAGGTGGCGTTGTAGAAGTGCAACGTCGCGCGCCGCGCGCCACGCAGGCTCTCGAAGGTGCGCGCGATCAGGTCCTCGCGGGCGGGCGTCAGCACCTGGATCCGCACGTCGTCGGGGACGAGGTCGCGCTCGATCAGCTCGCGGACGAAGTCGAAATCGGTCTGAGACGCCGACGGGAAGGCGACCTCGATCTCCTTGAAGCCGATCGCCACCAGCAGGTCGAACATGCGCCGCTTGCGCGCCCGATCCATCGGCTCGATGAGGGCCTGGTTGCCATCCCGCAGGTCCGAGCTGCACCAGATCGGCGCGGTCCGGATGACCTGGCTCGGCCAGGTGCGATCGGGGAGCGGGACGGGGGAGACGGGGCGGTATTTTCCTGGCTTGGCGGGAGTCATCGGGGACCTCGGCTCGACGGTGAGTTGATTTCCACTACCATCGGCGAGATCGTCGCATAACTCAAATAGATAAGATTCTTTATGTCCATAATATCCTCTTATGATCTAAATTGTGATTCTCGTAACGGGGGCGGCCCGCCGGCTCAAGTAAGATCCGGGCTTCCATCGCTGCGGACCACGGCTCGCGCGGGGTTCATCCAGTTGCCCACGAAGACGAAGCGAAGGAGACGCATGACGACGCCGCAACCTCGATCTCGTTTCGTCCCGCGCGACCGGCACATCGTGTTTGCGGCGGGTCTGGCGGCCCTCGTCCTGGCCCCGGCCACCGCCGCCCGCGCCGACGACGCCTGCAACCCGCCCTGCGGAGCCGGCCAGGTCTGTTATCAGGGCATCTGCATGGTGCCCGCCCCGGCGCCGGCCCCCCCCGCGGCGAGCGAGACGCCGAGCCCGCCCGGAGAGGAGCCGCCGTCCGCCGCTCCGGTCTCGCCGGCTGGCGATCCGGCGGGTGCCGCTGGACAGCCGGCCCCCACCGGCGCCCCGCCCGAATCCGCCGTCCCGCCCCCGGCGGCCGGTTACGGATATCCGCCCCCGCCTCCTCCCTATGGGCCTCCTCGGCCCGCCTACGGCGCGGGCCCCCCGCCCGTCTATTTGCCGCCCCCGCCCCCCCAGCCTTACGCCGCTCGGCCCTACTACGGTTACCAGCCGGGCCCTTACGGCCGCCCGTATCTGCGCCGTCCGCCCCGCAGGTTCTTTCTGGCCGCGCCCTATCTCGGCATCAGCTCGTTCCTGGGCGAGACCGCCGACATCGGACACCGCTCCGTGGGCGCACGGGCCGGAGCGATCCTCGGCTTTCGTTTGCACCGCGCGTTCTCGTTGAACGGCGAGATCTCCCTGGATGTCCTCAATTTTCGTGACGTCCCGAGCGGTCAGAAGATGAGCGGAGCCGCGTTCGCGTTGTCGGCGTCGCCCCTCTTCCACCTGTTTGCTCCGACGGTCGAGCTGGTCTTCGGTCCGAGGGTGGGCGTTTGGGGCGAAGGCATCACCCGCAAGGTGAACGGCGTCGAGACGACCTTCTCCGCCAGCGGGTTCCTCATGGGCTTGAACGCCGGCCTGTTCTTTCCGGTCCGGCGCTGCCTCTCGGTCGGCGGCCTGATGACCCTCGACAGCCGCCTCTTCAGCCGCACGTGCACCAAAACCGCCGACGGGGCGGACGACTGCTCGGAAGACAACCTCCCTCGCTCGCTGACGAACCTCACCTTCAACTTCGCGATGATGTTCTAGTCGGGCGCTGAGAGGGCCTCGGCGGCGTTCAGGGCGGTGGCGGGAAAACCACCGCGCCGATCTTCATCGTGATCGTATAGACGGCCACCACCGTCACCGCCGCCGCGAGGATCACGGCCAGCGCGCGCCGGGTGAAGCGCCGGTCGCGGGCACAGCGCTCGAACACCAGGCCGACCAGCGCGAAGGCCGGAAGCATCGCGAACTGGACGTACGTCCCCTTCACCGGTCCGTCGGTGTCCGACGAGAACTTCGTGGCGAAGTGGATCTGCCCGAGCACACCCGCGACCGGCAGCAGCAGCAACGCCAGCCGTGGATCGCGCGCGCGCCAGAGGCGCCGCCCCAGCACCAGCGTCGCGGCCGCCACCACCACCGCCAGCAGCGACCCTGCCGCCACGGACAGGCGCGACAGACGCATGGTGGTCGGGCTCACCAGGCGATGGTTGTACTTCGTCGCGAGGAACGCCTCCTCGGGCAGCACCGGTATGCCGAAGCCGTAGTTCAGGTAGTCGCCGAAGGTGCTGGCCACGAGCACCGGGAAGAAGCGAGCGCTCGAGCAGCACGAGGTGGGATAGTAGGGAACTTCCCAGATGTCCACGTCCCACGCGACGTAGAAGCCCAACGTGCGACGATCGACGTACGGCACGGCCTCACGTGCCTGCTGCCACTTCAGCAAGGGACCGTCGTAGCCGGTCACGATCGGCCGGCCGTAGCGGGCCAGGTTCACGAAGAAGAGCGGCGCCGTGAGCACCACGAACAGCGCGCCCCCTAGCGCCCAGGGTCCGAGCGCGCGTCGGGCCGAGCTCCACGACCATGACATCGGCCAGCCGCGCTCCTCCCGCAAGCCGAGCCACGCACTCCGCGCCGCCAAGGGCAACGCCACGAACCCCAGCAGCAAATACGACACCTTCGTCATCACGGCCAGCCCCCACCACAACGAGAACCAGAGCACGTCAGCGAGGCGGGGCCGCTCGCCGCACACCGCCGGCAACGCCAGCACCGCCACGGCCGCCAGCGTGGTCCCGAGCGCCTCGTTCGAGACGTGGCTGTCGAGCTGGACGGCCGCCGGCAGCACGGCCGCCAGCAGCAGCGCCATGGCCCGCGCGTGAGGGGCTCCCGGCAGGAAGCGGCGCAAGCCCGCCGCCAGCAGGCCGAGACGGACGCAGCCGCACAAGAGCGACACCTGCTGGACGACGCGCGCGCTGGCGTGAAAATGAACGAGCGGCGCGACCAGGAAGTAGTACAGCGGGCTGTGGTAGGCCGCCGCGTTCAGGTTCAGATCCGGGCGGCTCCAATGCTGGGCGACCCACTCGATGTACTCGAGGTGGTACGGAAAATCGAAGCCCCAGATCGGGCGGTACCCGATGCCCGCCAGGACGCGCACCGCGACGCCCACGGCCAGGGCGGCGATCTCCAGCCGCGTCAGCCGCAACCGGGGTGCGTGCTCGCTCGTTCGATCCACGCCGGAATCACTCGCGGGGGGCCGTCTCCGCCGCGTCGGGCCCCGGCGCCGCCTCCTTCTCGTCGGTGAGCCCGACCGCGTAGGCCCAGGCGGGCGTCGGCTCGATCAGCTTGCGGCGCTTCAGGTCGAACAGGCCGAAGGTGAACAATGCCTCGGAGGCCACGCTCCCGTCGGGCTTGATCATCTCCTGGCGCATGGTCCCCACTTTGCCTTCGTACGACGCGAGCTGGGAGCGGATCACGACGCGCTCGCGCGGCGGCAGCTCCTGCCGAAAGCGCATGTGAACCTCGAGGACCACGGGGCCGGTCGACGTGCGGCGAATGGTGTCGATGCCGAATCCTCGCTCGGTGATGAGGTCCCAGCGCGCCTGCTCGAGGAGCTCGAAGTAGCGGGCGTTGTTCATGTGCCCGAACGAATCCAGGTGCGCTTCGCTGATGAAGATCGTCTTCTCGTGGACCATCGGAGGGCATCCTATCGCGGCTTCGGGCCGCGCGAGGGATGAGACGGAATGGTCAGCGCCTCGCGGGTCAGGGACTCGACGGGGTCCCCGGGATCAGGCGGGCCGCGACGCTGAGGACGCGCCCCGCCGCCCCGATCCGCACGAGCTCGCTCGTCAGGCGGAGCTCGCGGCGCGCGAACGCGAAGCGCAGCTCTTGCCCGCCGGCCAGCTCGCGCAGAAGCTGGTTCTGATAGCGATCGGTGGCGGCGCCCCCCAGGGCGGCGGCGGCGGCGTTACGGGCGGCGTTGCGCGCGTTGCAGGCCAGCGACGCGACCATGCCCTGACCCGCGCAGCTCTCGAGCTGCGGCTCGGCGCGCACCGTCCCCACCCGCAGATCGTCGCCCGTCGCCGTCACGGTGACCCGCGCGGACTCGGGGATGGACCGCGAGGTCCCGAGAGCGACGACCGTAAGGCTGCCGGAGGCGCCCCGCAGGGAGGCGTTCTGGACGTCGACGATCTCGCGCCCGACCCGGACGGGGACCGGCTTGGCCGTGTAGGCGTGCACCAGATAATGGGCGAGGCCGTAAGGAACCTCCACGAGAGCGTTGGCCGCGGCGTCGGCGGCGAGCGGCATGACCAGCGCTGGCCCGAACGGCGGCCGGGTGCTGGGCGGCGCGCCGCCCGATTCGGCGAGGACCGCCGCGAGCTCCAGCCCGTCGCTGGCGAAGGTCGGCGCGACGTGAAAGACGAGCGGACCGAGCTCGGTCGGGACGGCCACCCCAGCCGTGGAAAACGCGAGGATCTCGCGCCGGCCGTCGCCCCACCCGACCGCGGCGCGCGGCTCGCCGGCCGACACGAACCGCGTCACCACGAGGTGCAACTCCCACGCGCGCCAGGAGGCCTCGAGGTCGGCCAGGACCATGGCCGAGTCGTCTTTGAACGAGCCCATACTCGCGCGTTTGCCGAGATCGCTGAGCGGCGTGCGGCACTCACCTTCGCCGAGGAGCGGCGCCAGGGCGCCCGTCTCGCCGCCCGCGGCGGCCGGGATCCCGGCGAGGCGGATCACGGCGCGGAAACGGCCGCCGCCCTGATCGGTCACGCCACAGTAGCGCAGGCCGAGCAAGGTGGCGGGGACGAACGCCGGCGTGACCCCCCCGTCCGCGGCCGGGCCCGTTGGCGCCGGTAGGTTGAAGGTGAACGGGAGGAGCCCCTTCAGGGTCTCGTCGACGAGGGCCGTCACCAGCTTCATCCGAACAGGCTCGAGCGCCGGGGAGGCCGAGGCGGCGGCCGCAGGCCGGGCTCGCCCCGACGCGACGACCACGAGGCCGGCCGCGACGAGACAGGTGGTGACGATGATGGAGAGGGCCCCCCACCTCGCGGTGAGCGACAGCGCGATCCGACCCGCGCGCCCGTGCCCGTTCACAGCCATGATCCGGCCAGCCTACCCGAAGGCATCTGTGACGCCAGATAGCTGGCGATCCCTTCCGGGTTGCCGAGCGCCAGCCTTTCCCCTGCGCAAGCGTTCGTGGAGTCGATCACACCGAAAAAATGCGAACGGATCGCGCCCCAGGCCAGGGCTGTCCGTTGTTCCATTTTCGTGCCGATGATAAGCTCGCGCCCGTTCCATGCTTCGACGAAGCACGCGACGCAGCGGCATTTTGTCCGTGATTTTCGCGATTTTCCCGCTGATCGCCGGGACGGGTGCGGCGTGCAACGACCGGCGGCTGGTGCCGCTCAATCGGACGATGCCGGTCGGAATCATCATGGGAACGACCGCCGAGCAGCAGGAGAAGGCCATCGAGTACGGGCTCGGGCAGCGACAGTGGGCCATCGTTGAGAAGACGCCCGGGCGCTACGTGGCCCAGTTGAACGATCGCGGCGTTCGCGTCGTCATAAACCTCGACTATGGCGAGCAGGGCATCGTCGTGACGTACGTGGACAGCAGCGAGCTCCACTACACGATGACCGAGGACGGACGGGAGCTCATCCACCGGCGCTATGCCTCCTGGATCAGAGGCCTCGTCGGCGACATCCGTCATGCCCTGCAAAACGGCTACTCCAACCCGCCGCCGCCGTCTCCGACGCCACCGGCGGTCACCGTCATGTTGAGCACCGGAGGACGCTGAGCGATGCCGAAGTCCAAGTCGAGCCAGCTCGAGCCGCCGGCCCCGCAGGCGCCGGCCGTTCGGCGTTGGTTCCCCGACATCATCAAATGGGTCCGGGTCGGGCTCGCGGGGCTCGCGTTCCTGGGCTTCTCGGTCGGGGCCGCTCTGATCGCGGTGCTCGTCATGCCGTGGTGGTGGCTGCTGCACGCGCGCAAGCCGCGCTTCGAGCGGGCGGGGGCTTGCCAGTGGTGGATCAAGGCCGGCTGCACCTTGCTTCACGACTACATGAGGTGGTGCGGGCTCATCAACTTCGATCCGCGCCTCGTCGATCGGACGGTCCCGTCCGGCGGGTTCGTGATCGTTGCCAATCATCCGACGCTGGTCGATGTCTGCGCGGTGGCCGGGATTTACGGCAAATTGACCTGCGTGGCCAAGACGGCCCTCTTCAAATCGCCGTTCATCGGCATCATCATCCGCGCCTGCGACTACCTCGACGGGGGCGCGGGCGATCCCTTCTCCGGCGGGCTGGTCGTGCGCCAGGGGGTCGAGCGCGTGACGAACGGCATGCCGGTCCTCATCTTTCCCGAGGGAACGCGATCCCCCGAGGGGGGCCTGCGGGCGTTCAAGCGGGGCGCGTTCGAGATCGCCTGCCGCGCCAACGTGCCGGTGTTGCCGGTGCTCATCACCTGCGACCCGCCGGCGCTCGGCAAAGGGCGCCCCTGGTACGACATTCCTCGGCACGTCTCTCAATTCAAGGTCACACCGCTGGCGCCGCTCGCCCCAGTCGACTTCGGCCGCAATCCGGTTACCATGTCCGGCGCCTGCGAGGACCTCTTTCGGCGCCGGCTGGGCCTGGCCCCGCCGATCACCGCCGGCTCGCGAGCCAACGCTTGAAACCGAAACGACCTGAACTGGGCTGAAACGAAATCGTCATGGGTGAACGTGAACCTGAAATCGAGTCCGAGCTGAAGAAGCTGATCGTCGACGTGCTGGCGCTGGAAGACGTGAAGCCAGAGGACATCGACAGCGAGGCCGCCATCTTCGGCGCGGGGCTGGGGCTGGACTCGATCGATGCGCTGGAGCTGGCGCTGGCCATCAGCAAGCGATACGGGGTCAAGATCAAGTCCGACGACGAGCGAAACCGCGAGATCTTCGCGTCGGTGCGGAACCTGGCCACCTTCATCACGCGCGAGCGCGCGAGCAAGGAGGCCGCCAAGTGACGGCAACGATGACCCGCGAAGAGATGACGGCCATCGCGGGAGATCGAGACGAGATCCTGTCGCGCCTGCGGGCGTTGATGCAGGACCGATTCGAGGTCGAGCCGGCGCGGGTCCAGCCGCAGACGAAGCTGGTCGAGGATCTGGACCTGGACAGCATCGACGCCATCGACATGGCCGTCGAGCTGCAGGGGTGGACCGGCGTGCCCCTGGCCGAAGAGGCGCTGCGCGCGGTCCGGACCGTGGACGACGTCGTCTCGATGATCGCGACCCACCTGTCGAAGGTGGCCTCGGGAGAGCTGAAGCCTCCGGCGCCGAACCCTCCCCCCAGCGTGGCGGGTGCGGGCGGCGCAGGCGCGCCCGCGGTGGGGACCGGCTCCGGGTCGGCGGGATCGGGCGCGGGGCCAGGGCCGAGCTCGAGTTGACGTCGCGATGACGGAGGACTCCACGCTCGGTCCCCTCGAGCGCGATCGCCGGGCGCCCTTCGCGGTCGGGGAGCCCGCGCGGTCGTGGGGCGAGCTGCTGGCCGACGCCGGGCGTATCGCCGCGCGCCTGCGGCCGCTGCTCGGCCGGCGGTCGTCGCCGTCTTCGTCGCCCCCTTCGTCGACCGCTCCGCCGCCGATCATGCTGGCGTGCGCCGACCGGTACCACGGCGCGGCCTGTCTGCTGGCGATCTGGGACGTGGCGCGAATCGCGGCGCTGCCGCCGAACGGCCGCGAGGAGACCATCGACGCGCTGTGCGCCGAGCGCGGGATCGACCTGCTGCTGCACGATGGCGGAGGACGGGGCGGGATCGACGTTCGCCGCTGGCTCGCCGGCTCCGACGGCGATTCGGACGACGCGAACGCGGACGGTTTACAGGCCGATCCTGGCTTCTCGGCGCCGCCCGTCGATCCGCCGCGGTTCGCGCCCTCGCAGCCGGTGGCCTGCCTGTTCACGTCGGGATCGACGGGCACGCACGTGCCTTGCCTCAAGACCGCGCGGCAGCTGCTGGGCGAGGCGCGCTTGCTGGTGTCGCTGTTCGACATGGGTCCGGGGACGCGCGTGCTGGCGACGGTGCCGCCTCACCACATCTATGGTCTCTTGTTCGGTGTGCTGGTCCCTTTGATGGGTGGGGGCGCGCTGGTCCGCGGCACGCCTCAGCACGCCGAGACGATCGCGGCCGAAGCGCGCCGGCTCGAAGCGGACGTGCTGTGCAGCGTGCCGGCGCACCTGCAAGGCCTGGGCATCCTCGAGCCCGGCACGCTGCCTCCTCTGCGCCGCATCTTCTCGTCGGGCGCTCCCTTGCCCGGCGAGGTGGCGCGGGCCGTCGGCGAGGTGGCGGGCGTTCCCGTCACGGAGGTCTTCGGCTCGTCGGAGACCGGCGGCATCGCCTGGCGCCAGCAAGTGCCGAAAAGAGCGGGCGATGGCCAGCCCCCCGACGGCGACGAAGGCGATGCGGCGCTGTGGCAGCCGTTCCCCGGAATCGAGGTCTCCGCAGATGACGGCTTGATGGTCGTCCGCTCGCCGCTGGCCGACACCCCCGAGGGAGGCCCGGTCGGGGCGCCCGTGCGAGGTGCTGACCGCGTCCGGCTGGCGAAGAGCGGGCGCTTCGAGCTGCTCGGGCGCGCCGACGGTGTCGTGAAGATCGGCGGCAGCCGGATCGCCGTGAGTGAGGTCGAGCAGCGCCTGCGCGAGATCCCCGGTGTGCGCGAGGCCGCGGTGATCTCCGTCGACGTCCCGGGCCTGCGGCGGCACGAGCTATGGGCGGCGGTGGTCGCCCCCGGCATGACGGTGGTGGCGCTGCGGGAAGCCCTGCGGCGGCGCTTGGAGTCGATCGCGGTGCCACGACGGTTTCGCCTGATCGAGGCGCTGCCGCGCGAGGAGAACGGCAAGCTCACGAAGGCTCGCCTGCGCGCGCTGTTCGAGGCGCCCGCCACCGACGCGGCGAGCTCGCCGGCGCCGCCGGCGACCGGGACCCCGACCGCGCCCGGAGGCCACGAGCGACACGAGCGACACGAGCGACACGAAGTGGCCCTGACCATCGCCGCGGACTCACCGTTCTTTCGCGGGCACTTCGAAGGATTCCCCGTGTTGCCGGGGGTCGTGCAGCTGAACAACCTGGTCCTCGACAACGTCCGACTCCGGTGGCCGGCGCTCGACCATCTGCGGAAGGTCGTCGGCTTGAAGTTTCGAAACCCCATCCGCCCGTCGGATCCGATCTCGATCTTGCTCGAACGCACCGACGCCAACCGCGTCCGTTTCGAGATCCGACGCGCGGCCAAGGTCATGAGCTCGGGCGCGCTCGTCTTCGGCGGCGGGAAGGGCTCGGGGGTGGGCTCGCCGGCGCGGCAGGGACCCGCGGGATGACCGCGCCCTTTCGCCCCTGCGCCGTGATCCCCACCTACAACAACCCGATGACCATCGCGCGCGTGGTCGCAGAGGTGCGGCAGCACCTACCTGACGTGGTGGTCGTGGACGACGGCTCGCACGGCCCCGGGCGGGCCGGCGTCGACGCCGTCGAGCGCGAGGGCAGCGCGCGCGTCGTGCGGCGCCCCCAGAACGGTGGCAAGGGCGCCGCGGTCAAGACCGGCTTCGCCGCCGCGCGCGATCTCGGCTTCACG
>Ga0105238_10000242_pt1 | contig 61107 bp, 45 predicted proteins | sample KBSC34metaG_FD_81526 | JGI IMG/M metagenome (GOLD analysis project Ga0105238, IMG submission 81526) | Corn rhizosphere microbial communities from Kellogg Biological Station, Michigan, USA - KBS C3-4 metaG | ecosystem: Host-associated > Plants > Roots > Rhizosphere > Soil | place: Michigan, USA...
AGGCGTATCGCGACTCGGGTCGACGGTCAGCGAGACCAGGTTGAAGTCAAAGTCCTTCAACTGATCTTGAACATCGCGCATCTTCGCGCTCACGATCGGGCAGGGACCGCGACAGTTCGTGAAGATGAAACAGATGACAAATGGCTTCCCCAACAGATCCTGTTTGGTCACGGTCTGACCGCGTGAATCGGTGAATGAAAAGTCTTCGATTCCGTTCGGATCCCAGGGGTTTTCTTTCTCTGCCTGAGTGACTTCCTTGAGTGTCGCGCGCCCATCCTTGCCGATGGACAGGTTCATTGTTTTCGGACTGCGACCGTCGTCATCGCTGGCGTCAGTTGTCGTTTGGGACGGAGTCGTTCCCGCAAGTTGCGCGGCTTGTTGCTTGTAGTGCGACCATGCGAACCAGATACCGACAATTGCGACAAGACAAACAACCCACATCACGCTGCTGACGATCAGCAAGGGACTGAGCTGTCGCTGCGATTGATCTGCCGGCGTGTTTGCGGATTGTCCTGTTGGATTCTCGTTCATGATCAGATCGATTCTATCGCGCATTGTGGGCGGTCTGCCGCTCGGTCATCCAGATGGCAATGACAATGTAAACGATCGCCGACAAGATCGTCACTGCCAGACTGAGTGTGAGCGACGGCAATTCGGCTACCGCCGCCAAATTCGGTGTGACCAGGCGGCGCAGTCCGGCCGTTCCGTAGGTCAATGGATTCAGTCTGATAATCCAGGCCAGCCAGCCCGACTGAGGTGCCGGAAAGAACGAACCCGACAGCAACCACATCGGCATCAGAAACACGCTCATGATCGCATGAAACCCATGCGTCGAATCCATCGGCCACGCAATCAGATAACCTAGCGCCGTCAGCGAAAACGCGACCAGCCCCAGATAACAGACCACCGCCGGCATGTTTAGCCAGGTCAATCCGGTTGATATTGGAGGTGCGAGGCCCACGAACGAGAGTGCCGGACCAATAGCCAGGAACACGACCGCCTGTAACACCGCCAGCAACATTCCGCCAATGACTTTGCCCAGCACCAGTGCCGAGCGAGGGATCGGCGCGACCAGCACCCCTTGCAGGAACCCTTCGCGACGGTCCTCAATGATCGAGATGGTTGAATAGATCGCGGTGAACATCACGATCATCACGGCCACACCAGGAAAGAAATACTCCTGGTACGACAGGCCGGCAGGTCCCTGAAACGAACCGTGCAATCCCGCACCGAACAAGACCCAAAAAATGATCGGCTGACCGAGGGCCCCGACGATCCGGGTGCGTTGGCGGAAGAATCGCACCAGCTCACGCGATGCCAGGGAATAGACCGCCAGCGGCAGCGATGGTTCTGGCATCGCGCGCGATGCGCCTGTCAGCGGCTGGGAGTTCGGTCGATCGATCACTTCCGACATACTAGAACACATCTAAGTCAAGTGTGGCGTTTCTTGAGCCTAAATCCAATAGGGTCTCACCCATGTTTCAACGCGACATGTCCGTACGGAACGCACTGTTCCTTCAGACAGGTTCCGATTCCCAGAACCGGTGCCCCGTTCTTGCAATGAACACATCTTCCAATGTCGGCTTTGCCAGCGAAATCGCGGTGATCTCGTCAGGAAACGCGGCCACCAGGTCTCGCAGCAATTCGTGCCCGGCACTGCGTTCAATGCGCAATGCGTCACCAATTCGGCGAGCGGTCACCTGGAATCGCGATTCGATCTGATCAGCCAGCCGCGCTGGAGCGGGTGATTGAATTGTCAGACAATCCCCACCAACCGACAACCGCAATTCGTCGGGCGATCCCAACGCTACCAGTTGGCCCTGATCGAGGATCCCCAGGCGATCGCAGTGTTCTGCCTCTTCCATCAGATGCGTTGTCACCAGAATGGTTGTTCCTTCATCCCGCCGCAACGTGGTCAAATACTGCCAAAGGTCATGCCGAGCCCCCGGGTCTAGCCCCGTGCTGGGTTCATCGAGCAGCAGGAGTTGCGGTCGATGCAGTAGACTTTTTGCGACTTCCACGCGGCGCTTTAACCCGCCTGATAACGAGTCGGCTCGATCTCGCCGTCGATCGGTTAGGCCCAGACGATTGAGCAGTTCATCAATGCGAGCCGTCGCAGCAGATCCCGACAATCCGTACAGGTTTGCCTGGTGCCGCAGGTTCTCGGTGACTGTCAACTTGCCATCAATACTGGGTGACTGAAACGTGACACCCAGCCGGTAGCGGATTTCGCGCGGCTGCGTCGCGAGGTCAAACCCGAGCAGTGACACAGTCCCTTCACGCAGCGGCAATAGCGTCGCGAGCAAACGAAACAGCGTTGTCTTCCCGCCACCGTTTGGACCCAGCAGCCCGAAAATTTCGCTCGTCGCCACGGTGAACTCGATTCCGCGCAGCGCTTCGCGATCTCCATAGCGATGGCGCAAACCCGAAACACTCACCGCAAGGCTGTCTGACATCGAATCCTCATTGGATTCCATCGCTCAACGGTAATCAGAAATCGATTGATCGTCGTGTCTCAACCGATTCTTCTGCCTGGCGAATCAATGGTGGCCACCACCACTCTGGGCCTGACGGGCTTGATGCTCAGGATAATCACGCATCTGTGGAACATCGGGCACGTAATAGGTTTCGCCGATATCCGGCCGCAGCGACAGCGGCAAGGCAAGTGCCAAAATGATCGTCGGCGCGAGCAGCAGGTATTTCCAGGCTCGCTCAAACTTCAGATGCATGAAAAACATCATCACGCACAGTGCTTTGGCCGTCGCAACAGCCAGCACCACGGCCCCGAGCAGGATCGGGGTCATATGTACAACGTCAGCGGCCACGGACATTGCGGTCAATCCGCAGAGCGCGAGGAACACCGCAAAATACGTTGCACCATGAGAAGCATGCTCATCGTGACCGTGATCAGACATGGCAGTTGTCTTTCAATGAATTCTCGCCAAACGTGTTGGCCGTTTGCTTGCAGATCGTTTGCGTTCAGATGATGTACAGCAGCGGGAACAGGAAGATCCAGACCAGATCCACAAAGTGCCAGTACAGTCCCAGGTTCTCAACCAGGATTGCATCGTCGATACACAATCGACTGCCCTTCATCAGAACCAGGCCGAACATGAATAGTCCCACGATGACGTGTATTGCGTGGAATCCGGTCATCAGGAAGTAGTTCGAGGCGAACAGATTGCCATAAAGGATCGGGTGAGCAGGTGACAAACCGGCGATCAACGGAGCGTAATCACGATCCTTAGTGAGGTCGTCGACTTTCTTGTTCACTTCGTCGAGCGTGACGGGTGCATAGTTGCTCGCGGAGTTCGCTTCCTTGCGGATTTCGTCAAAGCGATCGTAAGGAACTTCCAGCGAATAATCAGATCGCACGTGTTCCTTCAGGCTGACATATTCGGAGTTCAGCTTCGACAGCGTCGTGTACTTCTTGAGTTCGCTGTCTTCCTGAGAAGTCCGGCCCGATTTCTCGGTCAGGTCCTTGATCTTGCTGTCGAGTTCTGCCTTTTGTTCTTCTCGCTTGGACTGGCTCGGAAACGCCGTGGCCAACTGGCGGTCCATGATGACGCCGAACTGGTTGACCACCTTGTCCATCGCCTGCCGGTTATTCTCGGGAATGTGACCCGGCAGAATGTCGTGCTCAAACTTACCCGTGTATTCAACAGCCTTGATCCCCAGGAACAAGAAGCCCAGCAGGGTCGTGTACATCAGGAACCGCCATGCCTTCGCGAAGTGTTGTCCCAACAGGGCGTCGTGGGCCACCACCACAAAATAGCTGGAAAGAATCAGCACGAAGGTGTTCGTGCCACCCAGAGCAATGTTGATATGAGTGACGTGCGTGTCCGTCGGCCAGCCCTGCGACCCCATACGCATCACGATGTAGGTGCCAATGAAGGCCGTGAAGAACATGATTTCGGTACCCAGGAACAACCACATCCCAAGCTTGGCGTTTGGAATTGGGATACCCATCTTCAGGGTCGGTGCCGTCGCAGCGTGTGTCATATCAATCTCGTTCGCAAACAATGTCGACCGACCCAATCGGGCCGATGTCATAATTCTGAATCAGACGCGTTCCAACAAATGCAAGTGGTCCCAGACCATCGTCAGCAAGAGCACGGGCAAATAGATGAGTGACGTCCACAACAACCATCGAGCACTCGTTCGAGTTTCGTTCCAGGCAAACAGCACCGAGGCCGCCAGATAGGCCAGGCCCAGCACTGTCGCAACCAGCGAGTACGTTCCACCGGCCAGACCAAACTGCTGCGGCAGCAGGCTGACGGGGATCAAACCCGTCGCATAAACCACCGCCAACAATCCGGCGACATGCGGCAATGATTTACCGGACGGCAGCATCCGCAATCCCGCCTGGCAGTAATCGTCCTGATACATCCACGCAATGGCGAAGAAGTGAGGGAACTGCCACAGGAACAGAATCCCGAACAATACCAACGCACTTTGGTCCAATCGTCCACCAGCGGCGAGCCAACCCAAGACCGGCGGCAGAGCCCCCGGAATTGCTCCAACCACGGTGCACAGAGAAGTCACTCGTTTCAGCGGGGTGTAAAGGCAGGCATAAAGTACGAATGTCGCGCCTGTGGCAATCGCCGTCGGAGCATTCACGAGCAGTGCCAGGTATGTGCAACCGAACACAGCGATCGCACAACCAAATAACAGAACTTCCATCGGGTGCAGCCGACCTGCTGGCAAGGGCCGGTTCATCGTCCGTCGCATGCGTGCGTCGGTCTTGCGTTCGAACCACTGGTTGACGGCAGAAGATCCCACCGCCACCGCTGCGATTCCCACACAGGCGTGCAGCAATTTGATCGAGATCGATCCCGATTCCAAACCTAATACATATCCGCACGAGACTGTCAACAAGACCATCAGCGAGATCCGGGGCTTGGCGATCTCGGCATAGTCAGCCAGACGCGACCAGAACCCACTCGCGACGAAATCGGACGGCTTGGCGATATCGGTACAGCCGGGCAGCGGAGAAATCGCGCTCATACTGCGACCCCCACTGGGGAGGAGACATTCAACATATTCGACTGTTCTGCGGAGGTCGGTCGTACCATCGGCAATGGCGCGACCGCTCGGCAACAAAAGACGGTCACCGCACTGGTCATGAACGCCGTCATACCCACGATGGTGTGTAAAGAACAAATCACGATTTGCGGCAGCGAGTCCTGAATGGCAACCACGCCCCACTCGGGAACTCCGTGGCGGTAGTACCACGTGGCCAGGCCGATCATGGATTGAGCGACGGCCAAAGCGACCATCGCGGACGCGCACCGTCGCAGTGCAGGTGATCCGGACCGACGCGCCACCACGACAAACAACAGCGTCGTGACGACGACCGCAATTGCGAACCAGGGATGGACCAAGCGAGCCCATGCGAAGCCGGGATGCCCCTGCAGGTGTCGCAGGAAGCCACCCATCACGTATTGCGCACTCAGCACCATCAGCAACACGGTTGCGACACGTGTTGCCGCTGCGCTGTTCGCTTGCGATGACATACGGTCTCGTTGTTCCCAACCTTTGGAGGTAATCACGACCAGGATCGCCATCAGGCTGAATACCAGCGCGGCAAAGTCGCCGTGCACCAGTGCCATTGTCTGCTTGTCCGACAGCACGCGCGCCCCGCCGAGCATGCCCTGAACAAACACCGACAGAAATATCCCGCCCGCCACCAGGCGAATCGTCGGGCGACGGTCATAGATCAATACGAACACCACGAGGAGCAAACTGACCAGGCCGACCAGCGACCCCGACAATCGATGTCCGTGTTCGACAAACTGGTCACGTGCCGACTGCATCCACGGATAGGACAGCATGAAATAGCCGTCCGACGTGGGCCAATCGGCAAAGATCATGCCTGCTTTGATCGTTGTCACCACGGATCCAGTTGCGACGGGCAGCAGCAACGTCAGCGCAGCAGTGAACCACGCGAATCGGTGCAGCCAGACGGAAGGAGCCGGTTGGTTCATCGGACGAGTCAACTAGTTTGCAACAGGAAACGGGAAACGAGCTGGGGACTAATGGTCATCGATCGCTACGCGTTGCGACAGCGGCACATATTCAGTTTGCATCAGATAGTCTTTGTCACCACTGGCGGGTGAACCATATTCGTAAGGCCCGTGGTAGACGACGGGGGCGATATCGAAGTTGCCATGACCTGGAGGTGACGGAGCGGTCCATTCCAGCCCGTTGGCGTGCCACGGGTTCCGACCACATTTTTCGCCGAAGAAGATGCTGTAAAAGAAATTCCCCAGCAGCAGGAACTGAGCGAATCCCATCAGGAACGCGGCCGCCGTCATGAACTGATTCATCGGCAACAGGTGTTCAAGATACGGGAAGTGGTACGGATCGGCATACCGTCGAGGCATCCCGGCGATACCGAGCATGTGCATCGGGTAGAACGTGCAGTTGAATCCGATGAACGTCAACACGAAATGAATCTTGCCGACAGTTTCATTCATCATCCGGCCCCACATCTTGGGGAACCAGAAGGTGATGCCGCCGAACACTCCGAACAGCGTGGCACCGAAGATCACATAGTGGAAGTGAGCCACGATGAAGTAGGTGTCGTGGATGTAGATGTCGACAGGCACAGCCGCCATGAAGATGCCGCTCAGGCCGCCGATGATAAACATCGATACGAACGCGATGCAGTTCAACATCACCGTATTGAATTGAACGCGGCCACCCCAGATCGTGCCGATCCAGTTGAATGTCTTAATCGCAGACGGCAACGCGATCATGATCGTACTGACCATGAACGTCATCCCCAACGCGGGGTTCATACCGCTCAGGAACATGTGGTGGCCCCACACGATAAAGCCGAGACCCGCGATGGCCGCCAACGAATAGACCATCGGCTTATAGCCGAAGATCGGTTTACGACACATGCACGCCAGCATGTCCGAAACCATGCCCATCGCGGGTAGCAGCATGATGTACACAGCAGGGTGAGAATAGAACCAGAACAAATGCTGCCACAACAGTGTCTGACCGCCCCCCACTGTCGGAGCTGCGTTGTTGACAACGATGCCCGCGGGAACGAAGAAACAAGTGCCCAGCAGTCGGTCAGCGACCATCATGAAACCGGCGGCAGTCAAAACGGGCAGAGCGAACGCTTGCAGAATCGCGGTGATAAACATCGACCAGATGGTCAGCGGCATGCGGAACAGCGTCATACCGGGAGCGCGCATGTTGATGATGGTTGTCATGTAGTTGACCGACCCCATCATCGATGAGACCCCAACAAACGTCAGCCCCAGCAACCACAACGTTTGCGCGTTTCGGGAACCGGGCGCCGCTTCACTTAACAGTGACAGCAAGGGATAAGACGTCCATCCCGATGCCGGTCCGCCTCCATACATAAAGAAGCTGGCCCCAAAAAACGCCATCGCAGGCCACATGAACCAGTAGCTGAGCATGTTTAAAGTCGGAAACGCCATGTCGTCCGCGCCGATCTGCAGCGGGATCAGGAAGTTCCCGAAGGCACCTGCCAGCACCGGAATGATCACCAGGAAGATCATCACTGTCGCATGCATGGTGAACAGCATCGTGTAGGCATCAGGCGAGATCTGCCCGCCGTCTGCGGCAAACACAGCGTCACCAAACAGCGGCATGCGCTCCCAGGGACGAGCAAGTTGCCAGCGGACACCCAGCGCCAATGCACCACCGACCATCATCATCAGCATCGTGGTGATCAGAAATTGGATTCCGATGATCTTGTGATCGGTCGAGAACACGTACTTCTGAATGAAGCTCAGTTCATGACCATGTCCATGCCCACCGTGGTCTGCGTGTCCGGCATGATCAATCGTAGGATGAAGAGTACTCATAATCGTTCTGCTTTTCTGAACGTCATTAAACCGAAGTTGAACTCTCGCCGGCAGGCATGTTTGCGATCAATTCGCGGTCAGTTAGTCAATCGAATCCAAGCTCAACATTTTCTCGCGGGCTTATTCAGCCACAGGCTGCCGATATCCATCATCAAATTGTTCGGCCGAAGCTTTATCCTTCCAGGCTTCGAAATCTTCGACCGAATGTGCGACGCATTTCGCCTTCATCTTGTAGTGCCCCCATCCGCATAATTCGGCACACAACATTTCGTATTCACGAGTCTCAAGTGCGTCGAACCAGACTGGGATCAGTTTTCCTGGCACCGCATCCTGCTTGACGCGCAGTTCCGGGATGAAAAACGCGTGCTGGACGTCATCGGTTCGAAGCGTGATCGACACCAGATCGCCTGTCGGGATATGCAGTTCATTCACCGTGTAGACGTCATCAGGTTGCGGTTTCGGCTGCAGTGTCTTGCCACGTGCCGGGTAACGAATTCGCCATTCGAATTGACGAGCGGTCACTTCGGCAACAGCAACAATCTGTTTCGGCTTGCCGTCGGAATCTTTAACAAAGCCTTTGATTCGATAAGCAGCCCACACATCCAGTTGATACAGCGCAATGAACAACAGCACCGAAGCTGGCACAATTGTCCAGATCACTTCCAGGCTGTGACTGCCGTGTGAGAACCACACGCGTTCGTCGGATCGGATCGTGGCACCGCGCCACAGCGCGTAAACCAACGCCACGTTCGTGGCAACAAAGGTCACGGCAACGATGACCATCGTCAGGTAGAACAGGTCATCGATCTTTCCACCCAAAGTTGAATGGGCCAGTTGATCGCCCGGAAACCACCAATTCATGCCTGGCGAGATCCACGAAACCACGAAGGTAATGACCGCAGCCAAACCGAAAAAAATTGCCCAGAACCTGCCCACGATAGATCGCCTTTATCTGTTTGCCATTCGTGGCGTTATACACCTCGAACTGCTCTGCGTCCCATCCACTTCGGCCGTGGCCGATCTCATCTTCAGTGTGCTGATTTCTCTTCTCGCTTGGCGACATTTCCATGCGACGAAGCGGCCGGTGACGGCTGTTTCTCCGTGTACGGAAGGCTCATCACATAATTCACGAGATCCCAGATCTCGTCATCTTTCAGTGCGGTTCCACCGAACGCCGGCATTGGCGTTCCCTTAATCCCCGCATAAACACGACGGAACAGATCAACCGGGCGACGACCACCCCGGTATTGGCCGAGCGTTAAGTTACGGGGTTTAAGTTGATTGCCCCATTCGTCGTGCAAACCACGCTTCGAGAATTTCTCTGAGGAATTCGGCTTTGGCCAGAAGTCTTCGGTCGCGCTTCCATCGCCGCGTCCGGTGACACCATGGCACGTGTAGCACTTCGTTTTGTCAGACAGGTACAGCAGCCGACCTCGTTCGCGCGATTCGGGAGTGTCATTCACTCGATGAACACTCGGTACAACAACGCTTTCCGCTTCCTGGCCTCGATTCCAGTATTCGGCCAGCAAGTTGGCCGTTTCTTCAATGGCCGCGGGATAGTCTTCGGTGAAGTACTTCTTGAATTCATTCGTGGCATTCTGTCGAGCAGTGCTCTGTGAAGGAGCCTTCTCAGCCGCTTCGCCGTTTTTTACCTTTTCTTTATAGGCGGCTTCTGCCTTGCTGGCTGCATCGTTGATGGCCGTTTTTGAATAGTCCGAAGCCAGTTCAGCCACCAATCGTTTTTCAAACTCACCACGAATCGACAGCCAACGAACGTACTCTACAACGACCGCCGTTTCGTGATCACCCAGCAGCAGAAACGAGGGCATGTAGGTGCCGGGGATGCCATAGCGAACAATTCGGTCAAGGTCGTCTCGATTTGGCTTTTCACCGGTCCGCGTTGAAGTGAATTTAAAAGTCCCGTTGCGGTAGTCCCGAGGTCGCGGGTTCAGAAACTCGCCGGTCGGTCCGGCTCCGTCGCCCGAAACACCATGACAGTGCATGCAGTTCTTCATGTAGATCTTGCGACCGTCTTGCAGATCTTTACCGAAATCGACGGCAAACCGATCGCCGACCGCTGCGACTGCAGCACCTTCCAGCACTAGTTTTTTCGATTCCGGGTCGAAACTTTTTACGGTTGCCGAAGTGGCGTTCTTCTCGCCAACCAGCGATCCGCTGATCCAGATCAACGGGTCTTTCTGCTGGATCATCTTCGGATCGCCGTCGACGGTGACCACAAGCGACTTGTCTTCGCCGATCGACGTTACGGCGCCCTTGACGCCTCCATACTCAACCGGAAAGCGTTCCCACGCGACCAGGGTCTGAGGCGTGCCGAAATTGTCCTTCAAAGTCTTTTTGACTTCTCGATTCGCGTCGCCGATCAGGTCGACCGTCGAATCACGGAATTTGAATTCGGCCTGGGGACCCGGTCCGCAACCGAGATGAAACAGAGCCAAACCGCACAACAGCACGCTTGGAAAACCCATGCGGCTTGGACGTGGCAAGGTCGAGAGAAATGTCGCACGAAACATCATGTGCACCGTCAGTGCTAAAACGTCGAACTGAGCAAAACATCAAGGCCCGTCAAACTCGGGCTATTTTCCAAGCTGTGCGGGTGACACCTTGACCGTCAACGGATCATTGTCACCCGGTTTAATCGTCACCACCAAGGCCTTCTCGATCAATCCACCCGCTTCGTGCCAGACCTTGAACTCATGCTTGCCAGCCGGCAAATCCTTGATTTCGAAAGATCCATCCTCAGCCGAGATCGCCGCGAAGGGATGGTCAACCGGCAAATGATAACCCTTCATCCACGGGTGGATGTCGCAGACGACGGAAATCGGATCTTGCTCGGCTTTCTTGTAGATCAGCGGAACGCCGACCGCATCATTCGGTGACACGATCGAGTTGAACTGTGGATTCTTCTGACCAAAGGTGTGCGTGTTGTGAGCGACGCCGTCACTGTTCAAAATTTTGACCGTCTGCCCCACACGCATGATCATTGCATGCGGTTTGAATACACAGTTTTTCTGGTCGAAAATGATCGACGCTTCACCCACGTTACCACCGGTGACCTTGGGCGGCTTGCGAAGATAGATGAACACATTGGCCAAACCCCCGTCTTTGGTCACGATCGTCTGATCGGGAATATCAACCACGGCACAGACGGCGGCGTCTTTCACTTCGGCACCCTTGCCGTGCAGCAATGGCAACGGAGCCATATTTCCGGTTAGTTCGATGCGGCCGCGCAGAGTTCCGGTACCACCTGCCGAGGTCGCTTCCTGTCCTGTCGCCTCGCTCGACGTCGCTCCTGCCGCGGCAGTTGCGCTGGAGCTGGCCTTGTAGACCACAACCGGCGTGTAATGAGCACCGGAAGAGAGATCCTTATATTCGACTCCGACAAACTTATTGCCGCATCCCGATAGCGACACCACAGAGGCCAGGAAGAGCGAGGAAAGGATCCACGAATCTTTCAATATCTTTGTCATCACTCACCACCTCCCACTTTGGCTGCAGCGGCAGCGGGTTGTGATTCACCCTTCCCTTCCCGCTCCAATAACTTGTGGTAATTCACCAGCGCGTCTCGCAGCGAAATCGTCTGTTTCAAACCGTTATCGCCAAACAGTTCAGGGAACCGCGGTTGAGCGCCTGCCTGCTGCGGTGGCAATGGGACCGGCATCGATGTGTACGGCGTGATCCATTGAGGCTTATACAGCCACAACATGGTCCATTCGGGTCGCAAACGATCCGCGGCCAATTCCAGATTCGGTCCACGAATATCCGTCGCCGGGTTCGTGATCTTCACCTGCTGTCCACCCACTGAATGGCACTTGATACACAGCGGCACGTTCAACATCTTCCACGACTCAGACAAGTAGTCATCCTTCTTGTCCGGGAAATCTTTATGGAAGGCGAGATCCTTTTCATGCAGGTACGACGGTTCTCGTTCTGCAATCAGTTGATATGGATAGGGGACTTCATCCACCGCTGCAAAGTAATTGGCCAGGGCCTGCGCTTCCTGATCACTCATATTGAACCGTGGCATCCGCAACACGGTCGTATGTCGGATCTTGCCAGGGTTCCGCAAAAAGTTGAACAGCCACGGTGTCTGCACTTTCGTGCCTTCTTTGTAGAGCGGTGGTGGCGACATCTGCCAAGCCAGCGTCCTTTCCTTGGCCTGACCAATCTTCACCAGTCGGTCAACCAGCCATTCGGCGAACTTACCACCCTTGGCGGGTTCGATCGAATCCAGCGCCGCTTCGGGGAAGCTGAACTTTTCGGTCGGCATGAACAGCTTACCGGCGATCTTCAGTGGCTCCCACAATTCGACCGTGTATTCACGATCTTCGGGAGCATCATCCGGATTGGGGGCTGCGGCAACCAGGCCGTGCATCGCCATGATCGACAGCGTTTTCGAGCCGCCGTCAGACTTCACAACTTTCTTTTCGCCCGTCAATCCATTGCGCGGCGGACGCAGGGCTAACAACAATTTCACCGCTTCAGGATACTCACTCGACGTATCCGTCGCCGTCATGCTGTCAGGATCGGTGCCGTACTTAATTTCGGGCATTTCGAGCACGTGGCAGCCGGTGCAGTTGTACTGCTTGATCAGATTCTCGCCCCGAATCTTCGCTCCGGCGGGGCCGGTCGGGTTGTACATGTATTCCGTCGCAGGCGGTTCGGCGGTTAGTCCGAGGACAAACGTCGCGATGGCATCGATTTCCTCTTCGGAGAAGGGGAACTTCGGCATTCGCAGACGGTCGTCGTAAGACGACTTGGTTTCGACCGTCTTGAAGTCGTAACTACGTGGCTGACGCAACTTCTGCCACAGGAAGCCCGGACGGCCGTGATGTGTCAAGCTTTCGTAGTAGAACGCGGCGGAAAGTTCCCGATCCTTTTCTGCGGCGTTCTTGAACTCACCACGCTCACCTCGACCGACCGCTTTATCGGCTCGGTCGAACAGCGATCCGTCGGGCCTCATGTGCAGCGATTCTTCTTTTCCTGCTCGCAACACAGTGAGAGGAATGTCTTGCCCCACTACACTGCGGCCAAGCTGGTTTTGCAATTGAGACGCGTTGATCGTTGGCACCCCGGCCACGTTCAGAATGACGTCGTCAAGCTGCAAGTGATCGCCGTCTGGCGGATGACCTGGCAGAATTTTCGAAACACGAACACCCGTGGCAGATGCCAACTTCAATCGTTCGACCTGCTTGGCGTCGAGGTTTTCCAGTTCGACACCCATGCCTGGGTTGCCGTGGTGATGCAGGTATTCATGGATATGCTCGAACGCCAGACGCGATCGATCCTTCTTACCCCAGTCCTGCAGTGCCGTGCCGATCGGACGAGCGTACTCGTAGTTGGGAATATCGTGGCAGCCATAGCAGCCATACTTCGTGATCGTCTTGCGACCAACGTAAGTCAGCTTACGCTGCTTCCATTCGTCGGCCGAGAACTCGCCTCCCTTGCCAACGAGTTCGATTTCATCCGTCTTAATCCTATCAGCAGGAACGGGGTATTCACCGGTCTTCAACAGAATCTTGATCTGATCGGCTGTCAACGATTTGGCGAGCATCGAAGCGACGAATCCGTCGAGCTCCTCATCGTTTACTGCCGGAGCCGGATAGGTGGCAGTCGGCTGATAGCTATCGATTTCACCCTGGACATTCAGCAGGAAGGCCGCAATGTCGGCAGCGGGATCAACCGCATCATTGCCGGTACCTTCAGCATCCAGATACAGGTGCGGCATCTTGGTTCGTGGGTGATATCGTTCAGGCTCACGAATCCAGGTGTACAGCCAATCGAAGCCGACCTTTCCGGCTTTCAACTTGGCATTGATCTTGGACAGTTCTGGACCAAAGCTGGCGTCGATTCCAGGGACCGCGTTGTGGCTGTGGCAAGCGACGCAACCACGTTGAGCGAACAGTTCTTGACCACGCGTGGCGTTCGGCTTGTAGCCCGCAGCGGGCGACAACGTTTCGAACGGTTGCGATTTGGTCTGGATGTAATGAGCGATCGCCGCCAGTTCGATTGGATTGTTGACTTGGGCCAGATGATCCTGCTGGTTATCCAATTTGAAGAACTGAGGCATGCGCGTCGTGGGACGGAAACGTTTCGGTTCTTCAGTCCAATAAGAGATGAAGCCAGCATCCGATTTCGATGCCGAGTGTCGTAGTGAAGGTCCGACTTTTCGCATTGTTCCCGCCACTTGCAGCGGGTCTTTGGCGATTCGTTCGGCCTCTTCAGAAGTGGACGGTTCCAGTCGCAGATCCGGTCCGACGATCTTGGTGCCATCGAAACCCGAGATATCGTGGCAACCAAAGCAGCCATAGGTTTTCACCAGTTCGTAACCGCGAACGACCTTCGGAGCCGACGCGCCATACTTGTCATTGTCGGCGAGTTCCACGACGTTGACATGGCACTTGATGCAACCCGATTCCTGGAATCGTTGAGGGTACATCGGATGTTCCCAGAAGTGGTTGTCGAACCACTTATGCTTCTTTCCCCAGGCATCCATCTCGGCCGGATCGTTGGGGGTGTGCGATGCGTTCGTGAACGAAGTTCCCGATCCCTGTCCTTCGTGGCAGACGGTACATCCAAACTTGGGCAACGGATGCGGGCTGGACGAGGTCAAATACAGATCGAGTCGTGGATGTGATGAAAATGGCTGTTCGTACTTGCCGTCTTTGGGATCTCCTGACGGGAATCCTGGTGACGTCCCGATATCGACGGAATCGATCATGGCATGACAGGTACGACAGCGATCAAATCGCGAGACCTTGGTCATCCCACCCAGATCAATTTCGAGCTTCGGCATCCAGTCTTGAGTGATTCGTTCGCGACCGTTGAAGCCATCGACGATGGGCAACTGCATCAGCTTCAATTTCCAACTACGCAGATTTCCATCCCAGGTTGTCGGCTGACCGTCCCAGTTTTTGGTCTGAGGATCGATCTTCTGGATCGCTGTGTGAACCATATTGATTTCCGCTTCGGCGGATTTCAGATCGGCTTCGGCCTTATCCTGGTCAGCGGTCACCTTGGCAACAGCGGCCTTGGCAGTCGCCGCTTCATGCGCGAGTTCGACGTATTGCGCTTCTTTCTTCTGCACGTCGTCTTCGAGGTCTTTGAAGTTCTTGCCAAGTTCAACCAAAGAAACGCCGTCGCGGACACCCAGATTATAATTGGCGCGTGCCACGTCTCGTTCGGCGCGGCGCTGTTTCAACGCGCGCATGAACCCTTCGGCTTTTTCCTTCGCCTGTTTCGCCTTCGCTGTCAGCTTCTCGACTTCGGCCTTGTTCTCTCCAACCGATTTCTTGGCATTTGTCAGCTTTTCTTCGAGGTCGGTCACATTCTTTTTGAAGGCAGGATCGTTCTTGATTTTGGCTTCGCGCGATTCTGCCTTCTTCGCCTGGTGGTCAAACGCCTGACGTTGATATCCACGCCATTCGTCGTTGTAGTCGGCCCACATCATCCACAGCGTGACCGCCAGTAGAAGCGCAGCACTGGCGAAGAACACCTTATGCATCGATTTAATGCTGCGAAGATAGTCGTCGGTTGCCGGCATAATACCGAACCATCCTTATGAGTCGTTATCGACACAAAAGCGCTTCGCTCGTCAAAACGCGCGAAGCGTGAACTTGATCAAATATTGAAGAACCATTCCGGAATGGCCACGATATATTTCAGATTCGCCGCCCAGCGCAAGACCATCTTGATCGGCAACGACATCATCAACAGCATCAGATTGGCCAGAACCATGTATCTCAGCAGTCCCATACGGACATAAAACTTGCGGAACACCGTGGCCGCCATCAGATTTGGTAGCGCCAACAGGTAAAACAAGACAGCAAACAGTCCAACGAATTCGCGTTGCAGGATATACCAGGCTTGCACCGGGAAACTCGCGCCTGGTGGAACCACCGGCAACTGCAGATGCAGCCCATAAATCCAGAACACTTCAGACAGGTTGACGTTGTTGAGCAACTCCAACTTGTGAACATCCCAGTATTCGTACGGGCTGAAGAAGTTCCAGTTGGGGCCTCGTAAGAACGTTCCCAACACGATCATGGCCACCCATAGCGGCAGGAAGCCGAAGAGGAACGTCGACACGGCGAACTTGCGTTCATTGAAGGTGTAATAGCCGTTCCCAAGTTTGTTGAAATCGATATACGGCACCGCCATCAGCCCGACCAGAATCACGCTTGGCAGCACCACCCCGGCCATCCAGGGATCGAAGTACACCAGCATTTCCTGTAGACCGAGGAAGTACCATGGGGCCTTGGACGGGTTCGGGGTCTTCGCGGCTGAAGCGGGTTCTTCCAACGGGGCTTGCAGCACGATTCCCCATGCAATCAGCAGGGCCGTCACAAGCACCATGCAAACAAGCTCGGTGTAGACCAGGTCGGGCCAGGTCAGTACTTTTTCATTGTTCTCTTGTTCCAACAGCGGTCGGCCTGCGGCCTTGCGTTTGTCGTTTTCGACTGATTTCTTGAAGTAGAGCCAGGTGAAAAAGCCGACAATGTAGAGCATTGCAACGATCGGCACGTTGTCCGGCTTACCGACGATCTGACGGAAGTCATAGTCGGTGATACTCAACGCCATGAACAGAATCGAAAAGTTCAGCAGCAGCCAGCCCGCAGTCGGCGTTGTCCACCACTTGCGCAGGACGATCATCAGGATGTAGATCGTCATCGAACCGACGAAGAACATCACCGGGTTCGAGGCTTTGTTGATTGGCCACTTAAAGATGTCTGGCATCAACAGAGAGAACTGCTGGGGATTGTTGGAGCCTGTGAGGTGCGTTACGGCAACCATCAACAGCATCGCACAATAGACCGCCCAGAACATGGCGTAGGGAACTTTTTGTCCCTCTCCCAGAATCCCGCCCAGCCGGATGTTGCAGATTCCGTCGAGGGCATAGCTGCGCTTCACCCAGGCTGCGTTCATGAAGAACAGCAGCATGTACAGCCAGCCCAATCCGAAAATTACCGATGGGGTGAGATCCGGATTATGAGTCAAATGATTCATAGTTGTCGCCGCCAGCCACTTAACGGTCCCAGTGGATTATTCAATCAGATTCGCACGATCCAGCACTGTTCTTACAGTGGCTGGCTGATGCCACCGTCTTTACGCACGCGCCAGAAGTGAATTGCAATCAACAGCGACACCACCAGCGGGATGGCGACGCAGTGCAAAATGTAGAAGCGGTTCAACGTGGCTTCACCGACGAATCGGCTACCCAACAGCAGGAAGCGAGCATCGCTGCCGTTGGTGATCAGGTCATAACCACCGATATTCAAGATCTGAGCACCCGGGCCTTCATACCCCAGGAACGGCGTGGCGCGAGCCATGTTCGAACCGACGGTGATCGCCCAGATGGCCAATTGATCCCACGGCAACAAATAGCCCGTAAACGAGAGCAGCAACGTCAACACCAGCAGCAGGACGCCGATGACCCAGTTAAACTCGCGCGGTGGTTTATAACTACCCGTCAAGAAGACGCGGTACATGTGCAGCCAGACCGTGATCACCATTGCGTGAGCCGACCAGCGGTGTACCTCGCGCATGATCCCCAAAGTCGTCACGTCGCGCAGCGCGAGAATGTCGTTGAATGCGAATTCCAGCGTGGGCCGATAGTAAAACATCAGCAACACACCGGTGATCGTTTCGACCAGGAACAGGAAGAAGGTGATTCCGCCCATACACCAGGTGTAAGACAGTGCAATCCCCTGCTGCTTGATCGACACCGGGTGCAGGTGCAGAAAAAAGTTGGTCAGCATCACGACGACGCGATTGCGGCGATCAACGGGCGCCGGATGACGGAACACGCTCTTCCAGATCTGTGATCCGCGAATATAGTCACCGACTGACATCGAACCATCCCCGACTAAGTCACGCAAAACTCGGATGAAACCGCCCAACTGCCACGAGAACTAGACGACCGGCACGAACGAGGCGGGGTCGGTCCATTGACCCATTTCTTCCTGGAACTTGACGCTCTTATTGACTTCCAGCATGCCATCTTCAGCGATTCGCAGGCCCGCTCGCTCGAGTGGCCGTGGAGCCGGACCTTCGAAGTTCACGCCAGTGATATAGAAGCCCGAACCGTGGCATGGGCACTTGAATTTCTGTTCACCATCCAGCCAATTCGGCGTGCAACCAAGGTGCGTACAGACGGAGGTCAGCGCGAAGATCATGTTATTACCTTCGTACTGATCGGTGTGCACAATCCAAACTCCGAACTGATCCTTCCACTTGTTGGAAACGGTATTGATCGGATAGTCAGAGAGTGGGCCAATTTTGAATTTTGAGGGAGGCTCAACCAGCACATTGGGGAACATGAATCGAGCAGTCCCCAGCGTCCAGATTCCCGTGATGCCCGCAATTGCAGCCCACGCCGCGGCGAACGGTGTCATCAGAGCGGCCCAGATCAGCGCACCGGCCCAGAACAGCAAACCACTACCGGTCAAGTAGCTCAGTAGGAAGAAAACAGCACTCATCGAGAACACGGTGGTGAATCCCGCCATCCCTCGACGGCCAGGAGTTGGCTTGGCTTTTGCCGCCGTTGCGACAGGTTTTGCGGGCATTGGCGGAGCGGCAACAGCAGGTCCGGCCGGCTTGGCGGCAGCAGGTGCCGCAGCAGCAGCGGCAGGACCACCGGCCTTGCCTTCTCGCACCGCCTTCAGCATGTCTTGCACGGACGGGCGTGGACCGGCGGCTGCGGCAGGTTTCGCGGCAGCAGGTGTTGCTGCCGCCGGAGCAGCGGGTGCGGCCGATGCCGCTGCCGGCGTCGCCGGAGCAGCACTTTTGGTACCACCAGCGCGAATCGCTGCCATGATGTCTTTGGTTGAACCGGGCTTCGCCACGGGCTTGGGCGCAGCGGAAGTTGCGGCAGCGGGCGCCGCTTCGCTGGCTGCAGGCGCTTCCACGGGTGCAACAGGGGCGGGAGCGGCCGGTTCTGGTGGCGGAGGCGCGGGAGCGTCTCCGGAACCTGCCGCAGCCGCGGCCTTTTGTGCACGAATTTTGGCGAGGATATCAGCGGTGGAAGGTTTTTTGTCTTCCATGGTTCGTTAAACCCGGAACGAGTAAACAAGGCGCAGGGAAAGACTGGCTCGCGAAATGCGCTGCGGGATTTTGGCAACATCCCATCGGCCTTACAACCAACGAACAAGAGGCTGTCCTGAATTTCTCAGAAGCAAGAAACAAAGACAGGCCGCAGACTTGCGAATTCCCGCTTCGCGGAACTCAATTTCAATCTCGTTAGATTTGATCAAGTTTGAACGACCCATGTTCACTCGGATTGCGGCCTGAAAACTGTGTCAAATCTGAGGAGTCCCTGATCAATTTTTCGTGTCGCGATCACCGCTTTCAGACGATTTCGAGCAAGGCTGGCGGTCGTCGAATCATGGGATTCGAAACGTCCGCTGACGATGCTGAATCCATTCGTCTCAATCGACTCGCTCAATGATGAGCGGGAGAGTAGATTGTTGCAGTCGACTCGCGATACTCGAGGAACGTCCGAGATGGTATCGCATCACCATCGTCTGGCGATCTGGTGAAACGGCATCGCCGACGTAACTACGGGCCGGACGCGTAAGGCTTCACATGGACCATCTGGGAATCTTCTGGACAATTGTGATCGGGATCATTGCCGGCTGGCTGAGCGGCAAGATCATGCGCGGACGTGGCTTCGGCCTGATCCGAGATTTGATTCTGGGTGTCATTGGAGCATTCGTTGGCGGCCTGCTCTTCAGCGCCATCGGCCTGAGTGCGACGGGGAAAATCGGTCACTTGCTGATGGCAACAGCAGGCGCACTCACACTGCTGTTCGGTCTGCGATTGTTGCGCGGGAAATAGCAACTCGCCCAGATGCAATCAGTCACCGGTTCAGGCTCTTACCACCCCTGAACGCCCTTACCTTCCGCATCGACGATCCAGGGAGTCCAGCACAGCACGAATTTGTTGATCGTGACGTCGGCCTTTTTCGGGGCAATACTCACTTCTTCGACCTTCAACTTTTCGGGGTCCGCGCTTTCCAATAGCGCTGTCGCTTCGTCCGAGAACTGCTTGTTCAGCGCATCCAGCCTCGCCTGAGTCGCTTCGACCGACTCTTCGGCCAGGGCAACGTCTTGTTGTTCTGAGCCGATGCGAGTTGCCGCACGAACTCCCGAGGCGACATGGTTCATGTTCGAAGCCGAGGTCAGTTTTCGGCCAAAGACGGCACCGAGAATTGAAGTGCCGACCGACACCATGGCCTGAGTCGTCTGGTTGCGCGATTGCAGCTTTTCCTTTTCCACTCGCTGCATCGCTTTGCGCAATTGCTCCTGAATCGTCGCCAGTCGGGACGCATATTTCTGCCGCAGTCGATCAACTTCCTGATCACGCAGCTCTTTCATGGCGTGCGCCATCCGAACACGGAAGTCACCCTCGGTCTCGTTTGGCTTCGACATCTCTTTGAATTCAGCGCAGCGCCACGCTTTGAACTTCTGCGTCTTATAAACATGGTCTTTTAAAGCGGTCTGAAGTTCGCTGTAAGTTTTGGCTCGACTCAGATCACCAGGCAGCGTGGCGAATCCAGCGTCGGATTCGGCGTGATCCTGCTGCTCTGGTTCATCAGCCACTTCAAACGTGGCGTCGTCGAACATTGTTGGAGACACCTTGTCGATTGCCGAGAGGAAGATCGTCAGGTCCTGCAGTGTGTCAACTCCGGCACTCGACTGTGCATAGCGAATGCGGGCTGACGCCAATAGCCCTGGTCGGTAGGTCAACTTGGCATCACCTAACAGGCTGGACTGCCGCGTCAGGAACGTTTCATTGATACCCGGCGGCAACACTGGATGCATTCCACCTGCCGCGTCGTCACCGAGGTGTGCATTCGCGGGACTTGTTGACGCGGGCAATGACGCCTTCTTATTCGCCATCAACCTCGCGATCTCGTCGCGATTGACGGGGCCACGCAGGAACGACAACGCCCAGCGACTTTGGAAGACGACGGGATGGTCCTCGTGCACGTTGTTCATCAGGAACACGCGGTTACCCAATCCGGCCAGAATTTTTTCCATCTTGCCGCGATCGAATTTCGCCCCGGCGGTAGCCGAAGCACCTTCCAACCCTTCCAGAACTCGGGCCTTATCTCGCTCGGTCTGCAAGCGTCCCAGGAACCAGGTGCCTGCGTTCGACAAGCCCTTGTAGTCCAGGTCGACAGGGTTCTGTGTCGCCAGCACAACGCCCAGGCCGAACGCTCGCGCTTGTTTCAGCAAGGTGAGCATCGGTGTTTTGGATGGAGGGTTCGCTGTGGGAGGAAAGTAGCCGAAGATTTCGTCCATGTAGAGGATGGCTCGTAGACTGGATGTGCCTGCTTGCGCCCGCATCCACGTGATCATCTCGTTCAACAGGATCGTGACGAAAAACATTCGTTCGCTGTCGGTCAGGTGCGCGATGGAGATGATCGTCAGTCGCGGCTTTCCTTCTGGCGTATACAGCAGCCGTTGAATATCGAGTGACTCCCCTTCAAGCCACGCCTGAAAACCGGGAGAGGCGATCAGGTTGTTCAGCGACATTGCGAAGGCGAAACGCTGTTTCGAAGGGAAAAAGCTTTCGACATCGACGACACCGACTTTATCAAAATTGGGCTTTTGAATCAGACGGATCAAGCTGCCCAGGTCGACGTCTTTGCCCGCCCGCCAGGCACGGTCGAGGATCGTCGACAACAGGATGTGTTCCTGGCTTTGTAATGGATCACCATCGATTCCCAGCAAGGCTAGCAGACCCGATGCGGCCGAGGCCACTCGTTCGCGCATCGCTTCAGTGTTGTTCAAGACTGCCTGGTTGGGTGCGGCAAACGATTTCAACACTGTCAGCGGCAGACCCGCGTTACTGGCCGGAGTGTAGATCGAGATATCGACGGCATCGCGATAGCGTTTGATGCGTTCTTGTGGTTGCCCCCACGCGGCCAGACCGTCTTTCCAGACCTTGGCCATTTTCGTCGAGTACTCTTCAGGGCTCAGCCCCGCGCGCGTCGCATCGGCGGGATCGATCCACGGACGGAAATCGGCCGGCTGCAGGTCGGGGAATGCCAGTAGCAGGTTGCCGAGATCGCCTTTGGGGTCGATGCAGATGGCGGGAATGCCGTCGATTGCGGCTTCTTCGAGCAGCGACAGGCACAGGCCGGTTTTGCCGCTGCCCGTCATTCCGACGCAGACCGCATGTGTCGTCAGATCCTTCGCGTCGTACAGCAACAGATCGTCGTCGATCTGTTTCGTGTCCATGTCGTAGGACTTACCCAGGTAGAACACGCCCAGCTTTTCATAGTCTTGCATCTGATAGGTCTCGATTCAGACATGCGAATGATTTGGCGATCGGTTTGCATAGAGTACTCGACCAAGTCGTTTGATAACACCACTTTTTGTCGACGGTTCGCTGTTTGAACCGAGTCAAATTGGAGTGGTGGGGCGCGTTGATATGAGAGGTCGTTGGCAAATACTTGAGGGAAATTTCCCGAATTCGTGGATTTTTTTGAAAATTGCTATTTCCCCAAAATTGAGTCTTCTCGTATATCACCGCCCGCACCGACGGACACATTTCCCGGCTCACCGGTTCTCCCACCGAATAGCCAGTCCTGTGGTCGCATCTCCCCTCCCCACATCATGTCTGCTGGAAAATTTGTTCAAAGGAACACGGTATGTTCAACAAACTCGCATTGGTATTGACGGGCCTGATGCTGACCGTTTCGTCGGTCGGATGCTGCTGCCTCGGTGGCTATGGTTACGGAACGAACTATCGCGGTGGTTGTGCGCCCTGCAACAACGGTTGTGCACCCGCCGGTGGTGGTGGTTACTACCCACCAGTTCAAGGCGCGTTCTACTCGGGCGACATGAGCCAGACGGCCTTCACGTCAACCGGATACACGGCCACCGCGATGGCTCCAGTGTCGTCCGCGTATGTTCCAACGACCACCACCACGGCCGCAGCGATTCCAGGTGTGATCCAGGGACAACCGATTTACAATACCGCGGCGTTCCCGATGACCAGCTTGCCTTCGTACTGAGATTCAGTACGACGCACGCTATCGAACTGACCTGATGCGGGCCGATCGATCTTTGCATCGAACACCGTTCGCGTCGAGCCGATAGTGGCAATATCGCCAAAAAAAACACCCCGCCGAATCGCCCCTGAATGTTCGGGCTTTCGCACGATGAACCTGAGGCACAGTCGCATCAGATCATCGAGCGAAAGCTCGGTTCCAGCAGGCCAGATCGGCGGGGTGAGTTATTTAACAGTGGTGACTAACAGAGACAGTCGATCACTCTTCTTCTGATTTGGGTTCTGGCAGGAAGAACGACAGAATCAGATTTGTCAGGTACAGCACGCCCGCCACACCTGCTGCCACGTAGGCCGTGCGAGCTGCTTCGCTGGGCACGGAACCTTTGAGTGCTTCCATGGCCGCCAGGTATTGAGTGACACCGAAGAACGCGGTTCCAATCATGCGGCCGCCGATATTGGCGGCAAAGCTCTCACCTGTTCCGCGCAGATGGACAGGATACGCATGCGGCAGGTAGTTGCCCCAGAAGCTGAACTGGGCCACAGTAAAGAATCCGGCGACGAAGATCCCGATTCCGAGCATCGAGATCGAGAGATCGTGGAAGCCTGGAATGAAGCTGATATCGATACTGGCGAAGGTTGTTTCCTGTCCTCTCGCAAAGGCGACGAAAATCAGCGGTGTCAGGAACAGACCTGGTACCAGGAAGAATCGCAACAGCGACTGGCGACTGGCGAAGAACACGACGAGTGCCGCCAACAGAAACCTGCCTGTCAGCCCACCGAGTTCTTGTGATTTGGTGTATTCGGCGGCTTTTTCCTGCCGCAATTTGCCAGCGGCAGCCCCTCCGGCTGCTTTCACTGCCGCTTCCACTTTTTTGGGATCGTCTTCTTTCCCATCCAGATCCGCTTTCTTCTTTTCTGCCGCGGCTTTGGATCGCTCGACCATCTGAGATTTCACAACTTCGATGCCTTCCACAATTTGCGGCATGTGTTGGATCGCGCCAAATGCCACCCCATAACTGCAGGCAAACATCGCGGTCGTGACGATCGTGGTCTTACGCAATTCCGACGAGAACAATTCGGCAATACTCGGCCGACGCAATGTTCCAGCAGATTTCTTTTCGGCCCACTTAGGAGATTCGGGCAGGAATGGTCGGATGACGATCAGTGGAATTGCGGGAATCAAACCTGACATCAACGTATAGCGCCATCCGGCATGTGGATCGGCGATCGTACCGCCCAGCAACTTCGTCAGGAATTCGGGCAAACCGATCTCGGGAAAGCCGCCTGCGTACTTCAAGATCATCGCATTGGCGACAGCAACCAGCAGCCCGCCGATTGATGAATAAGCCTGAGTGTATCCCAGGACTTTTTCGCGTTGACGAGGGTCATCAAACAACTCCGCCAGCCAGGCCACTGCCGCGACGAACTCGATACAAACACCGATGAAAGTGGTTGTGCGGAAGAACAACAGCATCGGGATGTTGACCGAGAACCCGGCGGCGAAGGCCGAGAACGCGTACAGCAAAATACTCCACGTCAGCACGCGTCGACGACCTAGACGATCGGTCAAGTAACCGCCCAATAGACCGAAGATCCCGCCACAGAACGCAGGAACATAGAACATCATCGACGCCCAGAATTTCCAGTCGGGATGGGCCGGGTTGATCTTGCCCAATTCCCCTAATGCCGGTTGTAGGATCAGCGGCAACATCAGCAATTCGTAGATATCGAACGCGAAGCCGATGGCTGCGATGATGCAAATCAACCATTGAGTACCGGTCAATCGCGTGGGAGCCGATAACGAACCAGAAGCGGACATACACAAATCCTCAGAAGTTGTCGTGCGGCGGGAGGAACTGGCGGGTGGTCGAGGCCGATCGAGTTTAAGCCGACCATCTGCCGCGAACAACCATACGCGACCGCTCTGAAGCGGGTTTACGGTTGCGCGGGCTGTGCAGGGGCGTTCCGATTCGACATGATCTGCGGCCGATTCAATTAAAGACAATCGCAGGTAATTGCTGGTCGAAGGTCCGTGGCGTTAAGTCCTTCTGCACTGAACTGAAAGAGGACTCAAGGATGGGGCAAGGTGTTTTTGCGTTACTCGAGCGATCTTTACGTGTCGATGCGCGGGCCTTGTCTGCTCACCTGGCGCGATTGGGATTGCTTGGCACAATCTTTCTGGTGCTCTGGAACACCCTCGCGAACCAATTCGGCGTGGGTGCCCCTGGGTTAAATTTCTTCGAAGGGATCAGTGTCGGTGAGGTTCTGTTCATCTCCATTCTGGGGATCAGCTTTTTCTCGACCGCGATCGTGGAAGAGAAGGAAGAAGATACGCTGGGCCTGATGCTGATGGCCGGCATCAGCCCGTTGGGAATCTTGCTGGGGAAGACCGGCGGACGGCTGTGGCAGGCGATTCTGCTGATCGTGGTACAGTTCCCCGCGACGTTACTTGCGATCACGATGGGTGGCCTCTCATTTGAACAGATCTTGGCCGCGACGATCTCGCTATCGGCCTATCTGATGCTGATGGCGGGTTTCGGGTTGCTTTGTTCGACGATCGCAGCGCGCAGCAGTTCTGCGATGCGGATGATGTCGATCGGAATGGTGCTCTATTTCGTAGTGCCGTGGGTGGCCTCAGCGATTCGTTGGCGATTGATGACGATGACTCCGGTGGTGACGACATCCACCACCACCTGGGACGACGATTCGGTGGTCATTCAGCTCCTGAGCTTCATCCGCTCACAAAGTGTGATGATGCGTCTCAATGAAGTTTTGCAAACCGGATTTGCTGGTTCGTACTGGGGAACGCAGGTTATCAGCAACGTTTGCGGTGGACTTGTGGCAGCCGTAATGGCGTGGGCTCTTTTCGGGCGAGTGAATGCGACGCCGACCACAGAACCGAGCTCGCGCGGACTGGTGGCGCGCCGCGGGCGATACGTCTTGTTTGCCGCCGGTCGGCCCTGGAGCGATCCCTTCTTCTGGAAGGACTTCCACTTCGTTGCGGGTGGGTTCGCCGGGATGCTCATCCGGTCTGTCTATTATTTTGGCTTGATGGGTTTCTTTTACCTGGGCGAAGTGACCGGCATCATCTCGAGCGGTAGTGATGACGAATGGGTGGATGGATGTCTGGTGTTCATGTCACTGTCCGTCGCGATCGATGCGGGACTCGTCCTGGCGCGGGCCTTGCGCGATGAGATCCGCGATCAAACGCTGTCCACGTTGCTGCTGTTACCCAGATCGTCAAATTCGCTCATCTATGCGAAGTTCGCAGGCGCTTTGCTGGGCTGGCTGCCAGGACCAGTCATTGAACTGTGGTTGACGCTGATCACCCATCAAGGCCGCCACAGCATGATGTGGTTCTTTAGTAACGAGGATGGGATGGCATGGTGCATCGTGCTGGTCTTTTTCCTGATTCCGCACTATGCCATGGTGTTGTCACTGCATCTGCGATGGGGAGCCGTGCCGGTCGGTGCCGGTGTGGGGGTGTTGACGTTCATGCTGCTCACCATGTTTGAAGGGCTGGTACGGAACGAACATGTTTTCGGCGGTGTGGCAGCATTGTTCCTACTAATTTTGGCTGGCGTCTGCCATCTGGCCGTCTTATTGCGCGTTCAATCGTTGGGAATTCGCGGCTGACTGGAGTGCGCGAACCGAATCGACTTAGCCAAATGAATTTTCATCAGCCCGCTCATCGGACTTGAATTCAGACGGAATGTCAGTTTTGATGTCGATCGTCGAGCGGATTTCGGGAGTATTCGCCAGAGGGCCTTGGGATGTGGAATGGAACATTCGCGCTGCTGGAACGATCTCTGCGAGTCGATGCGCGCGTGTTGTCTGCTCATCTGGCGAGGCTGGGGCTGATCGGCGGAATCTATTTTTCACTCTGTTTCGCGCTGGCCTCGCAAGCCATGTTCGGTTCGCCGGGGCTGCGGTTCCTGCGAGGAATCGCCTACCTGGACGCGACATTCATGTCGCTGCTGGGGATCGGCTATTTCTCGAGTGCCATCACGGAAGAAAAAGAAGAAGACACGCTTGGCCTGATGTTGATGGCGGGGATCAGCCCGTTGGGCATCTTGCTGGGTAAGTCAGGGGGCCGGCTCTGGCAGGCCCTGTTGTTGATGGCGGCGCAGTATCCATTCATGTTGCTGGCGATCACGCTGGGCGGAGTCACCAGCGATCAAATCTGGCACGTCACGACTTCGCTGATGGCGTACATGGTCTTTCTGGCCGGCTTTGGATTGCTGTGCTCGACCCTCTCGCCGCGCAGTCGCTCCGCAGGCGCAATGATGATCATCGGCCTGCTGATCTATATCGTTGTCCCTCAGTTGGCCCGCAGTCTGAGCTGGTTTTACACACGGTGGCTGCTCTCCGCGAACACCCAAACGCAGCAAACCGACTTCATCCAGACAGCACTGAATGGGGTTGGAGAGTTCTGTGTCTTCTTGCGGATGGAAGACATACTCTCGACCGGCTTCTCGTCGTCGTCACTTAGTGTGCACGTCGTAAGTAACATTGTCATGGGCGGTGTGTGTGCGGTGTTGTCATGGCTGTTGTTCGGACTGGCGACACGCGACCTGTCGACAGAGGCCAATACGCGCGGCCTGGTGGCACGGCGTCGGGCATTTTTCCGATTCAATGCCGGTCGCCCCTGGACTGTCCCGCTGGCGTGGAAGGATTTTCATTTCGTTTCAGGCGGCATCGGCATGGTCCTGGTGCGATGCGCTTTTTACGCGAGCTTCGGCGTTGCCATCGTTGCCCTGGATGGTTGGCAATTGATGCCACCGATGCGTGGATGGATTGAGTTTTCCGTCGGGATGATGTCACTAGCATTGACGGTCGATGCAGCCATTTTGCTCGCCAGGTCACTGCAGGACGAAATGCGCAATCAGACCTTGTCCACGTTGATCATGTTGCCGCGATCTTCGAATGCGATTGTGTATGCCAAGTTTGGCGGAGCAATGCTGGGGTGGTTACCAGGAGCGGCGGTTGCATTCATCGTCACGATGCTGACCGCAACAACGCGAGATGACTTCGTCTTGTTGATCTCGGGAAAACACGGTTCGTGGGCCGTGATCATGCTGTTCGTGTTAGTGCCGCACTTCGCCGCCCTGGTGGCGCTGTACATCCGGTGGGGAGCTGTGCCTGTGGCATTCGGAATGACGGTTATCGTCTACTTCATGATCGTCGGCTGCATCATGATCACCGGCCCGCGCGTCAATCCGAGCGACATTTTCTTCACGGTGATCGCTCTGATCATGCTGGTGATGTGCGGCCTCTGCCACCTGGGTGTCTTGCTGCGCGTGCAGGCATTGACGGCCAAATGAGGGGTTTGTCGCGACCGTTCTCAGACGTGGCTCGAAAGATTCCTGACTGTCGTCAGCGGATGACGTTGGTGGGTTGTTCGTCGACTCGTGGCGTTTGGCCGCCTCGGAGGACGCTATTGCCTTGGAACAGGTTTCTCTGGTCGATGGGGGACGGGTTGAGCCAGTCTTCTTCGTTGAATTGGCCACTTTGAGCGTAGGCCGTTAACGCGTTTTTGTAACAGGCCATTTCGATCTGCTCGACCGGAATTCCGCGTTCCTTGGCCAGGGCGGCCGTTTTGGGGACGGCGAGGACGTCGGATTTACCCCAGTCGGCTGAACTGTCGACGATGACTCGATCGGCTCCGGCGACTTTCAGGATGTCGACCATCCGTTCGTTGCCCATCTTCGTGCCGGGATAGATCGTGAATCCGCACCAGTAGCCTCGATCGAGGACTTCTCGATAGGTCTCTTCGTTGTTGTGATCAATGACGACCAGGTGCGGGGCGATGCCATGTTCTTCGATGACATCCATGCTGCGATAGGTGCCCTGCTTTTTATTGCGATGCGGAGTGTGGATCAGAACGGGTAGGCCGACGTCTTTGGCGAGTTCCAGTTGCAGCCGAAAGAATTTTTCTTCGGTGGCGGTCTGGTCGTCATATCCGATCTCACCGATCGCGACGACGCCTTCCTTGGTCGCGAACAGGGGCAACAGGTCCATCACCTGTTCGGCCAATGGTTCGTTGTTCGCTTCTTTGGAGTTCAGACCGATGGTGCAATAGTGTCGGATGCCGAACTGAGCCGCGCGGAATCGTTCGAAACCGACGAGGCTTGAAAAGTAGTCTTTGAACGCGCCGACTTCGGTTCGTGGCTGCCCCTGCCAGAACGCAGGTTCAATGATCGCCTTCACCCCCGCCGCCGCCATGGCCTCGTAGTCATCCGTGGTACGGGAAACCATGTGAATATGCGGATCGATGTAGAGCGACATAGTGAGTCCATTTCGATTACCGGCCGACGCAACGACGATGGCCGACCAGGGTACCGTATATCAGTTGCGTGGTGTCGATTCGCGTGTGCTGATTGTTGTGTTTTCCTGCATTGAGGATACCACAATGGCACTCGACCCGGAATTCTGCAGAGTGTCACGAAACGTGACGAAGATTGCCGAAAAACAATTGAAGAACTGGGACGACAAGCCCCAGACTGCCGAGCTCAAAGGTTGGAGAACTCGAAAGGAATAAGGTTGACAGCGCCTCAAGTCTGAATGGCCCAAGTCGCTCCATTGATCATACCGTGATTGCGATACGCGGTATCATTTGCCGTTGGGCCTTGCCCTTCGTTCAACAGGAACTCCGCCGCCAGCCAGTCGCGCGGGGCGGCGTCGTGCAGGTAAAGAGCGCGAATCTCTTCAGAACTAAGTAGGCGGTTCCAGATCCTGGCTTTGGAGATCCCGCCCTGGAACGAACTTTTGTGCAGTTCCTGACAACCGATTCGCACCGGCGCCGAACCGTGGATGGGATTGATGACAACCTGACGGTCGTCAGATGTCATGATTGAACAGCCGCACGTTGCAGGACCGCGATAGGTGTCGCAATCAACATATGTGCCGTTGCAGTAGATGTAGGTATGTGTGCGGTCGGCCATCCCGACGATCAATCGCCAGACACCTGCCGCAACAGGCGATTCGGGCTGAACAAAGCTGCCAACACCCAAACCACCTTGTGGATTGAAGACATAGAAACTGGTTCGCTTCGGGCGTGGCGGACACTCATGTGGCGTGTCCAGACTATACATCCGGCAAACCCATTCCTGTGTCCCGCGGTCATGGTTTCCTTCGCCCTTACCCAGCCAGTGAACATATTCTCGGTCGGTTTCGGGCGTCGGAAAATTGTCGACATCGGCACGAATCCAGGCGGCAACCGTGAATTCCCAGGTGTGGTCAACGCTGTAGCAACGAAGATTCCGGATTTCGACGTAGTCGTCGTGACCGTCAAAGTACAGGTAATGATCACCCGGTTGTGGTGCCGCGTTCGACGCCATCGTGACCTCACCGCGCAAATGCTGACTACTTCGCCACGGAGAACTTGTGGACTGTCGTCTGGGTATACGTCTCGCCGGGGTTCAGGCGAGTTGTGGGGTACTCGGGGCGATTCGGTGAGTCGGGATAATGCTGTGTCTCGAGGCAGAAGGCGCCGTGCTTGTCGGCGTCTCCTGTGCCTGGAGAGCCATTCAGATGGTTGCCGGTGTAAAGCTGGACGCCGGGTTCGGTGGTCGAGATTTCCATGACTCGACCTGAGGACGGGTCGACGATTTTTGCCGTGCGACGTAATTCGCCGATCTTGCCGTTGACCACGTAGCAGTGATCGTAACCGCCAGCACCATTGACGGGCTGATCGATGCGAGCCCCGATCTTTTCGGGTTTGGTGAAGTCCATGCAGGTTCCGGCAACCGGGGCCAATTCGCCGGTGGGGATCGAACCTTCGTCAACAGGCAGATACTTGTCGCAGTACAGCGTCAGTTCGTGATCGAGAATACTCTCGCGAACGCCACTCAGGTTCCAGTAAGTGTGGTTGGTCAGGTTCAGGACCGTGGGTTTGTTCGTGGTTGCTTCGTAACCGATGGTCAATTCGTTGTTGTCGTTCAGTTCGTATGTGACCACGGTCTTCAAGGTACCGGGGTAGCCTTCTTCGCCGTCGGGGCTGGTGTAAGAGAGTTTGACTCCAACCGACTTGTCTTTTTCAAACGATTCGGCCTTCCACAGCTTTTTCATGAAGTGGTCGAGACCACCATGCAGGTGGTTGGGGCCGTTGTTCGTGGCCAACTGGTACTCGGTGCCGTCGAGCGAGAACTTGCCTTTGGCAATCCGGTTCGCATATCGGCCACAGATACCGCCGAAGAAGGGGCCGTTGACGAGATATTCTTCGGGCTTGGCATAGCTGAGCGTCACATTGGCCAGCTTGCCGTCGCGATCCGGAGTCTCGACGGACGTCAGGATGCCACCGCGGTTGATCAGGTTGACCTTCATGCCGTGGCGATTTCGCAGGCTGAAGAGAGTGATTTCACGACCATCTTCGGTCTGAACAAACGGTTCGCTTTGCACGGTCAGCATGGTTTCATCCGCGGAATTTTGTTCGGTGGTCGGGTTTTTCGGCTTAACAGGGCCCGAGGAACTATTCTTGGCGACACTTCCCTCGCATCCAACAATCGCCAGCAGGCCGCTCAGCAACAATCCTTTTGTCAGCGATTGAAACGGCAGTCTGATCATGGTCAACGATCCTGAAAAGAGTCGTAGGGGAAAGTGGAGAGCCGATATCTTGAGTTTCACTCGGGTGGGATGCAAGGGTCAGCGACAGTTCTGCGTTCGGATCGCAACGGATGATCACCGCAACGCCCTGTGTCAAAGCACAAACCCCACTTCCCCGGCAAGCGGGAAATGGGGTTTGAGTAAGATTCACTCGGTTGCCGAACGAATTCATGGGGAAAGACGCGATCAATCTTTATCGGCGCGGTCAGCTCGGTCGAGTCGCTGACGCAGTTTGTCGATGCTCTCGTGCAACTCTTTCGTCTGGCGGCTCAGTTCTTCTTTCTGCTGCCTCAAGGATTCGCGTTCTTCGCGCATTTCACGGCGTGCCCGATCCATCGTTTCACGCAACGTGACAATGTCGTCTTCTTTGAGCTTACGTTGAGCATCCACCGCTCGGTGCATCGCTTCGATCCGTTGGACCTCTGCCTTGGAAATCCACTCGGCCGCCGTTTCGGCTTTCTTCTTGGCTGCGATTGCCGCGTCGCGCGCTTTCATGGAATCTTCGGCAACAACGAATTTGCGTGGCCCCCAATCTGAGGCACTGGCAATCGACATGCTGTGGGCCCACACGGGAGCGACGACCTTTCGCACGTCTTCGGGCAATTGATCGAGGCCCTTTTCGCCAAGCACCCACGTTTGTTCGCCCTTTTTGACCGTGGCCTTGACCGGCTCTGATCCTTTGCGTTCCACCTTAACCGTCACGTCATCGGGAAGTTTTGTGGTGAAGGTGATTGCAGTATTGCCAGCGGCCGGCACCGCTGAGGCATCCACGGCGCGGCGGACCGATTTGGCCACATTGTATTCGTTGACGTAAGCCTTGGTCGTAGCACGGACCGGAGGTACCGGAGCAACTGGTGCACCGGGCAGCGCGGGCGGATTGGTCAATACAAACGGAATCGGCGCGGATCGTCGTGCAACAATTTGTCTCAGGACTTCCATCCGAACTGGTTCTGGAAGTTTGCCAAGTTCTGGTTCGGTGACCTCCCACTTCTCGTCGCCCTTGGTCACCAGAATTCTTTCGGGTTGACTAACAACTTGCCGAAATTCGATCGTCATTCCTTCAGGCAGCGCAGGAGCAACGGATTGAAACGCGATCAAGGGACCCGCCAATCGCAGGGTCAGGTCCTGTTGAGGCAACGGATTGGGTAATTCCTGATCGGTCGTCAACTTGACTTCGACCTTGATGGAATCCGAATTGTTGCGTTCGACAGGGGCCACTTCAATTTCTTTGCGCTGTCCCTGACGGAACAAAACCAATCGCAACGGTTTTGTCTCCACGGACTGCACGGCTTCGACCAAGTCCGTAGGTGACTTCAGTTGTTTGACCTGATCGCCAAGCGGTTGACTGGCCGGCTGAGCGACAATCAGCACGTCATGTCGCTGCAGACCCGCCTGTTTGGCCGGAGTTCCATCGGTCACGGCGTCAATCAGCAGCCCCGCACCTTCCTCAAGGCCCAATTGCGCTCGCAAGGGTTCACCCACATCAATGCACAACAGACCGAGCCAGTATTTGGGCGTTTGACCCTCTTGCAGCGCGGTGACATCGGCCACAGCGGCATCCAGTTCTGCCAGCACGGCCAATTGATCGTTCAGACCGAGCAAGACGTTTTCGTCTGCGTAAGCGACCGGGTTGCAACAGCAACCCAGCAGCACCAGGTATTGCCACCAAACGTTTCGCAGATTCATAGACACGCTCCTTGTTGAAAGGGGCCTTATTGAAAAATGGCAGCCCCAGCGTTAATGACGGTCACATCACTAATCGGAACGACTCCGCGGCGGCCGTCCGACAAGAGTACGGGATAGAGCTGTCGCTCTTCATGAACCACGCGGCCTTGCCGCAGCAGTTCCTGTTGGACAACGGGTGGAATCGACGGTGGTCCCTCAAGGAACGTCAGCGGATCCCAATTCGAATTATTGATGACCGGAACATCGACGGCTTGCGGCAGCGAGCCTGCCAAATCGTCCAGCACCAGTCTCATTGTCTGTTGGACTTCGGCTTCGTCGGCTGCGGCCATTGCCATCAATTGAGTATCGGGATCAGACGTGGCGTCGGGTCCCGCAAATGTCTGTCGATCGGGTGGAACGATCTCGGGACGAACCGAACCTGGAACTGTCGCAACGATCTCCGTCGGCGTATTGATCGAATTGCGTCCGAGACCGAAAGCCACCAGGCAACAGATCGCCGCAACCACGATTCGACTGGCGGATGCGCTGGTCGCATGAGCATGTCGGCGGTGAGTGACTTCGACAGGTGTCGCCGCCGTATCCACAGTCGGGGTGGTGTTTCTGCAGACCCTCTGTGCCTGCGTCGAAATGGTTTTTAAATCTTGACGCAGCGATTGTGCTTCGACAAAGCACAGTGCCAGCCGCCGCCAGCCGCACGTTTCACTGCAGTCTTCTCGTTCCAGTGCGGCCAGGACATCTCGACGTTCAGCGTCGGATAGCTCGCCGTCGACAAGTCGATCGAGGTCCATGAGTGAAGGGGATTCAAATTCGTTCATCGATCTGCCTCGACAATTTCCAGCGCAGCAAGTTCTGTCCGCAATCGTTGACGTGCACGATGCAGGCGTGCTTCCACAGCACTGTGGGTGACACCCAGGTGGCTGGCTAATTCGTGATAGGACCATTCTTCTGTATATTTCAGCAGCAACAGTTCGGCGTCCTTGGTCGACAGTTGCTGAATCGCGCGACGGACCAACTGTTGCCGTTCATCGCTTAGTAGCCAGGTCAGCGGGTCGCTCGCCTCTTCGGCGCTGGCCGGCCGTCGAGTGACAAGAGTGTTCTGCATCCGACGCGTCCGCCCCAGTCGCCGACGGTGTAGCAATGCCTGGCGCACCGCAACCCGATACAGCCAGGGTGCCACGCTTTCGTCGGCGACTTGCGGGTTCTGTTTCAGAACCGCCAGTGCCACGTCCTGATATAACTCGTCGACGGCCTCGATATCCCCCGATCGGGCAGCGATCACAGTTCGCAGCCAGCGGGCGTGAACGGACAGTCGGGTGGACCAGATCCGCCCACTACCTGTTTCGTTCGGCGTTCGAAACCATTCGCTCATAACGAGACAATAGTTTCCGCACGCGCGGAATTCTTGCTCAGAATCACAGCGATTTTGGCATTATCGCTATTTTGCAGGATCTTTCGCGTCCTCGGCCTTCACTTCAGGCTCTTCTTTGGCATTCAGATCGGTGAATTCTTCCGCCTCGACGGCTTCCGGTTGCAGATCGATCCGTTCTCCGGTCAGGCATTCCAGATAGAACTGGAATAGCGGCCGCAACTGCGACGAGGGAGAAAGCTCGAGGGCTCGGCGGAGAGAGTTGCTGGCATCCTTATTCGCCCCGACTTCCATCTGGGCCAGAGTGATACTGAGTTCCGTTGATGCTCCTTCGATCTGAACCGCCCGCATCACTTCTGCAGTTGCGGCAATCGCAGATGTCGGATAGGCATCCGCCGAAATCCAGATGGGGTTGAGAGTCACGAACGGCATCGTAAAGAATAATGAGGGAACCGAGGCCATGGCGGAATCACGCAATTGATCGCCCCATAAATTGATCGCCACCAGGTAATTGGCCGCCGTCATAGCCGAAATTGCGCCCGAATCTCGTGACGACGACTGTGAACCATCCGGAGGCAAGGCAGCGAGCATTTCGAAGATCTGAGCGGCATCACGACCGCGACCAGCTTCCATCAACAGTCCTGCCATGAACAGCTTGGCCTGCGGGTTCTTTTCCAAGTAGATCGAATCCTCTTCCAGCGTACTGATGGCTCGCAGCAGTCCACCCGCCTGAAACGATCCGGCCGCCACTTGCAGGCGGTCTGCACCGTCACTCAAGTGCTTCGCCACGCGACTGTCGAGTCGGGCTACGTCTTCTTCCAGTTGCCCCATGTAATCATTCATCGAGTCGCGTTGCTGACGCTGTTCGGAATTCATCTGATGCGGAGGCGGCAACAGGCGACGCCACCTTTTGAGCAGATCGAGCTGGATGTCTTTGCGACCCATGAGCTGATACTGTCGAAACAACGTCATGACCACCCGAATATCATCGGGCTCGAGCAACAACGCCTGTTGGAGCGCAGCGATTGATTGGTAGTATCGCAGGGTAATCGGTGGTCCCTGCTTGCCTTGATTCATGATCGAGGCTTCTAATTGCCCCAGCGCCTGATAGGCGTCACCCAGAACGAGGTAGCCATCGGACGAATTCGGGTCGTCTCGCAGTCCTTCGTTAACGTTGCGGATGGCCAGCAGGGCATAGGCCGCGCGAAGCGATGCTGGCAGTCCATTCATCGCCGCAAGCTGGACATAGTGCGATCCGGCCTGGATCCCGTTCGAGATCGAGGGACGCCGCAACGAGAACATGCCCTCGTAAGCCGACTGAGGCCGCGCCCAATCGCGCGTGGGGTCCGTTTTCGCCGCTTCGGTGCGGAACGCCTCTTTCAATGGGTCAAACGGATGCTGTTGCGCGTACGCGGTAACCGTTTCGTCCTTGGTGTCGGCTCGCAGGAAAATACCGACCGATGCATTCAGCCGGCTTAACTGAAAATCACCCGACGTGATTGCGTAGTAGAAATAATGGTAGTCAGGGTTTGGCGCGTTCAATCGCGTCAGGATCTGGCGGATTTGATACCTGTCGAAGGTGGCCTTCCAGACGTCCGGTTCGGCGGAACCAGGCTGCAACGCGCGGCGTGTCTGCGAGAACTTCTTCAGGATGTCCGCATCTCCGGAACCGCCAAAGAACAAACCGGCGCGACTGTCGACGAATGTCTTCAGGCCACCCCAAATCATCAGGTCGCCCTGTCGGAACGAATAGTGGAATGGATGATCGTCGATCAGGTCTGTCAGTTTTTCGTAATCGCTCATGGCACTGGCCAGGTTGCCTTCAAATCCAATCCCCGTTCGCTTCCGACCTGGACCATCCAACCGGCCACTGAGAATCAACCAGGCGAGCGCGAAGAAGCTGAGCACTGTCACCGCGCGGCCACCGCGCGAAAACAACAATTCGCGCCAATCGATCGAATAGACCTGACCGAATTTTTCCTTGTACCAGGCCTGTGCGTTCAAAGTGCAGATCACACAATTGACGAGACTCGCCGCCGCAAATTCGTGCGTGGCGAGGGCGCTGAGCGAATTAAACAGCACGAATGCGAGGACGTGTGACCAGCGTGCGTGCGCTCGATTCAAGAGCAAGGTCACCAAAGTTGCGGCCGCAAGTACCAGAGCGGCAATCGTGCGATGATGAAGGGAGGTCCAATGGAAGTCACTCCAGATTGGATAGAAGACTTGATCTCCGACGCCGGGCTGCGTGTAAGCCAATCGCATCGCGGGATAGTCGATCGCGTACAAGCGTACTGGAGCCAGCCAAGATTCCCACAAGAATGGATGAATGGCGGTCACTGCCACACAGGCCAACGCCACTTTCAGCAGCAAGCCGCGATCGCCGCCTGCAGTGGCTGATCGTGACATCCACTCACCGACGGCCCAAACGAGAATCAAGGCCCAGCCGAACCAGGCGCGTTGATCCAGTTGTGCCCACAGCCAGATGGCGGGAACGAGCATCCACAAGCGCTGTGGTTGTTGAGATTCTTCGACGCGAACCAGGTGCCACAGCACAAAACTGAGACCTACGATGGAAATCAATTCGGGCTGAATTGTGAATTGGGGATAGCACGCCAAGAGCGCCAACACGGCGCAGATTGATCCCCACCAGGTGCGGATTGAAGGACGGACTGTGTGAACGAGCAGTCCAAAGGCCACGCCCGTGAGCATTCCTTGAATGAGTGACAGTCCGATGCCGCCCGTCAACGAGTGAACGAGGCTCATCAGGATGTCGAACAGCCACGAGAAATTGACCCACTTGCGATCGCTGGCCGTGTACGAAAAGACGTCTTTTGCCGGCGGCAGAAAACCATGGCTGAGCAGATACTGGCCACTCTTCAGATGAAGTAGTGTGCGCGTTTCGCCGATCTGCGAGATACCCAGCAGCAACGACAGTCCGACCACAACCCAGCGGACGACGAAGTCGCCACGAATCGCTTCGTCTTCGACCAGTTCCGGCGTCAAGGGTTCCCATTCTGGCAATCCTTCTTCACCCGGCGGAGGTGTGTTTTGGTCCGCTGGCGACGCGCTCATTGATTCGTTGGCGGAAGAGTCCGCGGCCGAACCGGAGGCGTCTTGTGCAGGCACTTTGGGATCGAGTGACTCGTCAGATTGATCAGGCACAATCACGCTCGCGGTCTATTCAAAATCGGTTGGGAAAGTGTTTATCGTACGTTGGCTCGTTTTTGCTGGTCAACCAAGAGCCGCGGGTGTCGTTGTGAGGCCGGGAATCGGCGACATTTTCATGATAGACGAAGGGCGATTTAGACTCGGAAGTGGTTGTCCACGACGAATCTACGATCCAAGAGACGGAAGCGTTGGACGGGCGAGAATTGTGGGCGGAACGCATTGTTCTTCTGGGTCGAGGTCATTCGATTTCGACGTTCCTCGGCCGAGATTAGTGCGAGTCGCACGGACGTGTCGCGTTGAAAAATGGGTTAGACGCTATGGATTTAGGCTCGCGAGACGCCACGCTTAACTTGGATGCGCTCTAAGTCAGGCAGGGAACTCGCAGAATTGAGGCGACACGGGCCGTTTCCGACTCCGACAGCAATCCTTTCAATCTTCCGGCCAGTTCCGGGGAGGCTCGCCAGCGGCCCAGAACGTCGAACATCGAGTTCAGGCGCGTCGGATCGACCCCCATTTGCAATTTTTGATCGATCGATTCCTCTGGGTTCAGGTCCAGAAACTGGCTGACCAACAAGAAATCCCCGTCATTGGGAAGTTCGAGATACAGCAGACGCAGCTCCCGAGCGAGATACGCGTCCAATGGCACGGTCAGATCCAGCGGTCCGCCGCGCAGCAATCGGACGACCGATTCTGGTTCGGTTTCGACCATTCGTGCCGTCATCTCGCAGGCCGCATAGATCACGCTTTCCTCGACCAGATCGGCGTGATGGATGTCGCGGCTGAGATGCTTTTGCCAGGTCTGAGCCAGAAGATCGAGTTGCACCGCGGGCGCAACTTCTTTCAGGAACGGAACCTCGCACAAGTATCCGTATGGATTGAGAGGTTGACTGAGACAGCGGTAATGCAGCGACAGACTCTCAAAGGTCTCGCGAAACGCCACACGGAACGCGACGTAACTGAGCAACGTTTGGGGAAGCGGGGAATGAGAGATCTTGAGCATGAACCCAAGATTGTCGGCGGGGGTAACCGAACACAAGGAAATCTTGAGGAATTTTCCGCTGTCTAATGACGAATTGCCAGAATCGCCTGACGCCTGCCTACGATTGTTAACCTTTTCCCAACCCGAATCGTTCACCAGACTTGCCGCCGCGTTGGCTGCCGCCGATTCATAAGGCCACTGGGGGTCTGCCACCTGTCCGCAGGACGAGTGCCGCAAGCTCAACCTGATCCGGTTCCAAGCCACTGGCTTTGAGCTGATCGACGGCACGTTCGACATCATATTCCACGCGCCGCAAGTGGACCTTGCCGTTTTCGATAACGGCATATGCGGCCCGCGGATCTCCGTCGCGAGGCTGACCGACGCTGCCGGGATTCAGCAGTTGCCACTGTCCCAAATCGAGATGGAAAGGGATGTGCGTGTGCCCGACACACACAAAGTCGGCCTCGATATTCTCCAGGCGTTTCCGCCAGGCATCCGCGTCGGACGTCAAATACTCGTCCATCGGATCGCGCGGCGTCGCGTGGACCAGGTGAAAACGAAGGCCATCGAGCGCGAAATCTTGTGTCACAGGCAGTTGCGACAAGTACTTCAAATGCGATGGTCGCAACAACTCCCAATGGAGCCGCCGTGTCGCGCCTGCCAATTTACGAAACCCTGATCCTTCTGGCGGAGGTACTCGCTGGGCCAAAGAATGATCGTGATTGCCCCGGATGGATACCGTGGCGTGTTTTCGAACCCAGTCAATGCACGGAATGGGATCGACGCCACACTCGACCAGATCACCGAGAAACAGGCAGGCATCGAACGTCTCGCGAATCGCTTGAAGCGCCAACCAATTCGAGTGAACATCTGCGAGCACAAGGATTTTCATATTGATTGAGAAAGGTCCTCGGTGATGTTCAATGCCGGCAGCAGAATAGCAAGTCAATGTTCGCCGAACAGTTCCGCGACGATGTCGTTCACCCACCTGGCTGCGCGTTGCGGGAAGCGGTCGATGCGGACTTGATCGAACTGTTGACTTTTCAAGTCATCCGAACGGCCGGAATCGGCGTTCTCGATATTTTAAGGATGTCGCGTCCGGTTTGCTCGCGACAATCCGTAGTTTTTCGCGCACCCAGTCGAGTTCGGTATGACAGATCAAAAGAACAAAACATATTCACATCAATTTGCGGTGAATCCGAACAGATTGGAAAGCAAAGAGATACCACTCAAAAAGGCTGTTCCGTCTTGACGATCGGCGGACGTGAACAGTCTAATGTATCGACCCTTCGTCACAAGTCTATTCTGATGAGTGTCATCCCATGAGTTCCGCCATCGATCACCTGACCTTGCGCGAAAAACTGCGAGATGCCGCTCGTAGCGTGCGTGAATTGATTGAACACGTTGAGCACGGATTCGTTCCGAAAGTCCATGAACTCAGAAAGTTGACACGGCAGCACGATCCCGCTTCCGGCACGCCACCTGTCGCGGATGTCACGATTCGAAGTTACGTTTCTGCTGTTTTGGAAAGCGATCGTTTCACCGTTGGATTGAACGAATCGCTGGAGAATTACCTGAACTCAATACAAAAGGATGTGTCTGAGGTCGTCAGTCGCGGAGTCAGTCGCTGACCCGTTGACGATCGCGTTCGTGTTCGGTCATCCGTATCGCCTGCGAATCGATCGAACGGGACAATGACAGTTCAGACTTCAGACTGGTCGGAATATCGCCCGAGCCGAAGGCCGAATGGAATCACACTTCGCCGAAGCTCATCACAGTCAACCTTAAGAAAGTCAACGAATCGCCCTTGGCGAATGTCATGCCCAGTAGCAGCCTGAATCAGTCGACGTCTGACCCCGGTTTGGCCGGCGGTTCGGGTTTTGACTTTTCGTGGCGCTCGGCGAAGGGGCCTGGTCCCGAGACCGTCATCAGCAGTAGCAGGCCATTGCCGGGTGCATCGACTGACGGTTCGTCGCTTGGGAATGAAATCGCACCGCGGCTCTTTCCTCAGAACCACGACCAACAGAATGTCTCCGGTATTTCGATTGGCCATTTCACCATTCAACGGCGGATCGGCGTTGGTGGAATGGGTAGTGTGTTTCTCGCTTTAGACGACAGGTTGAAACGTGATGTCGCTTTGAAGGTGTTGGCACCTTCATTAGCACTCGACCAAACGTCCGTTCAACGATTTCAGAACGAAGCTCAAGCGGCTGCTCGACTTGATCACGACAATATCGCGCGCGTGTTTTATTGCGGTGAAGAGTCGGGGCTGCACTATATTGCTTATGAATATGTCCCAGGTCAGAACCTGCGAGACGTGATTCGAGCGAAAGGGTGGCTCGAGCCTGCGGAAGCGGTGAATTATGCGATTCAATTGGCGGCCGCCTTGCACCACTCGTCCGGCGCCGGTGTGATCCACCGCGACATCAAACCGTCAAACGTGTTAATCACGCCGTTTGGCCGCGCGAAGTTGGTCGACTTGGGCCTGGCACGGAAGACGTCACTGGAATCGTCGTTCGAGTTAACGGTTCCCGGTACGACACTGGGAACCTTTGATTATATATCGCCAGAACAGGCGCGAGACCCTCACAGCGTCGATGTCCGTAGCGACATCTATTCGATGGGATGCACGCTGTATCACATGTTGACGGGCGAGCCACCGTATCCAGAAGGTACTGTTCTGCAAAAGTTGTTGGATCATCAGGATAAAGATCCGCCTGATCCTGCCAAGAAAAATCGACGCGTATCGCCGATGTTGTCGCACGTCGTGCGAAAAATGATGGCGAGCCAACCGAATCGGCGGTTTGCATCTCCGTCAGATTTGTTGCGAGACCTGCTGCTCGTCGCGCGATCGTTGGGTGCCGGTGCCGTTCCGATCGATGGTCAGGTGTGGTTGACGGCAACGCGATTCAAACCTCCCTTCTGGCAAAACAACTTTGGTTGGGTTGCGACGACTTGCGCGTTGTGCCTGATGGTTGCCATCGTGCAATGGAATCCTGGCCTGACTCAGCGGGCGATCAGTCAGCGCGAGGTTGCCAGCAATCACGTTACGACACCGCCAGAGTCGCAAACAGAGGTCGTCACGCCTCCCGAGGAATCTATCGAATCGCCGGCGAAGTCAACGACAAAAGACCGGGCAACTTCGGTTATTAAACCTGACACGGACCCATTGGATCCCGTGCTTCCACGTTCCACGATTTTCAGAGATGGAAACAACGGACCGTTCCATCCCACTCCGTTGATTGACCCGATTGGAACCAATTTGGTCCTGCGACCAAAGGGATCAACAACGGATTCGACGACCGATGACGTGCGAACGACGCCTGTGGTGGCGGAATCAACTGCCGCAATCCAAATCGTGGGTGGCAAGTCGTATTCCAGCCTGGAGGCCGCGTGTGCCGAGGCCGCCGAAGTCGGCAGCATTATCGAACTGAAGTACAATGGCGTTCGCGAACCCGAACGCCCAATTCGGCTGGCGAATAAAAAGATCATCATTCGCGGTGCGGATGGCTACCGCCCAACGATTCGCTTCGCAGGCACAGACTCAAGCAGCGATGGATCTCAGCCACACATGATTACAGTGGCCGGAGGTTCGCTCGAATTAGTGAACGTCGACCTGTTGATGACGGTTCCCAATCGCGTCGGCTCGGACCGCTGGGCGATGTTCCTGGTCGAACGTCCCGAGAAAGTGCAGCTCAACTTTGTCACGTTGACAGTTGCCAATCCGTATAACAAGCCTGCCTGTGTCTTTGAGCAAAGATCCCCGTCCGTTCCCAGCCTCGAAGGGATGGTGCCACCGAAAAATGGAATGCCTGCCGTGCCGCCGGAATTGGTGGTCAACGAATCATTCGTGCGTGGTGTTTGTGATTTCATCGTGATGCGCGATCCTGTGCCGGCTCGATTCGACTTGAAAGATGTGTTCGTGGGAGTCGACGGAAACCTGCTGCAATTAAAGCTGGTCATGGATTCGGGCGGGATGGATCGCGAAAGCATCCAGCTTGAACTGACACACGTCACCTGTCGATTGGGACAAAGCTTGCTGACGGTTGAAGGCTCGGGAGGCTTTTCTGAAAAGCTGCCGCCGCTGTTCGTGTTTGCCGCCAACAACATTATCTCGTGCGGTCCCAATCGTCCCTTGATTGCGATGCGCGCCCTTGCCGACTTTATGGACTTTCAGCAGTCGTTCTCGTGGAAGGGCGAACTGAACTATTACGACAGCATCGATACGTTCCTGGAAGTGTCATCAACGTCGTTGACGAGCAATCGCAATCTGGACCATGCAGGGTGGAAGTCGTTCTGGGGAACGAACGAAGGAATCGGCTCGACCAACTCGACGGTGGCCTGGCGCACCAAAACACTGGACAGATCATACTCCAGCTTGACGCGAGAGAACGCGGAGTTGTCTTCAGACTCACCCGCAGTGAAGGGGGCCAGCAATGGCAATGCCGCGGGAGCGACGGTCAAGAAGCTGCCACCCGTTGAGAAGTAACGATGCAGAGTCTGCCAATCCATTGCCAAGTCAGATTGACGGTCTTGGTGTCGTTCCAGTGGTGACTTGAAACGAGGCAATGATATCCCGACTTCGTTGATCATTTCCGTCACTGTGATGACCCGATTGTTTCCGCCGACATCGCTGTTGCCAACAAGGTGCGTCAACAAAATGCCCCGATCCAACTCGGTTGGATCGGGGCAGTCAAATGATGCTTGCGACGAGCAGGGATCAATGCTGATCAGAAGTCTCCGACGGGTTCTCCGCCTGCTTTCGTGATCAACGCTTTGAATACTTTGACGTCGATATTGTCGGAAACGAAGCGGATAGAACCATCGGCGAGTCCGATATGGAAGCCTCCCATGCGCGCTCCCCTGAGTCCTGCCAGAACATCGTTCGGATTCACTTGCAGATCATCAGGCTTCGTCCAATAGACTGCCTGATCCGGCGTGGTTTCGACAGTCATGATCGTATTGCTGGTTCCATCGGTGATGCTGGCGATCTGGGGGCCGACGTCGCCACTGAAGAGGGCTCCATCAGAGACCAGGACCATATACCTGGTCTTTCCCTCTTGAGACAATTCGGGATCGTTGGGCGACACGAATATGCGCGGCATTTGTTTGAGCAGCGGTTTGTTGTGCTCGCTGTCCCAAGGCTCATCAAGATGGAACTGCTGGTACAGCTCATTTTCACCCAAGAGTGGCAAGATCTTCACCCGCCAACTGAGTCCCGGCTTTTTGTTCTTGTCCAGAACCACACGTTCTGGAAAGCTGCGGTACGTGCTTTCATAGTTATGCAGGCCGAGAGCAATCTCTTTCAGATTGTTCTTCGCTTGCGTTCGGCGCGCGGCTTCTCGTGCCTGTTGTACGGCAGGCAATAACAGAGCCACGGCGACGGCAACTGTTGCCGGGCTGGCGGCAGACAAGGAAGGCACAACCCCATGACTTTCTGTGCGCCATCCATTCTGAGTTCGCACCGTGGTCGAAACGGACGGAGCGAGGTGCGGCTCAACATCGGCAAAAGGCGGAAATGGTGGAATCGTGAAGTCGCCGCCAGCCTGTTGAATGGCTTGTTGCAGCGTCGGCGCGCCTTCGATCAGCGCCTGTAATTCCGGTTTCGGATCACGATAGGTGAGCATCACCGTTTTGGGCTCTCGTTTGAGGGCCGCTTTGACGCTTTCGTTGTCGGCCAACGACGTGGCGGCCGTCAGATGAGTCGTCACAATTTCTTTGGTGCTGCCGATGATGAATTGGTCTCGGCTGATCACCCAAGTTGGTGAAATCGACAGGGTTGGAGGCAGGTTGGGAATATCGAGTTGATATCCCTTTGCCGCGCGAAACGTGAAATCGTTCAACTTGGCCGTCCCCTGCTGCAGGGCGGGAGTCGCCAGTTTGATCAGCGATTCCTGAACTTTCTGAAGTTTCTTCTGATCTTTCACTGAGATCGCGACCAGGAAACCATTGCCGGTATCGCGTGCACCGGTCCAGGTGGTCCAGACATCGCCGAGCCCCTTCAGGAAGTCGTTTTTGAACGAGAAACCTAACATTCCTTCGCCCATGCTTGACACCATGTCGTACTGTTGACGAACGGAAGGCTCGACCTTTTCGGCCGCCTTCACGATGGTTTCCACTGCTTGACCTAAATCGAAACGTACGACCGACGCTTGGACGGCATTGTCTGGAATCCCTTTCAGATCTCCCGTTGTCAGCGGTTTGTCCGGAATCAATCCCAGCAAGCCTTTCGGCGGACCATTGGTCTCAATCACCATCTTGCTGACTGAAGAGACCGCGTCGAGGCCCGAGACTGAATCGATCCGCTTGAGGGCCAACAGCCCCGATGCATCAAGCGCCTTACGAATTTTTTGATCCTTCAACAACGGGTCGATCGTCTTCAGAATCGCCTCGGCATCCAGATGCCAGACCAACGATGGTCGCTCGATCTTTGCTTCTTTCAGTGAGGTATCGATCCAAGTCGGCGTCTTGCCCGTCACGAAGATTTTCTGCAGGGTATCCTCAGCCGTCGTTTTTCCCATCACGAGGATCAGGTGCGATTTGTACATGCCGAATTTTGGCGCGGGCAGATTGGGATCACCCAAGAGCGGGCGGTAAAACTTCACGCCTTCGAAGGTCTCTTCTGCCAGCGCATCGGGCCCGTCCTTGGGGGCCGCATCAATCAGCTTTTGGAACGCCTCACGCACCTTGTCGGCATCGGATTCGGTATCGATGACGATCGACAGATTCACATCAGGAGTCGGATCGATGCTGAAACTGATCAACGAGATCGCCAGTGGGTGCTGAAATGCGGCACTCAACAGGACCGGCACGGTTGACGCCCCCAACTTGGCTTCGTCGCTGCCCTGCGATTTTTCGTTAATCTGTTTCAGACATTCTTCGACAAACTGCTGCAGGAATTTCTGAACGGATTCTTCCGCCCAGAATTGCTCGGATTTGTTCTTGCTGTCCGCTGCAGGTGCCTTCCAACCGCTGCTGAGTAGTGAAAAGACGTGTTTCTCAGACGTCAATCGCGACAGTGGCAGATCGGTCGGTGCGGCTGCTCGAGTTGGTGCCACTTTCGCGGCAGACTTCGGCGTCGGTGGCTTTTGGGCGTACGACGGATTCACTACCGCGACGAACATCCACGCGACCCAGGCGAAGTGGAATAGACGTTGGGACATCGTTATCTCCGACAGGAATACTCGAGATTGAGACAGTGAGCCTGAGACAAAATGACTCGCAGAGTAACTACAGATTGGAATCTGTAATGACCCCATTTTCAAGCCGCACGATGAACACACCGAGTGTGTCGATGTCCATCTGGGAACGTTATGGAAAATTCCTCCATGCCGACCGGTTTCTGAAAAATGGTGGTCGACAGCGGTAAGACTACACCCGAAGAGGGCGTTGTCCGCGTCTGAATTATCCGGATATCGTTAAAGGGGTAACGGAATGAAGGCAAAGTTGGATCATCACTCCCAATGATTTTCGCCGACTTCGCAGTCAGCTTCGAACTCTGAACAATCTCGTGTCAGCCAGGCAGCGATTTCCATTTTTACGAACGATAAAAGTCGATCGTTTTGCGAATCCCGTCGGCAATCGACGTGGGACGCCAATCTGGCAGAACCTGCGTGATGACATGATCACGCGGAGAATCATTGCGAGGCAATTCCGGGCCGGCAATCGTGATCCGTGCGGCTGACCCTGGTACGACAAGATCGATCGCCTGGACGAGTTGCTCGACCGTCGCCGGTTCACTGGGCAGGTCGACGACGATCGCACCTGGTGGCGTCTCCAAAGCCGTGCGAACAAACGCGTCTGCCACGTCCTCAACGTAGTCGTAGCCCACCAGGCCTCGATAATTGATCTGGTAGGATTCGCCAACCGCAGCGGCTTTCGCCGCGAGTGATGGGCCTGCCGTCAATCCCTGGCTTCGTTCCGGCCCATAGACGACATGAGGTCGAATGCCAACGGAACGCAACTGAGAATGCAACCAGTATTGTTCTGCAATCAGTTCGGCCGCCTTCTTGAACGTTCCATAGAAGCTGGGCGACCGATTTTCGATGGTGCCGGTTGTTGACAATGAATGATCCGGTTCAGGACCGAACACTGCCAACGAACTGGCATACGAACAACCTTGAACGCGTGACTTCACTGCCTGCTCGAACAATGCGACGCTGCCCAACACATTAACCTCGCAGCCAATAAATGGGTCCTGTTGACAGGCGGGCGTCAGTAGTGCGGCCAGATGAATGACGTGCGTGATCTGGTGTTTTTCAAACAAGTTGGCAAGTAGGGATCGATCGAGCAGGCTGCCCTCGACGAAATGGATCTTTACCGCTCGATCACCCAATAACCGCTGTCTTCGCTCGGGACTGTAGTGAGCATCGAAGGCGACCGAATTGATTCCGCGATCCGCCAGAGAGCGCAGAACCCATGTTCCAATAAATCCGCCGCCACCCGTCACCAATACGTTCAAGACTCTGGTCTCCTGAATTCAGGCCCGGCGTGTTTCCGCGGCAATGTCGCCTGGGCGGATGCCTCAATGAAAAGACTCGGCGAGAACAATTGCGGGATTGATGTCGCTAGTTGTGGCGAACTTTAGATCATATCCAGCTTGCGATGCTGGCGCTGGGGCGGTCGTGAACAACGGGAACAAATTCCTTCGACCTCCAGCCGGTGTCCGGACATGCGAAAACCGTGTTCGGCAGCGATCACTTCCAGCAATTCGGAGATGCTTTCATTCGAAAATTCGATCATGTCTCCGCATTTTTTGCAGATCAAGTGATCGTGTTGAGGGTACCCATAGTCGTGTTCATACACTTCACGATCGTTTGCACGTGCGACCTTGCGGATCAGCCCGGCTTCTTCGAGTAGATTCAATGTGCGATAGACCGTACTGCGGCTGGCGAGGACCGATCCCCTGTGGCCGGCCAGGCTGGCAATCCACTGCTCGGCATCGAAATGGTCGTGCGTTTCATAGATCGCCGTCACGACGGCTTCGCGCTCCGGCGTCAGCCGCATCTTCTTGGTGAGCAGAAACTCACGAAACTTGTCGACCGGGGCGACGGTCACATTCACTGTGGCCAGATCCGACACGAAACAAACTCCCCTCAATCAGGTATCATTCATTCACAGACGGGACTTAGGAATAATCACGCGATGTTATACCAGATTCCCGGCCAGGAATTATTTCCCAATCGAGGATTTCGGCGAAATCACGATCACAGGGACTGTCCACGAGACAGTCAAATCATGACTTCGCCGGTTCAACAAGATCCATTTTGAGGATGGCGGACGAGTCGAACTTGAACGATCTTTACACGCGAGGGTTTCAGACAGAGTTATTCGTCGTTCAGGTCGATACCCAGCGAATTGAACATGCGTGACAGTGCCGCTTCCAGCTTTTCGTCCGTGTCGTAGTCGCCGTTGTCGATGGCTTCCTTGATCTGCGCCAGACGTTCCGCTCGCATTTCAGGAGTTTCGCTCAGTCGGTCCAGCATTTTGCCGGCGGACGAGATTTCCAGTTCATCGCGCGGAGCAGAAACGCCGGGAGCCGCGGCGGGCTGCGAAGTCGAAGACACACCGCGAGCGGGTGTCGGTCCAGAAACTGATCCAACTCCTGAAACGTCCATGTGGGTCTGACCCTCCTTGATTCGGCGTTCGAAGCGGGTCCGCAAAATGGGAAGCGCGGCGACGAAGCCAGAGGGATCATAGCTGACACACGTCAAACGATTCAACCGGGATACTGATCTACGACTCATAACATTTCCCCAAATAAGATGTTCGGACAAATCTGTCCGGACGCGCGGGCGGGTGGGGAACGTCATCTTTCCCAGAATCTGGCGTCATGAACCGCCTGGTCCATGCCGCCGACGATGCGAATTCTGTCAGGGGTCCGTCAGGTGGACCATCGGTGTCGGCCCGAAACCGTCCGACACAAGTATTATCGGTATTTGACCGCAAACAGTTGAGTCGACATCGGAATTCTGTGCCAATTGAAATACGATTGAAAGTTTGACAATCAAACACGATTCAACCAAACACGCAACTCAACCGAACGCGAATCCGCTCAGTCGAGAGGCACGTATTACTGTCCAGCCATGCGGTGCCATGCTGGAGAGAGATGTTTTCAGATTCGTTTGGTAGTATTCGCCAACTTTGTTGTGTTCGCCTGAAGACACCGCGGGAGCGAGAAAAGGACTACCATGCTGTTGAATGGACCATTGACCGAACTGCGTGACGGCGACGTCACGATTGTCGTGTTCGGTCAGGACCTGAAACAACTGGACGAAATCAACGTGGCAGACATTGGCCACAAGCTGGTGGATGTTGCCAGCCGAATCGCCGTTCCAAAGTTGATTTTGGACCTCAGTTTGACCGATTTTTTTGGCTCGTCATTTATTGAAGTGCTGTTCCGTGTCTGGCGAAAACTGAATGAGCGTCCGAATGCCAAATTCGGTATCGCCGGGTTGCAGCCTTATTGCCGCGAAGTACTCGAGATCACGCATCTCAATCGCCTGTGGCCGATGTTCGATTCGCGCGACGAAGCGACCAAAGCATTCAAGTCGTAGGCTGGGGACGATCTGTTCGGCACTTCTCGACATTAAACACCGACATTAGACGATCCTGACCCCGAAGCGGGCGGGGAAACGGTACTCGTATGGCCACCGTCGTCGCCTTTGATTTCGGCTCGCATTGCGAGTCCCAGTGCGACCACGCAGGGCAATAGCAGCAGAATCGCCAGTGCGAATGGACGAGCTTCGAACCAGGCCTGGCATTTCATGGAGTACAGGATCAGGCAGAGGGCTGGTGCGACAGCAATCAACGCAAAGCTGATCCACGGAATGTCGCTATAGGTATTCGAAAAGGCACCCAGTATCAGTCCCAAAATGTAGACTACGGGACCGATGTAAAGTCCGGTCAATTGCGGTCTGGACTTTAACGTGATCAGTCCGATCGCGACCAGCGCGCAACTGGGTAGGATTGCCAAGTCGGCAAACCGCGCCGAGTGGGCCAGGACCAACAATATCGTTGCACTGCCACACCAGACCGTGCCGACAATCAGCGGGACCCAGGCCCCCAACTTCGATTGGCCCGCTCGGTTCAGCCCCAGGCCGTTTAGCAACATCATGATAGCCAGTAGGGTGGCGACCCACGGTTGCGACTTCAATTGGGGCCACTCAGTCAGCCATGCTGCGCAGATCCCAACGACCGCAATCAACACCGAGCTGGGGGCGATCCACGGTTGTGGACGACGCGAGAACCCTGCGTGAACGATCCCACCGATCACGGCGACGCACGCGCTTGAGAACAATGCGTACCACCCAGTTTCGACCTCCCACGCCGAGACTGCGGTCGTTGATCGGGCAGCATCCGATGCGGCCGCAATGGGATGGATGGAGAAATAAGGGACCAATTGACCCTGCCAATTCCCGGCTGCCAGCCCTGCCAGAAACGCCATCGAGGCTCCGATCGATCGCATCAAATCTGACCGGCTGATCGAACAAATGAGCACCATGACCAGTGCCGCTGCCACTCCACTCGGCAACATTCGAGTCAACAGGACCGACTGAATCATCGACCATTCGATTGGCGGCATGTTGCGTTTCCGGAATTGATAAGGTCACATCGCCGGGTCGCGGCCACCCTGGGTGCGACGCCCGATGTTGAGTGCGTTCCGACATTGTTGTCAGCGGCGCGTCTGATTCCAGCGAGTCGGTCAATCGTCAGTGGTACGCCGGCGTATGATCATTCTCTCAAAACGAATGATCCCAAATATCGCCGGTTCCTTTGACTCGCAATGGAGCTAACCGGAATTGAATTTTTCCCAAAAGTTCAGTTGGTTTGTCGAAGTAGTCATGCAACAGCTTGTCCAAGTCTGGGTCGGCCGGCGAATCATCGCGCGGCTGGTAATGAGAAAGAACCAGAACTCGATATGTGCCGGCTTCGATCGGCAATTGGTATCGTCCGTCTTCGCCGACGGTAGCGGCAGCACCACCCAAGGCGCGCAAGGCCGCGTTCGCAACAGCTTGGTCATCGAGACTATCCGCCGGTCGAAACCCAACGACAGGCAACTTGATCTGCCCAGTTCGAGTTTGTGGGAAGATCAAAATCCGGGCGCCGCGATCGGGCTGACTCTCGCCTTCTTTGGTTTTGTAAGTAATTCGACCCGACAACAGGTTGTCGGCGACGGGTTTCGTTTCCGTCGATGAATCTGATCGCGCACCGCGGCCCTCGAGCAGGCGAGTGAATCGCTCGGTCATCATCCCCGTCATGAACATCACCAGCGCCAGCCCTGCCAAAAGTAACGAGGACGATGGGCTGCGGCTTTCCAGTCGTGGAGATTGTGCAACGAGCGGCGCTGGCCGTTCGAATTCGGCAGGCGGTGCCCCCGCCGACAGTGCCGCCAGTTCCGACAGCAAGTTTCCGTTGAGAGATGACCCATTTTCGGCTGTTGCCAGAACGGCGTTCGTCGGTGGTTGAACGATGACGGGAGTTGGCGGCAGCGGAACTTCGATCGGAATCGGTTCCGGCAAGGGTTGAGGAATCTGATTCTCGGCTTCTTCACCTTCTTCGCTGGTGGCCTTGGTTGAGACTGTTTGGACCGGTGCCTCAACCAGTCGTGCCAGTTCGTCGAGGGCTCGATTGAGATGTGTGTCTTCAATATTTCGCTCGGGCTGCTCCATGGGCTGGACAGTTCCATCCAGCATGGGGACTCGAATTGATCGGCCACAGGTGGGGCAGTCCACGACGCCGCCTGCCTGGGCTCGCGAGATCCCCAGAAACTGTCGGCAATAACTGCATCGGAATTTGATAGGCACGAGAACAGCCGCGATCGCGTATGTCGAATGCCCGCGATCGAATGAAGCCAACCGATTTCGTCGTCAAACTCGGATCGGAGTAACTCATCCAACCGCAAGCAAATTGAGCACCATGCCGACCGATCACGGGTACCATGACTTTGGAGTCTACGACCAAGTCGTGGCACCCGCTACTGGCGACCCATGCGCGGTGCTGATTCACACACGTTACAACGCCGCAGACAGCCGTTCAATTGGTCGTCCATCGCAGAATTTCATCGGTCGACCAATCGGCGTGATGATTTCTTTCTGGTATTCGACACCCAGGCGATCAAGGACCGTGGCATATAGATCGGCGACTTCGATCGGATCCTTGGGGCCCTTTGCTTCGCCGTGCGGATCGGTTTCGCCGACGACCAGCCCGGACGGAATGCCACCCCCACCGATCAGGCACGAGAATCCATTGGGCCAGTGGTCTCGGCCTTCTAACGGATTGATGGACGGGGTGCGCCCGAATTCTCCGGTGACCAGGACGATTGTGGACTGTAATAAATCGCGATCGGCCAGATCTTTGAGGAGAGTGGCGAGGGCTGGATCGAGTGTCGTCGCGCGGGCCGCCTGACCGGAATGGTTTTTGGAGTGGGTATCGAACCCCTGCAGAGCGACTTCGATCGAACGCACTCCAATCTCAAGCAGCCGGCGAGCGACCAGGCAGCCTCGACCGAACGCATTGTCACCATACGCGGTCCGCAATTCGGCTGGTTCGCTTTCGATCGAGAAGGCTTTCAGTTGTTCCGACGTCATCATTCGTAAGGCCGCATCCATCGTGTGTTGATGCAGCGTCTGTTCGATCCTGGTCTTGCGACCACGAGCAAACGATTGGGTCGTCGCATTCAGATTGGCGAGCCGTCGCTGCTGGCGATTGTCTTCCACCAACGGTTTGATGTTTTGTCCACTTTCACCCGGATTGAAGATGCGATAGGCATCGAAGCGATCACCCAGGAAGCCGCCTCGAGGTGGAAAGTTCGCGTCGCCCAGTGAGACGAACTGGGGGATTTCGACCTTGTCGTCCGGTCGTTCGTGGATGGCGATCGAGCCGATACTGGGATGAATCAGCGTTGGTTCCGGACGGTAACCGGTGTGCAACATGTACGACGCGCGTTCATGCTCACCCTCTTTCGAGACCATCGAGCGAATCACAGACAGGTGATGAATCTGCTCGGCCGTTTGTGGATACAGATCGGCAATCTGCAGGCCGGGTATCGTCGTCTTGATGGCCGACACCTGCCCGCCGATTTTGGTACCGGGATGCGGATCCCAAGTCTCCAGTTGACTGGGGCCGCCACCCAGCCAGATCGTCAGGAATGATTTCGCTCGTTCGACTCCGCGACGTTCTGCTGCCTTCGAACTAAGTCCGGGAATCGAGAATGACAATCCCAACGCCGAAGCCGCCACCTTCAGGAAGTCGCGACGTGAATTCGTGATGTGCTGCATGGCCTAATGTTCCCAACAGAATTCGGCGCCATTAAACAGCGACCAGAAAATATCTTCGACTGCCTCACCGCGTTTGGGCCCTTGAGTGTTTTCCAACGAAGGCAACATGATCTGCCTTTCTTCGAATGTCGGACGGCGCGTCAAACAGACCAGAAAGCATAGGTCCAAACACACTTCATCGTTGGGAGCGATGCTGGAAATGCGACCGGCGGCACTGAAGACGGTACTCTTGGTCCATTCGGCCGCGAAACTGCTATTCATTCGCAACAACGATTGAGGGATCGTTCCCGATCGTTCGGTCAATTCGTCGTCTCCCAGATCGCCATACTCTTTGACAAAGTCGATTTCGCGAAAGAATCGGATCGCGCGACTGGTCCAGTGCGAATTCTGATCGATCGTCTTCAGCGACGCGGCTTGCAGCATCGACCCGATCACCTGTTCAGGACGCAGTCGAGTCATGGGAAACGCGGCCCAGGTTTCTTCGATCACGTCCTCTTTGTCGCCAATGTCGAAGGCCGGGTGCTGAGACGAACTGCGAAAGACGCGCGTCGCAGCGATTGTCGAAATTAATCGCTTCAGATCTCGATGGTGTTCGAGGAAATCGGCTGCCAATAGATCCAGCACGTCTGAGGTTCCCGCTTCTGGATCGGGCAGATCATCAACCGGATGGATGCAGGGGCGGCCGAACATCAAGCCCCAGATCCGATTGACTATCGCTCGATCGAAACGGCGGTTCTCGGGATGAGTGATCCACGTCGCGAGCCGCTCACGCGTTGTTCCTTCGGTCGGCATCCATTCAGAATGGAATGGGACTGATGGCGGAACTTCATGCTGTTCCAACGTCATCCGGTCTTGGACCTTGTAAGGCTCGTTGTGATTATCTTCGACACCAACCCCCGACAAGTTGACTTGACCATAGCATGCGGCGAGCCCTTCGAAGTGCGACTTCTTCCATGCGGCATACGGATGATCGTGGCATTCGGCGCAATCGATCCGCTGACCAAGGAATGCCCGTGCTGTCCGCCCAGCCAACCGGTTGTGATCGATGATCCCTTCGTTGAAGGCCGACACGACGAAGTTGACTTCGGGATGATCGGTCGACAGTCCGCGATCGGCAATCATCTCGCGGACGATCTCGTCATACGGGCGATTGGATTGCAGTTGGCTAGCCATCCACGCCCAGAAACGGTCTCGTCGAAAAACCACGAACTGGCCTTCTTCAGTCCCGATAAAGGTCCGTGCGAATCGTTTCGCGAAATAGTCTGCAAACCGCCGATCAGCTAACATTCGCTCGGTCCAACGCGCAATACGGTCGGTCGGGTTGTCGGCTTCGAAGAGACGGATCTCTTCCAGTGACGGTGTTGTTCCTAACAGCACCAACGAAAGTCGACGCAATAACGTCAGGTCATCCGCTGGGGCAGCGGGTTCGATATTCGCCTGATGCCATTTGTCGAAGAACAGCTTGTCAACCCGCTGCACGATCGAACCGAAGTCCGTTTCGGTGCGCACTTGCAGTGATGGAGGTTGCTGGGCAACCGGGCTTCGAGCGGCAGATGCCACCAGACCGCAAATGCCAATGACGACCAATAAGGGCGCGATCGCTGTCAGAAACTTACGTCGTTGATTCATGACGAACACTCATCCTGGCGGATCGCAATTCCCATCTGGCAAGTTTACCCGGATCGGCCGGTCCAAGTTTCAACGCCCGAGCGGAACCACCGCAGCCCACGCAATTGGCAAGACCGCCAATACGAGAGACCGTGGCTGCACCATGCAGCGATTGCCTGCGTCGTCTGCCTGACGCAAAAGGTCCCTTCATCAAAGTGCTTATATCAAATCGACCGCAGCGGTTCGCCGTTCGGCACAGCGTTCTCTTATCCGATGGCTTGCCTGATGCCGCGCATCGATCGCCTGTCAAACAGGCCACAATGCGCTAGCGACAACGCAATTTGAAACCCATCTCACGCCGCGCACCTGCCTCCCGCGCGTGGCCGGCCGGGCCGGGAAATTCGTCTTTGCGCGTCTTTGGGTTCCTGATATCAAGCCGCATCTGATGATTTTTTTGATCTGTTCAAGGGCTGCCAAATGCGGGCCGGACAGGGGCGTTGTACCCTTCTCTGTGGATTAATCTGCGCGTTCATCGCGACAGCTTCGGGCTGTACGGTGAGCGGGAAGAGTTTTTCCATGGATAGCAACTCCCGCATTCCCTTTTTCGGGTTGGAATTGAAGGATCGTAAGCCCAAGGTGAATGCACCGTCTTTCAATTCAATCAGCCGTGCGGATGCCGACAATCCCCGGATCGAATCCGCATTGCAAGTCCGTTCCTCGGCCCCACTGTCGCTGATGAAGTCTGCCAATAGACGTCAACCGGCGATTTCCGTTTCCGGAGATGGTTACGAGCGTGCGAGTGGTCGCCTCGAGCAGGTGGCTGACGCCAAGCCCGAGTTGATGCGGGCGATTCCAATCCCTGTGACGGATTTGAATCATCGTTCGTCGGATTCTGCATCGAGTTCCGGGGCGGTAGACTTTCAGTAGAAACAGTCCCCTTGCGTGGTTTTCCTCGCACATTCTGAGTGCTACACTGACAGCTGAGGTTGCGTGCAATCTGATCTTGCGCAACATTCCGGTGTACCGGCGATGGGTTTTGCAGAAAGTTGCAGTTCGCGTGACGCAAGCACCCGGCTAAGCGGATGTTAAGAGGAAACGGAAGCACATTGGTAATTCAGGTCCATCAGGCGGGTCCACAGTCTCCGCGTGATTGACGAGGATTTGCCGCAGAATACAATCAAACACGTAAACTCCCCGAGGCTATACACCTCGGGGAAATTTTTCCGAAACGGTTACGGCGTGGCAAGGTGCTTCAGACCTTGTCGGCCAAGAAGGACAATCGTCCATCGACGGACGACAAACCAGGTGATGACAGAAGCCGTTCCGTGGTACGGAACCTGCTGCCGTCAAAGGGGTTGGCCACCGTCGATTTCGGTGTTCCACAGCAACAGCATGACAGAAAGCGCAGGTTTCGGTGCAAGTCGCCATTACGAGCAGACACGGTACGATCAGCCCCAGTGCCAACGAGCATATTGCTCGCAAAGCGGAGAAATTGCTGACTTACTTCGACAGGGTGACCGCGATCAACGTGACAGTCGATTTTTCGAGTGATCGGACGACTGTCGAAATCCTTGTGGATGCGGAACATCGCCACGATATGGTGGCGAGTGAATCGGGAGACAACGTCATCGCCGTGTTCGATGCCGCGCTGCACAAGATGGAACAACAGGTGCGCAAATATAAAGAAAAGATTCAGGACCATCGTCGAGATCCGGCGCTCAACGAGATCGCCGAAGCCGCTGAACAGCGCAATCCCGAGGCAAAACGGTAAACTTCGAACAACAATCTGTCAGCAGTCAAAAAGGTAAGGGGAGATTCCATGAAGTTGTGTGACTTCGTCGTTCCGGGAGCGATTGTTCCGGAACTGCCAGCGGGAACGAAAGAAACAGCGATTCGAGCGATGGTGTCCAGTCTGCAGAAGGCGGGCAGCATCAAGGCCGAAGACGAAGAAAATATTGTCGCGGCAATTTTAAAGCGCGAAGAGCTGGGTTCGACCGGAATCGGACGCGGCGTGGCCGTACCGCATACCAAGCACGGTTCCACCGATAAGTTGATCGCCGCCATTGCGCTGGCGAAGGACGGAGTCGACTTCGCCAGCCTGGACGGCGAGCCGGTTTACATCGTCTTCCTGCTCGTGTCACCGCCCGATCGTCCTGGCGATCACCTGCGTGGTCTCGAAAACATCTCGCGCCACTTGCGCAACGATCACTTCTGTAAATTCCTTCGCCAGTCGAAGACGGCCGAGGATATCTGGGAACTGCTGAAAGAAGCCGACAACAACGAACTGTAAGAGTTTCGTCGATTGTCCGTAATGTTCAGTGGATCGTGTCACACCTGGTGTCAATTGCTCCTGTGATGAATGATTCATCATGTCCGATGCAGTCATCCATCGTCGAACTGTGACGGTCGTCAACGAGCAGGGGCTGCATTTTCGTCCCTGCCAATTGATCGCGCTCGCCGCACAGCAATTCTCGGGATCAGTTGTCCTCTCGCGCGGTTCAACTCGAGCTGATGCGAAAAGTCTGTTGGAACTGCTGACTCTGGCTGCAGAACGGGGAACCAATCTGGAACTGGAAGTGAGTGGGTCTGAGGGATCAGAGCTGATAGAAAAAGTGAGTCAATTATTCGCGAGCGGCTTTCAAACACCGTCTCAACCTTGACGGCTGATCGGTTCGCAGGTGCTGATTGTCGTGAGCATCGATCAATCAGACCGACACTGCTGGATGCGAATCCGTCGGACAGAGTTACCGAATTGCCTGCACAGACTTCGAGAAGATTCACAACTGAAAAGCCTCGGTGACAGCAGTCGAAGTGGGGCTTAAGGGCGGTGAGTTGCTGATATAAACCGAGTGACGTCGTTCAATGTAGATTGCTGTCCTTCATGCAGATCAAACGCGGCATCGCAGTCTCGCCCGGCGTGGCGATTGGTCCGGCGATGGTGCTGGGCACCGAAAACTTCCGCATTCCTCATCGATTTGTCACCGCCGGAGCCGTCGGGTTCGAGTTGAACCGTTTTCGTATCGGCCTGGAAGCGGTCTGCGAAGAGCTTTCGGTCAACGTCAAACGCGTTCGCGAACAACTGGGTGAACAGTACGCCGCGATTTTCTCTGCTCACTTGATGCTGGCTCGCGATCCCAAGTTGTCGAAAGAGATTGAAGAACGCATCCAGCAGATGCAGTCACCGGAATATGCAGTCAGTCAGGTCCTGGGGCAATACGCGAAGACCTTGCAAAAGCTCGGCGGTGAATACATGGCCGAGCGGACCACCGACTTTTTCGATCTTGAAAAGCGACTTCTACGTCATCTGCTGGGTGAACGTCGCGAAGAATTAAGCCATCTGACGCAGCCCGTTCTGGTTCTGGCTCATAACCTGACACCCGGTGAGACGACGCGGCTCGATCGCAAGTTCGTTCTGGGATTCGCCACGGAAGTGGGCGGCCACACAAGTCACACGGCGATTCTCGCCGGGGCGATGGAAATTCCTGCCGTAGTGGGAATCGGCAAATTTCTGGCGGATGTTTCCGGGTCTGAAACGATCATTATTGACGGTAGTCATGGTGTCGTGATCATCGATCCGGACGAAGACACACTGGCCCGCTATCGCGATTCGGAAGAACGATATCGCAGTCATCTGCGGCGGCTGGGAGCGCTCAGTACGCTGCCCTGTGCGACTCAAGATGGCGTGCCGATCAGTATCATGGGAAACATCGAGTTTCCGGCTGAAGCGGAACCGTGCAAGGAGAAAGGGGCGGCGGGGATTGGCCTGTACCGTACCGAATTCCTGTATCTCGAATCGAACCGGGAACCGACCGAAGAAGACCACTATCAAGCCTATTGCCAGGTTTTGAAGGCCTTTCCGAACCAGCCGGTCATCATTCGTACGCTGGATTTGGGTTCCGACAAGATGCCTGGCGCGCTGCGGGCCAAGTACCCCGAAAGCGTAAATCCGGCGCTCAGCGTCCGCAGTATCCGGCTGAGCTTACAACATTTGCAGTTGTTTAAGACCCAGCTTCGGGCGGCCTTGCGGGCGGCGGAATTCGGTGATTTGCAGATCATGTTCCCGCTGATCTCGACGCTGCTTGAATTCCGGCAAGCCAAAATGGTATTGAGCGATGTGATTGAAGATCTGGAGGAACAGGGAATTCCGTTCCGGCGCGATGTTGCGATCGGCATGATGGTGGAAGTTCCTTCGGCGGCGATCTTGGCTGAAGAATTCGCGCGCGAAGTGAACTTCTTCTCGCTTGGGACCAACGACCTGATTCAGTACACTCTCGCGGTCGATCGAGCCGATCAAGCCGTGGCGAATCTGTATCGTTCCGGTGATCCTTCAATATTGCGGCTAATTCGCAACGTTGTGAACGCCGCAAAGAAGCATCAGATTTCCGTCTCGGTCTGCGGGCAAATGAGTTCAGATCCTGTTTTCCTGCCGCTGCTCATTGGCATGGGAATCAGACAATTTAGTGTGACACCTCAGGTCATCCCGGAATTGAAGGAGGTAATTCGGAATCTGACGATCTCGAAAGCGGAAAAAATCGCCGCTCGAGCCGAGACCCTCGAAGTCGCACGTGACGTCGAGAACTATCTGGGAGGAGAGTTGAGACGACTCTGCCCCGAACTGACGCAGTTGGACTGAACCGCGAATGTTGGCCTCCGATCACTTCGGAATCGACTCGCTACGATGCAGTCGCCTGCAAGACCGTATGGTTGACGCGGTTTTTGTGACCGCGACGAAACACTTAGTATTGGAATCAAATCGAGTGCGCAAATGCGACCCAGGCGCCAATGACCGACGGCCGATTAATCGGGCAACGGGATGTTGGAACTCAGACCTTGAGCAGGACTGCGAAGGGCAGTCATCAGGTCTTCGCGCACCAGGTTGGCCGTTCGTCATTGAGCACGACCACATCACTTGTTTCACTGCAGATGACGGCGTCGAACTGCATAGCGGACCCAAATCCTGTGTCGCGATCGCGACCGTGGAAGCCGGTTCAAATCGCTGCGGTTCCGCCCCTCAACTCAGTGTTCAACGGTCGTTGCCATGTCATCAGGCTGGCTCGGAACCAACAGAACTTCGAACCGCCGTTTCTTCGTTCGATGTCGTCTGTGCGTCTGATCGCTTCTTGCTGTTTTTGACCTTACCCATGCCGGCCGTGTTTCCACGACCGACATGCACGCCGACAGTTGTTGCAGATGACCACCGAGACCGAGTTCGGAAGTCGAATGTAGTCAGCACGGCGATCTTTGGTTTGCAAAACGGACAGCGCACTCATTCCTTCATAAGGATGAGTGATGAAAAAAGAAATGTTGATGAATGTCCTCCAACCGGAGGAAAGTCGAATCGCCATCGTCGAAGATGGCACGCTGCAAGAGCTGTACGTCGAGCGAAATAGCCTCGAAAACTACGTCGGCAATATCTACAAGGGCCGCGTGGTCAATATCGAGCCCAGTATCCAGGCGGCATTCGTCGACTTTGGCGTGGGGCGGAATGGCTTTCTGCACGTCAGCGACGTCGAGTACCAGTACTACAAGCACCTGGTCGACGGCAAAGATGACGACGAACTGGACGATGATGACGAAGATGATGCGCGTCCATCTCGCTCACCACGTGGCAAATTCAATGAACGCAGCGTTCGCAACAAGCCACAGATTCAGGACATTCTGAAGCGTGGCAGTGAAGTGCTGGTGCAGGTCATCAAGGGGGCAATCGGTTCGAAAGGCCCGACACTGTCGACGTACATCAGCATCCCCGGTCGATACCTGGTACTGATGCCCGGCCTGCAACGCGTCGGTGTCAGCCGCAAGATTGCCGATGACGACGCTCGGAAGAGATTAAAGCGGATTCTGCGTGACCTTAGTCCCCCGGAGGGTCTGGGGTTCATTATCCGCACCGCAGGCGTTGATCGATCGCAAGCCGATCTGCAGCGCGATTTGAATTACCTTCTGCGGCTGTGGAAGGTGATCGTCAGTCGCGTCAAAAAATTCCCGGCGCCGGTCGACATCTATGAAGAAAGTGACATGATCACCCGCACGATCCGCGACATTTACACGTCCGAGATCGATGCCATCTGGATCGACGAGCCGCGTGCTTACGAACGCGCCTGCGAATTTATGAAGATCGTGCTGCCGCGACACGTCGATCGAGTGAAACTGTACGACGGCCGCGAGCCGATCTTCGAACAGTACGAGATCGAACAGGAAATCACGCGCATTCAATCGCGGCATGTTCCGTTGAAGGGTGGCGGCTCGATCGTGATCGATCAGACCGAAGCCCTGGTTGCGATCGATGTAAACAGCGGCAACTTCCGCATGGATGATGATCCGGAAGAAAATGCGTACCAGGTTAATTTGCGTGCGGCAGAAGAGATCAGCCGTCAGATCCGCTTGCGAGACTTGGGTGGCGTGATTGTCAACGACTTCATCGATATGCGCGACGAAAAGCATCGTCGCGGCGTCGAACGCGCACTGCACAACGCGGTCAAACGCGATCGTGCTCGAACTAAGATCCTGCACATCAGCCCCTTCGGCTTG